>Ga0210402_10000357_pt1 | contig 51717 bp, 44 predicted proteins | sample IncBWC7MmetaG_FD_161055 | JGI IMG/M metagenome (GOLD analysis project Ga0210402, IMG submission 161055) | Forest soil microbial communities from Barre Woods Harvard Forest LTER site, Petersham, Massachusetts, United States - Inc-BW-C-7-M | ecosystem: Environmental > Terrestrial > Soil >... | reverse complement strand
ATCTGCTGCCGTCGGCAATTTTCTTTTTTTCGAACGCCGACGTTGGGAGAGAACGATGGAAAAATCGAGACCTTGGTTGGGGGGCGCCCCAATTACCTTAACAACAGAGTTGTTTCGGTCGGATCGAAGCCCGGAAAGCCCGGATTGCCATGGCTGTCGGCAATTGGCTTGCCATCCATATCGAGGACCACCTTGCTGCCCACGATTGCCGGTGCAACATTCGCGTTGCCGAACAGCGCGTTGAAGCCAACATAGCCGCCCGGTTCGTCAGGCAGCAGGTCTGGCTTGGGATTGCCGCCGCGGTTGCACACCGAGCTGGCCCCTTGCGCGCAGTGAATCGCGATGCCTTCGAAATCAGCCGTCGCCAGGGTGCGGTTGGTAGCGGCTTCCTGTCCTTCCGGCGAGTTCGGCCCGAACACCGTGTTGACGTCGGCCGGGATACTTTCGAACTCGATATTGGCCGTGGAGAAACCGCCAACGTCGCAGCCCGCACGGGTGAAGGGGACCCAGGGAGCTGGGGCAATCTTGCCCTTTTCATTGATCATTTGCGCATTGCCATCCGCGCTCGCGCCCGTCCAGTACAGGAACGAGCTCTGGAAGCCGACCGAGCCGTCGTTCCTGAAGAAGCCGTAGCTGTTGGCAACCGTCCAGCCGAACCGATCGCCATATAGACCGGTCAGCGTCGTGACGATGTCCTGGGCGGTGTGCGAAATGAGTGGCGTAAAATGAGTGCCGCTGACGGTGCCGTTATCCTGCAGGAAGTTCAACAGATGCGGCATCTGCTCAAGATCCGACGGCACGTTCGGATTGTCACGGCGCAAATGGACGTTATCAAACGTCAGAAAAACAACGCGCTTGATCTTGTTGCCCTGCGATTGAAGATGACAGGACGCTTGAACCGGCACGGGTTTGGCCGCCTCAGCGGAGGACGCGAACGCAACGGCAGCGCCCGCGATCAGCGTCGGCGCCAGTAGCTTGCGACCGAAGCACATTGCTGCCGACGCGGCATCAGCCATAAACAACTCTGTTGTTAAGGTAATTGGGGCGCCCCCCAACCAAGGTCTCGATTTTTCCATCGTTCTCTCCCAACGTCGGCGTTCGAAAAAAAGAAAATTGCCGACGGCAGCAGATTACGTTGCGCCATGTTGCGGTGACTTGACACGACGATGACTTTTTGAGCGTTACGCACGTGAATCGCCGTCGCGTATTGCCGGCAAGCGAGCCAGTTCCGCAGAAAAACTGTCATGATGTTGACAACTATCGCGTTGGGAACTGAATCACTAGCGTGGCGAGAATCCGCCAGGCTCTGGTTGCGTCTGATTTCTTAAGGCTCGCTATCCGCTGAACATTCCGCTGCGTGTCGTTGGGTCAATTTTAGCGTCCCCTGAAGCGCGGCTTGCGCCGCTCCAAAAACGCCGCGACGCCTTCCTTGTGATCATCTGTCAAACTCGCCAGCGCAAACTGGTCGATGTCCATGTGGCTGGCCAAATCGTCGAACGCGTGCGCCAGGCGATTGACGGTCAACTTGGTCATGGCCACAGAGATCGGTGGTTGCGCGGCGACCTTTGTTGCCAACGCCATTGCGGCCTCAAAGGCTTTGCCGGGCTCGGCTACTTCCTCCACCAGACCCCACTCATAGGCCTGCGCGGACGTGATGCGGTGATCCGCAAGGATCACCGCCTGCTTGGTGCGGGCCGGCCCAATCAAATGCAGCAGGCGCGGAATGCTCTGCCAGCTCATATTCATGCCGAGCCCGATCTCGGGCACGCGAATATGGGCGTCGCGGGCCATGATGCGAAAATCGAGCGCGACGGCAAGCGCCACGCCGCCGCCAATGCAAAATCCTTCGATGGCTGCGATCGTGATCTGCTCCATCTCCTGCCAGGCGCGGCTGAGCCGCGGCCCGAGTTTCAGGTGCCGGCGCAGCGAGCCGATATCCATGGTACGGCGCGAACGGCCTTCCGGGTCTTTTAGATCGAAGCCGGCGCTGAACGCTTTGGCGCTCCCGGTCAGCACGACGACCGACGTGTCGCCATCATCTTCGAACGACCGCGCCGCATCGGTCAGCTGACGCAAGGCCTCTGGCGACAGCGCGTTGATGCCGTCGCCGCGATCGAAGCGTACGACCGCGATGCGCCCCTCCGGCCCCAAGCCCTTTTCGATCGTCACAAAGCTGGCCAAGGGTGCCTCCTTTCCAGTCTCGTCCAACACCAACGAAAGAAAGCAAGCCGCAGTTCGCACCGCAAGTCAGGTTTTGTGCTCTTGCGATCGCGTCATCAACGCATCGCGCACCGTACGGGCCACTTCAACAGCATTCGGCGTGTCCGAATGAACGCAGATTGAATCGGCGCGAACGGGAGCATCGCTGCCGTTGACGCTCGCCGTCTTGCCTTCCGCGATCGCGCGCAAGCAGCGCCAAGCCGCTTGGGCCGGATCGACGGGTTTGTGTTCGGCCGTGATGATCAGGCTGCCGTCGCCGCGATATTCGAGGTCGGCATAAAATTCCGCAATCAAGATATGGCCGCGGGCGGTGTACACGATCTCATGCTGCGTGCCGATCATCCCCATGATCGGCGTCTTGAAGATGTCCGCGGCGTCACAAATGGCGTGAGCTACTGCCTCGTCCCTCGCCGCCATGCCGTAGAGCGCGCCGTGGGGCTTGATGTGGTTGAGCGCGAGGCCTTCGGCATCGAGGAAGCCTTTCAGCGCCCCCACCTGATAGATGATGCAGTTGGCCAGCTCCTCCCGCGACATCTTCATTTCGCGACGGCCGAAGCCTTGAAGATCGGGAAGCGAGGGATGCGCGCCGACCTTGACGCCGTGACGCTTCGCCAGCCGCACTGTCTTGCGCATGTGGTTGAAATCGGAAGCGTGGAAACCGCAGGCCACGTTGGCAACCGAAATCAGCGGCATCAGCGCTTCGTCATCGCCGATCCGGTAGAGGCCGAACGCCTCGCCCATATCGCAGTTGATGGTCGCCAACTCATCTTCCCTTTCAGGAGATCACGCGCCCCGCCGCCATCTCTCTTCCAGCGAGAAGGGGCCGGGGCCGAATGCCGCGATCATGGCGAAGGCGCCGATCAAGCCAAGATTTTTGAGAAAATTGATGGTCTGGACCTGGACCTGCGGCGCTGGCGACGCCCAAAAGTTATGAAACATCAATGTCGCTGCGACCGTGAAGGCAATCAGGATGAGGGATGCCCAGCGGGTCCAGATTCCCAGCACGAGGGCCGTCGAGCAACCCAACTCGACGATGATGGCGCCTGCCGCCAGCAACATGCCCAGTCCTTCTGCACCGCCCGGAAGTCGTGACGCCGTGACGCTGAAGGCGAGAATCTTGCCAACACCGCTGTAAACGAAGAGGGGCGCAACCAACAGCCGCATCGCCAGCAAGACGTATCCCTGCAGCCCCTCGGCTTGCGCATTCAATTCCTTCGCAGTCATGCCGTTCTCCCCATTTGATCAAACCCCGATGATTTCCTGGCCGCTGGTCACTCCGCAGCCGCCAACCCGACCCCTGCCACGCTGGTTTGCATCGCAAGCGAGCCGATCACGAGTGCCGCAACGACGGCCGCCCCACCGATTGCCCAAAACACGGGTTCGGGCCCGCCGGTCGCCTGCTGCAGCAGGCCGATGACATAGGGTCCGAGAATGGCCCCGACCCGCCCTACCCCCAGTTCCATCCCCACTCCGCTGGCGCGAAATCCGGTTTCGTAGGAGTTGGCAGTGAAATTATTGAGCACGTGCTGGGCACCGATGATGCAAAAACCGGCCACGGCAACGATTGCCAGATTGAACCCGTGCCAATTGACAAACACCAGCGAGCCGACGGCAAGTCCCCCAACCACAAACCAGATGCCGAGCACCCGCGGCGTACTGGCAATCCCGCGATCGGCCAGCATCGCAAGCGCAAGCCCGCCGAAGAAGGAGGTCGCCTGCATCAGGGCGCCGAAGCCAAAGGAAGCGGCAAAGGTTTCACCGCGCCTGATCATGACGGTTGGAATCCATCCGACCAGCCCGAAAATCGCGAACAGGCTGAGAAACGCAGTGGCCCAGATCGTCAGCGAGACGCGCCGATAGCGCGGTGCCAGGAGCGCAGCGATCGTATTGTGCCTTGCCGGTTCCTCAGTGGTGCGAAGCGGGGCGTTCTCGTAAACACCCTTTCGTTCCGGACGTAGCCGCGAAAGAAGCGCGCGCAGCTCATCCATGCGGCCGGCGGAAGCCAGAAACTTCGGGCTTTCCGGCAGCACCGCGTGCACGACCAACGTCAGGGGGATGGACAATGTCCCGACGTAGTAGAGGACCTGCCAGCCAAATCGAGGCGTCAAAAATACGCCGACAAGGCTTGCGAAAACCCCGCCGAGCGACCAGCCCAGCGTCACGCCCCAAAGCGAGAAACGGTTACTGACACGTGGTGGGGCGAGCTCGTTGATGTAGGTGGTGCCGAGCGGCAGCAGGATGCCGAGTCCAAGGCCGGTGATGAATCGCAAGATGCAGAAGCTGACAAAATCGGTGGCAAACAATGCCGTGAGAAGCGTCAGCACGTTCACGATCCAGAGGCCGGCCAGAAGCGTGCTTCTGCGGCCAAAGCGGTCTGCCGCCATTCCGTGTCCCATCGCACCGAACAGAAAGCCGATCAGCCCCGAGCTCACCAGCAGCCCGGCTTGGCTCGGCAGCAATCCCCACGGCTTCATCACATAGTGAATGACATAGGCCGGATTGAACGTGTCGTATCCGTCGAACAGGGTGATGAGCGTGATCAGGACGCCGAGCACCTTGTGCAGGGGGGTAACCGCCGCACCCGCCAATTCTTCATGAACGTCGATTCCGGTTTGCGAACTCACGGCATCCCCCTTTTTTGCCAGACGGCGGCCGAACCATCTATCGATTGGATCGATCGAGCTTGAACAGTTTTCTTGCATTGTCGCGGCCGATTTTTTGACGGTCGGTTTCCGCGATCGGTGCAGCGTCAAACCAGTCTGACGCATGATCGATATTCTCGAAGGGCCAATCGGCCGAAAAAAGGATCCGCTCTACCCCGATTTCCAGCATGGCGTCGATCAGCGTCTGCGTGCGGAAATTGCCCGAGGTCGTGATGTGGAAATTCTCCCGGAAATAATCCGCGATCTTCCGCTTGGCCGGATAGCGGTTCTGTTCGCTCATCCACTTGTTGCGATTGTCGATCCGCCACATCGAAAACGGCAACCCCTCGCCCATGTGGCCGATGATGATGTTGAGGCGTGGATAGGCGTCGAACAACCCCGATCCCATGAGCCGAAGCGCATGAACGGCGGTTTCCTGTCCGAAAGCCCATGTCGGGCCCAATAGCCAGCGGTGCCCCTCGTAGATGGCGGAATCCCTGGGCAGAGGATTTCGCGGATGAAGATAGAACGGCACGTCAAGTCGCTCGACCTCCGCCCAAAACGGCCAGTAGGCCTTCAGGTCGTAATAAACGCCGGACGCGCCGTCACTGAGCTGGCTGAAGCCGTTCACAAGCGCGCCGCAGAACCCGAGCTCACGCACGCACCTCTCCAGCTCCCGCGCCGCAAGGTCCGGGCTTTGCATCGGCAGCGCAGCAAATCCGCCAAAGCGGCCGGGCCGGCGCAGAATTTGGTCGGCGAGAAAGTCGTTGGCGCGGCGGGCTATTTCCCCTGCCCTGATTCGATCGGGTATCGCCTGCACGGCCGGGGCATTGAGGGAAAGCAGCATCATTTCGATGCCGTGCGCATCCATCTCCCGCAAGCGGCGGTCGTGGATATCGAGGAGGCGAGCTTTCAGCTCCGGCCAGTCGGCCTCAGGCGAGAACACCGCGCTGTCCTGGAGCGTTTCCTCGACGGCAAAATGCTCTTCGAGAGCCACTTTTCCCTGCATCGCCGAGGTCTCCCCTTTTCGCCGCGCGAGATCAGACAAACCGGTCCATCACTTGTCAATGGTCGAGGCTGCAAATCTGCGCAGACGTAATACCGCCATTACAAAGGGCTTGTGGCCGGCGATTTCGCCTCTCCCCTTCCTGGGATGGCGAATACCCCGCCCGGCTGAAGGACAAGCTTGACGGCTGGAGCGGGACGTCGAAAATGGGACCATCGCCAGGCAGTCCGGCGTCGCCGTAAGCGTGTCGAGCGGTCTGCAACGAGCGATTGAAAGGCCGTACCGGAGGCCTTGCCGCTGCCGTAATGGCCGGATCGAGCTCTCGCATGTCCTTGTTAGGCCCATGACCGAACACCATCACCAGCACCACCACGATCATTCGGAATTGTCGGAGACCGAGTTACGGGTCCGCGCACTCGAAACCATCCTGACGGAAAAGGGCTATGTCGAGCCAGCGGCGCTCGATGCCATCATCCAGGCCTATGAGACCAGGATCGGACCTCATAATGGCGCGCGTGTTGTCGCCAAGGCGTGGTCCGATCCCGCATTCAAGCGGCTCCTGCTCGAAGATGCGACCAAGGCCGTCGGCACGCTCGGCCATGTCAGCCGGGTCGGCGACCATCTGGTTGCGGTCGAAAACACGCCGCAGCGCCACAACATGGTCGTCTGTACGCTGTGCTCCTGTTACCCTTGGGAAATGCTGGGGCTTCCGCCGGTCTGGTACAAGGCTGCGCCCTACCGCTCGCGCGCGGTCAAGGATCCTCGCGGCGTGCTCGCCGATTTTGGCATCACGCTGCCAAAGGAAACCGAAATCAGGGTGTGGGATTCGACCGCCGAGACCCGTTTTCTGGTGCTGCCGATGCGCCCCGCGGGCACCGACGGCTGGAGCGAACAGCAGCTCGCCGAACTCGTGACGCGGGATTCGATGATCGGCACCGGATTTCCGAAAACACCGGGAGTTCCATAGTGAACGGCGTGCACGACATGGGCGGCATGGACGGTTTTGGCAAGGTCGAGGCCGAGCCGAATGAGCCCGTTTTTCATCAGGACTGGGAAGGCCGCGTAATGGCCATGGTCCGCGCCATGGGCGCAGCCGGCGCGTTCAATATCGACACCTCGCGCTACTACCGGGAAAGCCTGGCTCCCCACATCTATCTGGCGTGCACGTACTACCAGAAGTGGTTTCTTGGTCTTCAGGATATGCTGATCGACAAGGGCTTCATCTCGGCCGCCGACGTCGCGGCCGGCCATTCCGAAAGCCCGGCAAAACCGCTCAAGCGCGGCAAATTCACCCTCAACGATCTCGAGCGCATCATGGTGCGCGGCAAGTTTGGGCGAGAACCGTCCGCGCCCGCGAGATTCAAGCCGGGTGACAGGGTGCGGGCCAGGAACATGCACCCCGCAACCCATACCCGCCTGCCGCGTTATGTACGCGGCCATGCCGGCGTGGTCGAGCGCAACCTCGGCTGCAGCATCTTCCCGGATTCGGCGGCAGTGGAAGCGGGCGAAAACCCGCAATGGCTTTACACTGTTGTTTTCGACGGCGTCGAATTGTGGGGTGCGGACAGCGATCCGACGGTTAAGGTCTCGATCGACGCGTTCGAACCCTATCTGGAGGCGGCATGACGGATGCTGCAGTGGCGCACGCGACAAGCGCCGCCTGTTTGAAGTTCCTGCACCATAAGCGGCGAATTGGATCCAGGAACTTCAAACAGAAAAGCGGCACCAGACTCATATATTTGCTAATGCCCCGACTTTCCGAAGTTCGTGAAGGGTAGGTGCTGAGTGCAACACGAACTTCGGAAAATGGACACTGGCGTTGTGAAAGACATTCCGCGCGACGATGACGGGCCGGTATTTCGCGAACCCTGGGAAGCGCAGGCGTTTGCGATGGCGCTGAGCCTTCATGAACGCGGCGTCTTCACGTGGAACGAGTGGGCCGCAGCGCTTGCAGAGGAAATCAAACGCGCGCAGGCGAGCGGCGATCCCGACACCGGCGAAACCTATTACCGGCATTGGCTCGCCACGCTTGAGAGGCTGATCGCGGCGAAGGGCGTAGCTAGCCTCGAAACCCAGCATCGCTACCGCGATGCCTGGGACCATGCCGCCGACCGCACGCCGCATGGTTCTCCGATCGAGTTATGGCCGGAGGATTTTTCGTCCAGCCCTTGAGCGCGCGCCCTGTGTCATCGGAACACCGGCGAAAGTCCGTGCTGATTGACCGTGCCGATATGTGGAAATCCATCGATCGCCGCGTTCGTTGTGCTGGGATCGCGGCGGATATTGCGGCATACAGGGCTTGAAGACCCCCTTTCGCAGAGGCCGTGCCGCATCATGACCCATTCGCGCGATATTTCACGCCTGCTCGAGATCATGGCGTCGTTACGAACGCCGGGCAGCGGCTGCCCCTGGGATCTCGAGCAGGATTTTGCGACCATCGCCCCCTATACCATCGAGGAAGCTTACGAAGTGGCCGATGCGATCGCGCGCGGCGATCTCGACGATTTGCGTGATGAGCTCGGCGATCTCCTGCTGCAGGTCGTGTTTCATGCCCGCATGGCGGAAGAGCAGAACGCATTCGACTTCGGCGACGTGGTGGAAGCAATTTCCCGCAAGATGATCCGACGGCATCCGCACGTCTTTGCCGATCAGGACGGACGATTGACCCCCTCCGACGTCAAGGGCGCGTGGGAGCGGATCAAGGCCGAGGAGAAGGTGGAGCGCGCCGCGCGCCGCCCGGCGGTCGAAAATTCGCACAAATCGCTGTTGTCGGACCTCAAGGCAGGCCAGCCGGCGTTGGCGCGCGCCATGGCGTTGCAGCGCAAGGCCTCAACCGTCGGCTTCGACTGGAATGATCCGCACGCCGTGTTGCGCAAGATTCGCGAGGAGGCAGACGAGATCGAGGCGGCGCTCGAGCGCGGCGATGCGAGCGAACTTGAAAGCGAAACCGGCGATCTTCTATTCGCCGTGGTCAACATGGCCCGCCATGTCGGGGTCGATCCGGAAATGGCACTGCGCGGCACCAACGCGAAATTCGAACGCCGCTTTGGCTACATCGAGCGCGCGCTGGCCTCGCGGGGTCGTTCGCTTTCGAGCGCTTCGCTCGAAGAGATGGACTCGCTGTGGAACGAGGCGAAGGCCGAAGAACGGCCTGCCAGTTACGTGATTCCGGGGCGCGAGTGAAACGAGCGAACCCGGAATCCATGGCACCGCATAAATGTCAGGAGAAATGGATTCCGAACCCTGCGCCTGACGGAGCAAAGCGGAAATGCGCTAAAGGTGCGGGAATGTCGCCTTTTGACCCTCACCGGACATTCTGGCGATCACTCTTTTGGTGTGAACTTCGGCGGAGACGAATGCAGCATCATGTAAGTTCTAGGTAGTCCGTGATTGGACAACGGACTGCGGCAAAGAGGCCAGGAACAACACGGCACAGACGCAAAGCAAGACGATATCTTTGAATAGAAACTCGCCAGTCAAATTCCAGGCTATTGGGTCAGCCGATAAGTTCCATTTAACGACCCCCGGCGTCGTGAAGAAGAATGACCACGTGGTCGCAAACGTAACCACGCCCATCAGCGAACCGACGGCTGACAAGATCGGGCTGAAGGCACCTGCCGCTAGCAGCGCGGCAATGGCAAACTCGACAGTACCGAGGAAATACGCTTCTCCCCTGAAGCCGAATACCGATAGCCACGAGACAAACGGACTGTTGCTGATGTACTGAACGATCCCCTGTGCCGACTGCAATGTGAATTTTTGCACGCCAAACGACACGAAGATGACAACCATGACCCAACGGAGGATAGCCAGCAGACGGTAAGACCCGCCTCCGTTTTCCGCGACATTGAAAGATGTTTTCATGTGAAAGCTTCTCCTTGATACAGATTGATTTCATCTGGCGCGTAGAAGCGCGTTCCTTACCTCTTCGGCACGGGCAACGCCGCCGTTACGTTCATCTACAGTTCCCCAGCTCACAATGAGGTGTATGCGCGCGGAAGATTTTGACTGGCGGACAGGCGAGCGACTTCCGCTGTGGCTTAACCAGACGAACGCAGCAGCCATTTGATGTCGGCTATTGTGGGGGCACACGTCGAACAAGGCTGGGTTGACTGCTTCTGGCCCTTCGCGTCATTTCGCTGCAGAGCGGCGCCGCGGTCGCTTTCGGAGGGAAGCGGACATCGACTAACGGGCAAGGCCCGCCCATTCGGTCGAGAATGACCCAACTCGGACATCGGCAGCCGCTTAAGACCTGCCGCCTGACCTCCTAAAATGTGATAGTTTGAGCCGTTCGATGGTCGGCCTTAGTCTCCGGGGGAGACAATGCGACGGCGCGAGTTCATCACACTTCTCGGCGGCGCAGCTATGTGGCCGTTCGCTGCTCGCGCGCAACAGCCCACTGGGATGCGGCGGATCGGGGCGCTGATGAGTTTCTTCTCGGACTCCTCCGAAGGTCAGGCGCGCTTAGCCGCGTTTACGCAGGCATTGCAAAAACTCGGTTGGAACGAGGGCGACAACCTTCGCATCGAGATCCGTTGGGCCGGAGACGACCTTGAGCGCTCTCGCAAATATTCAGAAGAATTGGTTGGGCTAAACCCGGATGTCATCCTGGCGTCCACCAGCCTGGCCGTGGCACCGCTGCAACGTATCACTCGGAGTGTGCCCATTGTATTTGCGAATGTCATCGACCCCGTCGGTGCGGGTTACGTCAGAAGCATGGCGCGGCCGGGCAGTAACATCACCGGATTTACTTCGTTCGAATACAGCATAGCGGCGAAATGGCTCGAACTGCTTAGACAAATGGCGCCGCGCGTGACGCGGATAGCGGTCCTTCGCGATCCAGCCATCGCCGCCGGGATCGGCCAGTTCGCTGCAATCCAGTCCGCGGCGTCATCCGCGGTGGAGTTGAGCGTGATCGACCCACGTGACGCTGGCGAATTGAAGCACGCAATCGATACATTCGCGCGCGAGCCGAACGGCGGCTTGATCGTGACCGGATCGGTATCTGCGGCGGTCCATCACGAATTGATCAATACGGTCGCACTGAGCCATGGCTTGCCCGCGATCCACGCTTTCCGCTATGGCGTTACAAGCGGCGGCCTTGCCTCTTACGGCCCGAATACGAGTGAAACCTACAGGCGAGCAGCGACGTATGTAGATCGTATCCTCAAAGGCGCGAAGCCGAGCGAACTTCCTGTACAAGCGCCCAATAAGTACGAGTTGGTGATCAACCTGAAGACAGCCAAGACGCTGGGCCTCGAAGTACCACCTGCGCTGCTTGCGACCGCCGACGAGGTGATCGAATGAGGAGCATATCGCCTTTTGGCCCTTCGCGTCATTTCGCGTGGGCGCAGCAGTCAGGTCGCTTTTGGAGAGAAGCGGACATCAATGGCTGGGCGAGACTGGGTGAATCAGTCGTGATTGACCCGAACCGGGCATTTGGGAACGACGGGAATCTCCATCAGGCCGTGGCAAGCCATGATGTTCGAGCGCCTGGAAAACAACAGCTTTCAACCAATACCTAAAGGAAGCCCACTGTGGTTTCCAAGTCACAGCTTTGGGACGCCTTCCTCGCTAATATGTTCATAATCATAGCTTTCCGCGTGGGTCAGTTTGGGGAATTTTTTCATGAAAAATCTTTTGATGGTCAGCGCGGCTCTCGCAGTTCTGCTGGGAACTCCTGCACTCGCGGCCGATATGCCAGTTAAAGCGCCACCTCCGCCGGCTCCGGTTTGGAGCTGGACCGGGTTCTATATCGGGGCTGATGCGGGCTATGCATGGAACCAAGGCACTGGCGGCCGGACGTGCGTCAACCCGGCAGGCGTGGCCTTCGGCTCTGGGTGCACGCTAAACATTGAAAACAGCATCATTAGTCAACGCGGCGGGTTAGTTGGCGGCGAGGCAGGCTACAATATCCAGAGTGGCATTTTCTTGGCCGGTATCGAAACGGACATTCAGTGGTCGGACATCAAGGCTTCCGCCACAGCTCAGCTGGGTTCCCTGGCGAGCCCGACCTGCTGCTATCTCGCAAGTGCCAACATGGACTGGTTTGGCACGACACGCTTCCGCGTTGGATTTCTGCCGACTCAGAGCCTTCTCCTCTACATCACGGGAGGCGCGATCTACGGGCATGAATCTGTCTCCGGAGTGACGAATTTTATCACCAGCGGATTCATCTATCCTGCGACCGCCAGTACGGTGCGAGGAGGCGTGATTGGCGGCGCTGGCCTCGAATATGCCTTCAATTGGAACCTTTCCGCCAAGGTCGAGGGTCTCGTCTACGACATGGGGAATATCAACGCCGTCTTCGCTTGTCCGGCCGGTGCAACAACATGCACTCCGGGCTTTAGGGAAGGTGGCACGTTCGCGGCCAGGGGAGTGATCGCGCGTGCTGGTCTCAACTGGCACTTTGGCGGCCCAGTCGTCGCCAATTATTAATTGTTCTTTCCCGAAGACTGAAGCCCCGGCATCGACCGGGGCTTTTTATTAGGGCGGGCCGTCAAACATGCTGATGTCCGTTTCTCGCCCTTCGCGTCATTTCGCTGCAAAGCAGCGCTTCGGTCGCTTTTGGAGAGAAGCGGACATCAATTGGCAGGCAAGGCCCGCCCATTCGGTCGAGAATGACCCAACTCGGACATCGGCAGCCGCTTAAGACCTGCCGCCTGACCTCCGAAAATGTGATAGTTTGAGCCGTTCGATGGTCGGCCTTAGTCTCCGGGGGAGACAATGCGACGGCGCGAGTTTATCGCACTGCTGGGAGGTGCAGCGGCAGCGTGGCCGATCGTCGCAAGCGCGGCGACGCCCGCGATATGGAACGCGCCGTCGCGGCGTTCGCGCTTAAGCCAAATGGCGGCCTGATCTTGACACCGGACCCGGCGGCGATCGCTCACCACGAATTGGTCATCAACATCGCATCCCGGCATCGATTGCCCGCGGTCTATCCGTACCGCTACTTCGCCGCCGAAGGCGGCTTGATCTCCTACGGGCCGGATTCGGTCGATCCGTTCCGACGAGCGGCTGGCTACGTCGATCGCATCCTCAAAGGCGAACGACCGGCCGACCTGCCCGTGCAGGCGCCGACCAAGTACGAGCTCGTCATCAATCTCAAGACGGCAAAGGCGCTTGGCGTCGAAATACCTTCCACGGTGCTCGCCCGCGCCGACGAGGTGATCGAATGAAGCGGCGGCAGTTCATCGCACTCGTCGGCGGCGCGGTTGCCGCTATGCCCGTTGCGGCTAGTGCTCAGCGATCAGGGATCGCGGTTGTTGGCGTGCTCAGTCCCGAATGGCCGAACACAGGCTATGTTGACGGGCTGGTCGAAGGACTCCGGGGGCTTGGGTATGTCGAAGGACGTAATATTCGGTTCGAATACAGATGGGCAGAGGGAAAGTACGACCGCCTTCCCGAACTGGCCGCCGATCTGATCCGTTTAAAGGTGGACGTAATCGTAGCGTTCGTTACTAAGGCTGCCGAAGACGCCAAAAACCAGACCAGCACAATTCCCATCGTGATGGTGGGCGTTGGCGATCCCGTTGGTGCAGGGCTTGCCGCTTCGCTCGCTCGCCCCGGGGGCAATGTGACAGGCACATCCGCGCTGGCCCTCGCGCTTGTCGCTAAACAACTAGAGTTACTAAAATTGGTAGCACCTGACCGCACCGATATCGCGGCGATGTTCAATCCAACCAACGTGACGTTCCAAACGCAACAAGTGAAAGAGGCAAAGAAAGCGTCTGAAGCGCTCGGCCTGCAACTACGCTTTCTTGAAGTGCGGGAGCCATCCGAATTTGAAGCTGCATTCGACACTATCGCCCGGGAACGAATAGGGGTACTTCTGATCCTTGCAGACCCGTTGTTCTTTTCGAATTCAAAGCAACTCGCAGAGTTGTCGATGAAGTCGCGGCTTATCACCATGACTGCATCCCGGACCTTCACAGAGGCAGGCGCGCTGATGTCCTACGGCGCAAGTTTCTTTGATAGCTACAAAGCGGCGGCCCCGTATGTGGACAAAATACTGAAGGGGGAGAAGCCCGCCGATTTGCCAATTGATCAGTCCAGCAGGTATGAATTTGTCGTGAATTTAAAGACAGCAAAGATGCTCGGCATTGAAATCCCGACATCAGTTTTGGGCTTCGCCACTGAGGTGATCGAATAGGCATCCATCACCGCTTCTGGCCCTTCGCGTCATTTTGCGGCCACGCAGCACTTCGGTCGCTCTCGACGAGAAGCGGACATCAATTGGCGGGTAGGCCCGGCTGGCTCAGTCGCGATTGACCCATCGCGTCATTTAGCTGCTGCGCAGCAACGCATTGCTTTATCCTCAACAATGGAGGTCGGCTGGATGCTTGGTCACGTCGGTGACGTGCCCAATAGCAGACTGGGCGAACACAACACTGAGCTAACCCTCTCACCACCAACTGATCTTACCGATCGATACAGTGGCGGTGCGCCCGGCAACGAGAAGAAGGTCCGGCGGCACTTTGTCGAGCTTGATGCGCACAGGGATGCGCTGCGCTAGGCGCACCCAGCTGAAGGTCGGATTGACGAAAGCCAATAGCTCGCTGCTGGTGCTGCGGTTTTGGTCCTCGATGCCGTAAGCGATGCTCTCGACGTGCCCTGATAGCACGCGGGGATCGCCGATCAGTTTTACAGTCGCATCCTCGCCGATACGAATGCGCCGCAGCTTGGTTTCCTCGAAATAACCCTCGACGCGGTACGTGTCGGAATCGATCAGCGCAAAGACGGCTGCGCCGGCATTGACGTAACGCCCGGGCAGCAGACCGAAATTGGCGACGATGCCGTTGACTGGCGCCACGACGGTCGAGCGCTCGAGATTAAGCCTCGCGACTTCAAGCGCCGCGTTCGCCGCGTCGAGTTCAGCTTGATCGACGTCGACCGCTTGCTGCCTCTGCTCGACCTGCTGGACGGTAATCGCGAGGTTGCTTAGACTCTTGGTACGCTCGAGATCACGCTTGGCCTGGTCGAGCGTAGCCTGTCGGCTCGCGACATCAGCTTTGGCTTGATCGAGCGCATATTGAAAGCGCCGCTGATCGATACGAAACAACTGCTGGCCTTTGGCCACCTTCTCGTTGTCGTGAACAAAGACGTCGCTGATCAGGCCGGAAACGTCGGCGGCGACCGTGACCACGTCGGCACGCACACGCCCGTCGCGCGTCCACGGCTCGAGCATGTAATAGCTCCAGAGCTGCCAGCCGACGCCAATCGCGACCAGCACCACAACAAGCGTGAGTAGCACCCGGCCGGCAGAAGCGAACAAGTTCTTCATTGCTCCGTGACCCCGAGATTTTACGTCTACGATCTTACGCCAGCGGCAGGATACTTGCGCCGGCCGCTGTGACAATGCCAAGCAGAATGACGTAGATCGCGAGATCGAACAGCGCGCGATGCCAGACCAAACGATAGAAACCAAGGGCATCCAATAACCGGTTGATCACGACGACCTGAAGCAAAAGAGCGATCGCGGCAAAGACCGCGAACGCCGGAAAGTACACGCCATAGATATCGAACTCGCCAATCACGATACGCTCGCTACGCTGGTGGCTTCGCCGGGCCCCGCTTGTGCTGCATCAGGCTGCCCTGCTTGCGTCGGTCGATAGGCCAGCGCATCAGGGTAGAGGGTCTGCCGCAGGCCGACAATCGCGGCGATGCAAGCATGGGTCGATGCGGTGCAGGCCGTCACTTCGCTGATCACAATGTCGACCTTTTGCAACAAATCGTCGCCAAGCTGCGCCATACGGCCGCGCGCCAGGGCACGGAAATGCGCGGCGAGACCTGCGAACATCGCCGCCAAGGCGTCTTGTGCCGGCGTCGACATGGTGGACGCCATCAATCGCGTCTCGATCATATTGACACCGAGCCGCAGATCTTCCAGCGCATCGGCGAATTCATGCCGAGGCCGCGGCTCGAAGCGCGGTTGCCGGTACAGCAACAGCGCGACGCGATCCATCATGCGGCTCACCCATTGGTCGCGGGTCGGATGCGAGCGCCCTGCGGCAAGGTCGGCAAGGTCGCGATAAATCGCCCGCAGCAGGCGCCGTGCGCTGGCCTGCGTGCCGATAACACGCATCAGCCGGGTCACGACCAGCGCCGCGACGCCGCCGAGCACAAAGGCGCTATTTGAATTCACGATGGCCGCCAGATCGGCCGTGTAGCTCGTCTGGAGGCTCAATTCGACACAGAAACCTAAGGCCAGCGCCAGACCGACTGGGGCATAGGCCGGGATCGCCATCAAAAGGCCGGCCGGAATCAGCACAAAAGCGAGCACGGCGCAAAGCAGGACGAACCCGCCGATCGCCGGCAACACAAAGAATTGGTAGACGAAGACAATCGGAATGCACAGCGCCAGAAGGTGGGTAATGTTGCGAATGGTCGGCGTCGGATCGTCCAGAGAAGCAAATAACGTGCTGGCCACGGCCGCAAAGGCAATGGCGCCAGCGCCCTCCGGCCATGCGGTCGTGATCCAGAAGAACGCACATATGCCCATAGCGACGCCGGCCGCCAATGCCGACAACAGCGCGATGCCCGGATCCGTATGCATCGGTTTGGGTCCGATCTCTGCGGCGGCGGCGCGAATGTCGGCGCTCGGCGCGCGGTCTGGATGGGCGAGATAGTCAGCGAAGCCGAGACCAGCTTGCCAGGAGTCGATCAGCTCGATCAATCGTACGGAGATGTTGACCGTAACCAGATCCGCCCAGCTTGATTGCGGACCGACAGCCGGCGCGGCCGCGACGCAGGCTTCCTTGAGCTCTGCCGGGCGCAGTTCGTCGCCCGGCGCCTTCGCGTTCACCCAATCGTAAACGCCCTCCACTGCCCGCGTCAGCCTTGCATCAAGCGGCCCAATGCGCCGAAGCAGCGTCAGACGATCCTCGATGGCGCTCACCAGCGGCAACAGCGCCACGATCTTGCGGTCGAAGGCGCGAACGGTGTTGATACCCGGTCGATGCGGCGAGGTGTCGAAGCGCAAGCTCGTGCCGAGCAGATAAAGCTCGCTGATATCCGCGGCGATCCGGCGCCGCTCCATCTCGGATTCCGGAGTCGCTTGCTGGGTCAAGCCATCGGCAAGCCAGCGGCGCGTATCCGCAATCGCACCTCTCAACTTTTGTTCAAAGGCGGAAAATACGCTTTTGGGAAGGACGAGACTGTGAACGATGGCGGCGCAGACCACGCCGAGCGTGATCTCCTCGACGCGCGACACCGCGGTGTCGAACACGGTGTCTGGGGCAAACACGCTTGGAAAGCCGATCAAGGCCGCGGTATAGCCCGACAGCACGAACATATACGACCGCGGCGTGCGGTCGAGCACCGAAACGAAAACGCAGAGCGCCACCCAAAGTATGATCGCAAGCGTCGTCAGCTCCGGCGCGTCCACTAGATTGGGAACGATGGCGACCATGGCGGCGCCGCCGACGAACGTGCCGATGGCGCGATAAACGGCCTTGGCCCGCATCGCGCCGGACAGCGGCTGGCTGGTTAGATAGACCGTGGTCATGGCCCAGCCCGGACTTTTCAAGTCTAGGCTGAAGGCGACGAACATCGTGAGGATGGTCGCGATATAGCAGTTGACGGAGAATATGATCGGCCGAATCCCAATGTCCCTGATCACATCGTGTCCACTTCGTCGCGCCGACAGTTATTGAGCTGAACGCGAGCAGTCCGTGCCGCGTGCCACGTCAGAAGCCGGAAACCATCGGAAAGGTCCATTCGTCGAGCGACTCCTGCCATCACATATTAGATTTGAAAGGATGTTCCCTGGCGCTCATCTATGAGACCCTCGACCGGATGATATTTCAAGCCGGAACTCGATCTAGCTGCAATCCGCTCCCGATGGTGATCTCAAACCGTACTTCACCCGTGAAGGCTGCGGTCACGCCGATATCGTGAAGTAACGTCGATGCAGCAATGAGTTCAGCATCATGCTTACGTTGCTGCGCCTGGGCCAGGGCTGCGGCGAACGGCCAAGAACCCACGACGTGGTGCGGGAGGGTCAGTCGGGGAACCGGTCGCCGAACATCGGCAGCCCTCTGACGGATTAGGCCTTGGTCGCCTCGTCCCGAGGCACGACCCTGCTCGGCGAGCTTGCCGTCTTCGATGCGAACGATGTCGGCGGCGACCCAGGCGGCGGGTCGGCCATTGCCGGAGAAGGGCCCGTGCGCGGCCCTGAGCGCTGGAAGATGCGTTCCTCCACCGCGAAATTGCTGCGATGCATGAGTCCGGAAATGCCCCTTCGCGTCATTTCGCGTGGGCGCAGCAGTCAGGTCGCTTTTGGAGAGAAGCGGACATCAACCGGCAGGCAGAGCCGGCTGGTTTGGTCGCGAATGACCCAAATGCGACATCGGCGCCGTGGCGCCCAATACAGCTCCCAGCAAACGATGTGTCAGGGTGCGGCCCTCCGCCAGAGCAAATGAGATGACCGGAGTCGACCCTTGGGCGGAGCCTCAGCCGAGCGATTGCCGAACGAAATGCCTCACAACATTGCAGAACTCGGTCGTCGCCGTGAAGATGGGAAGGTGCCCCTTCCGGCCGAATGCGCATAGCTGCGCATTCGGGAGACGCGCCACGATTTCCTCGGCCGCCGCAAATGCGACGAGGCGATCCTCGCGCCCATGGGCAACCAGCACCGGCGCCGTGATGGCGGAGAGAAGCGGCATGACATCCTTCGTTGGATCGGGGTCGAAGAAACTCAGAAGGGTTTCGCGCGGTAACGAAAGCCGGCTTCGAATCGTGCGCTCCCGCAGCTCCTCCATCTCGGGCTCGGAGTAGACGAGCTCAGTATGCACTCGAATGATTTCGGCGACGTCCTTCACCCCTTTGTCATGGATGCACCGCTCCAGGTAGACAGCATTGAACGTTCGTGAGAAGTCGCCCGGTGGAGTGCCCAGTGCGACCAGGGCCGTAAACAGGCTCGGCTCGGCGTGGGCGAGCCTGAAGAGCATGTTTGCACCGGCGGAGATCCCGACCCCGACCACCGGACCGCCACCAAGCTCGGCGATCACGGCTCGGACATCTTTGGCGTGGTCTTCGACATGATAGGGTCGCGTCAAAGGATCGGACGCGCCCGATCCGCGCGGATCGATCGTGACGATCCGGAACTCCCGGCAGAGCTGTTCGAGGATAGGCTGGATCGTGGCCAGCCCATAGGCGAGCGGGCTGACCAACAGCAGCGTGATCTCGCCGCCCCCATGCTCGTAGAACACGATCCTCGCCCCGCCGCTGAATGCAGCGCGCGAGCGATGGCGCTTTCGCTCGATCCTGGTCCTGTCTTCGTCCGCGGACGCGAGTATCAGGGCTTGGTCATAACGGCTATTTGTCCCCGCAAGATCGTCCATCAGGCCCGCCAAGTCGCCAAGCATCTCAAGCGCCTCGAGTTCGCGCCGCTCCGCGATGTGGGCTCCTTGGTGCACATTTTCAGATCGCTGCGCCTGCAGCAGGGCGATGCATTTTTCGAGATGAGCGGTCGCCTCGCGCAGTGCATAGCCGGATCTCGCACGGCGCGCCGCATCGAGCAGGCACTCCGATGCACGTCCGGCGTGCCCGGCCTCGGCATGGTGATGTGCCAGCCATTCTGGCTGATGGGCAATGATTTCGGGAAAGCGCGCCTCAACGACGTCAGCGATACGAGCGTGCAGCTCACGGCGCCTGGTCTTCGGGAGCGACTGATAGGCGGCTTCCTGAACGAGCGCATGACGAAACACATGGACCTGCGCCGACGGCAGGCCGGAACGATCGATCAATTGGTTGTTCGAGAGCTGGTCCAGAGCTGCGCGAAGTACATCTGGTTCAAGGGTCGAAGCGGCTGCAAGCATCTCGTGCGAGAACACTCGGCCAATGCAGGCGGCAAGCTGAGCGACTTCTTTGGCGGATGCGGCGCGATCAAGCCGCGCCATCAGCGAATCACGCAGTGTAGTTGGGATCGCCGTATCCGGCATACTGCCACGCAGGACATAGCGATCGACTGTCTCCGTGATCAGCTCTGACTCAAGCACGAGCCTGGTCAGCTCCTCGATGAAGAGCGGCACGCCGTCGGCCCTGAAGAGGATGCGGTCCACCAGTTCGGCCGGCAGAGGTTTGCCGCCAGCGACCCGCTCTGCCAAATCCGCCGCGTCGCGCCGGCCCAGGCGATTGAGACTGAGCAAGGTGACGTGGCCGGGGCGCGTCCAGGGCGGAACGAAATCGGGCCGGAAAGTGAGAACGGCCAGTATGGCCAGGTGGCGTACCCGTTCGACAAGCGTTCCAAAGAGTTCGATCGACGTGGGATCGGCCCAATGGAGGTCCTCGAAGATCAGCAAAACCGGCAGTCGTGCCGCGCACGCTTCGAGATGACGCACCAGGGCCTCGAGCGTCTTCGCGTTCCGCTGCGCCGGTGTGAGGTCCGGCGTCGGGCGACGCTCGGCAGCCGGTAGCCCCAGGAGCGAGGCGAAGAGAGGGACGAACTCGGAGGCGGTTTGGACATCGCGCTGGAGCAGGGCTTCGAGCTTCACAAGCTTCTGGAGCGAATCGTCGCAGGGGATAAAGCCTGCGGCATACTCCAGCTGAGCGATTACCGGATGAAGGGCGCTGGCGGTGTGTTCCGGCGAACCTTGATAGATCATCAGCCGATGCCCGCCATCGGCTGCGAGCTGTTGCTGCAGCGCCTGCGCCAGCCGGGACTTTCCGATTCCCGGCTCGCCGGAAAGCCATACGATCTGACCTTCGCCGCCCTTCGCCAGGTCCCAGCGGTCGAGCAGCAGCTCGAGTTCCTTTGTCCGTCCGACCAGGGTCGTGAGCTGCGTTCCGCGCAGTGCCTTGAACCGGCTCTCGCTCGCCTTTTCACCCAGGACCTGATGGGCGCGCACGGCGGCCTGGAAGCCCTTGGGGCGAACCGGTGCCAGCTCGCGACACTCAAACAGGTCGCCAAGCAGGCGGCGAGTCTCGCTGCTGATGACCACGGCACCTGGCTCGGCCAGTGCCTGAAGACGCGCAGCAAGATTAGGGGTCTCGCCGACTACTTCGTTTTCGTGCCCCGGCCCCTCACTCATGAAATCACCAACTACGACTAGGCCGGTCGCAATACCGACCCGCACGCGCAACGACGTCGCTTGGCCGGCATCGAGCTTCGCCACCGCTTCGACCAGCGCCAGCCCCGCGCGCACTGCCTGCTCGGCATCATCTTCATGGGCCTGCGGATAGCCGAAATAGGCGAGCACACCGTCGCCCAGGTATCTGGCGACGAAACCATCGGATTGGGTGATAACCTTGGCGCAACATCGGTGGTAGGTACCGATGATCTCCTGCAGATCCTCTGGGTCGAGCCGGGTCGAGAGCGCCGTCGAGCCGACGAGGTCGCAGAACATGATCGTAATTTGGCGGCGCTCAGCGTCGTCCCGCGGCTCGGGCTGGAACGCGGTTGCCGGCGTGGCCGCGAGCTCGGCGATTGCTGCCAGCATCTTGCGCCGATGCCCGACCGAGATGCCAAGTTCCTTCAGGTCCTGATCTGTCAGATGACGGAGGACAGAGGTGTCGATATCGTTCTCGGTAAAGCGCTGGGCGTACTCGGACATACCGAGCGAGGCCAGCCACTCCGCAATTGTGGCCACCTGCTTACCCTCGCGGGTTCTGCTCGAAAGCATGATACAAGAGTGTATGGGAAGCAAGAATGATGGAGATGGCTTCGGCTGTCGTCCGGGTTGACGCAGGGCACGGCCCTACGTGTGCCGGACCTGCTCGTGAGGGAAGGTCTTGCGATCGGAAAGGGGCAAATCGGGTGCGACCAGAAGGCGAGAATAGCGTGACTTCTCAGTGGCAGTATCAGGTTAGATTCGATGTGAACGATTCTGCTACGGCGGAATCGGTGCGCCGAAAACTCCGTGATCCGGCGCTGGCGCCGCTGTTCAATATCCTCGCCGAGCATCGCGCTGCGCTGAAATGCCAGTTCGACGCCTTTGCCGAGTATGTCGCCGCGGCAGAAAAGCACGGCGTCGAAAACTATCCGCTCTACGAGTGGACGAAGGCGACGATCGAGAATCCGGCGAAGCAGGAAAAATATTTGAAATCCTTTGCGCTCTACGTGGACGACCGGGAGGTCTACGCCAAGGAGATTGCTGACGCGCTGGAGGCAGACTTGCAACCGCTCGCCACTAGCGGGCTCATCACGCGAATATCCAAGTACGATACCAATCCCGCCAACAATCCTCAGTCGCCGCAGCGCCCCCGCGAGCGAGGCTAATCCATCCTCGTGAGCGAGCTGAATGCCCGCTCTTGTCCTTAAGCCGACATGACCAGGCGCGCCTCGCATGTCCGCTTCCGAGGGTAATGCGGACATCGTCGGTAGGGCGGATTTAATGGGTACAGGCCCTGGGCCGCTATCACATTGTACGCGGCACCGCATCGAAGCGGTTGACCACGATGTCGCGCTTGGTTTGATCGACGCGCACCGTCATGTCAAATCGGCCGTCGTGAAACTCCTTGTTCAGGATTTCCGAGTTGCGATGCAGCCAGCTGATGCCGGCCCCGTCAGCCGCGTCAATTGAAAGATCGAGCGTCGTTCGTGTCGTGGCGAGCCATTCCTCGATCGCCACGCGCAGTGCGTCGACCCCCTCCCCGGTCTCGGCGGAAAGTAGAAAGCACGGCCGCTCCGGTGGTCGACGGGCAGCGATATTGCGCAGATTTTCACGCACCTCCGCGCTGAAGCGATCGATCTTGTTCCAGACTTCGAGAATGCGCGCGCCCGCGTCGGGGTCGATGCCGAGCTGACGCAGCACGTTATCGACATCGCGCTGCTGTGCGTCAGTGTCCTCGTGTGAGATATCGCGGACGTGGAGAATGAGATCCGCCTCCAGCACCTCTTCAAGCGTTGCGCGAAAAGCCGCCACCAGCTGCGTCGGCAGGTTGGAAATGAAGCCGACCGTGTCGGAAAGCATGGCCTTGCCGCCATGCGGCAGGTTCAGCGCCCGCAAGGTGGGGTCAAGCGTTGCGAACAGCATGTCGGCCGCCTGAACCTCGGCCCGCGTCAGGCGGTTGAACAGCGTCGACTTTCCGGCATTGGTATAGCCGACCAGTGCCACCACGCGGTAAGGCACCCGCTGTCGCCCGGCGCGATGCAGCCGCCGCGTCGCCTGCACCTTTTTCAGCTCATTCTCAAGACGCGTGATGCGTTCGCCGATCAGACGGCGGTCGGCCTCGATCTGGGTTTCACCCGGACCGCCCATGAAGCCGAAGCCGCCGCGCTGGCGCTCCAGGTGAGTCCACGACCTGACCAGGCGGCTGCGCTGATAATTCAGATGCGCAAGCTCGACCTGAAGCGCGCCCTCTCTGGTCTTGGCGCGGCGGCCGAAGATTTCAAGGATCAGCCCGGTACGGTCGAGGACCTTGGTGTTCCAGGCCCTCTCGAGATTGCGCTGCTGGATCGGCGACAACGCGCAATCCATCACCACAAGTTCGATCTGGTGTGCGCCTACGAGGCCTATGATTTCCTCGACCTTCCCCTTGCCGATGTACGTTGCAGGCCGGATCTGGCTCACCGGTGCAACCAGAGCGTCGGCAACCATCAGATCGATCGCGCGCGCCAGACCGACCGCCTCCTCCAGCCGCGCCTCGGAACCGCGAATGGCATGCAAATCCGCTTGCGCATCGGGATCACCCCGGCGCATGCGCAAATATGGGCCGATGACGATCACCCGCCCGGTTTGCTTGCCCGCTGCCGACCGCGGACGGTCGGCACCCCCGTCGGAAGTTCGGGGTTCCAATCAGTTCACTCTCAAGCCGGGGCGTCCTCGCCGCCTTCGAACAGCTGAATCGGAGCACCCGGCATGATGGTCGAAATCGCATGCTTGTAGACAAGCTGCGAGTGACCGTCGCGCCGCAAGAGCAGGCAGAAATTGTCGAACCAGGTGACAATCCCCTGCAGCTTGACTCCGTTGACCAGAAAAATCGTCAGTGGCGTTTTGGTTTTTCGAACGTGATTAAGGAAGGTGTCTTGTAAATTTTGTGCGCGGTCTGCCGCCATTGTTGTTATCCCGCATTTTTGTTGGCTTCTTTTTGTTGAACCGATGGCTCTCTGTCGGAGCGTCCCCGGTTACCGGCTCCCCTGAGTTCCCCCTCCGGGGAGCGCGATCGTGCAATTAGAAGGCAGGCTTGGTTTTTAGGCAAGTGAGTTCGCTGGGCAGTCCCACGAATCGAGCCCTGATTCTCCGCGAAAACGCGCAAAAGAGACGAAATCTATCGCCCCTGATGAACAAAGCGGCAGGCGTTCAGCCGACACCCAGCGCCTTCAGCTTGCGGTGGAGCGCTGACCGCTCCATGCCGACGAATTCCGCTGTGCGGGAGATGTTGCCCGAAAAGCGGCTGATCTGCGCCATCAGGTAGTCGCGTTCGAACACTTCCCTCGCCTCGCGGAGCGGCAAGCCCATGATGTGCTCGCCGTTGTTGCTGGTCGGCATCGCCGGCACCATCGAGCCCACGTCCTGCGGCAGCATGTCGGCGGTGATAATGACTTCCGGACCGCCGCTCGCAAGGATCATCACCCGCTCCACATTGTTGCGAAGCTGCCGGACGTTGCCGGGCCATACGTGCGACTGCAACACGGCCATTGCGTCCTGGCCGATCTGACGTTTCGGCAAACCGGTCGCGGCCGATATCTGGTCCATGAAATAGTCGATCAGTTCCGGAATGTCCTCGCGACGTTCCGAGAGTGGCGGAACGCGGATCGGCACCACCGACAACCGGTGGTAGAGGTCTTCCCGAAACCGGCCGCTGGCGATCTCCTCTTCCAGGTTGCGGGCGGTGGAGGAAATGATGCGGACGTCGACATTGACCTTCGTCGTGCCTCCCTGCCGCTGGAACGTCTGGTCGACGAGGACACGCAAGATCTTGTTTTGGGTCTCGCGCGGCATGTCCCCGATTTCGTCGATGAACAGGGTTCCGCCGTGGGCTTCCTCGAGCGCGCCCGTCTTGCGCGGATGTTCGCCGTTGGGTTCGACGCCGAACAGTTCGATTTCCATGCGTTCCGGCGTGATCGCCGCGGCGTTGATCACCACGAAAGGCCCGTCGGCGCGGCCCGAAGCGAGGTGCAGCATCCGCGCCGCGAGTTCCTTGCCTGCCCCCGAGGGACCCACGATGAGAATACGGCTGTTGGCCTTGGCGGCTCGTTCGATGGTCTGCCGCAGCTGATTCATGCATGCCGAGCGCCCGGTCATGACGCTGGCGGTGGGAGCGAGCTGCTTGAGCTCCTTGACCTCGCGTTTGAGGCGCGACGTCTCCAGCGCCCGCGTCGCCACCAGGATGAGCCGGTCCGACTTGAACGGCTTCTCGATGAAATCATAAGCGCCACGCTTGATGGCGGCGACCGCCGTTTCGATATTGCCGTGGCCCGAGATCATCACGATCGGCAGGTCGGAATGGTCGCGCTTGATCTGCTCCAGCAATTGCAGCCCGTCGAGCTTGCTGCCCTGCAGCCAGATGTCCAGAAACACAAGGTGCGGCCGGCGATTGGCGATTTCGGCCAGCGCCGAATCGCTGTCACGTGCGGTTCGCGTCGTAAAACCCTCGTCGTTAAGAATCCCGGCGACAAGGTCACGAATGTCGGCTTCATCATCGACAATCAAAATATCACTTGCCATGGAGTCGCGCCTGTCTTCTCAATTGCCCGCAGCAGCTTCGATTTTGGTCTGTTCATTAGTCGTTTCTTCCCGCCCGTCGGTTTCGGAGGCGGTGGAATTTGTTTCGGGGGTCGGCTCCTTGATTTCGACCGCGGGAGCATGCCCCGATACTGCAAAACGCAAGCGCATCCAGGCGCCACGCGCGCCCGGACGAATCTCGCTGGCGTCGTGCATTTCAATGCGGCCACCGTGATCTTCCAGAACACGACCCACGATGGCGAGCCCAAGGCCGGTGCCCTTCTCGCGGGTCGTCACATAGGGCTCGAGCAGCCGCGCGCGGCTCACCTTGGGCAGACCAATCCCGTTGTCGATCACGTCAATCACGATGTCGTCGTTTTCGCGTCCGGCAATGACATCGATGCGACCCTTGCCGAGTTCCTCCGCAGGAACAGCCTCGATCGCCTCGGTGGCGTTCTTGATGATATTGGTCAGCGCCTGCGAGATCAGCCGGCGGTCGAACTGCGCCCGCAACGGCTCCTGCTTGATCTCGGCCTCGATTTCGGTGTCGGGATGACCGACCCGCATCAGGAACACGGCCTGGCGCACGGTGTCGGCCACGTCCTCGCCTTCGATGACGGGCTTGGGCATTCGCGCAAAGCGCGAGAACTCATCGACCATCCGCCTGATGTCGTCGACCTGCCGCACGATGGTCTCGGTGCATTGTTCGAACACCACCTTGTCTTCGGTGATCACTTTGCCGAACTTGCGGCGGATGCGTTCGGCCGAAAGCTGAATCGGGGTCAGCGGATTCTTGATTTCATGCGCGATCCGGCGCGCGACGTCGGCCCATGCCGAGGTGCGCTGTGCGGAAACGAGCTCGGTGATGTCGTCCAGCGTGATGATGTAACTGTCGCGCGTCTGGCTGGTCTGCTCGGCGGTGACGCGAACCGAAAGAATGCGCTCATGGCCCTCGCGATTGATCGTGATCTGGCCCTGGACCAGCCGCTGGGTGCTCTCGCGTGCGGTTTTCATCATCTCGTCGAGTTCGGGCAGCACGTCCGACAGCGGATGATCCAGCGTTTCCGATTCCGCGTGACCGATGAGCTTTTCGGCCGATCGATTGAGAATGCCGACGCTGCCTGAGGCATCGACGCCGATGATGCCGGCGCTTGCCGATGACAATACCGCCTCGATGAAGCGCCGCCGGTTGTCGATGAGATCGCTGGCATTCACCAGCTCGTCGCGCTGGGTGCGCAGTTCCTGCGTCATCTTGTTGAAGGTTTCGCCGAGCTGGGCCAGATCGCCCTCCGAGCGGAACACCGGCACCTGCACGTGAAGGTCGCCGGTCGAGACGATGTTGGCTGCACTCATCAGGCGGCGGATCGGGGTGACCAGCCAGTTGGCGAAGTTCAGCCCGAACAGGATGGCGGCCATCAGGATGGTCAGCGCGATGACCGCAAAAATGAGCGCGAAGTTCACCTGAATGCCGAGCCGGCGCGATTCGATCAGCGCATACTCCGCCACGCTCGCCTCGGTCTGCTTGAGTTGGGCGACGACGTGGGGATCGAGCTGGCGCGCCACGTAAAGAAAAGTATCCTGGAAGGCTCGCAACCGTATCACGGCCGCGACGTAATTCTCTTCGGGCAACACTGCGATTTCCGGCTCAACCTCGTTGACGTTGCTGAGAACCTCCGGCGGGGGTGCTGCGAAGGCGAGCTGGATGGTGTTTTGCGCGGTTTCCAGGACGTGGCGATCCTTGTCGATCAGCATGGCACCGGGCAGGTTGCGCGAGGCTGCGCTTGCGGCCAAAAGCTCACGAAAGGATTGCCGATCCTGATCGTATAATGGCCGGGCGTGAGAAAGATCGTTGGCCATCCCAAGAATGTCGCCGCGAATAAGCTGCGCGTGTTCCTCGGTATAGGCCCGGGCAATGATCAGCGAGTTCTGAATCACTTCACGCGTCGGACCCGAAAACAGGCGGTCGAGGCCGCGATCGATCGTCACGTTGGCGACCACCGCCACCAGCACGGCCGGCAGCACCGCGATAACCGAGAACAGGCTGACGATCTGGACGTGCAGGCGCGCCGCCGCCCGTCCGCGCCGCCTGGCCTGCATGACCTGCCAGACTTCGCGGAAAATGATGCCGAGCAGCACCAGGATGGTGGCGCCGTTCAAAAGCATGAACGAGAGGGCGACTTCGCGCGTCGGCTCGATCTGGGTCAAACCCGTGAGCACCACGAAGGTCAGGAACGAACTGAGCAGCGCCAGGCCGATCGCAAACGGCGCCAGGAGCTTCCGAAGGGGGCGGCCCTTGGGCTCAACTAGCGACGGGTCGAATTGTGCAGCCGAACTCTCTGCGCTGGTCATTCCGGCAATCGGTGAATTGGAAGCATGCGGTCCGACGGTAGCGGACTGATGCATTCATACCACATTGTTGCCGAATTGCGACAAATCCGCGGCGTCCCAGGAGCCCATCCCCTGCCCGCAAAACCCCTGGTGCCCCCTAGCCGCCGCTCCGGTAGACCTGAATGTCCAGATCGCGGATTTTCTTGCGGAGCGTATTCCGGTTGAGCCCCAAGAGATCAGCCGCCCGGATTTGATTGCCGCGGGTGGCCGCTAGCGCCGCCGTCAGCAACGGAACCTCGATTTCCTTGAGAATCCGATGATAAAGGCCCGGCGGTGGGACGCCGTTGGGAAAGCCTGAGAAATGCGAGGACAGATAGGCCTCCACGGCGCCACCGAGATTGTCTACTCCGTGATGAGAATTGCCATGTGACGTCACCGCCGGCGGCGCCAATTCGCCGTCGATCACGGAAGCGGTGATCACGTCCTGCGGGTACAGCGCCGCAAGCCTGCGCGCGAGGTTTTCAAGCTCGCGCACATTGCCCGGCCAGCGATGTTGCTTCATGCGTTCCAACGCCAGCGCATCGAGCTTCTTCGGCGGCAGTCCGTCTTTCTCGGCAAGCGCGAAGAAGTGCCGGATCAGATCGGGCAAGTCCTCGATCCGCTCGCGCAAGGGAGGAAGCCGCAGCGGCACGACGTTGAGGCGAAAGAACAGATCCTCGCGGAACAGCCCTTGCTGGATCAGGACGCGCAGATCCTTGTTGCTCGCGGCAACGATGCGAACGTCCGTCTTGATCGGGGTGCGGCCGCCTACCGTGGTATATTCGCCCTGCTGGAGCACGCGCAGCAGCCTGGTCTGCGCTTCCATCGGCATATCGCCGATTTCGTCGAGAAACAGCGTGCCTCCCTCGGCCTGCTCGAACCGCCCCGAGGCGCGGGTATTGGCGCCGGTGAAGGCGCCACGCTCATGTCCGAACAGTTCGGATTCGATCAGATCGCGCGGGATCGCGGCCATGTTGACCGCGACGAACGGCCCGTTACGCCGCTTGCCGTAATCGTGCAGCGCGCGCGCCACCAGCTCCTTACCCGTCCCGGACTCGCCGGAAATCATCACCGTGAGATCGGTCTGCATCAGCCTTGCCAGCACCCGGTAGATTTCCTGCATCGCCGGCGATCGACCGACCAGCGGAATGGAATCGAACTCCGAATCATCGGCATTGCTCGAGACCCGCTCCTTCGGCTCTGCCAAAGCGCGGCCGACGATCGAGATCAATTCCTTCAGGTCGAACGGTTTCGGCAGATACTCATAGGCGCCGCGTTCGGAGGCGCGGATCGCCGTCATGAACGTGTTCTGCGCGCTCATCACGATCACGGGAAGGTTCGGCCGCATCTTCTTGATCCGCGGCAACAGATCGAAGGCGTTCTCGTCAGGCATCACCACGTCGGTGATCACCAGATCGCCCTCGCCCTGGCTGACCCAGCGCCAAAGCGTCGCGGCGTTTCCGGTCAGCCTTACCTCGTACCCGGCACGCGAAAGCGCCTGATTGAGAACGGTCCGGATCGCGGTGTCATCATCGGCTACAAGTATGCTACCTGCGGGCATCGTCATCCTCATCCTGCGTTCTGTGAGGCGTGCAACCAGTGCCCCACTTTCCGAAGTTCGTGCTCACTTTCAGCACCCACCTTTCGCGACTTCGGAAAGTCATGGGCACCAGCAAACTTATTGAATCCAGTGCCGCCGTATCGATCTGGAGTTCCTGATCGAATTCGCCCCTTGCAGTGCAGGGACTTCAGATCGACGGCACTGGCATCCCCGAAACGTCATCGCGGTTACTTTGATCAAAATGGCTTGCGGCGTTGAACATGGGCAGCAGCACGCGGAAGGTCGTCTTTCGCGGCTGGGATTCGCATTCGATGATGCCGCCATGATCGCCGACGATCTTGGCGACCAGCGCCAGGCCAAGCCCGCTACCCGTCGGCTTGGTCGTGACAAAGGGGTCGAACAGGTTCGGCAACAGGTCGTCAGGCACACCCGGACCGTTGTCCTTGACGCAAAATTCAAGCGGCAACGAGACCCGGGATTTCTTGCCCGGCACCGACAGGCGGACGCCCGGCCGGAATGCGGTGGTCAATTGAATCTCGGCATCGCTGCCCAGATCAGCCACCGCTTCGGCAGCGTTCTTCACCAGGTTGAGGAAGACCTGGATCAGCTGGTCCTGATTGGCAAGCACCGGCGGCAGCGAGGGGTCGTAATCTTCGATAAAGCGGATGCTGCGGGCAAAGCCGGATTGCGCCAGCCGCTTGACGTGATCGAGCACCGAATGGATGTTGACGGGACCGCGCGCCACCGGCCGGTCGTCACCGAACACCTCCATACGATCGACCAGCGTCACGATGCGATCGGCTTCATCGCAGATCAACCGAGTGAGCGTGCGATCTTCCGGCGAGGCCGCCTGTTCAAGCAATTGCGCCGCGCCGCGAATGCCGGACAGCGGGTTCTTGATCTCATGCGCCAGCATCGCCGCAAGCGCGATCACCGATCTTGCGGCGCTGCGGTGCGTCAACTGCCGGTCCATCTTGTCGGCGATGGTCCGCTCCTGCAGCAACACCACGATATGGCCGGGCCGTTCGGTCAGCGGCGCGACGTGAAGGTCGACCAGCCGATCGCCGCCCATCCGCGGCGTGCCGAGGTCGACCTTGTATTCATTGACCGCCGAGTTGTTCGAACGCACCTGGTCGATCAGGGCGAGCAGCGGGCTTCCGAACGGAACCAGCTCCTTCAACGACTGACGGCGGAGAAACTGGGCGGAAATGTCGAAAAACGACTCGGCCGCAATGTTGGCGTCGACGATCCTGCCATCCGGCGCAACGAGCAGAACGGGATTGGGCAGCGCATTGAGAATGGCCTCGGCGTCGGACGGCACGGCACGGCGATGTTCGGCAACCGAACTCATGCGGCGGCGCTCCAGGCAAAATCGTCGAAGGCATGCCCAAGCGTTCGATGCACGTGCTGCGGATTATCCGATGTCAGGATCTTCTCGCGCCAGCTCTTGAGCGTCGTCGCCGGTGCCCTGCTGCGGTTCGCCGCAACCTGCAGCGCCCAGCCGAGATGCTTGCGCGCGTGACGCAGCCCCACGCGCAACCCGTAATGCCGGCAAACCTCGTCATAGAGGACGCGGATATGATTGAGCTGCTCGGAAAGCGCCGGCGCCGGCTCAGCCACTCCGGTCTCGATGCGGCGTCCGATCTGGCCGGGCAACCAGGGCTGCCCCTGCGCACCGCGGCCAATCATCACCGCGTCAGCGCCGGACATTTCGAGCGCCGAGAGCGCCGTTTCGAACGACGTGATGTCGCCATTGACCACGAGCGGAATGCCGATTGCCTGCCTGATGGCGCGCACCGCAGCCCAATCCGCCTTGCCGCTGTAGAATTGGCAGCGCGTCCTTCCATGCACCGTAATCAACCGCACGCCCGCGCCCTCGGCGCGGCGCGCCAGTTCGGGCGCGTTGATGGAGCGGTCGTCCCAGCCGAGCCGCATCTTCAGCGTTACCGGCACCTTCACCGCCGATATGGTCGCTTCGATCAGACGCTGGGCGTGATCGAGATCGCGCATCAGCGCCGAGCCCGACTGGCCGCCTGTCACATGGCGCGCGGGGCAACCCATGTTGATGTCGATGATCTCGGCGCCGGCAGCTTCGGCGATCCGTGCGCCTTCCGTCATCCACCTTGTCTCGCAGCCGGCGAGTTGAACGACATGCGGGCCTATGCCTGCAGCCTCGCACCGCAGACGCGACATGGGCCGGCCGTCTACGAGATCATCACTTGCGGTCATTTCCGACACCACAAGCCCGGCCCCAAAACCAGCGGCCATCCGCCGAAACGGGGCATCGGTGATGCCAGACATCGGCGCCAGGAGAACCCGGTTAGCGACCTGAATATCGCCTATTTTCAACGGCTTAAGATGGAACATAGGCGCACTGGTCACGGATTTCTCATCGCTTCGACAGAGCCTGCGTCTGCCCGGACCCATTTTGAGCACAAATGTTGTGCAGTCAAGTTCCATGCCTACACTTTAGACAGTTCTGAAAAACCTTGCAAGTGCACTGCAGCATAGGTGCTTTTCCCCACGGCGCTGGGAATCCCGAAGAAACGTTCTGTTTTCGCAAGCGAGCGTGATAAGGGCAGAGCGCCGTCCACCCAGCTTAAGAACTGACGGATTGCTCCTGGTCGAGACCTATGTCGAATCCTCAGCGGACCGCCGCCATCCTCGTCGCAGCCGGACGCGGTCTTCGTGCCGGCGCCGGCGGCCCCAAACAGTATCGCTCCGTTGGCGGGCAGAGCGTGATTTTCCGCGCCATGGAGCCGTTTTGCCGCCATCCGGAAATTTCTGCGGTGCAGCCGGTCTTGAATCCCGACGACCTCGCCATCTTCAACGAGGCAGTGCGCGGGCTCGCGCATTCAAGCCCCGCGAGGGGCGGCGCGACGCGCCAGGAATCCGTTCGTGCCGGCCTTGAGGCGCTTGGTTCGCAGAAACCTGACGTAGTTCTCATCCACGACGCCGCGCGCCCTTTCGTCTCTGCAGCACTGATTTCCCGGGCCATCAGAGCGACTTCCGCGACCGGCGCCGCAATTCCCACCATACCAGTCGCTGATACGATCAAGCTCGTCGACGCAGGCGGGCATGTCGAGGGAACGCCGGAGCGCGCGCGCCTGAGAATTGCGCAGACGCCGCAGGCCTTCCGCTTTGATGTTATCATTGATGCGCATCGGCGCGCGGCTCGCGAAGGCCGGACCGATTTCACCGATGATGCCGCGCTGGCGGAATGGGCGGGATTGACGGTGTCAACTTTTGAAGGCGATGCTGCGAACATGAAACTGACCACGCCGGAAGATTTCGTCCGCGAGGATGCGCGCCTTGCTAGCCAGCTTGGGGACGTCCGGACCGGGACCGGTTACGACGTTCATGCCTTCGGCGACGGCGACCACCTCATGATTTGCGGTGTTCGCGTGCCCCATCATCGCGGTTTCCTTGCCCATTCCGACGGCGACGTCGGCTTGCATGCGTTGGTCGATGCCATTCTCGGGGCGCTCGCCGACGGCGATATCGGCTCGCATTTCCCGCCGAGCGACATCAAATGGAAGGGCGCATCGTCCGACAAATTCCTGAAATATGCGGTTGAACGGGTCGCGGCACGCGGCGGCCGCATCGCCAATCTCGAAGTGACCCTGATCTGCGAGCGGCCGAAGATTGGCCCGTTGCGCGATGCGATGCGCGCTCGCATCGCCGAGATCACGGGGCTCAATGTCTGGCGCGTCGCCGTCAAGGCGACCACCAGCGAACGCCTCGGCTTTACCGGTCGCGAGGAAGGCATCGCCGCCACCGCATGCGCCACCATTCGCCTGCCATGGGGCGACAAGGGACCTGTCTCGATTTGAGGGAATTCGCGGTCGATGGGTAGCGAACGTCAAATCGGCTCCACTAATTCTCTTTCCCGCTCGCTGCTTGATCTCTGCCGCATGCGCAAGCTGACCATTGCGACCGCCGAATCCTGCACTGGCGGATTGGTAGCCGGCGCGCTGACCGACATTCCCGGCTCGTCCGACGTCATTGACCGCGGCTTCGTCACCTATTCCAACGAAGCCAAGCGCGTGATGCTCGGGGTCAAGGCCACGACGCTTGCAGCCTTCGGCGCCGTCAGCAGGGAAACTGCAACCGCGATGGCGGTCGGCGCGCTGGAGCGGGCTGGCGTCGATCTTGCCGTTGCCACTACCGGCATCGCCGGTCCCGGCGGCGCCACACCCGGCAAACCGGTTGGTCTCGTGCATTTCGCGGTCGCCGCCCGCGACGGCCGAATCCTCAATCGCGAATGCCGGTTCGGCGCGATCGGCCGAAGCGCGGTGCGCCAGCGCTCGGTCATCGAGGCCTTGCGAATGCTGATCGAGCTCGCCCGCGGGCCGAGGGCTGCGGTGAAGCCGAAACGTGAGCCGATCGTCCGCCTCCATCCACGGCTGGCGCGGACATCGCGCCGTGGCGCGGTCAAGCGGCGACGGCCGCCAAGGTAATGATTTCCGTCTGCGCGCAAACGGCAATTTCCCGAGCCGGTTCAGGCTGATTTGGGTTGTCCAGTCCCGCCGCGAAAAATTTTCTCACTTGTGCCGTCGGGCAAAACACCTTTACGACCTCGCCCCGTTCCTGCCCGCAAGAGGGGCGTTTCGCGACCGTCACGAGCGTTGGGCAGGGATGCGGTGGACGTCGGTTATGTCGCTTGCCGGGCGAGGTGGCCTGCGAACGGCGAAGTCGTGTGGTCCTGACACCCCGACGCTGGTGTCAAATTGGCGGCAATTTCCGCTAATGACGGGGGCAAGAAAGCCCGGTCCCCGGGGAGAGCGCGAAGGAAACCGTAAAACCATCGTGCAGGGAATGCCGGCTGATCTCGGTGTACCTGTAGTGACTACACTCGTGTGCTTTCTTTCGTTGCGCACGAGGCTATGGGTGCGGCCGTAGCACCCGGCATTCCCTGCGCCCTCTCACTTGGAGGGCGTGACTGAGGCAACAACCCGGGCACGTTTCGCGTCGCGGGAAGGCGTTCTCGCGAGCGAATGGCTGTTTGAAAAGTTGAATATTGAATCGTTCACGGGAGTGTGGATTGTTTCGTCGCTTCGCTCCTCGCAATGCCGAGTGGGGCTCGCAATGACAATCCTCGCCTTCACAGCAATGACCGGCTAAGCCTGCTTCTTCCCGTAAATTTTGTCGGCGCGCTTTTCGAACGCGGACGCAAAACGCTGGAAGGCAGTATCGAACATCGTGCCCATGAGCATGGCCAGCATCCGGCTCTTGAATTCGTAAGCGATGTAGAACCCTACCTCGCAGGAATTGTCGGACTTCGGCTCGAAGGTCCAGCGGTTCTCGAGCTTGCTGAACGGACCGCGCAGATATTCGACCAGAATGTTCAGATTGGGACGATCCAGCGTCACGCGGCTTGTGAAGGTTTCGCGGACCAGCTTGAACGACACCGTCATGTCGGCGATCACCACCTCGGTCCCATTCGGCCCAGCGTTGCGCTGGCGTACTTTCAGCGACTGGCACAACGGCACGAATTCGGGGTAACGCTCGACGTCGGCGACCAGATCGAACATCTGCGGCGCGCTGTGGTTCACCCGGCGCCTGCTGTTGAATCTCGGCATTGAAACTAGAGCTCCGATTCCGAAGTTCGCAAGCTATCGCGGCGACCTCTGATACGAACTTCGGAATCAAAGGAGCTCTAGCAACTTGTTGATTTGAGTAGCGGCCATGAATTTGAAGTTCCTATCACGAACTTGCCGCGATACCGATAGGGACTTCAAATTCGCCGCACTCCGCTCAGCGGGATCTGGCGGCTCGCGCGGCCCGCAACCTGGCGAAATCCTCGCCGGCATGATGCGACGAACGGGTCAGCGGGCTCGCCGAAACCATCAAAAATCCCTTGGTATAGGCAACCTTCTCGAAGTTCGAAAACTCCTGCGGCGTCACGTAGCGCATCACCGCGTGATGTTTTCGCGTCGGCTGCAAATATTGTCCGATGGTCAGAAAATCGACGTCCGCCGAGCGCAGATCGTCCATGACCTGCAAAACCTCGTGACGCTCCTCGCCAAGCCCAACCATGATGCCCGATTTGGTGAAGATCGAGGGGTCGATTTCCTTCACCCGCTGCAACAGCCGCACCGAATGGAAATAGCGCGCGCCGGGGCGAACGCTGAGATAGCGCGACGGCACCGTCTCCAGATTGTGGTTGAACACATCGGGCCTGGCCGCCACCACGATTTCGAGCGCGCCGTCCTTGCGCAGAAAATCCGGGGTGAGGATCTCGATCGTCGTGGCGGGGCAGCGTGCCCGGATGGCGCGGACGGTTTGCGCGAAATGCGCGGCACCGCCGTCGGCCAGATCGTCGCGATCGACCGAGGTGACGACGATATGGGCGAGCCCAAGCTTGAATGTCGCTTCCGCGACGTGTTCCGGCTCTTCCGGATCGAGCACGCCGGGCATGCCGGTCTTGACGTTGCAGAAGGCGCAGGCGCGGGTGCAGGTGTCCCCCATGATCATGAAGGTCGCGTGCTTCCTGTCCCAGCATTCGCCGATATTCGGACAGCCCGCCTCCTCGCACACCGTCACCAGGCCGTTTTCCTTCACGATGTTGCGGGTCTCGGCATAGCCGCGGGTGGTCGGCGCGCGCACGCGAATCCAGTCCGGCTTCGGTGGCGACAGCGCGTCCGGGCGATTCACCTTTTCGGGGTGACGCGGGCGCAGCGGCGTGGCTGAAACGGTATCGACGACAACGACCATGAAGAATCCGTATCTGATATGTTCTAGTGGTCCGATTCTAACATTCGCATCCCACCTCAGCAGACACCGTTGCGAATGTTAGAATCAAAGGACCACTAGCAAATATAAGATTCTAGTGGAGTTTTGGATTTGACATTCGCTTTACGAGCTTGCGGCTAGATGGATAGCGAATGTCAAATCCACTCCACTAGCTAATCCGGTGGAGGACGAACCGCAACCGCTCGCAACAGTGTGCATTCGGTCTTAGCATACCGTCTGAATGGTCCAAAATCCCGCCGCAAATCTCCCAAAACCCGGCAAATTGCTCAAACGCGCCTTCTTCGCCCGCAGCGTGCACGAGGTCGCGCCCGACCTGATCGGCGCCACGCTGCTCGTGAACGGCGTCGGCGGCATCATCGTCGAGGTCGAGGCCTATCACCACACCGATCCGGCGGCTCATTCCTTCCGCGGGCCGACGGCACGAAACGCCGTCATGTTCGGTCCGCCCGGCTTCGTCTATGTCTACCGTTCCTACGGCATTCACTGGTGCGTCAATTTCGTTTGCGAAAAACAGGGCTCCGCCAGCGCGGTCCTGATCCGGGCGCTGGAGCCGACCCACGGGCTGGCGGCGATGCGGCGCCGGCGACATCTGACCGACGAGCGAACGCTGTGCTCCGGCCCCGGCAAGCTGACAGAAGCTCTGGGGATCACGGGGGCTCACAATGACCTGGCGCTCGATGCACCCCCGTTTGCGCTACTGGCGCGCACCGCCAGGCCGCAGATCGTTTTCGGCGTGCGGATCGGCATCACCAAGGCGGCCGACTTGCCCTGGCGATATGGGCTGAAAGGCTCGAAATTCCTTTCCAGGCCGTTTGCGAGCTGACGGCGTTCGGTAGCAGCGCGATGCGACGAGTGTGCTCAAACCACCGCATTGCGTTTGATGATTTCGCGATAAAAAGATGCGGAGAGTTTTGGCGTGCGCGCTTGTGTATTGAAGTCCACCCGGTAGAGGCCGAAACGTTTCTCGAATCCGTCCGACCACTCGAAATTGTCCATCAGACTCCACAGGAAATAGCCGTGCACCGCAATGCCCTCGGAAGTCGCGCGTTGCAGATGTGTCAGATAGTTGCGCAGATACATGATCCGATCGAGGTCATAGACCTTGCCGTCCGCGGCAGGATCGTCTTTCGCCGAAGTGCCATTCTCGGTGATGTAGATCGACTTCACGCCCCAAAGCTTCGCCACATGGCGCGGCGCCCAGTACATCGCCTCGGGGCCGATCTTCAGCCAGGTCGAATCCATCTTCGGGAACGCGGCCGGAAACGGCACCAGCGCAAAACCTGCCGGGTTGTCCGCGGCGACCACATAGTGGTCCGGCGTGTAGACATTCAGCCCGACGAAATCGACCGGAGACGAAATGATGCGCAAATCATCGGCGGTGTATTTCGGCGCATTGCTGCCGGCATACGCCAGAAAACCGTCGGTATATTTTCCCTCGAGCATCACGGTCAAATAGCCCGCATTCAATTCGCGGGTGGCGATTTCCGCCGCACGAATGTTTGCCGGCGTCTCGATCGCGGGGATGCAAACAACAATGTTTTCTGCCGGGCCGACCCTGGTTCCGGCGCGCCCATTCGCCCGTATGGCTTGCACCGAAAGACCATGGCCCAGCGCGACGTTGTGAAGAACCTGGTTCAATTCGGGCGCGGACAATCTGAGACCGGGCGCGTCGGGTCCCGCGCCATATCCCAAAAAAACGAACCGGTGCGACTCATTGATCGTGAAGAAGTGCTTGACGCGATCGCTTAAGTGTTCTGCGACGTAGCCGGCGTAATCCGCAAACGCCTTCGAGGTCTCACGCGACATCCATCCGCCGGTGCGATCCTGAAGCGCCTGAGGCAAGTCAAAATGATACATGGTCGCAAATGGCTCAATACCGTTCGCCAGCAGTTCGTCGATGAGCCGATGGTAAAAATCCAGTCCCTTGGGGTTTGGCGCACCCGAGCCTTCCGGGAAGACGCGAGGCCAGGCAATCGAAAAGCGATAGGCCTTCACTCCGAGCGCCTTGATGAGTTGAACGTCTTGCTTGAACAAATGATAGTGATCGTTGGCGATGTCGGCGTTGGTCTCGTCCACGATTGTCCCGCGCGCGTGGGTAAAACGATCCCAAATCGACGGACCGCGCCCGTCCTCGTTGACGGCCCCTTCGATCTGGTAGGCCGATGTGGCCGTCCCCCAAACAAATCCGCTCGGGAAAACGGCGGAGCGGCTGCCGTTCTGCTGCCTGTTTTCCGCCCTCGGGTCGGCCGCAACGGCCTCGGCGGATTTTGCCGAAATTGCAAGGGCCGACCAGCCCGCGAGCCCGCCGAAATGGCGTCGAGAGAGACCGTTGAACATCATTGCTTTACTTGTTGAGGCCGTGACAAATTTGCTATCAAACCGGACGTTGGGTCTCGCTTTTGTGCTCCGCGGTTCGGCGCCTGCGCATCCCACGTTTTGGCCGAACTGCGGACCGCCAGACCATATTCGACAATCCTTCCGGAGGACAGAACCAATCGCCTTTCGCACGCCACTGGCGCTTCTTCTCGTATCGCTGAGTTTTGTTGCCGGGGTCTGGTGGTGGCTGGCCACACCGGTCACGCTGGCCCGCGCCCCGATCGATCCGGCGGCGAAGCTGGATTGCGTGTCCTATGCACCATTTCGCGGCGACCAGACCCCGCTAAATCCGAACCTCATCGTCAGTGAGGAGCAGATTGAGGAGGATCTCGCCGAACTGGCAAAGATAACCGACTGTATCCGCACCTATTCGGTCGACAACGGACTGGACAAGGTGCCTGCAGTCGCCTCGCGGGTCGGACTGAACGTCTTTCTTGGAATCTGGATCGGCAACAATCGCCTGAAGAACGCGCAATTGGTCGACACCGCGGTCACGCTGGCCAGGGATTATCCGGGCACGATCAGAGCCATTATCGTCGGCAACGAAGTGCTGTTGCACGGAGACATGAGCCCCTCCGATCTTCGCGAACTTATCCGCTCGGTAAAGGCTCGCGTCAACGTTCCCGTGACGTACGCCGATGTCTGGGAATACTGGCTGCGCTACCGCGAAGTCCAGGATGCCGTCGACTTCATCACCATTCATGTGCTGCCGTATTGGGAGGACTTTCCGGTCCGCGCGCAGGATGCGGCCGCCCATGTCGCAGCTATTCACAAGCGCGTGGCCGCTGCCTTTTCCGGCAAGGAAGTCCTGATCGGCGAGACGGGTTGGCCGAGCATGGGGCGCATGCGCGAAGGAGCGCTTCCGTCGCGCACAAATCAGGCCCGCGTGATCTCCGAAATTCTTGACCTGTCGAAGCGTGAAAAATTCCGCGTCAACCTGATCGAGGCTTACGACGCCTCGTGGAAACGATATTGGGAAGGAACCGTGGGCGGCAATTGGGGGCTGTTCGATGCGGAGCATCGCAAGCTGAAATATCCGCCCGGTGAAGCTATCAGCAATTATCCCCTGTGGAAGCTGCACATGGGCGGCGGCATGGCATTGGTCATCTCGGTATTTGCTGTGGCCTGGATGACCTCAAGACGCAGGCCCTGGCCGCCCCGGCTGGTTTCGTGGATCGCGGTCGCAGTGTCCGCGACATCAGCCGGAATCCTGCTCGGAGTAGCCTTCGACAAGATGCTCTATGAAAGCTTCGGCTTCGGCGGCTGGCTCATGTGGGGCTCGCTGCTGGCGGCCGCCATCGCCTCACCCGTGCTTTGCGCGTTGGCACTGATGTCGGGACGTGCTCTGCCGACCTTCGTGGAGCTGATCGGCCCGCGCGACGGCAGGATCCAGTCATTTGCAACGATGCTGCTGGGCGTCGCACTGGCCGTGACCACCGTGATCGCGGCGGAGACTGCGCTGGGCGCCGTGTTCGACGCGCGTTGGCGCGATCTTCCATTCGCCGCTCTGACCATGGCAGCGATTCCATTTTCGACGCTGACGCTGTTCAACCGGCCGAGGTTCGGGACGCGGCCGATGGCGGAAGCGGTATTCGCCGGCCTCTTCGCTGCCGCGGCGCTCTATACCCTCTTCATCGAGGGGACGCGGAACTGGCAGGCCGTATGGACCGCGGCTGCTTACCTTCTGCTTGGCGCAACGCTGTGGCAGGCTCGCAGCAAGGAAGCCGGTTCGCAGCGATCGGCGTCGCGCGAAGAATCGACGCCGGCATATGCATTGCCATCGGCAGGATTGCCAGACCATCTCGATGCTGCCGATCGCAAGGTTCGCAGCGCCTGACAAAATGTTCCAAAGGTCGAAGCGCCGTTATTCTTCGCTAGGTGGCGCTCTTGAGGCGCTCCATCGCCTCGAGAATCTTTGCCCTTCGCGCCAGCGCGGCCTCCCGCTTCTCCCTTTCCTCTTCGACGATCTCTTCCGGAGCGTTGGCGACAAATTTCTCGTTGGCAAGCTTGGCGTCGATCCGCTTGATGTCGGCATCCGCCTTCGCCGCTTCCTTGTCGAGCCGGGCTTTCTCCGCTGAAAAATCGATCAGGCCCTTCAGCGGAAGGGCCGCGACCTCGCCCCGCACCAAAAGCTGCACCGAACCTTCCGGAGGGTGGTCAGCAAAGGAAATGTCGGCGAGCCGAGCCATCCGCCCGATCACGTCACTCCAGCGCGACGCGCGCTCCCTGGTCTTTGCAGAAGCGCCTGACAGCACCAACGGCGTCAACGTCGCCGGCGCAATGTTCATTTCGGCGCGCACGGAGCGTATCGCGGTCACGAGATCGACGACCCAGCCGATCTCGGCTTCAGCCTCAGGGTCGGTGAATTCGCCAGTCTCGAGCGCGACCAGGGGCGGGGGCATCATAGGATCATTCGGGACCGTCGTCGCCATCAGCGCCAGCTGCTCCGGCGTGAACGTTGCCGCCTTGCGCGGCCACGGCGCCAGCGCCAAAAGGACATCACGCCTGGCCGTCACTCCCCAAAGCTCTTCGGTGATGAACGGCATGAACGGATGGAGCAATTTGAGGATTTCGTCGCGCGCCCATGCGACCATCGCGCGGGTCTCGACCCTCGCGGCGCCCTCCTCGCCCATCAGGACCGGTTTGGCCAGCTCGAGATACCAATCGCAGTAGACGTTCCAGACGAAACGATAGATCGCGCCCGCTGCGTCGTTAAAGCGGTAGGCTTCAATCGCCTCGGTGACCTCGCGCGCGGCGCGCACGGTCTCATGCGCGATCCAGCGGTTTAATGTCTGCGTCGCTTTTGTCGGATCGAAGTCAGCCGGTACCGTGCATGCATTCATTTCGGCAAAGCGGCACGCATTCCACAGCTTGGTTGCAAAATTGCGGTAGCCCTCGACGCGGCTTGCCGCAAGTTTGATGTCGCGGCCCTGCGCCGCCATCGCAGCCAGCGTGAAGCGCAGGGCATCGGCGCCGAACTCGTCGATCAGGTGCAGGGGATCGATGACGTTGCCTTTCGACTTCGACATCTTCGCGCCCTTTTCGTCACGAACGAGCGCGTGGATGTAGACCGTCGGGAACGGGACCTCCTTCATGAAATGGAGGCCCATCATCATCATGCGGGCGACCCAGAAGAAGATGATGTCAAAGCCGGTGACGAGGACATCGGTCGGATAATAACGCTTCAGGTCGGTGTCGTCGTCAGGCCAGCCGAGCGTGGAGAACGGCCATAGCGCCGAGGAAAACCAGGTGTCGAGCACGTCCTCGTCACGGGTGATGAAGCCGGCGCGCTTGTTGCGATCGAGCGCCATCTCCCGCCCCTGCTCCGGCGTGATCACTTCCTGCTCGACATAGTAGCCAAGGGCATGACTGATGGCTTCTTCTTCGGTTTCGGCGACGAACACCTTTCCGTCCGGTCCGTACCATGCGGGGATCTGATGGCCCCACCACAGCTGGCGGGAGATGCACCAGGGCTGGATGTTTTCCATCCAATCGAAATACGTCTTCTCCCAGTTCTTCGGCACGAAGGTGGTCGCACCGCTGCGCACCGCCGCGACCGCAGGCCGCGCAAGGGTCTTGGCATCGACGTACCACTGATCGGTCAAGTACGGCTCGATCACAGCACCGGAACGATCGCCGTGCGGCACCATATGCGTGTTCGGCTCGATCTTCTCCAGAAACCCGAAATCTTCCATTCGCGCCACGATTTGCCTGCGCGCGGCGAATCGGTCGACACCTTGGAATTCTTCCGCGAACTGCATCGCGCCTTCCGGCAATCCGCGCAAATAGTCTTCGTTGCCGACCAGCGCCAGCGCGCCCTCCTGATTGAGCACGCTGACCTGCAGCAGGTTGTGCCGCCGGCCGATTTCGAAGTCGTTGAAATCATGCGCCGGCGTGACCTTGACCGCGCCGGAGCCCTTCTCAGGATCGGAATATTCGTCCGCCACAATCGGAATCCTCCGTCCGACCAGCGGCAAGATCACATGTTTGCCGACGAGGTGGCGATAACGCTCGTCATCCGGGTGCACCGCGACCGCGGTGTCGCCGAGCATCGTCTCCGGTCGCGTAGTCGCGACCACGATGAAGGTTGTGGGATCGCCGGGATTGAAAGCTTTTCCCTCGAGCGGATAACGCAAATACCAGAGGCTGCCCTTGAGCTCGATCTGCTGCACCTCGAGATCCGAAATGGCCGTCAACAGCTTGGGATCCCAGTTCACCAGCCGCTTGTCTTTATAGATGAGCCCCTGGCGATACAGCTCGACGAACACCTTCACGACAGCGCGAGAGAGCCCCTCATCCATCGTGAAGCGTTCGCGTGACCAGTCGCAGGAAGCACCAAGCCGCTTCAACTGGTTGATGATGACGCCACCGCTTTCGGCTTTCCACTCCCAGATGCGATCGAGGAATTTGTCACGCCCCAGTGCGCGCCGTCCCGGCTGCTGACGTTCCATCAATTGCCGCTCGACCACCATCTGGGTAGCGATGCCGGCGTGGTCGGTTCCCGGCTGCCAGAGCACGTCGCGGCCGCGCATCCGCTCGAAACGGCAGAGGATATCCTGCAAGGTGTTGTTGAGCGCATGCCCCATGTGCAGCGAGCCCGTCACATTGGGCGGCGGAATGACGATCGTGAAGGGTTCCGCATCGCGCCGGTCCGGGCGTCCGGCATTGAAGGCGCGGCTGTCCTCCCAGATGACGGACATGCGGTCTTCGATGTCGGCGGGCTGGTAATTCTTCTCGATCATGGCAGTGCAATCATGGATGTAGCAGCGGCAAGTGGTCCGAATTCCAGCATTGTCACCCCCGTTTCAGTGCGCACCTTTGTGGGGGTTGGAATCGAAGAACCACCAGCAAATACGGGTTTCCAGTGGAGTTTTGGACTCGACGCTTTTCGAGTTCGCGCCCAAAAGGGGTTGCGAATGTCAAATCCGCTTCCCTAGAAAGCCGCACCCGCGCGCCAAGTCAACATGGCCGGGTCATTTGACAGGCAGGCCGGAAGTTTACGGTGAAAGCGGAGGCAGGTGGTCGATCACGGCCGGCGGCCCGGCCAGAAGAGCCATAGACGTCAGCGTCCGCGCGAAACCCGCTCGATTTCCGCCTTGACGATACGCTCCACCAATCCGGGCAAATTGTCGTCGAGCCAGGATTTCAGCATCGGTCTCAGCATTTCCTTAACCAGATCTTCCAGGGTCCGTGCGTTCTGGCTGAGTACCGTGTGAGCGAGGCTATTGAAGGCCGACTCGACCGCAGAGACAGTCGAGCGCGACAGGATTTGCTGAGACGCCACCGGACTTTCCACGGCAGGCGTTTCGAACAAAGATGGACGAGGCGCCACCCTGCCCGCTTCGGTAAACTCGAGATCGTCGGTCGGTTCCACCCTCTTGAACGCGGGCCGCGGCGGATCCGGCAGGGCCATCTCGTCCGTCAGTTCGAGCACTTCGATGTCGGACGAGGCTGGCCGAATCTCTTCGGGGGTGGTCGCCTCATCCAGACCGTTCAACAGCGCATCGATATCGTCCTGGCTGTTTGTCTCGGCGGGTCCCGGCGCCGGGGCCGGTGCCGCACGCGAAGGAGGAGGCGGCGGCGGCGCGACTACCGCCTTTGGTGCGGCTGGGGCGGGCGGAACTGGGTCACCTGCGGGGGCCTTGGCGGCGGGCGGCGGCACCGGTTTCTCCGGCCTGGCCGGAGCCGCGGGAGCCGAGGGAGCGGAGGGTTTTTCAGCTGTCGCCGGCTTTGCTTCGTCGTCGGCAATGATCCGCCGGATCGACGCCAGGATTTCCTCCATCGAGGGTTCTTGGACCTTCGCAGGCTGCGTCATCTCCGATTCCACCTCATCAACGCTTTCGTCAGCGTTTTACACCAAGCGAGGCAGGAAGTGCCGGTTCGGAATAGGCGGGTTCGGATTTTCATCGCGCCAGCCCCACTTGTCCCCAGATCAAGCGTCGCGCGACGTGTCGCTGATAGCGTCCCGGCGCACCGAAGCGTCGTGCCACCACGGGTCCCAAATGGCGCGAATCGCTCTCCTGCCCGAGAGAACGGTACGTCAGGGCAACTAACGATTGCAAGCAACGCCGGGGTGAACGGTCGCCTGAAGAGGGAGTGGCCGGGAAGCAATGCGGAGACATGTAGCGAAGGGCTTATACGCTGATTGCCAATGACTTGAAAACGCCAGTTACGCGCCGACAGCAGCGGGAAACGCGGTCAGCGGCCATCGGGAGTACGAACACCGGCCCAGCTGTCGCGCACCTGGTGATAATGCACGCTCGCATCATAAACGGTGGTGTTAAGACCGAGCACCTGCGGCGAGAGCCGCCCTATCGCCGACAACACTGCGTATGACGCGACCACGCGGTCGTGCTGCGCTGTCACGAGCGCAACACGGGCGTTGACCAGGGCTTGCTGCGCGTTGAGCACGTCAAGCGTGGTTCGCTGGCCGGCTTTGGCCTCTTCGCGTACGCCATTGAGCGCAATCTCCGACGCCGTCACCTGCGATTGGGCGGAAGCCACCTGAGCCTTGCCGGCGACCAGTTGTCCCCAGGCGGTCACGGTGTTGGCGCGAGTCTGGTCGCGGGTCTGTTCGAGCACGAGACGCTGTTGCGCCAGCGATTCCTTGGATTGACGAATCAACGAGTACTCGGCGCCGCCCTGGTAGATCGGCACATTCAACTGTGCGATGGCCGACGCTCCGAAAGACCGGAAGACCTGCATTTGCTGTTCGTAGGCTTGCTGCACCACAACCTGCGCGGTCACCGTGGGCAGCAGCGCGCCCTCGTTCACTTTCACTTGCAGAAACTGGACGTCGATGCCGTACATCGCTGCCGTCACGTTCGGATTTTCGATCAAGCTGAGCTCGACCGCCCCCGGCAGCGTGGCCGGCAGGAAACGGTCCACCGGAGAACCTGGCGCGAGATTGACCGGATCATTGCCGATGATGCGGCGGAAATTCGCTTTCGTCGTCGTCAGGGTGGCTTCGGCGGCGAGGAGCTGTGTCTGGCCCGCCGCGAGCTGCGCTTCCGACTGAGCCACGTCGGTGCGCGTCACTTCGCCGACATTGAAGCGGTCGCGAGTCTGCTTGAGGGTCTGTTCGAGGACGCGCACGTTGCTCTTCTGGACCTCGACGATGGCGGCATCGCGCAGATAATCCATGTAGATCGTGGCGGCCGACAGCAGGATGGCCTCGTCGAGCACGCGCAACGCCTCGCGCGAGCCCGACACCTGGCTCTCCGCTGCGCGGGTCCTGTTGGCCGTTTGATTACCGTTGTAAAGCGTCTGGCTGAGAGTGATCCCGGCGCTGCGGGGAGCATTCACTCCAAAAACATCGGTCTTCAGAATCTGCTGCGGCGTGCCGCCGAACGTATTCAGAAGATCGGTATATTGAGTGCCGGCCGTTGCCGAAACGCTGAGTTTCGGACGATAACCGGACAATGCTTGCGGCACGTTCTCATCGGTCACTCTGACCTGGGCGCGCTGTGCATTGAGCTGCGGGTTTGACTGATAGGCACGCACCAGCGCGGCCTCGATCGTGTCGGCCGAAGCCGGCTTGGGGACGATCAAAGCTAGCAGAAGGACCGTAGCCCCGGCTCCGGTAAAGACCTTCACCCCATCCATCCCTGGCAATCCAATTCAAATCGGCAAGTTCCCCGGCGCCCAAAACCGGGTTGTTACGTCATTCCAAACAGATACCGCACCCGACCACCATATGTCGGGTGCAACAGCTAAGAAAGAGCTAAGACCCCCGCCAAGGCATCAGATGATGGGAAACTCCTGACATGGGGCTTCCATGCCACACTCCGACCTCGAAAGCCCCTTTGCACGCCGGCTAGAAAACGAAAGCGGGAGGGCGCTCAAGCCCAGGCAGGACGGGCAGCACGGCGTCGAAAAGTGCCCGATGCCCGAAATCGTCGTGCGAATGGGTCACGACGGTAACTCGCTGCGGTCGGGCCGTGGCGAAGGCCCCAACGAGCCGGCCGCCCTCCTTGAGCTGCCGGTAAAGCCCTTCGGGAATGATTTCGGTCGCTCCATTGAGGATTATGACGTCAAAGGGGGCGTTGGCCGAATCACCGCCGGCTACCGCTGCGGCCTTCACTGTCACATTTCCGGGCCCGATTTCCGCACAGATGGTCTGGGCCTTCGCCGCCAGCGACGCATCGGGCTCGGTCGCCGTCAGGCGCCGGCACAATCTTGCAACCAGTGCAGCCATGTAGCCGGATGCGCAACCGACCACCAGCACCTCGTCAGTATCCTTGACCTCGGCCGCCTGGATCATCTTCGCGGTCACCGCAGGCTTGATCAGGAAGCGTTTGACCGGCCCGCCTTCACCCACATCGAGATCAAGATCGAGATAGGCGAGCGAGCGCTGGGATAGAGGAACGAATAGCTCCCGCGGCACCGTCAGCATCGCATCGATAATTCGGATATCAGTCACATCGCTCGGACGCACCTGACCGTCGACCATTTTCTGTCGCGCAGTCGAGAAAGCAGGCATTTGGAAGGACCCCAGCAGAGAACGAATAATCGCAAGGAGATGACCGCGTCATGTTTGATACAAGGCTTGCCAAAACGCAACACGGCCGCGGCCGCTTGCCTTGACGTCCATGCGCACCTTGTTCCGGGCTCTAAGGTGCAATGAATGGCTTTTCCCGCCATCTGATTTCCCTTCGAGGAAGCACCCGAAAGGCTCATTTCGCCCTTTGCAAGCCGGGGGGGCTTTGTTATACGGCTCCCGCGCGTGGCCCCTTGCGGTGCGCCAATTCCTCGGTAGCTCAGCGGTAGAGCATTCGACTGTTAATCGAATGGTCGCTGGTTCGAATCCAGCCCGAGGAGCCAATTGAAATCATTGTATAAATTCTCAAACGAGCTGATAAAAATTCAGACCCGGAAACCGGCCCGGTAAGCATCGGGTAAGCAGGGGCTGAGAGCAATGACCGACGAGCAAGTCGATCGCATCGTCGAACATCTTTGCCAGCATTTGAACTTGGCGATGCGATTGAAGGGCACCGAGGCGCATCCGCCAGAAGCTAAGGATATTGGATTCGATCCTGCCTCTGTAAGGACAGTTTTTGCTGACCGGCTTGCGATCGGCAGGCGTGACAGTCCACCACGAACCAGGCGAGGCGAGCGAAGAACCGCCGTGGTCCTAAATGAAGAGCGCGGGACCGATCAAAGCCCCGCGCCCTGCCCTTGACCATGCCGCCCATAATTGCCCTAATCTGTCACAAGCGAAAGTTCGATCCTCTCACCGCCCACCATTTTTCATTCAGTTGATTTTTTTCAGTACAGTTGATTTTTGAGGTGCGTATGTCCTCTGACCAATACCGCAAGATTGCCGCGGAATGTCTGGATCGTGCTCGTCACGCTCGCAAATCAGAAGATGTCGACGCCTGGCTCTTGATCGCTGAAGATTGGCTTAGGCTCGCCGCAGAATTCGACGCACCAGAGCGGCAGTCGGAATAATAGCGCGGCACCCTCGCCCGCCCCGCGCCCCGCAAAAGAAGGCCCCGGCCAAGCGCCAGGGCCAAGCAGTCGCAGCGGGACCGTGTCTTGCGTCCTTTTGCAGGCGTTGCCAGCCCCCTTACAAAATACGCAACGCTGCGCCCTCCAATCGCCACTTGGCGGCCCGGAACCTGTAGTACTTCGAATCCTTGTGATGTTGCGTTGGGATTTGAGTTGCCATGAGCACCGCTCGTGCCGTCCGATATCGCAAACTGGCCCTCGCCACGAAGGAAAGGGCCGACGCGGACCTGCTTGTTAAGCTCGCAGATGAATGCGATCGGGGGCTTCTCTGCACGGCTGAATGGCTTTCGGCGCGGCCATACTTCGAAAATGAGGCGCCATCAAAAGCAAACGAACGGATTAAGTGGAAATTCTCGGACGACTGATATGAAAGGCGCGGGACTGCTGCCAGCCCGGTCGCGCCGCAAAAGAAAACCACAGCCAGGAGGCATTCCGGCTGGGGCTTTCAGAGGTATCGGCAACCTCGTGCTGGGGGCGGCCGATACATTAAAGCTACGGTTGGCCGTGTTGCACCTCACATCCCGATTTGTCGTGGTGGGTTGTTGTCCACGTTAACCCCAGGGCGCTCCGCTTATTGTCATGCAAAAGGAAAAACCCAGCCAAGGCGAGCGAAGCGGCTGAGGCTCTAGAGGTGTCGGCTGCCTGGTAGCGGTCAGCCGATACAGCTCAACTTACGCTCGGCCGTGTCGGTCGTCAGTGTTCTAATTTGTCGCAGCTCGGCTCTAGGTGTCCCGATGCAGGTTTAGAACAAAAGCCCGCCCTGTTGCCGCCACACACTATCGGAATCATTCCAGCCTCGACTAAAGCTGGGGACGCTAGTCGAAGGGGTGGCAATGGCGAGCAGCAGATCGAAGGTGCGTGCCGCAGTGCGGATACTCGTCAAGCCGCGCGAGCGGCCTCGTCGGCGCATCGATAGTCAGGACAGTCGGCTCGCGTTAGTTCAATTAGAAGGTCAGAGGTTGGGACCGATGAGTCCCACGTATGCGTATCATGCCTTCACGCCGATACCGCAAGAATGCTGAGGAATGCCGAGATCACGCAGCTCACGCTCGGAACTCGGAAGACAGGGATGCATGGCTTGCGACCGCTGAAGAATGGCAAAGGCTCGTCGAAGAATTGGACGCGGAGCAGCAGCAGTCCTGGAAGTTCTGGAAGCGTCCGGTACTGGGTGTTGCACTAAAACATCAGCCGGGTTCGAAAATTAAGCGCAAGGGATGAAAACTCTTTGACTGTGCAACGGACAGCCATTCCATTGAGCGGGGGCGCGCGATAGGTGGTGGACCATGCGCGATGAATTCGCTTCTACGAGCTTTCTCGCTGTGACTGTGGTGGGTATCGTCCTGCTTTTCTCTGGCGTCGTAGCTCTCGCATTTAGCTGATTAGAACGGCCGCCCTCATGAAATAGGCGCGGGATCGAAGCCCCGCGCCTTTGTTCTCGTCTTGCAGTTATTGTGTCAGCGACCGGCAACGGATCGGCGGCTCGGCACACGCCCCCGCCGAAGGTGTGCCGAGCCAGTGCGCCGACCCGCCCGTAGTCAACCATGGCAACAATCCGACCTCTTGAGAACATGCGCGGCTGCAACACTGCCGAATAATCTCTCGCGTTACGGCTGCCGACCTTTGTCTGAGCTGAGCCGCAAGAGGTATGCTCTGGTTTGGTCGGGTCAGGGACGAGATTACAACGCACCGCGTCGAGGTAACTGCTATGAAAAGCACAATTTCGACAATACTTCTCATGTTTGCATTTGTCGGCTCCGCCTTCGCACAATCGGCGCCGACCGCCAGCAGGAACCCCTCGGTCCAGGCCAAGTCGAAACAAGCGGCCGATTGCAAGTTCGTCGGGACCGTTAGGGGTACCAAGCTCTGGGCCGGCGACTGTACGACGCCAGACCAGCTTAGAAGCAGCCTGCCCGCGGCCGAGACCAACGCGCCTTCTCTTCAGGATCAAGCGACTGAAGCCATCCCGGCCGGTCAGAAATGAGGCTTGCTCGCCGAAACTGATGAAGCAAACTTTGCCGGAAATTATTCACCCAAACAAAAAAGCGCCGGACGGAAACCCCGCGCCTGCAAAATCCGTGTACCGCCTCAGCCTTTCCGTTTGAGCCGTTCAAGCTGCCGTTCGCCATACCGTCCGAGCCCGCGTTCAAGTGTTTTGATATGCGCCAATCACTCGTTTATTGCCGTTGCGTTCCACCAGTTTGAATGCGCCGTTGCTGCCTCGAACCACGAGGTCAACCTGTATTTGCTCGTGAACTGAACGCAAGCTGGCGCAATGTTCCGACACGGGCGCCGAATCACGTTAGTCACCTTTGAGGACCCGATGACCGCGACTGCCTTGAGGATCAGCGGACTGTTTTGGATCGGTCTCGTACTGATCGCCATCACTGCGGCGCCGTTGGTGGCGGTGCTGTATTCCTCGCCTATATCGCAGCCCGACCGCACCGTAGGATATGGTCTGGCGAGCCTCGCGATGCTCTGGGCCACCATCATCATAACCTTGGTGGGCTGGAACAGGTCGTATCGGTGAGTTGGTAATTGACAAATCCCGACAAAAATCACCTTCGCTGAAATGCGCTCGTCAGGCGTACGCGGGCTGTTGATCTATTGCTCCGATGATAAGCGCAGCCACCACGTAGCGATCAGCGGCGACTAATGGCCCGATGTTTTTCGCCTGTCTGATCTTGAGCCGAGGTTCATTTGCTCAGCTTGCGGCAAGCGTGGTGCCGACGTGCGGCCGGACTTTCATTGGGATAAGCCGGGGGGCGCTGATGAGGGGTTATTGATTGATTCGCGGCTCCAGATGACTCTCCCGCATCCGCACTCGAAGACGCGGTACGTCTCGCTCGTTCGAATGTCTCGGATGGCGCCAGCGAGGTAGGCATTTGCTCTGCAGCTAGGACAAAATGTGACCGGATCGGTGTCGTGGGCCGAGCCAAAATTCAGTTCGGTGTGTTCCATTGCAAACGCTCCCCGCTTCACACAACGTGTAATTTTGACAGCGGCCTCGCGTTTCGGTTCAGTCACAAAATCGCGCGCCTACGCGATACGCGCGCCAGCGTCTACCACGCCATTGATCTGTAACGGGATTGCGCTGGCAAGCGAGGCGCCGACGCGCGGCCAGACTTCCACTGGAACGCAAAACCGATCGGCGGCATAGATATCGCCAAAGGGCAACGGGAACCGGCGAAACCGAAACGAAACAGATCGTGAAGCCTGCCGGAAACGCTCCGCAGATATGGTGCCCCCGGGGGGTATTAGTCACGAGGGCTTTGCCATGCGTAATGTATTGCTTTTGGCGGCTTCTCTTACGGTCGCCGGGTTCATGCTCCACGGTGCCTTTGCGTGTGAATTGAACCGCGAAGCTAGTCAGCCGGCTCCAACAATTTTTCTTCCGGTCGGTTGCAGTGGATCAAACTGCTTGATCAATCCGCCGCAGGACCTTCTAACTGCCGTTGCCAACGAAGAACGCACCCCAGTCAATCCGGTTCAGGATTACGGCGCCACCTATTTTGACGTTGGCACCTACTCGGGAAGCGATGGCCTGGTTGTTTGGCTTATTGCGTCGCTCGGTGCCCAAAGCCAATATGAGCCGGGTGGTGGCTTTGCTACGTCACCAATGGATGCGTACGCGCAGTACCGCTAATTGCGCACCCGAGCCCATTGAACGGACCA
>Ga0210402_10000356_pt1 | contig 52025 bp, 53 predicted proteins | sample IncBWC7MmetaG_FD_161055 | JGI IMG/M metagenome (GOLD analysis project Ga0210402, IMG submission 161055) | Forest soil microbial communities from Barre Woods Harvard Forest LTER site, Petersham, Massachusetts, United States - Inc-BW-C-7-M | ecosystem: Environmental > Terrestrial > Soil >... | reverse complement strand
GCCCGGCGAGAAACCAGAGGAGAGGATCACGACCAGCGAGCCCAAAATCGTCACCGCCTGCGTCTTGATCATCGGCAACGAGATCCTATCGGGACGCACCCAGGACGCCAATCTCAGCTTCCTCGCGCAGGGACTGAACGAGGTCGGCGTCCGCCTGCGGGAAGCGCGGGTAATCCCCGACGATGCCAGCGTCATCGTATCCACCGTCAACGAGGTGCGGCGCGCCTTCGATTACGTCTTCACCACCGGGGGGATCGGCCCTACTCATGATGACATCACAGCGCAGTGCATCGCCGACGCGTTTGGGTTAACGCTGATCGTGCACCCCGAGGCGAAGCGGGTCCTCGAAACCCACTATCCGACCGGTCATCTGAACGAGGCACGGTTGCGGATGGCGATGGTTCCCGAGGGCGCCACGCTACTCCCCAACCCGATCTCGCGTGCCCCGGGGTTCCAGATCGGCAATGTCGTTGTCTTGCCGGGTGTACCGAGCATCATGCAGGGGATCTTCGAGCAGCTGAAGCACCGCCTCGCTGGCGGTGAGAAAGTGCTCAGCCGCAGCGTCAGCTGCCACCTCGCCGAAGGTACATTGGCAAAGGATCTGGGGGCATTGCAGGCGCGTTATCCCGAACTCGAAATCGGCTCCTATCCGTATTTTCGGCGCGGCGATTTCGGCGTGACCCTGGTGTTGCGCGGCACCGACAATGTGCGCCTAGCCGATGCCACCCGAGAGTTGATGGCGTTGATCCGCGCTCTCGGAGGCGACCCGCAAGAGGGGTTGAGCGAGTCCTAGCATCCCGTTCGCCGGGAAAATTCGGCGGGGTTCGCGCTTTTCCCGCGGCTGCGCCGGCTGTAAGGTGAGCCCCTAAGCGCTGCGTCACAGAGCAGCGCGCAAACGACAACGCAAGACCGGCGCTTTCCGTCACATGGACATCTACCTGCCGATCGCCGAGGTGTCGGTCGATGTCTTCGTCCTGCTCGGTCTTGGCGGAGTGGTCGGATTTCTGTCAGGGGTGTTCGGCGTCGGCGGCGGCTTCCTGCTCACGCCCCTGTTGATCTTCATCGGCGTGCCGCCGACCGTCGCCGTCGCCTCATCCGCCAACCAGCTGGTCGGAGCTTCAGTCTCGGGGGTTCTCGCGCAGTGGCGGCGAGGCAATGTCGACTTCAAAATGGGCTACGTGCTGCTGGTAGGCGGCCTCGCCGGCTCGTTTTTGGGCGTGTGGATCTTCACTCTGCTGAAGCAGCTCGGACAAATCGAGCTGACGATCTCGCTTTCCTACGTGCTCTTGCTCGGGACCCTCGGCGCGCTGATGATGGTCGAGAGCATCCGCACCCAGCTGCGGCTACATCGACCCGGAGCAGCGCGGCGCAAGCTGCATCAGCACAACTGGATGCACGGGCTGCCGCTGAAGGCGCGCTTCCGCCGATCGAAGCTTTACATCAGCGCTCTGTTGCCGATCAGCCTCGGCTTTGTGGTCGGCGTGTTTAGCGCAATTCTCGGCATCGGCGGCGGCTTCATCTTGGTGCCGGCGATGATTTACATGCTCGGGATGCCGACTGCTGTGGTGCCGGGAACCTCGCTGCTGCAGATCATCTTCGTGGCTGCCAATGTCACTCTGCTGCAGGCGTACACCAATCGTACGGTCGACGCCGTCCTCGCGCTCGTCTTGCTCGCCGGCGGGGTGATCGGAGCGCGAGTTGGCAGCCAGTTCGGTACGCGTCTCCGCGGTGACCAACTTCGCCTATTGCTCGCCCTGATGGTGTTGGCGGTCGCCGCAAAGCTTGCCTTCGACCTGACCGTCCGTCCGCCCGACCTGTACTCCATCGCTTCGGAGAAGGAATGAGCCGGGACGGGTCGGCGGTTGGGTTCTGGGGTTGGAGCTGGTGCTTGCTCCTGCTGACGTTGACATCGCCATGGCCCGCACCCGCGCGCGCCGAAGCTCTTGCCGCCGATTTGACCAGCCATTTGATTGCAATCACAACCGGTTTTACCGGCACCTCGGTTGTTCTGTTTGGTGCGATCGATGGCCCCGGCGACGTCGCGGTCGTCGTGCGCGGTCCCGATCGCGAGATGACGGTTCGACGCAAGAGCAAGGTTGCGGGCATTTGGATGAATTCGCAGGAGATAACCTTTGCCAACGTGCCGAGCTTTTATTTCGTCGCGGCGAGCCGTCCGCTCGAGGAGATCGTCTCGCCCGGCGCTGCAACGCTCTACCGCCTCGGCGTCGCCAGCCTGGAGATGAAGGCCGAGAGCGCCGCACCCCCTGAAATCGTCGACAGCTTTGCCGCAGCGCTTATTGCGACGCAACAACGCGCCAAGTTGTTCCCGAATATCGTGGGAAAAGTCCATTTTATCGGCGAACGGTTGTTTCGTGCGACGATCGAGTTTCCCTCGAACGTGCCGACCGGAACCTACCTCGTCGCCGTGTTCCTCATCCGCGACAAGGACGTCGTCAGTGGCCAGACGACCCCGCTCGTGGTTTCAAAGGTGGGGATTGATGCCGATGTTTTCGGCTTCGCTGTGCGACAACCCGGGCTTTACGGGGCTGTTGCGGTGTTGACTGCGGTGGTGGCAGGATGGCTTGCAAGCCTGCCGTTCAGAAGCACCTGATCCTTGCGGAGGAGCGGAGATCGGCCCGATGGAGGGAACCACGAAACCGCGTGTCTTTCTGGTCGTGGTTGACGAATCCGAGGAGCTCCAAACGGCCCTGCAGTACGCCGCGCGCCGCGCTGCCCATACCGGGGGCCGGATCGCTCTCCTCTACGTGATCGAACCATCGGAGCTTCAGCATTGGGTGGCGATAGAAAACCTGGCGCGAGAGGAAAGCCGCGAGGAGGCCGAACAGCTACTGCAGCGCCTGTGCGAGGAGATCGCACCAATCGCCGGCACGATGCCGATCGTCTACATTCGTGAGGGCCGTCGCCGCGACGAGTTGCTGGCGCTGATCGCCGAGGAGCCGAGCATCTCGATCCTGGTGCTCGCAGCGGGAACCGGTCCGGAAGGTCCCGGGCCACTGATCACGTATCTGACGGGCCAGGCGGCTGCGCGTTTGCAAATCCCGATCACGATTGTCCCTGGCGGGCTTACGCTTGAGCAGCTTGACGCCGTGAGTTGAGACGGCGCGTGGCGGGTGATTTGGTTCTTGTCCACCCCAGCCACAATGCTCGACACCCGACACAGGGTTGATTCGGGGCGCCGAGCCCCCATGCTAAGACATCGATTGTGTCCTATCGCCCTCGGAGCCATCAATGTTCATCCAAACGGAGCAGACGCCGAATCCAGCGACCCTTAAATTCCTGCCGGGGCGCCAGGTCATGTCTTCAGGCACCGCAAATTTCACCTCGGCGGACGCGGCGGGGCGACGGTCGCCGCTCGCCGAACGGCTCTTTGCCCTGCCGCAAGTGACCGGGGTCTTCCTCGGTGCCGACTTTGTCACCGTGACGAAAAGCGGGGACAGCGATTGGCACCAGCTGAAACCGGCGATCCTGGCCGAGATCATGGAGCATTTTACTTCTGGCCGCCCGGTGCTGCTCGCCACGGCGGCCGACAGCGCGGTGGCCGAAACTGGATCCGAGGACGAGGACGAAGTCGTCTCTCAGATCAAGGAATTGCTCGAGACGCGCGTGCGCCCCGCAGTTGCTCAGGACGGCGGCGACATCATTTTTCACGACTACGAGGACGGTGTGGTCTATCTCCAGATGCAGGGCGCATGTTCGGGATGTCCGAGCTCGACGGCAACCCTAAAGGCGGGCATCGAGAACATGCTTCGTCACTACATCCCCGAGGTGACCGAGGTGCGAGCGATATAAAGCGAGGGGATTAGGCGAGCCTGCTTGAGGCAAAGCGGATACCCAGGGAACTGCAATGGCTGGACCATAACGGGAATTGCGTGACCGCGGTGCCAAGGGACCCGGTTGTCCTGGCACTTGATTCGGCTGGGTTGGGCTGCTCGGTTGTAGTGGCCTCGGGTGAGACCGTGCTCGGCGCCGAGTTCGACGGGGCAATGCATGGCCAAGCCGAGAAACTGCTTCCAATGGTGGATTCGGTCATGCACAGGGCGGGGTTGCCGGCTTCGGCGCTCGATATTATAGCGGTGACTGTTGGACCAGGCAGCTTCACCGGCATCCGCATCGGGCTAGCGGCCGCTCGCGGGATAGCGCACGCTACCGGCGCGCCCGTGATCGGCGTGACCGGCTTTGAGGCGGTCGCCGCCGGCTTGGCGGGGTCCTCTCTTGGCGCCGGCTTCATCCTCATCGCGCTCGAAAGCAGGCGGGAAGACCTGTATGTTCAGCTCTTCGATCACTTGCGGGTTGCACTTGGGGACCCGGCGGCGACCATGCCGGCGGCGCTCAACGAAAGGCTAAACGGCATCATCGGCGCAGCGCCCCTGCTCGTCGCCGGCGATGCGGCGCAACGCGCTGCAAGGAGCCTGTCGCAGCGCCCGGATACGATGGTGGCGGCGGGTTCTGCACCCGATGCGGCTGGAGTTTTGCGAGTTGCCCTCTGCCGCTGGCCGTTGCGCGCGCAGGGTGCCAAGCCGATGCCACTCTACCTTCGTCCTCCGGACGTTAGCTTTTCGAAACGGGACCGCCGAGTTGGCCGATGAGCTGCCGTCTCGAGCAAGTGTCTTGCTTCATAGCCGGCCCCGTGGCGCTGTTGCACCGCGCGTGCTTCCCCGAGGATCCATGGGATCCCTCGGCGATGGCCGAGGTGCTAGGTACAGTCGGATTTTTCGGCCGAATCGCGTGGGAAGACGAGACGCCGGTCGGGTTCGCTTTGGCGCGAGACCTGCGCACAGAGTGTGAGATCCTGTCGCTTGGGGTCTTGCCCAAACGGCGGCGTGAAGGAATCGGTACGGCTCTGGTGAATTCCGTATGCGTCGAGGCACGTCTGCGCAGTGCTCAAAGCATCGTCCTCGAGGTCGCAGTAGACAACATCGCAGGCCTCGCGCTGTACGCCGTGCGAGGCTTTTTACCAGTCGGTCGGCGCCGTAATTACTATCGCCGAACTCCGAACTCGGCAGATGCGCTCGTCCTGCGTCTTGCGCTCACCGGCACCTCGACCGCCTCTTGAGTTGACCGAACCTGGCGCTTACCTCTCGCCTTGTTTGACAGCGGCTGCCGCCTTTTCTTGCCGCCGTATTCACAATTGAAAGAAATTGGGCATTGACCGGATTGCCTCGTCGCGGATTGTTAATTATATTTGGGAATCAGACTCCACGGTGGGATTCGCAAAATGAACAGCCCCGACCAAAGCAGCGATTTGCTGGCGTTGACGACGGAAATCGTCGCCGCACACGTCTCCAACAATACGGTATCGGTGGGAGATCTGCCGCAGCTGATCAACCAAGTATATAATTCGTTGGCGAATATCGGCACGGCACCGGCGGCACCGGCGGAACGCCCTCAGCCCGCCGTCCCGGTCAAGAAATCCGTCTATCCGGATTACATCGTCTGCTTGGAAGACGGTAAAAAGTTGAAGATGCTAAAACGGCACTTGAAGACCGCCTACAACATGACGCCCGAGGCCTATCGTGAACGCTGGGGGCTGCCGACCGACTATCCGATGGTGGCGCCAAATTATGCACGCCAGCGCAGCCGGCTGGCGAAGGAGATCGGGTTAGGCACGCGGGCGCGGCGCCCCCGGGGCTAACGAGCGCGCGGACCTCGCGCAGAGGAGGTTGGACAATCGTGATGACGCGGTGCCCGGCCTTACCGTGTCGTCGGGGAAGATAGGCTCTCCGCCCGGATTCGGGTATAGTATCTGTGGATGAGCTATGCCACGATAGAGACGCGATGATCTCGCGGCTAGAGCAACTCTGCCTCGATAAAGGTCTCAAGATGACCGAGCAACGTCGGGTGATTGCCCGCGTTCTATCGGAATCCGCGGATCATCCCGACGTGGAACAGGTCTATCGGCGAGCTACCGCGATTGATGCGCGTATCAGCATCGCCACGGTCTATCGGACTGTTCGGCTATTTGAAGAGGCGAGTATCCTGGCACGGCATGATTTCGGTGATGGCCGCTCGCGATATGAGGAAATGCCAAGCGCGCATCATGACCATTTGATTGACCTGCAGTCCGGACGGGTCATCGAATTCCGCAACGAAGAGATCGAAAGACTGCAGGAAATCGTCGCTGATCAGCTTGGCTACGAACTTGTTGGTCACCGGCTTGAACTCTACGCCGTGCCGCGTGGCCGCAAACTTCGGACCGGCACGGAATGATCCGTTTGAACCGGTCAGAGCGCGGAGCGCCAGGGCGGACGGTGTCGGGTGGCATTGGATTTCCCGCCCGGAAGTCGACAGAGGTCGATCGGCGTGATTAGCGGTGCCGCGACCGGAAAGCAGCCCGTCCTGTCGGTCGAGTCGCCCCCGCCGATTGATGCTGAGACGGCATCCGTTGCGGACCGCGTCGTCGACTTCTGGTCGGGCCCGTTGCAAGTCCGCCTGGCAGAAACCGCCGAAGACATCGATGCCGCGCAGGCATTACGGTACCGAATATTTTACGAGGCGCTGGGAGCGCGTCCGCTGCCACATATGCTGCGGCGGCGACGCGACGTCGATCGCTTCGATAACGATTGCGATCACCTCCTGGTCCTCGACCACGCCCGCGGCGGCCGTAACCGGGTTGTCGGGACTTACCGGTTGCTCCGGCGAAAGGCGGCAGCCCGTCTGGGAGGCTTCTATTCTGCCGCCGAGTACGACATTACGCCGCTCGTCGCCCATCCAGGCGAAATTCTCGAGCTCGGACGCTCTTGCGTCGACGCCGCCTATCGGCAGCGTCCGACCATGCAGCTGCTGTGGAGTGGGATCGCGGCCTACGTATCTCATCACGGCATCGCGCTGATGTTCGGCTGCGCGAGCCTTCCAGGCACTGATCCTGGTGCGCTCGCGTTGCCGCTCTCCTACCTCTACTACTACCATCTGGCGCCCCCCGCGCTGCGGCCGCGCGCTCTGAACGAGCGCTATGTGGATATGCGCCGCGTCGCTATGGGTGCGATCGATCCGGGGAGGGCGCTCAACGCGCTGCCACCGCTCATCAAAGGTTATTTGCGCCTTGGCGGGTTCACCGGTGATGGAGCTGTAATCGACGAGCAGTTCAACACCACCGATGTCTGCATCTTGGTCAAGAGTGATCTTATCACCGGAAAATATTCACGTCACTACGAACGGCGATCCAGAGATACATGGGCTGGTTAACTCAATGGGCTCTTCGACGCTGAAGGTCGCGCGTCTAGTCTTGTATTTCGCCTGGACGCTGGCACTGATGCCAGTGCAATGGATTGGATTGGCCCTGGGTTACCGCTGGGTAACTACGCTGCCGACTTTCTACCACCGCTGGTGTTGTCGACTTCTGGGGTTTCGGGTCAGAACGATCGGAAGGCCGACGACCCGGCGCCCCGTCCTGTTCGCGGCGAATCACATCTCGTATACCGATATCACGATCCTCGGCTCACTGATCGCGGGGTCGTTCATCGCCAAAAGCGAGGTGGCGCATTGGCCGTTTTTCGGATGGCTCGCGAGATTGCAGCGGACGGTCTTTGTCGATCGGCGGATCCGCAGCACGGCAATCCAGCGCGACGAGATATCCCAAAGGTTTGCCGTCGGCGACGCTTTGATATTGTTTCCGGAGGGGACAAGCGGCGACGGCAACCGGATCCTTCCGTTCAAGACCGCGCTGTTTGGCGCCGCAGCGCAGCGCGGAAGGATCGAGCCCGTAGTTGTTCAGCCAGTCTCGCTTGCCTATACCCGGCTCGACGGCATCCCGATCGGACGTGCTTATCGCCCGCTCGTCGCGTGGTACGGGGCGATGGATTTGCTCACCCATCTCTGGGGGATGATCGGGCTCGGCACGGTCGAGGTCGTGGTCCAATTCCATCCGCCGACCCTGCTCACCGATTGCGGATCACGCAAGGCGCTCGCCCGCTACTGCTTTGCCCGCGTTTCCGGCGGAATGGCTGGCGCGCTCTTCGAGCGGCCACAACCGCTACCCACGCCACCGGCTTCAAGCGTGCGCAAAGAATGTTTGGCAGAGATTACTTCTAGAGCAGCGGCTTGATAGTGTAGAAATCCTAAAAATGGTCAGCCTAAATATAATGAAGGGCGTCTTTATAAAGACATACGGATGTCAAATGAACGTCTATGATTCGACCCGGATGTTAGATATTCTGAAACCGCTGGGTTATGCAGCGGTGCTTACACAAGACGACGCTGATTTGCTTATCCTTAATACCTGTCATATTCGTGAAAAAGCGGCCGAAAAAGTATATTCCGAGCTCGGTTTGGTCCGGCAGCTGAAAAATGCCAAGGCGCGGCGCGGCGATCACATGATCGTCGCGGTCGGCGGCTGCGTTGCGCAGGCCGAGGGTGCCGAGGTTCTCCGACGTGCCCCGTTCGTCGACCTCGTGTTCGGCCCACAGAGCTACCATCTGCTTCCGGAATTGATCGCCCGGGCCCTGCGTAGGGCTGGTGGCGGCGTCCTTGCCACTAACTTTTCGGTCGAGCCCAAATTTGACTACCTACCTGAACCGTCGGCACAACAGGGAGTGACGGCATTTCTCACGATCCAGGAAGGATGCGACAAGTTCTGCAGCTTCTGCGTCGTCCCCTATACGCGCGGCGCGGAGTACTCGCGTCCGGTCGCGCAGGTTTTGGCGGAGGCGCGTCGCGTGGTGGCGTCGGGGGTACGAGAGATCACTCTTCTCGGCCAGAATGTAAACGCGTATCACGGGGAGGGTCCGGACGGCAGGCCCTGCGGGTTTGGCGCACTTGTCCGTCAGCTCGCCCGCCTGCCCGGTCTCGGTCGCATCCGCTACACGACCTCGCATCCGCGAGATGTCGACAATGAGCTGGTCGCCGCCCATCGCGATGTGCCTGAACTGATGCCCTACATTCATCTTCCGGTGCAAAGCGGTTCGGATCGTATCCTCGCCGCTATGAACCGGCGTCATACCGCCGATGCCTATAGGCGCATCGTTGAGCGCTTGCGCCTTGCCCGCCCGGATCTCGCTCTCTCGTCCGACTTCATCGTCGGTTTCCCGGGCGAAAGCGATGAGGACTTCCAGGCTACGCTCGACCTCGTCGACGAGATCGGTTTTGCCCAGGCGTACTCTTTCAAATATTCCCAGCGGCCCGGCACGCCCGCAGCATCCGCTGCCGGCCAGGTTCCCGAGCGAGTGAAGTCCGATCGTCTCGCTGCTCTGCAGCTGGCGCTGGACAAACAGAAACGCCAGTTCAACGGGGCCTGCGTCGGAAAAGTTCTGACGGTGCTCCTGGAAAAGCCGGGTCGCCACGATGGGCAAATAGTCGGGCGCAGCCCCTACCTGCAGAGCGTACATGTCGCGGCAGCGGTGGAAAGAATCGGCAAGATCGTCCCGGCCCTGATCTTAGAGGCGAGCACCAATAGCCTCTCGGGTTCCCTTGCCGAGGCCGACCGGACATGACGGCGTTCGCTTCCGAGGCGCTCGCGGTCGAACTGGTCGAGGGCCGCGCGCAGCTCGAATTTGACGACAACCTGCTGCTCCCGCTGCTCTATGGTGAGCGCGACCAACACCTCGCTCGGATCGAGCGCCAGCTCGGCGTTTCGGTCGTGACCCGCGGTAACCGGCTGGCCATATCGGGTTCGGCTTCAGCGACAGGGGTGGCGCGGCTGGCCTTGTCGAAGCTCTACTACGGGCTCAAGCGGGGCCAGGAGGTTGATCTGCCAGCGGTCGAGGCAGCTCTCCGGCTCGCCGCGGCCGAGCTTGCCGAAAAGGATCCCAATCTTTGGCAGGAGGCTGTCGCATTCCGCACCCGGAAACGTCGTATCGAGGCGCGTTCGCCGGGGCAAAGTCTGTACATCAGGGCGCTGCACGAAAACGAGCTCGTTTTCGGGCTTGGACCTGCGGGCACGGGCAAGACTTACCTCGCCGTTGCCGCGGCGGTCGACCTCCTGATGACCGGGCGCGTCGAGCGCATCATTCTCTCGCGTCCGGCCGTAGAAGCCGGCGAGCGGCTCGGCTTCCTTCCGGGTGATCTCCGTGACAAGGTCGATCCCTATCTGAGACCGATATTCGATGCGCTCAACGACATGCTGCCGGCCGATCAGCTCGCCAAGCGGCTCGGCAGTGGCGAAATTGAAGTTGCGCCGATCGCGTTTATGCGCGGGCGCACGCTGTCGCACGCTTTCGTTATCCTCGACGAGGCGCAGAATACGACACCTGTTCAGATGAAAATGTTCTTGACGCGACTGGGCGAGGCCTCACGCATGGTGGTTACCGGCGATCCGACCCAGGTCGACTTGCCCGCAGGTACCCGCTCAGGCTTGGCCGAGGCGCTCGAAACTTTGAAGGGAGTTCCTGGCATCGCCACGGTGAAACTCAGCGACGCGGACGTCGTCCGGCACGACCTCGTCGCACGCATAGTGCGCGCCTACGAAGCACGGGACCGAGCGGTAGGCGTCGACGAGCCGTAATGAGATCTGTTCCGGCGATCGCTGTCGTCTCGCCTTGCATCGGATGGAAGCACGCATGCCCCGACGCCGACCGGCTCGCTCGCGAAGCCGTTCGGGTCGCCCTGGCGATCGGGGTCACGACAACCGGGTTGGCATCCCCGGCACGGATCGAATTATGCATCGTATTTGCCGACGACACCGAGCAGCAACGGCTCAACAGCCTCTTCAGGGGGCAGGATACGCCGACCAATGTACTCGCGTTTCCAGCCTGGGAGCCGGGAATGCGCGCCGCGCCCGGCGCGCCGCTCTTGCTCGGAGACATCGTACTGGCATTCGAGACGGTGGCTCGTGAAGCGGCCGAGCAGAGTAAGCCGTTCACCGACCACCTACGACACTTGATCGTGCACGGCGTCCTTCATCTGCTCGGCTACGACCATCAGACGGCTGGTGCGGCGTCGATCATGGAGGCCCTTGAGAGGGTTATTCTGGCCAAGCTCGGGGTTCCTGATCCCTATCACGATCAAACCCCACATCCAGCCATATCCGCATCTGTTTGCGCATGAGCGATCCTCAATCGCCCGAAGTCGTCGGACAGCCGGAGCACGATCGGTCCTTTGCCCGTCTGCGCAACCTCCTGAGGCTGATCCGGCGTCCGCGCAATGGCGAAAGTTTGCGCGAAACCATTGACGAAATGATCGAGGAGCTGCCGGCGGACGGCCCCCACCCGCTCAGCGCGCAAGAACGCGTGCTGATCGGCAACATTCTCAAAGTCCACGACCGGACCGCCGCGGATGTGATGGTGCCGCGGGTCGACATCGTCGCCCTCGATGTCGAGACTTCCTTCCACGAAGTCGTCAAATTAATGGTCGAGCAGGGCCATTCGCGGGTTCCAGTTTATCGCGAGACGCTCGATAACGTAATCGGGTTCGTTCACGCCAAGGATTTGTTGGGTCCGGCGGCGGAGCGGCGAGAGATAAAATTGCCGCTGATTCTGCGCAAGGTGTTGTTCGTCGCCCCATCGGTGCCGATCCTTGACCTTCTGGTGCAGATGCGGCAGGCGCGCACGCATATCGCAATGGTGGCCGACGAGTTCGGCGGAATCGACGGATTAGTGACGATCGAAGACCTGATCGAGGAGATTGTCGGCGAGATAGAAGACGAGCACGACGTCGCCGATGAGCCGCGACTGGCAGAGCGAGCGGATGGCACTCTGATCGCCGACGCCCGCACGCCGATTGAGGCCTTGGAAGAGCATCAGGGTGTTCGGTTGCGCCCGAGTGGAGGGCAGGAAGAGGTCGATACACTCGGCGGACTGGTTTCGAGCCTAGCTGGCCGCGTACCAAAGCGCGGCGAGGTAATCGCCCATCCGTCGGGAATTGAGTTTGAGGTGCTCGACGCTGACCCTCGTAAAATCAAGCGTCTGCGCGTACGCCGCTCGCCGGACGCAGCGACTGGCGGGGCCTGAGGAGTGCCGGAGGTCTCGATCTTCCGCGTTCGATCCGGTTCGTCGATCCAGTTGCCTCTCTGTCGTCTTGCCTTCGAGCTCGCCGCATTATCGGGCTGGCGGCGCTATGGACTGGCCTTTCTGTTAGGGGTCGGAGCGGTGGCGGCTCTGCCCCCGGTGGACATGTCGCCACTGCTCCTTGTCGCCTTTGTCGGGCTTCTTTGGCTGGAGGAAGGCAGCGCTCGCCCGAGAGCCTCCTTTGGCTTGGGCTATGCTTTTGGGTTTGGCTTCTTCCTCGCCGGGCTCTACTGGATCGCAGCTGCCCTGTTCGTCGACATCGCCGCCTTCTGGTGGCTCGTGCCTATTGCTGCTGTAGGACTGCCGGCGGCGTTTGCGCTCTACACCGGCTCGTCTGTACTCCTGGTCAACCTGGCGACCACCCATCTGCGATTGCCCGGAACCGCTCGGATTTTTCTATTCGCGATTGCTTGGACCGCGGCCGAATGGGTCCGGGGCCATGCGTTTACGGGGCTCCCGTGGAACCTGATCGGCTCCGCGTGGTCTGGCGGCTTCCCGGGTGCGATTGCAATGCTGCAGACCGCTGCCTGGGTCGGCATTTACGGGCTGAGCTTCGTGACGGTCCTTGCCGCCTCGCTGCCGGCCCTGCTCGGGGCGTCGCCTCAACCCCCGATCTCCGCAGGTAGACGCTGGGCTCCGGCTGTCGCGGCGATGCTGTTAATCCTCGTCCCAGGCGTTTTGGGAACGGTTCGACTGGTAAGGTCGCCAATCGGCGACACCGGGATCTGGCTGCGTCTAGTGCAGCCCTCGATCTCCCAGACGACAAAATGGGAGCCGAAGGCGGCGGAGGCAAATTTCAGGCGGCTCCTGAGTCTCAGTGCCGCACCGGTACCCCACCCGATCACCGCCGTTGTTTGGCCCGAAGCGGCCATCCCGTTCCTTCTCGATCGCGATGCGGCTCATCGCGGAGCGATCGCCGGCATTGCGCCGGAGCGGGGTTATGTCATCACCGGTGCCTTACGGGCAAACCCGCCGCCGGACCCAGTGGTGCGGATCTGGAATAGTATAGAGGTGTTGAATACGGACGGTGACGTGGTTGCTTATTACGATAAAGCGCACCTCGTCCCGTTTGGTGAATATATACCGATGCGGGGTGTTCTACCGTTCAAGAAGATTACCACCGGAAGCATTGATCTTATCCCCGGTATCGGCCCCCATACTATCGTATTACCCGGACTTCCTCCCTTTGCTGCGTCGATTTGCTATGAGGCCATTTTCCCGGGGATGACCGTCGATGAAGCCGAACGCCCGGCTTGGATCCTCAACCTCACCAACGATGCATGGTACGGGCGCAGCTCGGGCCCCTATCAACATCTCGCCAGCGCCCGGACTCGCAGCGTCGAGGAGGGGTTGCCCATGATACGCGTTGCCAACAGCGGAGTAAGCGCGGTGATCGACGCGGCGGGACGGGTTCGCGCGCGCATCGACCTCGACACGATTGGCTATGCCGACGTCGTGCTGCCGGCCTCGGGTGGCCGTACCCTCTACGCTCGCGTCGGCGACTGGGCGCTGGTTTCTCTCCTTCTGCTCGGCGCCCTCCCCGTCGCGTTCCGGTTGCGCTGAAGGCCGCGCCGCGATCCCTGGGACAGCGCTGCGGCGAAACTTGGGTAGCGCAAAAATTGCTTATTTTCCGTGTAGCCCGGTTGTTGATCGCGTATGATGGTGTAATCTGATGGTCCAATCGGCTGTTTTTGCGAGGGCAATCGACCAAAGATGGCGATGCAACAGCAAGCCCGACGGCCCGGTCGCCAAAGGGGCGACAAGCCGAACCCGATCGACGTTCACGTCGGCTCTCGCGTGCGCCTGCGCCGCAACATGCTCGGTCTGAGCCAGGAAAAGCTCGGGGAAGCGATCGGATTGACTTTTCAACAGGTCCAGAAATACGAGCGAGGCGCCAATCGGATCGGTGCCAGTCGCCTGCACGATCTGAGCCGCGTTCTGGACGTCCCGGTGTCATTCTTCTTCGATGACATGGACCCGGTGCGGGCCCCGGCGATCCCCGCCGGTTTTGCCGAGCCCTCTGTCGAAGCGTTCGACGCCGATCCCCTGCGGCGGCGCGAGACGATCGAACTGGTCAGCGCTTATTACCGCATCGACGATCAAGCGTTGCGACGTCGCCTGTTCGAACTCGCCCGCGCGCTGGCCGTCGGAGCCGATCGTTCGGAAGCAAAATAGCGGGCTTGTCGTACGGGCGGTCTAGGGTCGGGGGCATGGTGGATCGGCCTTAACCGCCGGCTTCTGGGAAACTCAGCAACCCCACCGCGCTAGCAAGGAAAGGCACACTCTTGGCCAGCCGCGATTTTGTGTTCACCAGCGAATCGGTGTCGGAAGGTCATCCCGACAAGATTTGCGATCGCATCTCCGATGCGATCGTCGATACCTTTCTTGCCGTCGAACCGCAGGCGCGTTGCGGCGTCGAGACGCTGGTCACAACGAACCGCGTGGTGCTGGCCGGCGAAGTGCGCGGCCCAGCTTCGATCACCAGCGAAAGACTAATCGAAGTGGCACGGCGCGCCATCCGCGAGATCGGGTACGAACAGGAGAACTTCCACTGGCAGCGCGCCGCGATCGAGTGCTTGATCCATGGCCAATCGACCGACATCGCGCGAGGCGTCGATGCTTCGGGCAACAAGGACGAAGGCGCCGGCGATCAGGGCATGATGTTCGGGCACGCGTGCGCCGAGACCCCAGAACTGATGCCCGCGCCCATCTTTTATGCGCACGCGATCCTGCGCTCTCTGTCCGAAGCGCGGCACGCCGGAAACACGCCTTTGCTGGGCCCTGACTCGAAGAGCCAGGTCACACTGCAATACGTCGATGGAAAACCGGTGCGAGCGACCAAGATTGTCGTCTCGATCCAGCATTCTGGCCGGATCGAGACGGAGGAGGTTCGCGAAATCGTGCGGCCGCATGTTCTCGCGGTCCTGCCCGAAGGTTGGATGTGCGACGAGGAAAATTTTCTTGTCAACCCGACTGGCCGTTTCGTGATCGGCGGTCCTCACGGTGACGCCGGGGTGACCGGTCGCAAGATCATCGTCGATACCTACGGTGGTGCGGCGCCGCATGGCGGAGGGGCGTTTTCCGGCAAGGACCCCACCAAGGTCGACCGATCGGCTGCCTATGCTGCCCGATATCTAGCAAAGAACGTCGTCGGCGCGGGACTTGCCGAGCGTTGTACAATCCAGGTGGCCTATGCGATCGGGGTTGCCAAGCCGCTGTCGTTCTATGTCGACACCTGCGGGTCAGTCGATGAGCAGAGGCTGGCTGCGGTGCTGCAGGAAATAATGGATCTCTCGCCGCGCGGCATCCGCACACATCTCGGCCTGAACAAGCCGATCTACGCGCGCACCGCGGCCTACGGCCATTTCGGTCGCGTGCCCGAGCCTGATGGCAGCTTCTCCTGGGAGAGGCTGGATCTGGTTGAGGAGCTGCAGCGCGCCTTCTGAGGCTTTGACTGTCGGAGCAGCACGGAGCCCGCTTCTCTTCGGACGGCGCCGCGGGCGGGCGCTCCGGCCGGGGCAGAACGTCCTGATCCGCGATTTCCTGCCGCAGCTCGCGCTGACTATCCCGGGGTCGGGCGAGCTCGATCCCGGCGGTCTCTTCGGTGCCCGGGCTAGCCCGATCTGGGTTGAGATTGGGTTTGGCGGCGGTGAGCACCTCGCGGACCAGGCAGAGCGTCATCCCGAGATCGGTTTTATCGGTTGCGAGGTATTCGAAAATGGGATCGCAAAGCTGCTCGCACGGATCAAGCGCAGCTGCATCGAAAATATCCGAATTTTCACTGATGATGGTCGGTTGTTGATTGCCGCACTTCCTCCGGCGTCGATCGACCGTGTCTTCATCCTGTATCCCGATCCTTGGCCGAAGCGGCGCCATGAGCGGCGGCGGATCGTGTCCCGGGAGATGCTCGACGCCTTGGCGCGGGTCATGACGGATGGCGCCGAATTGCGTCTTGCGACCGACGATCGTGATCTTCTCTGCTGGATGCTCGAGCGAGCTTCCGATCACCCAGCGTTCGAATGGCTGGCCCGCCGTCCCTGCGATTGGCGCGAGCGGTTGCCGGATTGGCCGCCGACGCGCTATGAGGAAAAGGCGCAGGCCACTGGTCGCCCGGCTATCTTTCTCCGATTTCGACGCCAGGTCGGGAGATGACCACGACACAACATCCTTGCTGCGCGGACATGCCCGCGATATTTATCGGTAATCTCATGGTGGTGCCCAGCAGGGCGTTGCGTGCGGTGGGCCGGTGGCCCATTTTTGTTGTCGAGGGGCTGCTTCCGGAGGCCGAGACTGGAGACGCGGGCGTTTAGCCTCGTCAAAAAGTGAGTTGCCTGCCTCTTGCGAAGCCTTTCGTGGAGGTCCTGGTTTTTGGTGGACACTAGTAGTATCGCGCAAATGATTGAGCCGTCGCTGGCCGCAATGGGCTATGGCCTCGTTCGTGTGGCTGTGACAAACGGCCGTCGGGCGACGCTGCAGATCATGATCGAGCGCCTCGACGAATTGCCGATTACGCTCGATGATTGCACGCAGATCAGTCATTCCGTCTCTTCCTTACTCGATGTAGCCGACCCGATCGCCGGCGGCTATTCGCTGGAGATCAGCTCGCCCGGGATCGACCGCCCGTTGGTCCGCAAGGAGGATTACGACCGTTTCAGCGGCTGCGAAGCCAGGATCGAACTGGCCGCCCCGCTCGACGGACGGCGACGGTTCCGGGGGCGTCTGCTGGGAAGCTCTGAGGGCATCGTTCGGCTTCTCACCGAAGCGGGTGAAGCGCGATTGCCGCTCGACACGGTGGCTCGGGCAAAGCTTGTTCTGAACGATGATCTGATTGCCCGGACGCAACGCAAGAGCCCGGACCCGTCCCCACCGCAGCCCGCAACTCAGAATCGAGATCCCTAGCGCTTCGAGTCAGAGAACAGCATGGACACTACCGTCACATACGCCCGTCCCGAACTGCTTCAGGTTGCGGATTCGGTCGCACGCGACAAGGGCATCGATCGCGACGAGGTGCTGGAAGCCATGGAGCAGGCAATCCAGAAGGCGGGCCGCTCGAAATACGGCCAGGAGTACGATATTCGTGCCGAGATCGATCGTCGGAATGGCGAGATCCGGCTGCTTCGCTTCCGCGAGGTGGCGGAAGCCATCGAGAACGAGGCGACGCAAATCGGACTGGTCGAGGCGCAGCGCCTGAACCCTGAGGCCGAGATTGGTGACTTTATTACCGACCCGCTGCCGCCGATCGATTTTGGTCGAATTGCGGCGCAGACGGCCAAGCAAGTTATCGTCCAAAAAGTGCGAGACGCCGAGCGTCAGAGGCAATTCTTCGAGTTCAAAGATCGCGTCGGAGAGATCGTCAACGGGCTCGTCAAGCGTGTCGAATTCGGCAATGTCGTGGTCGACCTCGGCCGCGCCGAGGCGATGCTGCGCCGCGACGAGCTGTTGCCGCGCGAAAGCTTCCGCCAGGGCGAGCGGGTCCGCGCTTATATTTATGATGTGCGCCAGGAGCCGCGCGGGCCGCAGATCTTCCTGTCGCGCACCCACCCGCAGTTCATGGCGAAATTGTTCGCTCAGGAGGTACCGGAGATCTATGACGGCATCATCGAGATCAAGGCGGTTGCTCGAGATCCAGGTAGCCGCGCCAAGATCGCCGTAATCTCTCGCGACAGCGGGATCGATCCGGTTGGCGCCTGCGTTGGCATGCGCGGCAGCCGTGTGCAGGCTGTCGTTGGCGAGTTGCAGGGCGAAAAGATCGACATTGTTCCTTGGTCGCCGGACCCGGCCACTTTCGTCGTCAATGCACTCGCTCCGGCCGAGGTTGCCAAAGTCGTAATGGACGAGGAGCAACGGCGTGTCGAAGTCGTCGTTCCCGACGATCAGCTGAGCCTGGCTATCGGCCGACGCGGCCAGAATGTTCGGCTTGCCTCGCAACTCAGCGGCTGGGACATCGACATTCTGACCGAGGCGGAGGAGTCGGAACGGCGAACGGAGGAATTACGCAGTCGCAGCCAGATGTTCATAGATGCCCTCGACATCGACGAGGTTATCGCTCATCTGCTGGTAACCGAGGGCTTCACCTCTCTCGAGGAGGTGGCGTACGTACCCTTGGAGGATCTCGCCGACATCGAAGGCTTCGACGCCGAGATAGCCGAAGAGCTGCAGGAACGTGCGCGCAATTCGCTGGAACGGCGGGATCGCGAATATGAGGAGCGCCGCCGCGAACTCGGTGTCGAGGATGATCTCGCGGCGCTTGGCGGATTGACGCCCGGCATGCTGGTCGCGCTCGGCGAGAACAACATAATGACCCTCGACGATTTCGCGGGCCTGGCCGGGGATGAGCTCCTGGAGCTGCTCGCCGCCTCGGACAAGAGCGGTGGCAATCTCAGCCTCGAGGAGGCGAACGGGTTGATCATGCAGGCGCGAGCGCACTGGTATGCGGACGATGAAGTCGAAAAATCTACAATCACCCAGCGGGAGTAGACGTCACGAGTGCTCGCGATAGGATCGGGGACAGCACGGAAGGGGCGGCGGCCGGACCATTGCGTCGCTGCATCGCGACGGGCACGATCGGCGATCGGTCGAGGCTGTTGCGGTTCGTCGTGCATCCGAGCGGCGAGCTAGTGACCGACGTGGCGTCCCGGCTGCCTGGGCGCGGTTTGTGGCTAACTCCGCGCCGGGAGGTCCTTGAAAGTGCGATAACCCGGCGGCTCTTCGCACGCTCGGCGCGCCGGCCGGTGGCGATCCCGCCGGGGCTCGCCGACCGCGTCGAAAACATGCTGGTGCAGCGTTGCTGCGACCTGATCGGCCTCGCCCGACGGGCTGGGCTTGCGGTCGCAGGGGTCGAAAAGGTCTGCGACGCCGTGCGCACCGAAAATGCCGGGCTTCTCGTTCTCGCGCTTGACGGTGCGGAGGGCGGACGCCGGAAGGTGCGCTCACTCGGGCGTGACCTCCCGGCAGTGATGGTGTTGACCGCGGCGGAGATGGGCACGATTTTTGGCCGCGATCATGTGGTAAATATTGCGATCGGAAGCGGCACCCTAAGCGGTCGCGTAATCGCCACTGCAGAGAAGATCGCCGGCTTTAGGCCGGCAGCATCGATAGACCGCGCTGCGCAGCCCGCTTCGGGTTCGGCTTAAGAGTTGATGGTGTTTGATCGAGATGACCAACGCGAATGAGCAAGAGCAGAAGCGACCCCTGACCCTCGCCCGTACCGGCGCCAGGCTGGAGCTCCGCAAAAGCGTGGAGACGGGGCAGGTGCGTCAGAGCTTTTCGCACGGGCGCTCAAAGACCGTCACCGTCGAGGTTCGCAAGAAGCGTACGATCGGTCCGACCACCGAGCCCGGTCGTGCGGAAGCTGCGCCTGCGGTAGCGCGGGAGCAGACGCCGCTGCGACCGGCAGCGGAGGAGCCGGTGCGTCGGCCGGTGACGGTACCCCGTGCACTAACGGCCGAAGAAAAGGCGGGCCGGGTTCGGGCCGTGCATGATGCGCGGAAGGCCGACGAGGAAGTCCGGCGGCGCGCCGCTCTCGCAGAGGCGGACCGGCGCCGTCAGGAGGAAGAACAGGCGGTCGAGGAGGCGCGCCGCCGGGCCGAGGAGGAGGCGCGTCGAAGGGCCGAAGCGGACGAGGGGCGACGGCGCGCCGAAGAGGAAGCGCGCCAGCGGTCCGAGGACGAGGCGCAACGGCGCAAAGAGGAAGAATCGCGGCGGGAGGTCGCCGAGCGGGCTGGCAAGGCAGCGGCTGCAAAGGTGGCGGCGCTCGCCGCCGCGGGCAAGGTCAGCGTTCCGCTCGAGGAAGAGGAAGAGGAGCCTGTGACCGCGCCGCGGCGCGGGGCGCGCCCAGAGGCCAAGAAGCCAGCGGTGCCGGCTCGCCGTGACGAGGCGCGCCGCCGGACCGGTAAGATCACAGTCACGCGTGCGCTCTCCGATGACGAAGGAGAGCGGATGCGCAGTTTGGCTTCGGTCCGCAGGGCAAGGGAACGCGAACGCCAGCGGCTGCATCAGGGCGAACAGGAGCAGATCAAGATCGTGCGCGAAGTCATCGTCCCCGAGACGATCACTGTGCAGGAGTTGGCAAACCGCATGGCCGAGCGCAGCGCCGACGTGATCAAGGCGCTGATGCGCATGGGCGTGATGGCGACGATCAATCAAACAATCGACGCCGACACTGCCGAACTCGTCGTCGGGGAGTTTGGGCACCGCTTGCGGCGCGTTTCCGAGGCCGATGTTGAAGTGGGGCTCCGCGGCGAGGAGGATCTTCCAGAGACGCTCGAAGCGCGGGCCCCGGTCGTCACGGTCATGGGCCATGTCGATCACGGCAAGACATCGCTTCTCGACGCTCTGCGCGAAACCGATGTCGCCGGTAGCGAAGCCGGCGGGATCACGCAGCACATCGGTGCCTATCGCGTGAGCCTGAGAAGCGGCAAGCAGATCACCTTTATCGATACGCCGGGCCATCAGGCGTTTACCGCGATGCGGGCGCGTGGCGCCAACGTCACCGACATCGTGGTGCTGGTCGTCGCGGCCGATGACGGGATCATGGAGCAGACGGTCGAGGCGATCCGCCACGCCAAAGCGGCGCAGGTTCCGATGATCGTCGCCATCAACAAGATCGACAGGCCTGACGCGAAACCCGAGCGCGTCCGCCAAGAGCTGCTGCAACACGAAATCGTCGTCGAAGAGCTCGGGGGTGAGGTGCTCGACATTGAGGTCTCGGCGCTGAAGAAGACCAACCTTGACAAGCTCGAAGAAGCAATCCTGCTGCAAGCCGAACTGCTCGATCTTACGGCCAACCCGAACCGCCTCGCAGAGGGCGTCGTTCTGGAGGCGAAGCTGGAGCGGGGACGCGGGGCGGTGGCAACGGTGCTCATTCAGCGTGGAACGTTGCGGGTCGGCGACATCTTTGTCGCCGGCAGCGAATGGGGCCGCGTACGGGCCCTTATCGATGATCGAGGTCAGAGCCAACGAGAGGCGGGGCCGTCGACACCGATCGAGGTGCTCGGCCTCAACGGGACGCCACTTGCGGGCGACGATTTCGTGGTCGCAGAGAACGAGAGCCGCGCTCGCGACATCGCCGACTTTCGTCAACGCCGACGGCGCGACGCAAACGCAGCGTCGGGAGCGCGCGGCACGCTCGAGCAGATGTTTTCGCAGATTGCCGCCGGCGTCGCCAAGGAGCTGCCGGTCATCGTCAAGTCGGATGTTCAGGGTTCGCTCGAGGCGATCGTCGGCTCGCTGGAAAAGCTCTCGACCGATGAGGTGTCGGTTCGGGTACTGCACGCAGCCGTCGGAGGGATCAATGAGAGCGACGTGATTCTAGCCAAAGCGTCAGCGGCATTTATTATTGGCTTTAATGTACGCGCCAACCCGCAAGCGCGCGATCTTGCGCGTCGCGATGGGGTCGAGGTCCGTTATTATTCGATCATTTATGACTTGATCGACGACATGCGAGGGGCTCTGTCTGGCCTGCTTGCTCCGACCTTGCGTGAGCGCTTCCTTGGCAATGCTTCGATTCGGGACGTGTTCAACATCACCAAGGTCGGCAAGGTCGCGGGCTGCATGGTTACCGAAGGTGCGGTACGACGCGGTGCCAGGGTACGCCTGCTGCGCGACAACGTCGTCGTTCACGAGGGGAGCCTTAAGACCCTTAAACGCTTCAAGGATGAAGTGCGCGAGGTCAATCAGGGCTACGAGTGCGGGATGGCCTTTGAGAATTACCAGGACATCCAAGCCGGCGATGTTATCGAGTGCTTCGAGGTAGAAGAAGTAGCCCGGGCGCTATAGAAGTTGAGGGCGGCGTGCAGCGCAAGCGGGGCGACAGTCAACGACAGCTTCGGGTAGCCGAAGAGCTGCGGCACGCGCTGGCGAAGATTTTCCAGGAGGGCAAATGCCGAGATCCGGCGCTTCGCGACACCAGCATCGCCGTCACCGAAGTCAGAATGAGCCCTGATTTGCGCAATGCTACCGCATTTGTAGCGCCACTGGGCGGCGAAAACGCAACCGAGATCGTTGCGGGACTTAAACGCAGCTCAGCGTTCTTGAGACGCCTTGTTGCTCGCGAGGTTCCGTTGCGGTACGCACCCCATTTGGTGTTCGCGCTGGATGGTGCCTTCGCTCAAGCGGATCGGATTGCCGCGTTGCTCGGGCTGCCCGAAGTAGTCCGCGACCTCGATCGCCAGGGCGATCGAACCGAGAAAGACGGTGACGCACGCTGACCGTGTCCTGAATGGGTGGCTGGTGGTCGACAAACCGCAAGGGCTCAGTTCCAATCGGGTCGTCGAGTTGGTGCGTCGGTTGACCCGAACCAAAGTCGGGCACGCCGGCACGCTCGACCCGCTGGCAACCGGCGTCCTGCCGCTGGCGCTCGGCGAGGCGACGAAGACTGTCGCTTACGCGATGAGCAGCTGCAAGCGCTATCGCTTCCGTATTTGTTGGGGCGTCGCTCGCGCTACCGACGACTGCGAAGGCGCGATTATTGGCGGGTCCACGTCGCGGCCGAACCGCGAGCAAATCGAAGCGATGCTGCCCCACTTCACGGGCACTATTTTGCAGGCGCCTCCGGTCTATTCCGCTATTAAAGTCGACGGCCGGCGCGCCTATGCCCTCGCCAGAGCCTCCTCGCCGCCCGCTTTGCCGCGCCGCCCGGTGCAAATCGCCGCCCTGCGGTTGATCGCGGTGCCCGATCGGGATCACGCCGACTGCGAGGCGGTCGTCGGCAAGGGGACGTACATACGGGCCCTCGCCCGCGATCTCGCCATCGCGCTCGGAACGGTTGGCCACGTTGTCGAGCTGCGTCGTCTGACAGTCGGACCTTTCAGCGAATCACAGGCGATTTCTCTGGATTCGATAGCGGCGTGTAGGCATAATCTGGTCGATTCGGGATACTTGCTTCCGATCGAGACCGCGCTGGAAAACATCCCGGCTCTGGCCTTGACGGCGGCCGAAGCCGCGCGGTTGCGATGCGGCCAGCGGGTGACGCTGGAGGATGTCGGCGAGCGGGCGCGCTTGCACCACCTCGACGAGGGTACGGTCGTCGCTGTTTGGCACGCCCATGCGGTGGTCGCTCTGGCCAGGATCGACAATGGCGGTCTTCGGCCGGCGCGGGTTATCAATCGCTGAAGGAGTCAGTTTCGGTGTCAATCACCGCCGAGCGCAAGCACGCGCTTATCACAGAATACGCCACGAAGGAGGGCGATACCGGATCGCCCGAGATCCAAGTCGCCGTCCTGAGCGAGCGCATCCGCAATCTCACCGACCACTTGACGACACACAAAAAGGACTTCCACTCGCGGCGCGGGCTGCTCGTCATGGTCGGCCAGCGGCGGCGTTTGCTGGATTATCTCAAGCGGTCGAGCGCGACGCGTTACGAGACGTTGATCGGACGCCTCGGGTTGCGCCGCTGACCCTTCGTTGACGCCCGCGCGATCGACTATTCTCGACGCCGTTCTGACCCAGCGTCGATCGAGGCCAAGCGTGCCAAGAGAATTGGCCGCAGGGGTCCACACCGATTGCACGGGTCTCTCCCTTCCGCGACAGATCGCCGCCGCAATCGCGCCGCTGCCCGTTATTCTTCCTTCCAAGAGGATGATCTCGAATGTTCCAAGTTTATCGTAAAGAGTTGATGTGGGGCGGACGGCCTCTCGTGCTCGAGACCGGGAAGCTCGCCCGGCAGGCCGACGGCGCTGTCGTCGCCACTTACGGCGAGACGACGGTTCTGTGCACTGCGGTCGCGATGAAAGCGGCAAAACCCGGTCAAGACTTCTTTCCTCTCACGGTTAATTACCAGGAGAAGACGTTTGCAGCCGGAAAAATCCCCGGAGGCTTTTTCAAACGCGAGGGGCGTCCGTCGGAAAAGGAGACGTTGGTCTCGCGGCTCATCGACAGGCCGCTGCGCCCGCTTTTCGCTCCGGGCTTTGTCAATGAAACTCAAGTCATTTGCACCGTCCTCAGCCATGATCTCGAGAATGATCCCGACATCGTGGCGATGATCGGCGCCTCGGCGGCTCTGACCATCTCAGGGATACCGTTCTTGGGACCTGTCGCCGGGGCTCGGGTGGGCTATATCGACGGGAATTATGTCTTGAACCCGACACTCGCCGAAACTTCTCGCTCGCGGCTCGACCTGATTGTCGCCGGCACGGTCGACGGCGTTCTGATGGTCGAGTCCGAAGCGGAGGAGCTTCCCGAGGAGGTCATGCTCGGCGCGGTGGTCTTCGGACATCGCGAATTTCAGCCCCTGCTGCAGGCGATCATCGAGCTCGCCGAGACCTGCGCGCGCGAGCCGTGGAGCTTGCCGCACGAAGCGTTCGAGCCTGCCGCGATCGAAGAGAGGCTGCGCGAAACGATCGGTCCGCTGATCGAGGAGGCCTATCGCGAGCAAGGAAAGCAGGAGCGGAGCAATCGGCTGGATGCGGCGAAGGGACAGCTGGCCGAGATATTTCCGGACGAGTTGCAGCGTGGGGTTGCGCTGAAGCTATTCAAGGATCTGGAGAAGGAGATCGTCCGTGGTGCTGTGCTGCGGGGCGGAGCGCGGATTGACGGTCGCGATACCCGCACGGTCCGGCCGATTTCTTGCGAGGTCGGGATCCTTCGCCGCGCGCACGGCTCGGCATTGTTCACCCGAGGCGAGACCCAGGCGCTCGCGGTAGCGACGCTCGGAACTGGTCAGGACGAGCAGATCATCGATGCCCTCGAAGGGGAATATCGCGAGAATTTTATGCTGCATTACAACTTTCCCCCCTATTCGACGGGAGAAGCGGGGCGGATGGGCTCCCCCAGTCGGCGCGACATCGGGCACGGCAAGCTGGCCTGGCGGGCGATCCACCCGCTGCTGCCCGGCAAGGAGAGTTTCCCGTATACGATCCGGGTTGTCTCGGAAGTCACCGAGTCAAACGGCTCCTCCTCGATGGCCTCGGTTTGCGGCGCCTCGCTCGCCCTGATGGATGCCGGCGTGCCGTTGCCCCGTCCGGTGGCCGGGATCGCGATGGGGCTCATCAAAGAGCCGGAAGGCTTTGCGGTATTGTCGGACATTCTCGGCGACGAGGACCATCTGGGCGATATGGACTTCAAAGTCGCCGGCACCGAGCGCGGTGTCACGGCGTTACAGATGGACATCAAGATCACCTCGATCACCGAGGAGATCATGCGCATCGCGCTGAGCCAGGCGCGTGAAGGCCGCCTGCATATCCTTGGTGAAATGGCCCAAGCACTGACCGGTGCGCGGGACGAGGTCAGCGAGAATGCTCCGCGGATCACGACGTTCAGCATCCCGAAGGAGAAGATCCGCGAGGTGATCGGTTCTGGCGGCAAGGTCATTCGTGAGATTACCGAAACCACCGGCGCCAAGATCGACATCGATGATGATGGCACGGTCAAGGTGGCTGCGGTTGATGGTGAAGCGGCCAGAGCCGCAATCGACTGGATCCGCGGGATCGTCGCGGAGCCCGAAGTCGGTATGATCTATCCCGGGAAAGTCGTCAAAGTGGTAGATTTCGGCGCATTCGTGAACTTTCTCGGGTCGCGTGACGGGCTCGTGCACATCAGCGAGCTAGCGCCTCATCGGGTCGGCAGAGTCGCCGACGTAGTCAAGCTGGGCGATCCGGTCAAGGTCAAGGTGCTCGGTTTCGACGACCGGGGCAAGGTCAAGCTCAGCATGCGCCAAGTCGATCAACAGACGGGCGAGGATCTCGGCGCCAGGCGCTCGGAACCCGCACAGGCACAGGCAGCGCCCTGACGATAAGCCATACCGGGCAGGACCGCGTCGCAATTGCTGGCACCGGCGGCCTCGGCGTAGGAGGGCATGACGCGATGGATCGGCGCGAAGCGCCGCTCTACAGCGAAGCGTCGGCGGCAAGAGCCCATCTCGCCGAGGCGCTTCCGCCGGTGATAGGCCATCGCGGCGCCGCTGCTTCTGCACCGGAGAATACGCTTGCCGGGTTGCGCAAGGCCTCGGAACTCGGCTGTCGCTGGGTCGAGTTCGATGTCCGGCTCACGGCCGACAGGCATCTGATCCTGCTTCACGACGACCGGATCGAACGGACGACCGATGGCCGAGGGAACGCGGCTGCTCTCCCTCTCGTAGCGCTCCGTAGGCACGACGCCGGTACCTGGTGGAGCCGTGGCTTCAGTAGCGAGCGGATACCCACACTGGCTGAGGCCGTGATGCTCCTCGGCCAGCTTGGTATCGGTGCAAATGTCGAGCTGAAAGCCGTGCGCGGTCGTGAGGCCGAGACCGGTGCGGCGGCTGCCGCGATGCTGTGCCATTTGTGGCCCTCCCATCTGCCGGGTCCGCTGATTTCGAGCTTTCATTACGACGCCCTGGCAGCGGCCCGGGCACGTGCTCCCGATCTCGCCCGAGGCATTCTGTTCCGCGCGGTGCCAAAGCATTGGCGCGCCGTCGCCGAAAGTCTTGGATGTGCGGCAATCCATGCCGATCATCGGCGTCTGCGTCGGGCAATCGTGGCGGAGATCCGATGGTCTAGCTATCCGTTGCTCGCCTATACCGTCAACGATCCCGCGCGAGCGCACATGCTGCTCGAATGGGGGGTTACTTCCGTGTTCTCCGATGTTCCCCATATCCTTGCTGCTGCTGGGGTCGGTGACGGCGCGGGTGTGCCCGCCGCGGCCGAACCGAGCCCGGCAGAACCGCCGCCGCAAGGAGCAGTCCGGTGAAACCGCTCAATCCACTGGTGATCTCGGGACGCGAGGTGCTGCCGCTCGTCGAAGGCGGCAAAGGGATCTCGGTGTCGAATGGCGAGAGCTCCGGCGCTTGGGCGGCAACCGGCAGCGTCGGTACGTTCTCCGGGGTCAATGCCGACAGCTACACCGAGGCCGGTCAGCCAATTCCGCAAATCTATCACGGACGGACCCGCCGCGAACGGCATGAAGAGCTGGTCGCGTACGCGATCGCCGGCGGGATCCAGCAGGCGCGCGTGGCGCACGAGCGCTCCAACGGTGAAGGCCGGATCCACATGAACGTATTGTGGGAGATGGCTGCGGCCGAGCGTGTGTTGCACGGGGTGCTCGAGGGGGCCAAGGGGCTGATCAACGGCGTCACATGCGGCGCGGGAATGCCGTACAAGATCGCCGAGATCTGCGCCCGTTACGGGGTTCACTACTACCCGATCGTCTCGTCAGCACGTGCCTTCAGCGCGTTGTGGAAGCGCGCCTATCACAAATTCTGCGATTGGCTCGGCGGCGTCGTCTACGAGGATCCCTGGCTTGCCGGCGGCCATAACGGGCTGTCCAACAGCGAGGATCCGCAACACCCCGAAGCGCCTTATCCGCGGGTTCGCGAACTGCGCGACCTGATGGTGAATTTCGGGCTGGCGACGACGCCGATCTTCATGGCCGGCGGTCTGTGGTATTTGCGCGAATGGCTGGATTGGATCGACAATCCCGAGCTGGGTCCGGTTGCTTTCCAGTTCGGCACCCGTCCGCTGGTGACGCAGGAGAGTCCAATTTCCGAAACCTGGAAGCGCAAGCTTCTGACCTTGACTGAAGGAGACATTTACCTCAATCGCTTCAGCCCAACAGGTTTTTATTCTTCGGCAGTACGCAACAACTTTCTCGGCGAGCTACAGGAGCGCACCGAGCACCAGGTCGCCTATACCGTCGAACCGGTCGGCGAACACGTCGCGCCGTTCAACGTCGGCGCGCGCGCCCGCACGGTCTTCTTGACGGCCCACGACAGAAAATCGGCGGAGGGCTGGGTCGCGGCGGGCTATACCGAAGCCCTGCGCACGCCTGATTCGACGCTGATCTTTGTGACCCCGCGGAAGGCGCTCGAGATCCGCACCGACCAGATCGGTTGCATGGGCTGCCTCAGCGCCTGCCAGTTTTCAAATTGGGCCCAGAACGAAGCGCGTACAACAGGAAGGAAGGCCGACCCGCGCAGCTTCTGCATTCAAAAGACGCTTCAGGCGATCCGCCACTCGGACGATGTCGAATTCCAGCTGATGTTCGCTGGGCATAACGCTTATCGCTTCGCCTCCGACCCATTCTACGCAAACGGGTATGTCCCGACGGTGCGAGAATTGGTCGAACGTCTCCAGACCGGCGACTGAGCGGGCCACACCGCACAATACCGGTTGTTTATTTTCGCCGCGCATATCATTATATTTGTTGCATGATGATGACGTCGCCTTTGTCGACCGCCTTGGAGCGGCTGCGCGCGGCAGGCCTGCGGCCGACCCGCCAGCGCCTCGCCTTGGCGCGCCTCTTGCTCGAAAATGGGGAGCGCCATATTACGGCTGAGCAGCTGCACGCCGAGGCGACAGGTGCGGCGATCCAAGTATCGCTTGCGACGGTTTACAACGCCCTTCATCAATTCACGGATGCGGGTCTGCTTCGCGAGGTCGTCGTCGAACCGGGCCGCTCCTATTTCGACACCAATACGGCCGATCACCATCACTTCTTCTGCGAAGTGACCAGCAAGCTTCAGGACATCCCGGGTCGGGACGTGGTCGTCAGCGGCTATCCGCTACCGCCCCAGGGAACCGAGATTTGCCGCGTCGACGTCGTAATCCGGGTGCGCCCCGAAAATTCCTGACGGTGCGCCGCGACGCGCTTAATCTTTCGGCGCGCGCTTGACAGCTGGACGGCCTAGGATACAATCGTTCTAAGAAGCAGACCTCTTCTGCATCTGCCCCGATCTGGAAGGGGGCTCGTGCCGTTCGGTCGCACACGTCTGCGCTAAAGGGCTATAGGACACAGGGCGCCGGCGACAGCGATTCGAGACTGACCCGATCTAGGAGGAGACCCGCGTATGGCATACCAAGACGACATCGCTCTAATGGCGCATCTGATGCGGCGTGCCGGTTTCGGAGCCGGCCGTGACGAACTTGAGGCACGCGTAGCCAAAGGCTATGAGGCCACGGTCGAGGAATTGCTGCACCCCGAGGCGCAGCCGGCGGTCGATGAGTATACGCTGATGCGTTATCAGCCGGCGGCATTGTTGCCTGGCGGGCAGCCCCCGATGGGCAACGTCAATTGGATGTATCATCTGGTGAACACCAAGCGCCCGCTGGAAGAGAAGATGGCTCTCTTCTGGCACCATGTGTTCGCCACCGGCAACTCAAAGGTGGACAATTACGATCAGCTGCTGACGCAGATCAAGCTCTTCCGTGACAAGGGCATGGGTAATTACCGTGATCTGCTGCTCAATGTTGCCAAGAATCCGACGATGATCTTCTGGCTGGACAACCAGCAGAACCACGGAAACGCGGTTAACGAGAACTGGGGCCGCGAGTTGCTGGAATTGTTCAGCCTTGGCGCCGGCAACTATACAGAGACGGACGTTCGTGAATGCTCACGTGCATTCACTGGTTGGACTTTCGCGACCAAGATCCCGCGCGCGCCCTATGGTCGGTTTCCCTGGCAATTTGAGTATCGCCCGGAAGATCACGATGACGGCGAGAAAGTGTTTCTCGGTCATAAGGGAAACTTCAACGGCGAAGACATCATCGATATCGTGGTGCAGCAGCCGGCTTGCGGCAAATTCATCTGCCGGCATCTGTACAACTTCTTCGTCGCCGACGAGTCGCAGGTACCGGCCTGGCCGATCGAACCACCGCGCGATCAGAAGGCGATCGACACATTGGTGGGAGCGTTCCGCGACTCGAAGTTCGACATGCGCTCCATTCTGCGGGTGCTGTTCAACTCCGACTTTTTCAAGAACGCCCGCTTCCAGCACATGAAGTCACCGGCCGAGGTCGTGGTCAGCACGTTGCGGCTGGTCGGCGGCCACGAGCTCCCGGCTCCCGGAATTGGCAACCTATCGATGCAGCCAACCTATATGGGTCAGGATATGCTCAATCCGCCCTCGGTCGAGGGGTGGCACACCGGCAAGGAGTGGATCAACAGCGGCTCGCTGATGGCCCGGGTCAATTTCGTTGCTGAAAAAGTCGGTGATACGTCGCTACCCGGCGTGCGCGCGATCATTGACCGGCTGAAGGCCCGCGGCACATTGGCCCCCGAGCAACTCGTGGACGGTTGCCTCGACCAGATCGGCCCGATCGAAATCGGCGCCGACACGAAGCAAGAGCTGGTTGCTCAGGCCAAGGAATGGGGCCAGGTCGCTTGGGACAGCGAGGCGCACGCGGAAATCGCGGACCAGCGCGCGGCCGAAATGCTGCAGCTGATCGTCGCCACCAGAGAGTATCAATTCGGCTAATAGACTGAACTTATCAGACGAGGAGGAAGGCACAATGCCAGCAACACAGGAAACAAAGAAGGATCCCGTTATTGTTGTCCTGCAGCTGACGGGCGGAAATGACTATGTGAACACGGCGATCCCCTACAACAATCCGCTGTACCGGGATAACCGGAAGGCGGTCGGGATCCCCGACGACCAGATCATGCACCTCGACAGCCAGTATGGCATCCCGCCCTATATGGCGCCGTTGAAGCAATTCTGGGACGATAAGAAGCTCGCCATTCTGCACGGCGTCGGCTGGAAGGAATCGCCGCGGTCCCACTTCCGGGCCATGGACATCTGGCACACTTGCGAGCCGGTCAAAGTCGGAACAGAAGGCTGGCTCGGGCGCGTGGCTCGCGAGTTCGACCCCAAAAAGGAAAACGTCGTCACCACGGTTAGTTTTGGACCGAGCCTGCCGCGGGCTCTGGCTGTGCCGGGCGTGCCGGTGGCGTGCGTCGGCGGGCCGCTGGAGAACTACGGATTCCTGCCGACCATTCAAGGCAACCAGCGCAAGCAGATCCTCGAGCGGTTTGCGGCGATGTACAAACCGGCGATCGGCGCCGGCGCCGTCATGGACTACATGGCTGACACCGGTATCGATTCGCTGAAAGGCGAAGACATCCTGAAGGTAGCGCCGCAGAGGTACTCTTCGACGGTGCAGTATCCCAGCACGTCGATCGCCCGTAAGCTCAAGGGTATCGCCCAAGTGCATTTTGCCGATCTGGGCACCCGCATCTTCTATTGCGATCACAGCACTTTCGACACTCATGCCGGCCAGAACGCAGCTGGGAGTCCCGGGAGCCACCCCGTTTTGTGGAAAGCGGTGACCGAGGGGATCGACGCCTTCATGAAGGACCTTCGCGAGCACGATCACGCCGACAACGTGATCCTGCTTATGTTCTCGGAGTTCGGGCGCCGCGTCCGCGACAACGGCTCCGGGACCGATCACGGTGCCGGCGGGGTTGCCTTCGTGCTCGGCGATAAAGTCAAAGGCGGCCATTATGGCGAAATGCCGTCGCTGGAAGCCTCCAAGCTGGTTCAGGGCGACCTCGACCCGAACATGGACTTCCGCAGCGTCTACTCGACGATCCTCGACAAGTGGCTGAAGCTCAATCCGGCGCCGATCGTCAACGGCACCTTTGAGCAACCAGCCTTCCTGAACTGACGGCAAAGCTGTCAGCTGCCTCCTTCCCGGGGATTAGCACCTCGGGAAGGAGCGGCAGCTGACGGTACAGAGTGAGTAAACGCAACACGTCGATCAGAGAGGAGGAGCGCGATGCCGCTTACAACGGTCTCGGAAGGACGCGTCTACGATTGGAGCCATGCCGTCGGGCGCAACGCAGCCCGTGGCCCGGGCTTCAATTATGTTCAAACGATGTGCCTTGGGAAAGATGGCGTTCTCTATGCCGCCAATCGGGGCAACGAGAATAATTTCGGGATGCACGTTAATAAAACAAAACTCGGTGCTCCCGGTGAGGAAGAATGGCTCGCCGACTTTTGCGAACACGGCGACGGCGACAGTCATTGCACTTGGCCGTTCGGAGTTGCGGTCGACGACCAGGATCACGTCTACCTGTCGGACGACTGGAGAAACACGATCTCCGTGTTTGACACCAGCGGCAAATTCCTACGGAAGTGGGGCGAGGCCGGCAGCGGCGATGGTCAGCTGTTTCGCCCGGCCGGCTTGGCCGTAGAGAAAAACGGTAACATCATCGTCGTCGACAGCGGCAACAATCGGCTGCAGGTCTTCACTCCGGACGGCAAGTTTGTCGGTAAATGCGGCGGGCCCGGGAATGGCGACGGCCAGTTCAACCAGCCCTGGGGGATCACTCTCGACAAGGACGGCAATATCTACGTCGCCGACTGGAACAACCATCGGATCCAAAAGCTCTCTCCGGAGGGTAAGTTCCTGATGAAGTTCGGCGAGTATGGCAAGATCGAGGAGCCTGAGGATGCCTATGGGGTAACTTACCTCGGCCCGTACATCACGGCGGCCTCGGAGAGGGCGGGATATCCCAGCCCGAGCCGGCTCAATCATCCGACCGATGTCGCCGTGGACAACGATGGCGACATCTACGTCACCGATTGGGGCAATCATCGGGTTTGCGTCTTCGACAACGAGGGGAAGCCAATTGCCCAGCTGATCGGCGACGCCCAGGTATTGTCCAAATGGGGCCAGCAGACCGTCTCGGCCAACCCTGACATGGAGAAGGCGCGGCGCCGGGTAAAGAGCCTTGAGCCGCAATGGCGCTTATGCTTCCCGACGGCGGTGGAGTTCGATCCGGCAACCGATAGCGTCATCATTGCCGACAGCCAGCGCAATCGCCTGCAGGTCTACAAGAAGGTCCGCGATTACAGCGACTTCCAGGCGAACTTGTAGAAGCCTCCATCATGCTCAGTGCCGCCGCTCCGCGCGGCGGCACTGTCGCTTCTGCCGTGCCCCTGGCATAGGGGAAGGAGGGGAAGGCAGCAAGCCGGGCCGAGACGAACAAATTGCGGCCCCCCTCCGGAATTTTTCACATCCGATTCGCCACTACTTTTTCTGCGAAGTGTCAGGCGAGTTGCAGGACATCCCAGCGCATCATCTGTCGGTCAGCGTACTCTGATGCCTCGCCGAGGCGCACCGGGCGTTCGGCAACGAGCACTCTCCGACCGCCGCCCAGCGCCAACGCCGCGCCACCCCAGTGAATGCGGGGATTAAGTTAGAGGGTGTCGCCCAGCAGCCATCCCGGCAGGTTATGGCTGAGGCGCGGGTTCGGACCGCCCTCCCAGGGCGCCGCGGCGGTGCACACGACCCCGATCGCCGTCCCAATCTCCGTGACGATCGGCGAGCCCGACATCCCATCGCGGATGACCTCGGCGGCGTGGGTGATCCACAGCGGCCCGCCGAAGTGGCGGACTGTGCAGGAGAACCACCGGCGGCCGTCGAGCGACAGGAGGCGGGCCGGTACCCAGAAATTGACCGGGTTCCGAAGGGAACCGCCGATCGAAAGCGCCGACGCCGTTTCCATCAGCGCTTTGTATTCATCGGCGTGTGGATTGCCGGGCGGTCCGAGCACCGCGATGTCGGCGATCGGATCGACAAAGCGACACACCGCCCACGCGCGGGGCTCGTCCCCGAGGGGGGAGAGGAGAGGCCCGTAGGTGCGCTCCTTGGGCCCGAGAAAGGACTGGGCCGGCGGCAGGAACGGTAGGCAGTGCGCGGCCGTGATGACGAGGCGCTCGCCCGCAGCCTCGACTACGAAGCCGCGCGCGCTACCAACGGTGATGACACCTGCTGTCAGCATCTCGATAATCATGGTTTTCTGCTTTTAACCTCGATCATCTATCACCGATGCTTGACGATTATATTCTCGCACCTCTCGCATCCGGAAGTCATTTTGTGCAAGCTCCCAAAGCTTATGCTTGATGATGCCCAGGTATTGTCGAAATGGGGCGCGCAGACTGTCGACGCCAACCCCCGACATGGCCAAAGCCCGGCGCAGGGTAAAGAGCCCCGATCCGCAATGGCGCTTCTGCTTCTCGACGGCGGTGGAGTTCGATCCGGCAACCGACAGCGTCATCGTTGCCGACAGCCAGCGCTATCGCCTGCAGATCTACAAAAAGGTTCGCGATGATGAGCGACGCCGCCGAAGAACGCGCAAGGCTCGAACGCTTGGTGGCGGAAATGCGGGGCACGCTCGGCGAGGAGCATCTGGCGACGCTGTCGGCGATGCTCGACCTCGCCGACAGACTATGGGCCGAAGGCCGGCTCATCGCGGCTCGCAAAATTGAGACTCAAGTGGTCGCCGGGCGCCGTCGGGCCCTGGGTGAGGAGCATTTCGACACGTTGAAAGCAATCGGCAAGCTGGCTGTCACGATGGCCGCTCAAGGCGATCTGATCGGAGCGCGTGAGCTTCAGGAGGGCGTCGTCGAAGGGATGCGCAGGCTGCACGGCGATAACGGCCGCGATACGCTTCGAGCGATCAACAATCTCGCCGGAACGCTCTCGGCCCAGGGCGATCTCGACGCCGCCCGCGAACTCCTCGAAGAGGTCGTAGCAGTCACTTGCCGCGATTTCGGTGAACCTGATCCTGACAGCCTCGCGGCCATCGGCAATCTCGCCGCAGTCTTGTGGCAGCAGGGTGACCGCGACGAGGCCTATGCGTTGCAGCAACATCTCGTCGATCTACAGCGCCGCGTACGCAGCGATGGTGACCCGGCGACCAGCGCTGCCGCGGAGGTCCTCGAAATGATGGAACGCGACCCCGGGTACTAGGATGTCACTGCGAGGAGCGCATCGCGCGACGCGGCAATGCCTCTAGCGGTTTACGCAATGGGCATCCATAAATTGCTCTATTAGCAGAATATATCGAGGCTCATCGCGGCCGGCCGGCTGGAGCGTCGCCGACGCGAGGAAGGAGCACATGTCGATGCGGAGGGGCAGTCTGGTCGAATTCACGCCTTGCAACCTGAAGAGGAAATCCCGCTGTAGATTTGCTGTAGATTCAGCGGATTGTAATATTCTGGACAATCAAAAGTTGCAGGATCTAGGCCGACGGTCCGACCTTTTCGCCCGGACGAGGGTGATCGGAGATCCTCCCCCACGCTACCCTGTTGCGGGTTTGCGGGTCTGCTGGCGCCACCGCCGGATTGCCTCCTCGAGAAATTCAGCGTCGGCTGATTCGGTCTGCCAAGCTTTGGAAAACTGGGCGCTGTCGCTGCGCGGCCGATGCGACGGCGGCAGGTCGTCGAAACGAATATGCATCGGCAGTCGAACCCCTTCGCCAAAAACGATCGCCTCCTGAGTGCGCATGCTCGGCAAGGCTGCCAGCATCCCGCGCGCGGCATCCGGTAGGGCGGTCGCCATAAACCGCTGGTCGAGGTAGTGCCCGAGCCGCAGTGCGAAGACCGTGCCGCACTGGGAGAGCGCTTGAGGCGAAAGCTCCGAGGGCAACTGTGAGATCAGTGCCAGCGCCACACCATATTTGCGTCCCTCCCTGGCGATACGGGTGATCGCCCGGGCGGCAGCCGCAAACCCGGTGGACTGGGCTGCCGGGACGTAGCGATGCGCCTCCTCGCACACCATGAGGACGGGCGGCCTCCGCTCGCGCTCGGACCAGAGGGAGAAATCGAAGGTAAGGCGGCACGTCAGAGATACCACGACATCGGCGATCTCCGACGGAATGCCCGACAAATCGATGACGGTTATCGGCTTTCCGTTGACCGGGATGCGCAGCAGACGGCCGACGACCTGCGCCAAGGTATCGCGGGTAATGAGCCAATCGGCAAACATGAAGGCAAATCTTCGGTCGTCCCGCAGGGATTCGATGCGGGTTCGCAGGCGGAGATAAGGCGCCGAGTTGTCCGGATTGTTGAGACGGCCCATCGCCTCGTCGATGAAGCGGAGAAGATCGGGAACACCGAACGGCACCGGCGTATCGACGGTTATCGATGCGGCGGCCAGGCCCTTGCTCGCGTAGTGCCGTCGTGCTCGGGTGATCGCTTCTTTCAAAATGATCGACTGGGCTTCCTGCTCCTGAACGGTTCCGCCACGGATAAGTACTCCGGTCGCCTCCTCGAAGTCGAGCAGCCACAGCGGCAGCTGGAGATTATCGACATTGACGATCTCGGCGAGATTGCCGAAGGCCGTCGCGTATTCGTTATGCGGATCGAGCACGATGATGTGAGCTTGTGGATGACCGGCGAGGACCGCGGACAAGATCAATGCAACGCCGCAAGATTTTCCCGAGCCGGTCGAGCCGAGGACGGCGAAATTCTTTGTCAGCAACTCGTCCACCAATACGAACGCTTGGCGCGTCGGATCATGAAAAAGGGTGCCGATACCGACATTTGTGACCGAGGGCCGAGTGTAGATCGTCCTGAGATCGGCATCGCTCGCGTCTTGAACGGGGGCACCCGAGATTGGGTAATGGGAAACTCCGCGTCGGAATTCGCTTTGACCCTCGGTCGAGGCTACGATTTCGCCCAGCAAGTCGACGACAAAGACGCTGCGCGGCGGGGAGCCGCCATCGACCTGCACAGCGCTGATGGTTCCCACCACCTCGTGTTCGACGCTCCGGGTCTTGATCATCGCGCCAATGCGGACCGATGCCGCGAGCGGTTGATCGGCCTCCACCGTCATCTGCGCGCCCGATACGACGGTCACACGCCCGAGACTATACATGCACGCCTTCTCTATTCGTCTGGTGCCACGTCCTATTCGCCGTCGAACACCTCGACTTCCTCATCGAGCTCGGCCGCCTCGCCTCGAGAACCGAGGCTGCGGCGGTCGATCGCGACGGTCTTGATCACCGCGAAGACCTCGCCCCCTGGTGCGAGCCCAAGTGCCGCCCCGGAGCGGCGCGTCACCCGCGCCAGCAACCGCTCCACGCCGAGACGAAGCTGGACCTCGAGAGCCGCCTCCTCGATCGGGACGAGCGCCTCGACGCGACCTGCCAGGACGTTCAAGGCGCTAATTCCGTTCGGAGGTGCGGCCGCAAGGATCACGTCGCGGGCGCGGATTCGCACGCGCAAGGCGGTGCCCATCGGTAAATCCAGCCCGCGGCACCGTCAGCCCGCCGAAGGCGCCGGCGAGTTCGGTGAGCCCCCAACGGGCGTCATGCGCGGCAACCCGCGCGGAGAGGACAGCATAAAAGGACATATAATCCGGAACCCGGCATGCGGGTAGGCGCAGCGGATTTTGCGATCGCGAGCGATAATGGCGATAGGCGCCGGGAGGTGATAAGATGAGACCGTTCCCTTTGCCTCAGAGGTGGCGGCTATGAAGGTCAGAATCGAATATTGCGTGCCTTGAAACTATGAACCAAGGGCCCTCCGTGCGAGGGCGCGGCTCATCGAACGCGGTGCGGAGGAGGTGGAGCTCGTCAAAGGAGTCGCTGGGGTTTTCGAAATCACCATCGACGGAGAGCTCAAATTCTCCAAAAAACAGCTCGGCAGGTTTCCTGAAGACTCCGAGATCGACGCCCTGATTGGCGGATAAAAGGTTCGCGCCGCCTTCATAAGGTGGCTTGGTTGCAGTGCGCGCGATGCTCTCATCAATCGGGTGGAAGGGTGCCGCGCGCGTGGATGACGGCGATGGTGTCAGCGTAGACGCGGTGCCATCCGGGAAGGGCATCGAGGCGGCTGGTAGCAGCCTGGTGCGGCGCCAGCAGGGTCCAGGTGATGCCATAGGCGTCGAGCACCTCAATGAGGGCAGGCTCACCGCCTCTCTCGGCCGCGAGATAGCGGTCGAGGAAAGCATTTCCGTAGAGCTCGGCGCGGCCATCGATGAAGGGCGCGACCCCTCTGAAGATCAGATAGCCGCCGAACCCCTCACTATTGAGGACCGGACCGTCGAGCCCCATCCGCGCCGCGGCGGCGAGCGCACTCGCTGGAGTCACCCGATCATCGGCGCGGGCGATCGGCCGTAAAAGCAACGGCAGGCTCGCGGCGAGGGCGATCACCAGGGTCAGCATTACCGCCGGAGCGACGGCCGGCGCGGCCGGCCGGGCGGCCCCTCGGCCGAGCGCCGAGAGCGGCATCGAGCGGATCCGGGAGGTGATAGGCGGGCCGAGCGAGGCGGCGACCACGAGCGGCCCGACGAGACCGAGCAGCTCGGCGTGGCGAACATGACCGAGCGCCATGTGGCACAGCGCCAGCAGCAGGAGCAGGCGCGGCAGCGGCAGCGGCAATTTGGCGCCGGTCGCAAAGCCTAGTGCGATGATCCCGAGAAGCCATATCTCCAGCGGTTGAAATTCCTGGAAACTCGGGCTCTGCCACTCGCCGAAGGAGGCCCGGAGCGCCGGCATCGCGATCAGCTGGAACGGTTCGAGGAAGCCCGCGATGCCGTTCGGCGTGATGAGTGCTGCAGCGACCGCGAGCAAGACGAACATCCCCCAGCGCCGCGCCTCGACGCGACGGCGTCCGGGTGCCAGCACGGCCTCGGCGCCGAGAAAGAACGCCAGACCCAACCCAAACATAAAGCTGCCGTGCAGATTGGCCCATAATGCCATCACCGGGAGCAGACGGAAGGGTGGAGCGGCCTCAGCGTCGCGCACGGCGAAGAGCGCACCCGTCCACAGCACCAGGAGCGGCATGGCAAGCAGGTGAGGGCGCGCCAGCAGGTGACCCAATACCATAGCACCGCCCAGCATGACCGCGATCAAGGCCGAGAAAGGTTCGACGTAGCGCAGCAGGAAACGGGTGAGGAGCGCTAGGCTGAGGGCGAAGGCGGTCGCGGTCAGCAGGACCAGCCCACTCCAACCGGCTGCCTCATAGACGGTGGCCAGGACGAGCTCGGCGAGCCATTCATGCGGCACCCAGACGGCGCCGGCGAGCGAATGCGAGAACGGGTCGTGCACCGGCAGAGCTGCGTGGGCAAGCATCCACCGGCCGGCGGCGATATGAAGATAGGTGTCGGGATCGTTGAGCAGTGCGGTCGGCTGGGCGAGCGCCCGGATGAAGACGGCGAGCCCAACGATCAGCGGCCAGGACGGGACGAGCCGGCGCCCTATACCCGTGCGGTCCGCGGTCCTGCTCACAGCCAGTTGTTCCGCGGACTCCTCGTCGGCCGATCCAGGTGCCCGCGTGTTACCCAGGCCCCCGCCAATCGATCGCAACGACACGGACATAAATCAGCGCGGCAAGGGTGATGCATTCGTCCACGTCGATCTGGCCCTTGCCGCTATCCCGAGCAGCGATCAGTGTCGCCGCGGCCTGCACGCATGCGGCCTTCATGGCGCTTTTCTCTTCGGTGGTCATCAGACGGCGGTTCCCGATCAGCGTCCCCGCAGCACGATATGGCAGGACAGCGTTGCTCAATCGTTGACGGGCGATGACTTTTGGATTTGTTCTGAGCTAGTGGGACCGTTGCGCGCGTGAAGACAATCCCACCTGCCATCCATAGCATCTGTTGTCAGAGACACAGGCAAAATACTAGATATACGGGCAAGTACCGGAGGAACGATCCCTTCCCCGAAGCTGTTTACAGCAGGATGGTCTTGCGAGGGGCTGGCATGAGCGTGCTGGGATCGACCGAAGACTTCAGCATCTTTTCTGCCGGAGGAACGGACGTCGGGGATCTCGTAGCTGAGCGACCGCCCGATCCGGTAAACCGGTCTCACTCCCAAGCGGACAAGGCGACACAGACATCAGTCTGTGCCAGGATCACGAAGTGCTAAACGGTCAGCAAACCACCCTCGACGGAGAATATCACTTTGAACAGCTGTCTGCGCCTAATGATCAAATCATAATTCTAAATCGACGACGATCATATGACATCATGAGAGTATTGCATTCAGCACGCGAGCCGGAGACCACCGTTTATGTCCGTTGGGTCGCCTGTAGGTGAGGGACAACATCTCGCAAATCGCGGGGTTCAAACCTTGGCTCTCCCCCGCCCCCGCAAGCGGGACGAACCCTCGCGCAGCACGGGCGGCTAAGCCCGCATCCGGAGGCTTCAAAATGGCGATGGAACCGGAAGGATGGTTTATGGACCCGGATCCACCATCGTGGGATCCCGAAGCCAAGGCGTTTTCCTTTTTCCTACGCAAGCTGGGTCGCGAGCCCGTGATGTGCATCCTGGCACTGGATGCGTTGGAGAATGCCGCTCAATCGAGCGACCTCTCCGAGCCGGCACTGAGCCGTATATTTGACGCGCACCGGCTGATGATCGAACTCCGAGCTGCCCAGAAGCTGAACGCCGGGCTGCTCGATGCCGATGGCCGTGTGCTGCTTGGCGCGGACGATCTCGGGCGGCGGACCGATGCAGCACAGCCCTGCTCGGGAACGTGACGGACAAGGGCATGTTGCACCCACGCACCCCTCGGCACCCAAAGCACAGGAGCGATTTTCATAGCCAGAACCGTGGAAGATTTCTACCGAAGCTCAAACGGCGATCGCTGGCAGCTTATCCGCGACACCGTCTCGGGGCGCGCCTTTGTGAGGCATGAGCTGAATCTCGCATCCGGCGGGCGCACCACGGATACGGACGTTGACGAGTTTCTTAACCAGACCGGCTCCAGTCCCGAGAACCTCGCGTTGCGGGCGCTCTTGGATAAACACGCGCGCACCGATGGGAGCTAGTCCGAGACGCCAACCGAAGCCCCACGCGCTTCACCGAGCGCGTGCCTCCGATCACTGTACGCCTTCGCGAACTCGGCGCCGAGTAAGAGGATCTGGGCCGAGTAATAGACCCATACCAAGACGATAATCAGCGCGCCCGCAGCGCCGTAGGTCGACGCCATGTTGCTGCTGCCGATATAAAGGCTGATCAGATACTTGCCGAGGGTGAACATCAGGGCTGCGATAACTGCGCCGAGCCAAACTTCCTCCCATTCTACCGGAATGTCCGGGAGTATTTTGAATATCATAGCAAAGAGCACGGTGGTGAAAGCAAACGAGAGTACTAGATGTACGATGCGCAGGATGGTCGCGAGCCCGGGGAGCAGCCAATCAAGGTAATCACTAAATGCTGCCAACGCCGTGCTGATGACGAGCGACACCAGCAGTAAGAAGCCGATAACAAGGATGACCGCGAGGCTCAGAAGACGCGATTTCAGGAAATGCCATAGGCCGAGGCCGCCGCTCGCCGGAGCCTTCCAGATGACATTGAGAGCCGACTGCAGTTCACCCAACACGGCGGTGGCGGCGATGATCAATGTGCCGATTCCGACCGCGGTCGCAAAGATTCCGGACCCAGTGTCACTCGCACTCCTCAGCATGGCTTGCACGGCTACCGCGCTCTCCGCACCGATGAGGTCCGCAAGTTCGCCGAACAGCGCACCTTCGGCCGCTTTCTGACCAAAGGCGAGCCCGGCGATCGCGATAACCATGACCAGCATCGGCGCGAGCGAGAACACCGTGTAATACGCGATCGCCGCACCCATCGTCGGGGCACGGTCTTCCAACCACTTGTGAATGGCTTTTTCGCACAGGCTCAGCCACCCTTGAAGCCACGTCGGACAAATCCGCATAACGCTTCCGGCGGGGACGAGTATTTCGGCCATCTCACTCTATAAACAGGCATGGGAACTTCCGGTTCCGCTCGCAGGTTGTGTGGACCCGCATCCCCTGTTCGCCCTGTTTTATCAGGTCGAGATCAGGCATCGCCAACTCCTACAATGACAATCCCGCACCCGCTTGGAGTGCCGATGTCCGCAAGGCTATATCGTATTATTATGGCAATTAAATGTCAGTACCGCATGACGAGACCGTCAGCACAAAGCCGTTCTCTCGTCACCTTGCGGTCGGCTCGCCGGGAGATGCCCCGCCCAGATGGACGGCGAGGAAGGCGCGTATCTTCTCGTCCGGCCCACCAGTTTGTAACTGGTGTCCTGAATTAGAGATTCGTTTAAGAAGTGGCGGCATGGATCGCCCAGGTCTCGGAGCAATAGCGTGCGATCGTCTGGAGGATGGCGTCAGCAGTCTTGGTCCAGATGAAGGGCTTTGGGTCGGCATTGTGGACCTAAATGAATGTGGCGATGTCGGCTTTGAGATCATGGATGCTGCGATGCACGCCGCGCTTGATCTGCTTGTCGGCGAGGAGAGCAAATCAGCGTTCGACTTGGTTCAGCCAGGAGACGCCGCCCGGTGTGAAGTGGAGATGATAGCGCGAACTCGGGCTTCGGTCGCGCCCTCCACCGCCAGGGGCGTGGATGCCGTGAGCGCCGGTCAACCGGGTCACGGTGGCCGATCGAAAACTGACTCCGACCCGCCGGCGTCATCCCCGGCTGCGAGATCGTCGAGCAGGCGAGTGATCCGGTCGATGTGAGTGTCCTTGTCGTAGAGGCCCCAGAGGGTGGCGGCGAGCCGAACCGGATCGCCCGAATAATAGCGCTCATAGAGCTGTTGGCGGCCGGCGAAGGAGGAGACGGCGGCGTCGAAGGCGAGGCGGAACAATTTGATGCGCGATCCGGCGTCGGCGTTGGCCGCCTGGAAATAGGTCGTCACATCAGCCGCGGCGGGCCCCTCGAGCTCGGCAAAGGAGGGGACCGCGACGAGACCGCCGGCACCCAGGAGCTGGATGATCTCGCACATGCGGACGAACATTTTCGGGTACATCATGCGCACCGTCCACAGCGGCATCGCCGCCGGGGTCATCACACCCGAGGGCCCGGGTGCCGCGTCGGCCTCGCTCGCCCTGATAGAGGCGCGGCAGAACTCGGTGCATTGAATGAGCTCGGCCAGCATGCCCTGCACGTGCAGATGCTGGTCGATATTGGTTGACTTCGCGATGGCAAAGGCGAGCCCCATCATGAACTCGGATTTCGCCCAATTCTTGGTCGAGAACTGGTGCATGATCTGCGGCATGATGCCGGTGCGGTTGTAGAGGCCGTTGCACAGCGCGGCATCGCGATGAATAAAGACGCGTTCCCACGGCACCAGCACGTCGTCGAAGATCGCCATCGCATCGGTCTCGTCGAAGCGCGCCGAGAGCGGGTGATCGAGCAGCGAGGCGGCGTTCTGGTGGATCACCGACGGCCGGCAGATGAAGCGCAGACCGGGCGCGTCGACCCTGATGCTGAACCCGAAGGCGTAAGGCTCGGCCTCCTTGCTGGTGGCAATGTAGGTCGACGGCAGGACGACGAGGTCGTGGGAATAGGCCGCCAGGGTCGATACCATGCGGGCGCCGCGGATGACGATCCCGGCATCGGTTTCCTTGACGATCTTGGCGGCGAGATCCTTGTCCTGCTGCTCGACCGGCTTTGAGCGGTCGACCTGCGGATTGATCAAGGTATGGGTCATGCAGACGTCGTTCTCGCGGATGTGCCGGTGGTAGGCGCGGATGTTCTCGGCGAAGCTCTTGTCCTTCTGGCCGAATTGATCGGCCGCCGAGGCCATGCCGGTAACAAAGACGTTCATGTAATCGGGGCTGCGGCCGAACATGCCGCAGGTCGCGTCGGCCCAGATCTTGCCCATCTCGCGCCGGCGGATCAGATCGTCGACCGAGCGCGGCTCGATGAACGACAGCCCGGCGCGTTCGCCGCTCGTCGGCGAGCGAAAGGTCATTCGCTCGACGAGCGTGGCGTCGTGCTGCATGTCGTAGAGCCGGGCGAGGCTGCGCGCCGCCCCGGCAAAACGCGGATCCGTCGTCACATTCCCGACCCGCTCGCCATCGATGAACAGCAGGCGGTCGTCGCGCAACGATTGCAGCAATTGCTCGCCGGTGCGAATGGCCATCTCTTGCTTCCTCTTTCTCGGCGCTCTACCGCGCCCTGCTCCATGTGTGAGCTAGCTCACACGCGCTGAGCCTCAGAACGACAGAAGTATAGCGATGACATCGACCACAGCGGCGCCGCCGATGACCCGGCGCCCACCGCCGCTCGTTCTTTTGGCCCTGGTCACCGCGATCGCCCCCGTGGCATTGCACATGCTGGTGCCGGTGCTGCCGGTGCTGGCTGCGGTGTTCGCAGCATCACCCGGTGCGGTTCAGCTGGTGCTGACCTTGTTTCTCACCGGGATCGCGGCGGGGCAGCTGGTCTACGGCCCCCTCTCCGACCGCTTCGGGCGGCGTCCGGTGCTGATCGCCGGGCTGGCACTGTTTCTCCTCGGCACGGGGCTGTGCGGTTTCGCCTGGTCGCTGCCGATGCTGATAACGGGCCGTACCTTCGAGGCGCTCGGCGGCTGCGCCGGGATGGTGCTGGGCCGGGCCATCGTGCGCGACATCTACGATCGCGAGCGCTCGGCCGGCGCCTTGGCGACGATCATGATGGTGATGAGCCTCGCGCCCTCGCTGGCCCCCGCGATCGGCGCCTATCTCGCCCAATGGGGCGGGTGGCGTGCCGATTTCGTCCTGCTCGGCATGATCGGGGCGGCGGTCCTGATCCTGACGGCGGCGCGGCTCGAAGAGACCCATGCGCCGGCGCCGGTCAACTTCGTCGGCATGATCGGGTCTTTCATCATGCTGTTGCGGGCTCCGGCGTTTCTCAGCTTTGCCTTCGCCACGGCCTTCACCAGCGCCTCGTGGTTCACCTTTCTGGCGGCGGCACCCTACCTGCTGTCCGAGCTGCTGCACGAGCCGCCGAGCACCTACGGATTGATGATCCTGTTGCCGATGGCGGGTTACGTCCTCGGCAATGCCGGGGTCGTGCGGTTGTCGGTGTTGCTCGGCAGCGCGCGCCTGTTCATCTCCGGCCTGGCGCTGTCGCTCGCTTCCGGGGTGATGCTCGCGGTGTGGTGTGTCGCCGACCTGACGTCGTGGGCGCTCTTTGTGCCGATGGCAATCAGCTCGATCGGCAACGGCATGAGCCAGCCGCCCGGTGTCGCCGCCGGGCTCAGCGTCTATCCGCGGATCGCCGGCGCCGCCTCGGGGCTCTTGGGGTTTATGCAGATGGCGGTCGCCGCACTCGGCACCTTGCTGCTCGGCCTCTTGCCGCGGGACAGCGTGCTCGCGATGGTAGCGGTCGTCGGCGCTTCGCTGGCGCTCGCCCTTGTCTGCGGCCTCTTCACCCTGCGCGCCGCCGGAGGGCTGCGTCCCGCCGTGGCGCCAAGTTCGAGCCGCGGGATCGTGAAAGGCTCCTGACGGTCGGGGCCTATTCCGCGGCGACGGGTTGCGGCTGCGCTACCGGCGGCCCATCGGCGCGAATTTCGGCGTCCCAGGGACCCGGGAAGCGGCCGCGGCCGACCTTGTCGCGCGAGAAGATGTGGTAGTCGGCCGGCCATTCGGCGCGCGGCATCTCATAAAAGACCTCGACGCCGTTGCCGTCGGGGTCACGCGTATAGATGCCGAGCGAGATGCCGTGGTCGGAGATGTGCTCGATCGGCCAGCCCTTCGCCTTGATGCGGTGGTAGAAGTCCTTCAGATCGTCGAGCGACTCGAGCCGCCAGGCCATGTGGTTGAGCCCGACCTGGCCCTTCTGCTGCAGCGGCGCATCCTCGCCCAGCTGCATCAACGCAACTTCGTGCGACTGGTCGGTGTCGGCCGACATAAAGGCGGCCCAGCCCGGGCGGTATTCGTAGGTGTGCAGCCCGAGCAGGTCCTCGTACCACTCCTTCGACCGCTCGGCGTTGCGGACATAGATGTTGACGTGCTGCAGATACATCGGTCGCTTGCTCATCGCGCCCTCGCTTTGTTGCTCGTTGCTCTCATCGTCGCCCCCGCGAAAGCGGGGGTCCAGGGCCGGCGACGGCACTCTGCCGCCCTGGGTTCCCGCTTTCGCGGGAATGACGAATTAAATTATGTTACCACCTCGCGGCGCTCCGACCCAAAGCCAATGCGCTGGGGTCAGGCTTCGAGCTGTGCCGCGATCTTCCGGGAGATCTCGGCCCGCCATTCCTCCATCGGCTTGAAGCCCGGGAGCTCGCGGCAATGGGCCTCGGTCTCGCGGTACAGCTCATCCTCCGGCTTGTCGAGGTCGATCTCGAAACCGCAGGGCTGCGAGACATACCACGGCGTGTCGCAGAACATCTCGATGCGGTTGCCCTCGGGATCGTGGAAATAGACCGACCAGGCGTTGCCGTGGCTGACGGGGCGGATGCTCTGGCACCCGGCCGCGCGAACCTTGCGGAAGGCCCGCTGCACATCGGCGAGCGTGCCGACATTGAACGAGATTTGCTGGACCATCGGCGTTTCGAGATCGGTCTTGCGCCCGGGCACGAGAACCACCTGGTGATGGTCGCTGGGGTTGCGGCTCAAAAATGTGATGCGGCCGTCGGGTGCCGCATCGCTGACGACGAAGCCGAGGACTCGGGTGTAGAAATCCTTCATCGTTGCCAAGTCGTTGACGTAGAGCCCGACATGGCTCAGGCGCGGCGCTGCTTCTTGCGACATGATGGGCCCTCCGTGATCTGGGTGTGCTCTCGAGCGAGGTTAGAGTTCCGGCCGAACAATTGCCAAACGCGCCTTGCCTCGGTTCAGCCCTTCAAATGTTTGTCGAAGAACGCGACGGCGTCCGACCACAACTCGAGCGCCGGCTGCTCGCGATAGCTCGGCCGGTAATCGGCGAGGAAGGCATGCCCGGCATTTTTGTAGACTTTGATCGTAACATCCTTGCCGGCGCGTTGTGCCCGCGTCCGCAGCTCCTCGGATTGCGCGACGGTCGGGTTTTGATCCTCCTCTCCGAAGACGGCGAAGAGCGGGCAGGATAGCCGATCGACGAGATTGAGGATCGGGGTCGGGCGAGCAGGCGTGGTCTCGGCATCCGGTGTCGCGCGATGGATGAACCCGCCCCAGCAGTCGACCGCCGCATCGACCTTGTTGCTGCTGCACGCAAACAGCAATGTCTGGCGGCCGCCCGAGCAGAAGCCGATGGCGCCGACCTTCGCCGTGGCCCCGGAAAGTTCGCGCAAATAGGCCGCCGACGCTTCGAGGTCCTGAACCGCCGCGGCGTCCGACTTTGCAAACATGACCGGCATAACGGTGGCGATGTCGTCCGGGTTCGAGGGGCCCCCGGCGCGGCTGTAGAGGTCGGGCGTCAGGGCGTTGTAGCCGATATTGGCAAAGCGCCTCGCTATGTCGCGGATGTGCTCGACGAGCCCGAAGGCTTCGTGGATGACGACGATGCCGGGATTGCGCCCGGGCTGGCTGGGACGCGCGAGATAGCCCTTGATGGTATCGCCGCCGCTCTGGATTTCGATCGCCTCGCCGCTGACACGGCTGGGATCGGTCACAGCACCCGGTATATTCGCCATCGGATCCTCCGTTAATCGAGATCGAAGAGGATAACACCGGTCCCTTCGCTGGGTGAAGCGCTCCGCTCGGCGTCGCGCGGCGATCGGCTTACCGCAGATATTTCTGTTCCAAGCGCTTCATCTCGGCTACTCGCTGCAGCTCGAAAATCTCTTCGACCGAGACGATCCGTTTATCGATATTGTGGATACCGCCATCGGCGCGGATCTCGGCGAAGACCTGCCGCATTGCGGTGACCGCGGCGCGCACCGCATGATTGCCGTAAATCACCATGCCGATGTTGCCGAGTTCGCGGATCCGGGCCTCAGTCAAATCCGGGTAGGCCGTCGGGACGACCACCAGCCGCGTCTCGCTCTGCCAGCACCGCGCGAACTCGACGATCTCGTCTGGGGTTTTGCGTTTGGAGTGAACGAGGATCATATCGGCGCCGGCTTCGGCATAGGCGTGAGCCCGCCGCAACGCCTCCTCGATCCCGAGGTCGGCGATCAAGGCTTCGGTGCGGGCGATCACCACCAGGTCGTGCTCGCCGCTCGCGGTGCAGGCCGCTGCGATCTTGCCTTGGAATTCCTCGACCCGAACGAGGTCCTGTCTGCCGCCGGCGAGCAGGCTCGTATCCTTCGGAAAGGTCTTGTCTTCGATCACCACCGCGGCCACCCCGGCGCGGGCATAGGCGCCGACGACATGCATGACATTGACGGCGTTGCCGTAGCCGGTGTCGAGATCGGCTATGACGGGGGCCGATATGCGTTCGACGATCGCACGCGTCATGTCGAGATGCTGGGTAAACGACAGGAGGCTCGCATCGGGTACCCCGTAGGCGGCGGACAGCTCGAACCCGCTCGCCCAGATCCCGTCGAAGCCGGCGAGCTCGGCGAGGCGGGCCGAGAGCGGATTGTGTGCCGACATCACGCTCGCAAGCTTGCCGGGTGCAACCAGATCGCGCAGCTTGTTCGCCATCTCATCCCTCCGAGGCCCGGCGCGCTGATGCTTGCGGCCAGCTCCGAAAGCACGCTTAATAGCATCTCGCATGTCCATCGGGAGTTACGTCATGACAATCGAAGCGGCGCTATCGGGTGAAAAGACGTCCGTGCAGCCGGCGATGAGGGTTGCCGTAACCAGCGCCAAGACGCCGGACCTTGTCCAGGGCCGGAGAACCTTCTTCAAATACCGCGATCTCGGCGTGACGGCGGCGAGCAACGGCTGGATGCGGGCGCAGTTGACGACCGCGATCACCGGGATGACCGAGCCGACCGGCTGGCACTACCACGTCTGCGAAGGCCAGTTTGTCTACACCTTGAAGGGCTGGGTCGAGCTCGAGTTCGAGGACGGCACCAGCTGCCGGCTCGAAGCCGGCGACTCGTGCTTTATCCCGGGCGGCATGCGCCACAACGAGATCGGCACCTCGGACGACCTCGAGATCCTCGAAGTCTGTCTGCCCGCCGACATGGGAACCGTCCCGGTCGACCCGCCCGCAGGCCGCCCCAACGGGTCCTGAGACCGGTCCCGCGGCCCGCAAACCCGCTTGCGGGCGGCCGCGGATCGCTTAAGATCGAGGTGCGCGGGTGTAGCTCAATGGCAGAGCAGGAGCTTCCCAAGCTTCTGACGAGGGTTCGATTCCCTTCACCCGCTCCATGATTTCAAGGGGTCAAGAATTGACGCCGTTGTCACTTCGGACAATTGTGCGTTGTAGGTGGTAATTGATCTTCGGTCTACATGTTGCGCTCCGCGCGGGATGACATGCACGATATCTGGCCCTCTCTGTAGGACAGGTCCTGGCCAGAAATTAGCGCTCCGGTGGGACGGTCTCGCCGGATCGGCGCTTGTCGTGCCGGCGGCGCAGGGGGACGCGATCGCTTCGCAGGCGAGAGATCCTTCGGACGGTTAAGGTGCAATTGCAGATATGCGCCCAATCGAAAAGAAATGTGCCGACGGAAGTGAGCGACTTTGCGGAAAGCTAACGGAGGGCGGAAAGCTAAGAGAGGTCTGTGTAGCGAGATTGATACTTTCGTCTCGCGGAGCATTTTTTAGGAAGCCGGGGGGCCAGGCTGACCCGTCACGACCCGCTGACTGAGGCGCAGCGCGCGAGGATCGCCGAGCGGATCGCCGCCTATGCGCTCCGCGTCGCCGCCGGTCGTCGCTGACGCGGTCGAATTGCTGCTATCACTCCCAGCGCTATTCCGAGCAGCAGAAGCGCCTGCGGTTCGGGAATCGCAGCGGCCGGTGAGACGAGCCAAAATCCGCTGCTGGAGAAGGCAAGATTGTCAAGAGGGAGAGTCATCACGTCGAAATTGAAGCCCTGAGCTTCGAGAAACGGGGTAACGTTGGCGGCGAATGGAGGTGGAATGATATACTGTGTCGTATAGACATCCGGCAGAGTAGAATCAAATCCGGAACTAGTAATCGGGAAGAAAAGTTGATCCGTTGGTTTGTCGATGCCGATTGAGTAGACCCTGTGGCTGCCGGTTTGAAAAGAAGGGCCGGTTGGGTTAGAGTTCGAATCAATCGGGGTAACGGTCACGATAGGCCCGATTGCGGTATCTACCGCGCCAAAACTCAGCATCGAACCGGTCCCGGAATCGTCACGAACAAAGGAAGGTCCGAAAGCCGTAATCAGCGCATCGAAAGTGTTAACCTTCGGGCCACCCAGAGCAGCAAGTTCATTGCTTACGAGCATGGTGATCTGAGCGGAGGTCGCCAACTGAAATCCTGCGTACCCGGGTTGCGCGAGTATCAACGGCAGGTCTCCGGCGGTTTTATTCGGCTGCTGCGCACTGAACTTGATCCATACATTCCCCGTCGTGGTGTCCAGGACTCCGGTTCCGGGACCCAATCCGGTACCGACCGAAATCAACGCGGCGAAGACGGCGGTAGGTGCAGCCAGGCAGGCCGCCGCCACGACTGCAAACAGGCAGCCACGCAAGGTAACATTTGTATCCTCCCCCAGAGATTTCCCACTTCCAGGAAGCATGGCACGTTAACCAGTGTTAATTTGTCACGCAAGTAGAAATACACCGAAATTCCCCAGATTCCGAGGCCAGGATCGCCTCGTTGTCATCCGTGGGGAAGGCCGGGACCCATTTTTGCCCTTGGGCACCGGCCTTCGCCGGTGTGACGGAATTGTTTGATGTCTTCATTTTGTCCCCGTCACCTGCTGACTCTCCTGATTGGGTCTGAACACTGGGCCTGCCAAGGATCAACCAGGGTGATGCCCAGATCTGTGAAGTGACGGGTATTGCGGGTCGCGAGGGTTGCTTTGCGCGCGGCGACGATACCGGCGATCTGGACGTCGCGGATCTCGACCGATCGGCCGATTTGCCGCTGCCGGGCAGCGATTGCGGCCGCGGTTTCCGCAGCAGTCCGGTCGAATGGCAGCACGCGGCCGTCGAGGATCTCGTCGATGGTGCGATCGAAGGCGGCAAAGAGCCGGTCGCCGGCGGCCCGGTGCCAGAAGCGCCAGGCCGAAACGGATTTCGAATATTGTGATTGTCGTCGTCCAGATTGCCTCCGGCGGCTGTGCGTCGAGCCAGCGCTCGACGGCAGGTTCGCCCGCAACGCGCATCGCGGCCGAGAGCACGTTGGTATCGACGAGGATCATTAGAATTTGGCTGGCATCAGAATTTGGCCGGCTCTGCCGGTTGACCACGCCATTCGGGGATGTCCCCTTCGAGCCCGATATCTCCAAACAAAGCGCGCAGGCGCTTGCCGAGAGGCTCGGTTTTTCGCGGCTCGGTCCGAACGGCGGAGCGCAGGATTTCGCGCACTTCCTCCTCGGTGCTCCGACCATGTTGTCTGGCACGCTGTTGGAGCTTCGCTTTAACGTCGTCCTCGAGGTTGCGGACAATCAGCTGAGCCATCATATGCTTCCCGTATGATATCATGATATCGAGTCTTTTGGCGGCGCCCGGGCCGGGCATATCGAAGCGATCGGCTGCTGATCGGCAGACCGATGGTGATCGTCGCGCCCCTGAGGGGCAGGGCCGTCACCCCGGTAACCGGAACCGACAACGAAGAGGTCCGGCTGGTAGCTGCGATGATCCGATCGACCGGGTCCCTAGGCGGCACCCCCGGCAACACGGCCGACGCGATTAGGACGGCGGGGGCATCGCGGCGAGGCGTACACCTGCCAGCGCCAACAGCGCCTCGAACCAAGCCTCCGGCGAAAGGGCGAGCTGCAACCGGTTCTTGGCAACCAGGGTCGCAATCTCCCACGCTGTCATCGGCGAGACATAGACACCGAGATTGTCGCGCTGTGCGGCGGTGATGGAGGCTCGGCTGCCGGCGGACATCGGGTCGCCGTTCACCAGCCAGATTGCTGCACCAGGTGTCGAGGAGCACCGGACGCCCCGCACTCAAGCTTCGGCTGCCCAGACTTCGTCAGCTCCCTGGGTGAGATCGACGCCGGGCGCTACTTTGACCGTGCCGCGCATCGCACCCCAAAGCTCCGCAAGCTCGCGCTCGACCGGAACGATTGCCGCGATCGGACGATTGCGCTTGGTCAGCAATACCCGGCGGGTCTTGCCCTGCGCGACCTCGTCGATTAGAGCTAGACAGCGCGCCTTGAACGCCGTGACCCCTATCGACACCTCGTTCGCTTTATCATCGACAGCCATTGGACACCACCGTTCACAATGGTCCGTGATAACTGGACTATGTAGTTTATGCCAAGCGTAGAACAGGACCAGAGAGCTGATAAGGAGGATGCGCTCGGGCTGCCGCGCGGCGCCTTCAGCAAGCTCGACCCCGAAGACGACGCGGTCTTCTATGAGCCGCCGCGTCTGGTGTGTCATATCGACGACGGGGCGATCGCCGCGCTGACCGGTTTCTACCGCATCATTCTGCCGCCGGGCGGTGTGTTGCTCGATCTGATGAGCAGCTGGGTCAGCCACCTCCCGCCCGAGATCGGCTATGGGCAAGTCATCGGCCACGGGATGAACGCGACCGAGCTCGCGGCCAACCCGCGGCTCAGCCGCTGGTTCGTGCAAGACCTCAACCGCGACACCAATCTGCCGCTCGACGCGGCGAGCGTCGACGCCGCGATGATCTGCGTATCGATCCAATACCTGCAGCAGCCGGTAGCGGTATTGCGGGAGGTCGCCCGGGTGCTCCGGCCGGGCATGCCGGTCGTCATCAGCTTCTCGAACCGGTGCTTTTGGACAAAGGCGGTGGCGATCTGGCGGCAACTCGATGGCGAGGGACACGCTCACCTCGTCGAGATTTACCTTCGTCACGCCGGCTTCACGCGGGTTGAAACGCACAGGCTGACGGAGTG
>Ga0210402_10000355_pt1 | contig 52119 bp, 41 predicted proteins | sample IncBWC7MmetaG_FD_161055 | JGI IMG/M metagenome (GOLD analysis project Ga0210402, IMG submission 161055) | Forest soil microbial communities from Barre Woods Harvard Forest LTER site, Petersham, Massachusetts, United States - Inc-BW-C-7-M | ecosystem: Environmental > Terrestrial > Soil >... | reverse complement strand
TTCGAATCCCCGTTTTCCCAGGTTGCGATAGAGCGTGTTGGGCTGGTCGGCAAATTCGGTGATGAACATCGAGAGACGTCCGCTGTGATCGTAATCGCCCCAGGTCACACCCATGGATCCAAGCGCTTGTCCTTCACTGTTCAGCGCAATGCCGCCGACCATGGCCTCATCACTGAACGTGCCGTTGCGATTGTTGTGATAGAGATGGTTCGGAGTGGCGTCATCGGCGACAAACAGATCGGGCCAACCGTCGTTGTCGTAGTCGCCCCAGCTTACGCCCAGTCCGTAGTATTTTTCGGGATCGTCGACGCCGGCTTTCTTCGCGACTTCTTCAAACGTGCCGTCGCCGCGGTTATGGTAGAGCAGATCGGTTTCTCCTTCCATGCCCCACGGCCCGCACTGCACCGGCGCGCCTTTGAATTGGCAGAACTTAGTCGAGCCAAAAGCGGGCAGGTCGTTCATGTCCACGTGAACATATCGGGAGACGAACAAATCGACGTTTCCGTCGCGGTCGTAGTCTGCCCAGGCCGCGCCGGTGGAGAAGCCCCCGCCGCGTAGTCCAGCCTTGTCGGTCACGTCCTCGAAAGTGCAGTTGCCTTTGTTGCGGTAGAGGGCGTTTCCGCCGTATCCGGTCACGAAGAGATCGAGGTTGCCGTCGTTGTCGAAGTCGGCGACGGCAACGCCCATACCCCAACCCTTGCGCGCGAGTCCGGCCTTCTCGGTGATGTCGGTGAACTTGAGGTTGGCATCCTGATGCCAGAGCGTGACCAGCGGATCGCCGCCGCTTTGCTTATAGCGATCGACGGTCGAGCCGTTCACCATTACGATGTCGAGTTTGCCGTCGTTGTCGCAGTCGAAAAGACCCACGCCGCCGCTCATCGATTCGATCACGTAATATTTTTCGCGCGAGGAGATATGGGAGGCGGTCAGGCCGGATTGGGCTGCAATGTCGCGAAAGATGGGAACGGGGGCGTTGAGTTCGGGCGCGGGTGATTTCTTTTCAACGCGCGGGGGAGGAACTTTCGCAGCCGGTTGCATCGGGTGTTGCGGTCCGGTCTGGGCGGAAAGCAAGCTCGTCAAGACAATGAACAGAATAGAAATGCGGCCGCCAGACATGCAGAGTGATTGTAGCTCGGGCCACGACCCACTACTCCGCTAAACTCTGTCATCCTGAGCGACTTCTTTAATGTGACAAATCATCACTTAGGGTACTGGAACGAATATCCGCTCGCCTCATTCCCCGACACGAACCGGGTGTTGTATTCGAACAAGTAATTCAAATGATCGGCATCAGCCGGAAAAGATTGGTCGGGATACGGATAGGTGCGCATGTCGCGGAATGGCAGAGGGTCAACCGTATCGCCGTGATAGGCGTAGAAGTCCATATCTTTTTCGTATCCGTTGGCGACGAAGAAATAGTCGCGCACCCAGCCGTGCGGCAAGGCGGGCAGTTTCGCCGGATCAAAATCGAGCGCAACTTCATCGCCCGATCCGAAGACGACAAACTTATCGTCGATCGAGTCAAGCAGCGGCCGCACATCGCCATAGCGCGTGTAAGCGCCGGCGGGCCGCGTGTAAGGACCGGTAGCGCTCGCCTGTTCGTAAATGTATTTCACGTTGCCCGGTGGCTGGTCTTCGATCTTCAGCGGGAATCCATGGAAATTCAGGTCGGCGCTTGCGAGCGGGACGGGCGTCAGGCGGGCGCTTTGATCTTGCCTGGCCCGGCTGATCAGGATGTTGTCCCAATAGATCTGCAGATTCGTAGTGATGCGAATACGCCGCGTGCCCGGCGGAAGTTTGCCGGTGAGATCGGCGGTCATGGTGCGCGCGCCACCGGCGGGGAACCCCATGTCATCGACTACGCGAACCCATTTTTCTTTTCCGGCGTTTCCGGTCGAACTCGCGGTCGAGACTAGCGCCTCGACATACGGCGCAAACGGTCGCAGGTGCGCTTGATCAGCGGCGTACATGCTGTTCGCGGAAAAATATTCGATCTCGCCATGCATCAGCAGCCACAGCGGACCTCCGCGATACGGCTCGCCGAGATCAAGCTGCAAGCTGTGGGGCTCGGTGAATCCCATGAATGAAAGCACCTTGAAGTCGCCGAAGTAACGACGCGCGAGCAGATCGGGAAGTACATTGTGGCCGTGCTCGTCCCAGGCCCCAGCGGGCGGGCGCGCGTCTTTGTTATTGCTGAATACAACCTTGAACGGCGGGTACGGCGGATTGCTGGCGAAATATTCGTTGGGATAAACGTCGACATCAGCGGAATGATCGACGGCGAGCAATTTTACCTGATCGAGGTAAACCGACTCCTCAAGCGGCTCCATGAAGCGGAAGCTTAGCTTGCCATCTTGTTCGCGGAGCAAGCTGCGGTCGAGTTTGATAGATTCGGTGGGACGCGCTATGTTGCGGACGACGTTGCGCTCGGCTTTACCGTCGCCTGCTGCGATCCAATGCCCAACCACGCCCGCGCCGAGCATATCACCAACAAGTTGGTATTCCTGACCATCCCACGCAAACAGCGTTGGACACGAACTCCCGCGCCGATCCATCTCCAGAAAATCCTGTCGCTTGTTGGCGGCGACACCGATTTCATCCTGCAGAACCCCCGTCGGCCACAGCATGCGGACGACATCGGCTTCCCGGGCCTGTCCGAGGCCGATGGTCAGGTAGGGCGAATTCTGGCCGAGATAGCCGGACGAACCGTACACTTCAAACTTCTGACGCAAGCCTGCGGAGAAGACTTCAACCTTGGTTCCGATGGCGCTCTTGTTATCGTTCAGGCCCTTGAGCGCAACGCGCAAGGAGTTGTTCTTGTTGCCACCTTCATTGTGGAGCAACACGGCAGGCCCGTGATTCTGCGTAATCAGCAGATCGACGGCGCCGTCGTTGTCGTAATCGCCGGCGATGATGGCGCGCGGCTCTTTGAGCTGAATTTTGTCGAGTCCAGTTTCGGCGCTGACATCCTTCCATCCGTCGGGACCGAGATTGCGGAAGAGACGGACTTCACCCTTGCCGTCTTTTGTCTCGCCAACGGCCACGAGATCGACCCAGCCGTCGTTGTCGTAGTCGATGGCGGTCACGCCGAAGGCGCGAACCCAGTTCGTTTCCGGCAAAGGAACTTTTTCGAAGTGCTTGCCTTGATCGTTACGCCACAGTGCGAGGGCAGTCACGCCCTTGGGAGTCACACCATTAGTAAGAGCGAGATCCATCCAACTGTCGTGATTGAAGTCCAGCACCGCGATACCCATTGGCAGCCGAGAAAATAGCGAGAGGCCAACGTCTGGGGTAGAAAACTTGCCCTCGCGCGGATTCGCAAAAATCGACGGACCTTTTATGTCAGTTACGAGCAAGTCAATTGCGCGGTCATTGTTGTAATCCGATCCGATTGAGCTGACGCTCGGGTCCGCATATAGTCCGGCAGCCATGGTAACGTCGGTGAACGTACGATTGCCGTTGTTGCGCCACATGACATTGCCGGGGAATTCCAAGCCGCTCGGCAAGCCGATGGGTTGTCCTGTCGCGGGTGCGGGAGCATTTCTGAGCGTCCGAGTAATAAAAAGATCCAGGTCGCCGTCGTGGTCGTAATCAACAAAGGTAATACCGAGGTTTGCGCCATCATTCTTGAGGCCCGAAGCTTCAGTCACATCCTTGAACGTGCCATTTTTTTCGTTGTGGAGCAGCCGGACACCGTCGCTTAAGGCAACCGCAAGGTCCGCTGCGCCGTCGTTATCGAAGTCCCCGGCGGTGCAGCTGATCGCGTGTAGGCTGGGATCCAGGCCAGACTTGCTGGTCACGTCTTCGAACTTGCCATTACCCACATTGTGGTACAAGACAATGCCGCCCTCCGGCCCGTTGTCGACCAGAAATATGTCGATCTGGCCATCTGCGTCGTAATCTAGAAAGCAGGCGCCCGCGCCGAGAAACGAGCCCAGGTCCTTGCCTGCCGACGTCGTCTTTGATTTCAAACCTGCCTGTTTTGTCACATCCACAAACTTCACCGGAATCGCCGCCCCCGCCTTCTCCGCCGCCACCGGCGAGTCTTCCGCGCGCGAATACTTCCCCTGCTCGCCATAGGCCAGGCTGATGGGCGCGCCCAACTTGTTCTGCGTGATGTATTGGAATTTCTTCATCGCTTCATGGGCGGGATCCGCCTGTCCAGACTGCTGGTAGGCCCGCGCCAGTCCGAACTGGGCGGAGGCGTGGAGCGGATCGATCTTTAACGCGCTGGCGAAGGCTGCGATCGCTTCCGGGAATTGCTTAAGTTGGGCGTAGGCCGATCCGAGGAAGTACCAGGTGTCGGCGTCATTCGGATCGATTTCAATAATGTGACGGAAGGCATCGACGGCGGCACCCGCGTCGGCCGAGTTCTTGTAATAGAGACCGAGGTTGCACCAGACGTGGGCGTCTTTGGGGTTGTTCTTTGCTTCTCGCTCAAGCAGCGCCTTCGCTTCGTCGACGCGCTGCAGGTTGAGCAATGCCACTCCGCGATTGATGGTCGCCACCTCCAATGCCGGATCTTTTGCAGCCGCTTCTTCGAACGCCTTCAAAGCCTTTTCGAAGAGCTGCTGGTTCATGTACGCAACGCCGATGTTGTTGAGGCGGGCGGCTTCCTGGGGATTGGCGGCGGGACCGGTCGCGGCGAGTAGCGCGAGAAGTAGTGCAAGAAGAAGGATGGAGACGAAGGCGATGCTGAGCGTCTTGGTCATAGGGAGTTTGGGAATGATTCTATCTGAGTGCCTTGTCCGCGAGCTCGGGGTCCGAATGCCCAAGCGCATCGTGAGAACGCCTTGCGAGGTTCATCGTGGCTGACGCGGGTGTGGAATCTTTCGACTCCGCGAGAACTTCACTTCGTGAAGTTCTTGCTCCTAATGAACAAACACGGTTCATTCCTCTTTTAACCCGCTGAAAGCGGGTCCGTGGCGCAAGATGACAGAGTTACGAACAGAGTTAAGAACAGAGTTAAAAAATGTCCTCAACCCCGCAAATCTACTTCTTCGCGTACGGCCGCGAGGCGATCTCGCCCTTAGCTTCCTGTACGGTAACGGTCTGTCCGGTCGCAACGTTTGCGAGCTTGTCCACTTGCCCACTGGGCCAGTCGATTTCGACCGCATCGGCTTTCGTTTTCGATCCCATGCCGAAAGTTAGCACCAGTTCGCTTTGCGAGAGATAGCTGGAGCCGGTCTTCATGGTGAGCCACTGCTTGTCGCTCCCGGCGGTCACGCGAACGATGGCGCCGATGCCGTCGCGGTTGGATTTTGTGCCGGCGAGTTTGATGCGCAGGCTTTGGTTGGCGCCACCTTGGTTGAGGTAGAGATGCGCCGGGCCGCCATTGGTCATGAGGAGGACGTCGAGAGCACCGTCGTTATTGATGTCGGCGTAGGCGGCGCCCCGTGCGACTTTCGGTGCGGCGAAGGCGCTCCCAACTTTATTCGTGACCTCTTCAAACTTGCCCTTCCCGAGATTGCGGAACAGGTGCGGCGGCTCAGCGTAGCTGACGCGCTTCTGTACGCTCTCGATCTGGTCTTCGATGTGGCCGTCGGCGATGAGGATGTCCTGCCACCCGTCGTTATCGTAGTCGAAGAAAAAACAGCCGAACCCTAGGGTTACTAGTGTGGCGCGGCCGACGTCCGAGCGCGGAGCTTCATCCACGAACAGGCCGTTGCCTTCGTTGTGATAGAGAGACAGCATTTGGTTGGCAAAATTTGTAATGATCAGGCTGGCGCTGCCCGAGCGGTCGTAATCGGCAGCATCGACGCCCATACCGGCGCGGGCCACGCCGTCTTCGCTGAACGCAATGCCGGCGGAAACCGCGCGTTCTTCGAAGGTGCCATTCTTTTTATTCAGGTAGAGCTTGTTGGGCTGCGTGTCGTTGGCGATCAGGATATCGGGCCATCCGTCGTTGTTGTAATCGAGAATGGCGACACCGAGTCCTTTCGACGTTGGATCGTAAAGGCCGCCTTTCTGCGTGGCGTCTTCGAACTTGCCATTGCCGAGGTTATGCCACAGGCGGGCCGACGTTCCCTTATACGATTCGGGCGTGCAGTAGGACTTGTGCGAGCCATCGAGGGTGCAATAGAGGTCGGTCTGCTCGGACCACTGCACATAGTTGGCGACGACGAGATCGAGTTTGCCGTCGCGATCGTAGTCGACCCAGGCGGCGCCGGTCGAAAACTCGTTCGGGCCCCAGAGTCCCGCGGACTTGGTGACATCGGTGAAAGTTCCGTTGCCATTGTTGTGGAAGAGATGGCTCTGACCGACGGCGGTAATGAAAATATCGTCGAAGCCGTCGTTGTCATAGTCGCCGACGGCGACGCCGAGGCCGAAGAGCGAAATGCCGAGGCCGGATTTGCGCGTCACGTCGGTGAAAGTGCCGTCATGGTTGTTGTGGTAGAGCTTTAACGTGGTCGCGCCGTTCTTGGCGTGCCCGGGCCAATCCTGGCCGTTGATAAGCAGGATGTCGGGAAAGCCGTCGTTGTCGTAATCGATGAAGGCGCAGCCGGGGCCCATGGTTTCCGGGAGCCACTTTTTTCCGAAGGCTCCGTTGTTGTGGGTGAAGTGGATGCCGGCTTGGGCAGTGATGTCGCGGAAGGTGATGGGGTCCTTCGCGTGTGCGAAACTTGCCACGAGTAGCAAGGGCAACATCCACCACAGACACACAGAGGCACAGGGGAATGCCGACAAAACATTCTTCTTGGAAGTGTGCATTACCTTTGGGCCCCGAAAGTCGTAGTGGCGCGGGCTGCTGCCGGGCTTTGCCCGGTCTGGACGGGAAAGACGCCCGTCCCCACACCGATTTTGGTGGCGCGGGCCGCCAGGCGCTTGGCGGGTGCGTTGTTCAAAATCGGCAGCGGGACGGATACATGCTCGTGGATATTCTGCCGTTCGTTGTTGTCTTCCGGATTGACCTGACGATAAGGGCCAGTGATGGCCTGCGAGGCTTCGTCGGCTTTGAAGCGCAGGTAGCGAGCCTGATGTTCTTTAGCCATCTTTTCGTCACCAAGACCGTTGTAGCAAAGCATAAGGTTGTAATGTGCCTGCAAATCCTCGGGATCGACGGCGAGCGCCTGCTGCAGGATTTTCACGGCGTCGGTGTACTTCCTCTGCAGAAACAGAATGCGCCCAAAATTGTTCAGCGCAACTCGATCATGCGGATACTGCGCAAGCACGATTTGGAAATGTGCAGCGCCCTGGTCGTAGTCTCCGGTGGATTTCATCAGCGATCCATAGAAGAAATTGGTTCGCGCCAGCTTCGGGTTGAGTGCGAGCGCTTTCTCGAGAACGGTGCGGGCGCGCGGGAGGTCGCCTTCCTGCAGCGCGGCGCGTCCGATGTTCAACCAGCCGTCGGGATTCTGCGGATCGACTTCGGCGACTCTTTCGAAGGCACCCTGCGCCGCTTTCAGATCGCCTTGCAGCAAGAGACCGATGCCGTAATCGTTCCAACGCTGCCAATCTTCTTTCGCAAGCTGGGTCTTAGGCTGGGGCACGGGGGCGCTCGCGGGCAGTACGTCGACGGCTACTTCGTTTTGCGCAACCGTCACGATCGGCAGGTCGGGAATTTTCTCCTGCTTCGCGGAAACTCCGTGGAGGGATTGGGTGAACGCATACTTTGTATCGTCGTAGTCGGCGGTAACGGCGGCGGGCGTTACCCCGGGCTTCGATTGATCATTCTCGCGCGCGTTGCCCGGATCGCCGTCGCGCTCCTTTTCGCGCTCGCCCGCAAACGCAAACTGCGTACCCCACCACGCAAATTTGCGATAGCAGAGCCGCGCGGTCAATGTAATTTTGCTGCCTGTCTTCTCGGGAATTTTCATGCGGAAGTGCACCGTGTCGGCGGCGCCGGGCGGAATCAGACGCACGTAAACGACGGCACGCGTGGCCCAGGCATTGCGCTTGTTGATCGGATTGCCGTGCGCGTCTACCTGCAGCGAGCGATAGAAGTGCGCACCCTTTTCGACTGGGCCCTTGCCATCGTCCTCGACCATGCCGCTCCAGAAAATCGTCTGGCCCTTGTCGTCGACACCTTTGAGTTCGAGCCAGGTATCGTAGGCATCGACGGTGCCTCCGGGAAAAAAATGGCCGACGCGCCTGGTGCGAACCACAACATCGACGCGGACGGTGTCGCCGCGACGGATGGCGGGCTGCACCCGGTTGAGAGGCGCTGTGACGGGAGCGGCCTCAACATTGGAACTGGAGCCGGGAGTGATTTTCGCTTCTGCTTCCTCTCCCACGGCGAAGGTGGTTGCGAGTTCGTGTTGCGCGACTGCTCCTGGCTTTAGCGGGGCGCTTGCGGGCGAGAGCGCAAAAATGTCAACCGTAAGAGCTCCGCTGGTCAGGAAATCCTCGGTGGCCTTCAACTGCGCGGCATCTTCATTGGCAATGGGCAGCGCGGTGTTGGCGCCGGGGAAACGGTGGGAGTGCACTGTGCCGGCGACGTTCCCCATGTCGTTGGAGCGCTCGAGCGGCATATGACAATCGGCGCACTGCTGCGCCTTCGCCGGGTAGTAGAACGAGCGAGCGCCCTCTCCGGAGACGCCGCTGGCCTGCCAGTTGTCGTATTCGTTGAAACCGCGAATCCAGCGGTAGTGATTGACCGGCACATCGAGGTGCACCTTGTGGCAAGACGAACAGAACTCCGCCGTCTGCTGCTTCATGAACGGCTTGAGGAACACACGGCGGTGCGGCTCCGGATTCAGCTTGATGATGTAGTCGTGCAACTCGCGAACCAGCGGATTCTTGCTGGCCGCGAGCTGGTGCAGCTTGGGATACTCAAGGTAGAAATCACCCTGGCCCATCGTGCTTTTTACGTCGGCGATGGAGTGGCACATCATGCAGCCGAGTCCGGCCTGGGCTTCGGGCGTGTGCACGATTTGTTTGATGGGCGTGTCCATCTTGCCGGCATAGAGCACCGCGGGATCATGGCATCCGCCGCACCATTTCGAGGGCTTGGTGCCGATCGTGTCCTGCATGTATTCGATCGACTTGCGATACCACTGATTGTTGAAGGATGAAAAATGGTGGGCCGAACTGTTCCACTGGTTGTAGATATCTTCGTGGCAGCGCTTGCAGGAATCCGACTCCATGAAGAACTTGCTGGGAATTTTTTCTCCGCCATACACCTGCGCGGAACTGGGAAAAAATGGGCCGGTGGGGCCGTCGCCTTCGCCGTCCATGCTCACGGGCGGAAGGGTGGGATTTTCAATGCGTCCATGCTGGTTCCAGCGAGCTTCGCGGAGATAGCGAGCGACGGGCGCCAGCACCGCCAACACTGCGAGGACAGCGGCAACGCGAAGAACGGCATGACGCGGCAGCCATCCATGATCGCCCAACCGGGCGGCGGCGATCAGGCCAGCGCCGAGAAAACTCACGCCGATATGGATATAGACGAGGTTCCATTGCGTTCGCAGGGCTCCAGTGTAAATCAGCACCAATCCTGGGATTGCACCGAGGAACAGGAAGACCATTCCGAGGCGAACCCGCGGCTCACCCTGATGCAAAAACAAAGACCGGATCACCCAGAGCAGCAGCAAGACGGAAGCCACCACGCCGGCAACGGCGTGCAGCAAGACCACTCCGGCATAAAAAACATTCGCTTGTGGGAACGCATAAAGGTAAATCGCGGACACAACCAGGAAGCCGATCAGCAGCGGCAGCGCACGATTGACGGAAGTTCCCGTGGAGGACATGACAAAATCCAGCGGCACACGTGAGAACCTGCAGCGCTGGGGCTGAAACAGAGTATCGCCTCGCGGGAAGCGGTGTCGAGAGTGATTGCAAAAAAGAAGGCTGCTTTTTGTTTCAACTAATACTTTTCAATTATGTTTTGGGGATATTTCTTCGCATCGGCGACTTCCCCGCTTGCACGGACGACGAAGTTGACAGCGGGATCATGCGGGACAAAGATACAAATCGTGCGCGCCGACTTTTCCGCAGTTGCCAAAACACTGGTCTTCACCGTGTTCGTGCCTGGGACGGTCGCTGGCTATGTGCCGTGGCGGTTAAGGCAGAATGCGGCACCGGTGACCGGCGCTGAACAATGGGCGGCGATTATCGTCATCGCCATCGGGATTGCGATCTATCTCCACACCGCGGTCTGGGGCTTCGCTCTGATCGGGGGCGGAACACCCGCGCCGATCGCGCCAACCAAAATCCTCGTCGTCAAAGGTCTGCACCGCTTTGTGCGCAATCCGATGTACATCGGGGTCGGCCTCGTCATCGGAGGACAGGCGTTGTTCTTCCACTCATGGCACATCGCGATCTACATGGTCGGCATGCTGCTGACTGCCCACTTGTTCGTCCTCTTCTATGAGGAGCCGACCTTACGCAAGCAGTTCGGGGAAGAATACGATCGCTATCGCGCATCGGTGGCGCGCTGGATACCGAAGGTCGGGCCTTAGTCGACCGTGGAGAGAGGCCCGCCGAGCCAGGCTCGGCTTGGAAAGGCGGGGACGCCCGTCCCTCCATAAGCAGTCTCGCATTGCTGACTTCCCTGCCGCTCTGCTACTTTGATTAGTTTCCCGTTCGCTGTCTGCTGACTTTGTGAGGTGAGACGTAATGCCAGCCATCAAATTCCGCGGTGTGGATTTCATCGGCTTCGACGCGTTGCTGAATGACGACGAGCGCCTGGTGCGCGACACGGCGCGCAGCTTCATCGAAGACAATCTCGTGCCGATTATCGAAGAATGCAACCGAGCCGGCCGCTTTCCGCGCGAACTGGTGAAGCCCATGGCCGATCTCGGATTCTTCGGCGCTTCGCTGAACGGCTACGGCTGCGCCGGCATGTCGAACGTCGAATACGGCCTGGTCACGCAGGAACTGGAGCGCGGCGATTCCGGCGTACGCTCGTTTGTCAGCGTGCAGTCGGCGCTGGTGATGTATCCGATTTATACCTTCGGCAGCGACGAGCAGAAAAATACCTGGCTGCCCGCGATGCAGAAGGGCGAAAAGCTCGGCTGCTTCGGATTGACCGAACCGGACTTCGGATCGAATCCGGGGGGCATGCGAACGCGCGCGAAGAGAGTTGGCAAAGAATATGTACTGAACGGCGAAAAGATGTGGATCACCTCCGGCACGATCGCCGACGTGGCAGTGATCTGGGCCAAGGTGGAAGATGAAGCGGATAAAGTGCGCGGATTTTTGGTGGAGACTGACCGTCCCGGATTCAAGGCAGCCGACATTCACGGGAAGTGGTCGCTGCGCGCTTCTGTAACGTCGGGCTTGTCATTGCAGGATGTTCACATCCCAGAGTCGAACCTGTTACCGGGATCGGATGGGTTGAAATCTCCGCTGATGTGCCTGAACCAGGCGCGCTTTGGAATCGCGTGGGGCGCAACCGGCGCGGCGATGGCGTGCTACGACTGCGCACTGCAGTATTCGTTGCTGCGGAAACAGTTCCGCGATCAGCCCATCGCCTCGCATCAACTGGTGCAGGAGAAACTCGCCTGGATGATCAGCGAGATTACGAAGGCTCAGTTACTCGTGCTGCAAGTCGGCCGGTTAAAAGACGCCGGAAAAGTACAACATCAGCACATCTCGATGGCGAAGAGAAACAACGTCTGGATGGCGCTGGAGTGCGCGCGGCTATCGCGCGACATACTCGGGGCGAATGGCGTGGCCGACGATTATCCCATCATGCGGCATCTTATGAACCTCGAAAGCGTAAAGACTTATGAGGGGACGCATGATATCCACACGCTGATCATCGGCGCGAGCGTGACGGGGATTGACGCGTTCTGAATCTCCGTGCCACATCGACTCGCGTTAGAGTAGAGCAATGGAATTCACCCCATTGCAAACTGAGCGGCTGACGCTGCGTCTCCACGCGCGCTCGGATATTCCAGCGCTCATGCCACTCATCGGCGCGCGCGAAGTGGCGGCGACCACGCTGCGGATTCCGCATCCCTACACCGAGGCCGATGCTCAGAACTTTATCGCGGGCACGCAGGAGGAGCTCTCGATCGGCAGCGGCTTGCGCCTGGGCATTGTCCTGCGTGAGAGTGATACGCTGTGCGGCGGCGTGGGACTTAGGATCGAACCCGACCATCGTCGCGCCGAACTTGGCTACTGGGTTGGTGTCCCTTATTGGGGGAGAGGCTATGCCACGGAAGCGGCCAGGGCGATGGTGCAATATGGATTCGGGACTCTTCAACTGCACCGGATTTTCGCTAGCCATTTCGTTGACAACCTTGCCTCGGCAAGAGTCTTGATAAAAATCGGCATGCGCCACGAAGGCCGCCAGCGCGGCCATATCTTGAAGGGGGGAGAGTTCCTTGACATCGAGATGTACGGAACGGTGACATCCGATGTGGAGCGAGCGCTGCATACGGCCTAGAGCGGACACGAAATCTGGTGGACGCCCTGCAAGCCATCTCGCTGCACACAGTTCGCGGACAGGAATCTCCGCCCTACACCAGCCTGCCACACGAGCCTCACACCAACTTCCCACCATCCACCACTTCCATCTCTGCTCCGAAGGGGATATATTCCTAGGTCGCATTTTATGCAGGAGGTATTGATGCCAACTGAAGGCCGTCCCGAACCGCATGCGAAGAATTTCGGAGAAAATATTGAGAGCGATCTGGCGCTGGAATTTTTGCGCGTGGTGGAGAACGCGGCCGTAGAGTCGGCGCGCACCATGGGCCAAGGGGACCGTCCTCTGAGCGATCAGGCGGCCACTGAGTCCATGCGCAAGACGATGGACACTGTGCCGATGCACGGCACGATTGTGATCGGCGAGGGCGAGCGCGATGACGCACCCATGCTTTATATCGGAGAACAGGTGGGCGGTCCGTATCTGGACGGTCGCGCAGTTCCTCACGTTGACATCGCGGTCGATCCGCTAGAGGGTACTAATCTTTGCGCTACCGGCGCGCCGGGGGCGATCACGGTGCTCGCGGCTTCCGAAAAGGGCGGATTACTGCATGCTCCCGACTGCTACATGGAAAAAATCGTGGTGGGGCCATCGTGCAAGAATGCGGTGGATCTGGACGCTCCGGTGGCGGTCAACCTGAAAAATATCGCGCGGCGGATGCAGCGCGGCGTGGACGATCTGGTGGTGGTCGTGCTCGACCGTCCGCGGCACGAAAAGCTGATTGCCGATATTCGGAAGGCGGGCGCGCGCATCAAGCTGATCGGCGACGGCGACCTGTCGGCGGGCATTGCGGCCGCCGTGATGGGAACCGGAGTGCACGCGGTCATGGGATCGGGCGGCGCTCCGGAAGGCGTGATTACAGCGGCTGCCATCCGATGCCTGAACGGATACATGCTGGGACGGCTGGTCGTGGACAAGCCCGAGTTGGAAGAACGCATTGCGAAGATGGGAATCAAGGATAAAAAGAAAATCTATGAAGCGGAAGACCTGGCTCCGGGAAAACAGATGATCTTCGCCGCGACCGGAGTGACCGAAGGCGCGCTGCTGAAAGGCGTCCGATTTTTTGGCGAAGGGACGCGGGTTTCTTCGGTGATTCTGACCTTGAAGACAGGGCGCGTTCGATTTATTGAGAGCATTCATTTGGATAAGGGGCCGGATGTAAAGGTGCGGTTCTTGTAGAACAGGTGTCAGGTCTCAGTAGAACCTGGGGGTAGCGTTCGACGATCCGAAAATTGGTGTTTGTCGGTCGGTCTCGTATCGCTCCATGGATGCCCGTCTTCATCGCCGAAATATTTCGGCATCACCGTTGCAAATCCGTTCCACTGATCGTTTTTGCGGCAGTTCAGTTCGGGTTTTCGCGGCCGTTCAAGGTTCTTCCACCCTGCTACAATCGCTAGCTTCATGATTCAAGGGAACTTCCTGTCCGACACTAACGTAGTTCTCCTGTGCTGTTAAAGACCGATCTGCGGCGGGCAGTTGGTGCGCAGCCCCCTAAAGGCGTTTGATTTCGAAGCGAACGGTATCGCTAAAGCGATACCCTGATACGAAACGTGCTGGCGCTGGCGGCGGAGCCGAGCTGTGCTTGGCTTGGACGGGCGGCGACGCCCGTTCCTACACGGATCCATACACGAGCTAGAACGTTCACGCGCAGTTTACGGAGTCTGGTTTGGAAGAAGCCCAGGTTGTCGGATTGCTGGTCCGTCGCTGCGTTTCGGGCGATGCTGCGGCTTGGGAAGAGATTGTTCAACGCTACCACCGACGGATATACAACGTCTGCTACCGGTTTGCTGGAGATTCAGAGAACGCGCAAGACCTCACCCAGGAGGTCTTTATCAAGATGTACCGGACGTTAAATACATACGACTCGGGTAAGGGCGCGTTTATGACTTGGGTCACTACGATCACGCGCAATCTGTTGGTCGACCATTTCCGTAAGAGTAAGGGCGACCGGATCACGGATTCGCTGGATTCAGCGTCCTCCGAACATGAGGATGCGCAGCCGCTTAGCGAGCAGATCGCCGACCGGGGGGTGCCTCCGGATGCCGCGGTGCAGAGCCGGGAAACGCGGGAAATGGTGCATTTGGCCCTGCAGAAGCTGTCTCCAGAGCTGCGGGAGGCGGTGATTTTGAGGGATTTACAGGATATGGACTACCGGGAAATCGCTACGGCTCTGAGGGTTCCGGAGGGGACCGTCAAGTCAAGAATTAACCGGGGACGAGCGGAACTTGCACGCCTCCTACAACGTACATATAGGCAGGTGATCTGATGCCAGGTGAAACAAAACACGGGATCGAATGCACCGAGTTCGAAGCGCTGCTCACGGATGCCCTGGATGGTGACGGGCAGTTGAGCCCGGCGCGGAAGGAAAGTTTTGAAGCACATCGGCAGGTCTGCGCGATTTGCGGCCCGCTGTTTGCGGAGGTGCAGGCGGGACGGCAGTTGCTGCGGTCATTGGCGCTTGAGCCGGTCGAGCCTCCGGCGCATCTGGTCCACAACATTCTGGCGGCCACCAGTGGAGTCGTGAGCACGCGGCCGCTGGCGGTGAGGCCCGATGGCAGGACGACTCCGTTCGGGGAGCGGGCGCGGGAGTGGTGGGATTCACTCTTTGCGCCAACGATGGCCTTTGTGCGGCAGCCGCGGTTTGTGATGTCGTTCGGGATGATCTTCTTCTCGTTCTCGATGGTGGCAACGCTAGCTGGCGTGAAGCCGTCGGACGTAGCGAAAGTCAACCTGCGGCCGTCGGCGTTGCGGCATGCGTATAATGACGCGCAAATCAAAGTTGTGAAGTACTACGACAATATTCGGTTTGTGTATGAAATCGAATCGAAGGTGCGCGAACTGAAGCGGGCCAACACTCCCGCCGAGCCCGCGCCGAAAGAACAGAAAGACAATCGCAAGAACAACACCAGCGGACAACCAGACCAGAGACAGGATCGTAACTACTCCCGGGAATACAACCAGCCGATATTAGCCGCGCTGAGGGATGCTGAACCTGCCGTGGCGGTGTCGCATCACGCGACTATGAATCGGAGGTTTGTATGAACTGCGCCAATCATGCTGATGCGTCAGCAGTGGCCTATTGCCGCACTTGCGGAAAGGCACTGTGCGCGAACTGTACACGTCCCGTGCGGGGCGTGATCTATTGCGAGGACTGCCTGGGAGCGAGGATGGAGACCGGAAGCGCTTCGACAGGCACGGCTGGATTCGTTCCCCCGACATTCTCTTCGGGAGCATCGGGGTACGTTCCTCCGCCACCGCCTCCCCCGGGAAGCGGCAGCGGGCCGAACCCTACGGTGGCGGGAATTCTCTCCGGATTCTTCCCTTTCGGCGTGGGCGCCGTGTACACCGGACAGTATGCCAAGGGGCTGGCGCATCTGGCCATTTTTGTCTTACTCATCGCCGGGGCAAATGCCGCCGACAGCGATCATTCCGCGGCTTTGGGCGTATTCTGCGGGCTCGGCATAGCCTTCTTTTGGGTCTACCAGATTATTGATTCGGTGCGCTCGGCAAGAGCGATCCAGACGGCGCAACCGATCCCCGATCCCTTCGGCTTGGCGACGACCTTTGGGGGCGGAGGAAGAGTTGATGCCAGCAAAATCCCGACGGGTGCGATCGTGCTCATTTTGGTGGGCGTACTGTTCATGCTGCACACCATGGGCTGGGCCGAATACGGTCTGGATCGCTTCTGGCCGCTGATTTTGATTGCGGTTGGCGCGTGGATGTTCGCGCGCAACTGGGGTGCGCTGGGTCGTCCATTTTGTTCGGGCTGCCAATGTGCGCGCTGCCGTACCCGGCGGATCATGGGCCCGGCGATGATGATGACGATCGGCTCCCTGTTCTTGCTGGAGAACCTGCACGTGGCGAACTTTGGCCGCACCTGGCCGGTAATTCTTCTGGTGGTTGGTGGAGTCAAGTTGCTGCAGGGAAGCGCGTCCGCTGCGGACCATATTCCGTCATCGGGGCCGGGCGCTCCGGGTGCAATCCCGCCAAATGCGGGAGGCCCGATTCCTCCGGTACCGCCGGTGCCACCCGTTCCGCCCGTTCCGCCATCCAGTGAGGTGAACCGTGGCTAGCCCAATGATGACTCCACCTCCTCCGCCGCGTCCGCATCGCTCGATTGCCGGGCCCGTCGTGCTGATCCTGATGGGAGTGCTGTTCCTGTGCGGAACGATGGGAATTCTGGAAATTCACAGCCTGGGAAGGCTGTTCGCCCGCTTCTGGCCTGCCCTGCTGATCTTGTGGGGCGTGATCAAGCTGATCGAATACGAACAGGCCAAGCGCTTGGGCCAGCCGGCGCGCGGCATTGGAGTAGGCGGCGTTTTCCTGATGCTGTTCCTGATTTGCGCCGGACTCATTGCAACCCAGGCGGCGCGTGTGGACTGGAAGAGTCTCGGGGAGCACATTCAGCTGGGTGACGATCAAGGACTGGACGAGATTTTTGGCGGGTCCACCTTCAACTACAGCGACGAGCTGAGCCAGGAGGTTCCGGCGGGCAGCGCCCTGCATGTGAATGACGAGCGCGGCACGATAACGGTCAACGTCGGGGACGGCAAAACGATGAAAGTTTCCGTGCGCAAGAAAGTGCGTGCGGAAAAGGAGCAGGACGCCGAGAACTACAACCGCAAGACGAAACCGCAGATCACCGTCGGCGACAAGGTGGTCACGCTCAATGCCAACACGCAGGGCGCGGGTGACAAGGGCGTGACCGCCGACATGGATATTTATGTGCCGCTCAACACCGCGCTGGTGATCACATCCGGCAGAGGCGATGTAACCGTCGCGGGGATGTCCAGCAATGTTGAGGTCAATCATCATCGCGGCGAAGTCAATATCAACGACCACACCGGAAACGTCTCGCTCAGCCTGGACGGCAGTTCCGCCCGTCTGGCCCATGTGAAGGGCGACGTGACTATTCAGGGTAAGGCGAATGAAGTCGCTGTCGAAGATGTGGATGGCGCAGTTCATCTGAATGGAGAGTTTCAGGAAAGCGTGCGGCTGGTGCGGGTCAGCAAGACGGTGAGTTTCCGCTCGTCGCGCACCGAGATGGAATTTGCACGGCTGGATGGCAGGCTGGACCTGGATTCCGGCGACCTGCGCGCCGATTCGCTCTCCGGACCGATGCGCCTGACGACCCGCTCGAAAGATATTGCGCTCGAAGGCTTGTCCGGGGATCTTCGATTGGAAGACGAAAACGGGACAGTCGAGGTGGGGCTGCACAAGCCGGGGAATATCCAGATCGATAACCGGAAGGGCGACGTGCAGGTTTCGATTCCGCCGAATACGCCGATCAAGGTTGAGGCGCGCACGCATGAGGGAGAAATCGAGAGCGACTTCGAAGAAATCAAAGTTGACAATCACAACAATCAATCGAGCGCCAGCGGTTCGATCGGAACCACCGGCCCGCGCCTCGTGATGAACTGCGAAAAAGGAAGGATTGAGATCCGCAAAGGGACGGTCGCAGTGGTTCCTCCGGCTCCGCCGATTCCGCCTGCCACTCCAGCGAAATCGGGCAAGCCGGCGAAAGCGCTGCCTGCGCCGAAGGCGAAGCCGGTGGAGAGCGAGAATTAGGAGGGGCGGGTGGCTTTTAGCTTTTAGCGGTTGGCTTTTTACTCCGGGCTCTCCAACGAAATCGCCCGGCTATGGCAGCTTCGCACCCAGTAAACTCCTACGGCCGACTCAATCTGAGGTGTCAATCCGGCAACCGTTCAAAGGTACAATGTATCTCGATTATGCGCACAGTCTTCGACATCTTCGCGCAAATCTTTCGCAACTTGTGGGCGCATAAGCTGCGCTCGTTCCTGACCATGTTCGGTATTGCCTGGGGCGTGGGATCTCTACTACTGCTGGTGGGCGTCGGCGAAGGCTTCCGCTCGGGCAACAAGCGCGAACTGGCGGAGTTCGGCAAGGACATCATGTTTATCTTTCCCGGGCGCGCGCCAGCGGTAAAGGGCAGCATGAACTCCGCCCGTTCTTATTTGCTCACCTACCAGGACTACAAGGAGATTCGTACGGAGGCCCCACACATCGGCAATGCCTGCCCATTGCTTTCTCGCAACGACCTGCACGAGGTGAGCGAATTCGCTAGTGCAGGGACCGAAATCCTGGGCGTGGAGCCTCAGCTTAACGAGATCAGTTATCTTCCTCTCAAGGAGGGACGCTGGCTGAATGAAATGGACGACACGCAGAAACGCAATGTGATCGTGCTTGGTAACGAACTGCTGAAAACGTTGTTTCCCGGGCGCCCGGCGGTGGGCGCGTTCGTCCTGCTGAACGGCATCCGGTTCGAAGTCATTGGCAGCATGCCGCACCTCGGCCGCGGCGACAACACCTGGCTGAATATGCGTGGCTACATCCCCTTCCAGGTGATGGCGACAAACTTCCCGCTCAAGGGAGAAAACCGCCAGAACTCCATTTCTTTCATTGAATATCAGCCGCGCGTGACCTCGGAGCACCTGCTGGCGCAGGATGATGTCCACAAGATCGTGGCCCGCAATCATGGACTCGACGTCAGCGATGAAAACGCGTTTGACGGCTGGGATACGATCAAGGAATCGAAAATGGTGGGAACCATTTTCGACGTCATGAACATGTTCCTGGGAGCGGTTGGAATGGTCACCCTGGCTCTGGGCGCCATCGGCGTGATCAATATCATGCTGGTCGCCGTCAGCGAACGCACCCATGAGATCGGGTTGAGGAAAGCCCTGGGCGCTACCAACCGCAGCATTCTGTTCCATTTTTTTCTGGAAGGGCTGCTGCTCACGTTGGGCAGCGGGCTGATCGGCCTGTGCCTGGCGGGAGGCTTGATGGCGATGGCCGGAAATGTGCACGGTCCCGGCGGATTTGATCCGCCGAAATTGGTGCCGATGTCGGCCCTGCTGGCGATTGGCAGCCTGACGCTGGCCGGAGTGGTGGCGGGCCTTTATCCCGCGCGCAAAGCTGCGATGCTGCAACCGGTGGAGGCCCTGCGGCAGGAATAAGGAGGATTGTAATCTTCAATCTGTAATTTGCAATTGCGTTTCGGAGACTTGAAATTGCAAATCACAAATTACAAATTACAAATTCTATGATGCGCGACCTGCTCCACGAATCCTACAACGCGATGCGTCACAATCGACGCCGCACCGCGCTCACCATGCTGGGCATGGCTTGGGGCATCGCTACGGTGGTCATGCTGCTCGCGTATGGCGATGGATTTGGACGGGCCTGCGCCAATATCTTTGCCAATTTCGGCACCAAGCTTGTTATCGTGGTGCCGGGCCGTACTTCCATGCAGGCCGGTGGTCAGAAGGCGGGAAACCTCATCCGCTTTACGCAGGATGATATTGAGACGCTTACCACCAACCTTCCCCAAATCACCCACATCACGCCCGAGGCCAGCAAGCAGGCGAGCATCCAGTACGACACCAGGGTTTTCACATGGGCTGTCACCGGCAACGATCCCGACGTCATGTCCATCCGCGCCCTCAGGCTGGAGCAGGGCCGCTTCTACAACATGGAAGACCAGATCCAGCGCGCCCGCGTAGCGGTGATCGGTTCGGAGGCGAAAGAGAAACTGTTTTCCGGAAGGAACGCGCTCGGTGAGCGCATCCGGGTCGACGGTCTCAGCTTCGAAGTCATCGGCATCCTGAGCGCCAAAATGCAGGAGGGAAATGACGACATCAACCGTGTCGTATACGTCCCGTTCAGCACCATGAGCGATCTGAAGGATACTCATTACCTGGACTCGATCTGGTTCACCTACCTGACTCCTGAGTACGAGGAACTGGGACAATCGGTCCGCACCATCATGGCGACGCAGCACAAGTTCAACCAGACGGACCACCAGGCGGTGGAAGTGTTCAACCTCATGACTCAGCTCCATCAGTTCGAAATCATCACTCTCGGGTTGAAGGTCTTGATGGGTTTCATCGGCACGCTTACGCTCGGCATCGGCGGCGTCGGCCTGATGAACATCATGCTGGTTTCGGTGACGCAGCGCACTCGTGAAATTGGCGTGCAGAAAGCGCTGGGCGCGCAACGCCGGCACATCCTCACCCAGTTCCTCGCTGAAGCGCTCACCATTACCTTCATCGGCGGCGTGCTGGGAGTGATACTGGCCTACGCGGTTGCGCTTTCCGTCGGCAGGCTTACTTTGTACAGCGCCTTTGCCAAGAATGGGGAAGCCGGCGATATACGCCTCATCATCGCTCCTGGAACGCTGATCGCGTCGACGCTGATTCTCGGCGCCGTGGGATTGGTTAGCGGCATGGTTCCGGCTTTGCGCGCCTCGCGGCTGGATCCGATTGAGGCTTTGCGGCACGAATGAGTATGATGCGACGCTGAGAATCCCACGTGGTTTGCTCTCAATAACGTCAACCGCGATCACGGCTCAATTCCGTGATGATCCCCATCTTGGTTTTTGTTGGCAATCGCTTACTTCGCCGAAGGCGTGGTCCAATTATCGAGGCGCTTCTGGGCCTCTGACCTCTGCTCGGCAGACATCTCGGCGGCCAGTATCGCTGCCTTGGCCTGGCTCTGCTCGAAGCCGCCCCGCTGAGCAAGGACGTACCATACATAGGCCGCAACGTAGCGCTCTCGATTGCCTCCGTCGCCATACGTGCGCTCGCCCATCTCGAACTGGGCTTCTGGCAGACCGTCCCGGGCGGCCCTTTCCAGCAGAGCCGCTCCCCGGCTCTCGTCTTGGGGAATATCTGTTCCGGCAAAGAAGGCGTTCGCCAGCTCGAATTCCGCAGCAGCGTCGCCACTCTTGATCCTCTCAGACAGGTCGAGGATCTTGTGGTTGCCGAACAACTTGAACTGCAACGTCAAAGTGAGGTGGGTAGGCACCAACCTTCCATTTCGGCGAGCCGGTTCAAATCTCCACTTGCGCACCGCCGCAACGGCTTTTTCGTCAAGTCCCAGTCCCAGTTTTTTCGTTACGACAATATTGCTCGTCTTCCCGTCGACGCCGACGATCAGGGACACGACGCACGCGCCCTCACGTCCGGCTTGGCGAGCCTCCTCCGTATAGTCGGGTTGCGGCGTGTAAATGCCGCGGGCATCAATCACCCCCAAATTACTCTCTCTCGCCACTCCTTTACCGCCACGCCGCGCGCCTTCGAGCGGGGTGAGACCCTGACGCAGCAGCTTGGCCCGTTCCGCTTCGAATCGGCGCTCGGTCTCGAGCACGTTCTCCACGGCAGCCGTTTCCTCGGGGGTGTGTGCCATCTTCAAAGCCAGTTCGAGAGCATCGACGGCGTCTTTGTTTTTGTTCATCCGTATCAGAAGATTGGAGTAGTCGATGCGAAACTCCACATTGCCGGGATCCATCTCGATGGCTTTCTGGAACCACCGGCCCGCTTCGTCATAGTTCTTCCCCTGCATGGTAATCAACACTCCCAACCCATAGTAGGCGGGAGCAAAAGAGGGATTGAGTTTGATGGCGGTTCGCAAGCAGTTCTCGACGCAGGTTTGCCCGGCGGCGTCGGGCAGCCCTTTCTTGATGATTGCGCCTGCGAAGTAATAATTAGCGAGCAGGCTTTGGGAATCGAGCTTGAGGGCTTGCTCATACCACATGCGCGCGTCGTCGAAATTCCGCCGTCGAAACGCGAGATATCCCATCGTTTCACGAGCCGAGACATTGGCGGGATCATCGTGCAGCACGGTCTCCGCCAGGGTCCTGGCGTCGTCTTCGCGCTGGTCGTAGGCGAGGATGTCGGCGCGAACAGTGTCCACCTCGGTCTGGGTCAAGGGTTGCACAGTGAAGGCGGAATCATCGACAGCAGTCGAGCCCGCGATGTGCAGAGGATCGAAGTCTGTGTTCGCAATGTATCGCTGGAGATCCGACTGCAGCTTCGCCAAGTCGCCGAAGGCTTGGGTGGCGGCCGTTACCGTGTCTACATTCTTGTGCACAAGGGCCAGGTAGTCCTGCAGTCGATGCGTGTTCTCCCGGGCATCTTTAATCTTAAGGTAATGCGTCAGCGCCCACGACTCCGCATAGAACATCGAACCCTTGTCTTCCTCGTGGTAGTAAGGGGAGTGCATGTCGACGGTGAAGAGCGTGGAGAGCGGCAGAAGCGCGTTGCGCCCGAGAAACTGCCATGTGGGAGCGTCCAGTTTCCCAATGAGGACCTCGGTGTCAAGAATTTCGGCGGTCTGGTAGAACTCGGCCCATCCCTCGGTAAGCCACAAGGGCATCCACTCCCCGGTGCGGCTTTGGACGAAATGCGCGTACTCGTGATAGATGGGCGCATACGGGTGTTCTCCTGGGGCATTCAGCAAGATCAATACATAGTTTTTTTCAGGCGTACGCAAGAACAGGCCTACGATGTTCAGCTGGCCCTTGCCCAGATAGGCCGGGGGTTCGAGCGCCTGGAGATTTCGCTTGTCCTGTACAGCGAGGACGACGATCGGCGTGGGTGTGTCGATGTTGGTGTCCGGGAAGATTCTGCCAAAGACGGAACGCATCCGCTCGAACTGGATGCCGGCGCGGCGAGCCTCTTTCCCGGTGGAGTTGCTGATTACTACAAAATGGGGCGTCGTCACTTCGAGCCAGGGAAGGGCCTGCGCACCTGCTGAAGGGACAAAGGCGGCGAACAGAAGCAGAGACCGCAGGATTCGTCCAAACATTAGGGCAGCCCCGTTGGCGATCTGTCGGCAGAGTCTGCGCTGCAGACGAGGGTCTTGAAACGAAAAGAGCATTGTACAGCTCTTCCAGTCACATTCCCCTGGCAACAGATATAATGAGTGTTTTGGAGTATCCGAGACGGATTTTGTGCGTTTTTGTACTAGTCGCGTTCCGATCACACGGCGCTTGATCCTCGTGCTCGCTTCACTGGTGGCGTTGCTCACGTTCACCGGGTGTGGATCTAAAAGTGGGCAACAGGCGGGTGCGGGGTTACCACCTCCGATACCCGCGGCAGAACCTGTGCTTGTTTTCAACGGAACAGGCGCTTCGTCCTCGGATGTCGCGGCGGTCGAAGCGGTTCTCAACACTTTGGGCGTCGGCTATAAAGCTGCGGACTCAAGTCAACTGAATGCAATGAGCGAACAACAGCTCGCAGGATACAAGCTGATGATCGTCCCCGGCGGGAACTCGATCACGATCGGTGAGAGTCTCACTGGAGACACGGCATCGATGATCCGAGGTGCGGTCGAAGATTATGGCCTGCATTACCTGGGAATTTGTGCCGGAGCTTTCTTCGGGGGATATTCCATTTACAACGGAGTGGATCTCACGGCAGGCGTGTCGTTCGACTTTTACGCCGATGAAAACAAGGGGATTCATGTCGAGCCGGTCGAAATCTCCTTCCCCAGTAGCGCTCCGCTGGATGTGTACTGGCAGGACGGTCCCCAGCTTTCAGGGTGGGGCGCGGTTGTCGCCGAATTTCCCGATGGCACGCCGGCGATCGTCGAAGGCCAATCCGGCAAGGGATTCGTAGTCTTCACCGGCGTCCATCTGGAGGCTCCGGAGAGCTGGCGAGGGTCAATGACCTTCACTACCCCGGTATCGGTTGACCTGGCATACGCGGGTACTGTGATCCAAGCCACGCTGAATGGGACACCGCTACCTCACTTCTAGAACTGGTCCTGCTGTATTGGCATCGCGAAAAGCTAAAAGCTCCCCATGTTAGATTCGAACGATGCGCTCCATTCTTCAACAACGCTCGTTGCGATTTGTGTTTGCGGCGAATGTGATCTCCATGCTCGGCAGCGGGATGAACTCCGCCGCGGTAGCTTGGACGATTTTGCAGCGCACTCACTCCGAAATGGCTTTGGGCACGTTTGCCGCACTGCAGACGATTCCGGCCATGCTCATGCTTCCATTCACCGGCGTCATTATTGACCGCGAAGACCGGCGGCGGTTGGTGATGTGGCTGGATGCTTCGCGTGCGGTCGTCATCTTCGCCGTAATGGTGCTTGCCTTCCTTCATCGCGTACAAGTGTGGCAACTCTACCTGATGAATACGCTGGTGGCGGCGGGCTTTTGGATGTTCTGGCCGACGATCACGGCTCTGATTCAGGAACTGACGCCCGAGGGCGAGTTCGTGAAGTCGAATACATTTCTGCTGGCGGGGATACAGGGCGGCTGGCTGATTGCCGGCGCGATTGTTGGATTTGCCTATGAGCACATTGGGCTCGGCGGAGTGCTGCTCATCGACGTGAGTACTTACGTCGTTTCCTTCTCGTGCTACTTCGCGGTGCGCCAAGGCCGGCATGTGGTGCCGCGAGCGGTGGAACTTCGGCACGATCTGGAAGCTGCGGAGACCGCGGTCGGGCGTTTCCTGCGCGAGATGCGCGAAGGGCTGGTCTTTCTTCGCGAGCATCGCAGCGTTGTTTCCCTGGGGACAAGTTGGGCTCTATTTCTGGGCGCGATGATGACCGGTGTGGTGGTCACGGCGCCACTCAGCGATCGCGTCTTCCATGCCGGCGCGACCGGCTACGGATGGTTGAACGGGGGATGGGGCGTGGGCGCGTTCCTGAGTGCTCTTTATGCTCCGGCGCTGATTGCGCGGATGGGGGCACGCCTTTCGATTGCGCTTTCGATGCTACTGCTGACTTTTACGATGGCGCTTTCGCCGTTTTCGCCGTGGCTCGCGATGGCCGTACTGCTCTACGGGCTGATGGGATCGGCGCGGGGTGTCAGCGGCGTGGCCATGAATACCAGCCTGATGGAACAAGTGCCACCGCAGTTTATGGGACGCGTCCAGAACACCTTCTATTTCTTCGGCACGTTTCTGCAGGTGGCGCTGGGCCTGGCGGTCGGCTGGGTGGCCTCGCGGATCAGCCTGGCAGCGGGGTTTGGCGTGATCGCTGCCGTGTATGCGGTGGCGTTTGGCAGCGCCTGCTGGCCGATTCGAGCACGGGAGGTCGTGGCTTCGGTGGTGGAGTAGTACTACACATTTGCTGCGTTCGCCGAGCGAAACCTTTACCACCGCGAGCGCGGAGGACACAGGGGACTTCAACCCAGGGGACTTCATGCCCTGCTATTCTTATTGACTTCTTACGAGGGGAGTTTTTTATGTTTGATGACTTGAAAGGCCGGATGGCAGTCGTCTTCGGAGTGGCGAACAAACGCTCGATCGCGTGGGCAATTGCACAAGGACTGCACGCGGCGGGAGCGAACCTCGCCATCACCTATCAAAACGAGCGGATGGAGATGGAGGCGAAAGACCTGATTCTGTCGCTGCCGGGCGCGGAAGCTTTCATATGCGATGTTTCGAAGGACGAAGAAATCGCGCAGCTCTTCGAAAAACTGAAAACTCGCTACGGGAAGCTGCACACGCTGGTGCACAGCGTGGCATTCGCACCTGCCGAAGAACTGAAGGGCGACTTTGTGAACACGACGCGCGAGGGCTTTCGTGTGGCGCACGACGTGAGCGTGTATTCGCTGATCGCGGTGTGCCGGGCGGCGGCGCCGCTGATGGAAGATGGGGGCAGCGTCATTACGATGACTTACTACGGGGCGGAAAAAGTGGTGCCGCACTATAACGTCATGGGCGTGGCCAAGGCGGCGCTCGAATGCGCGGTCCGTTATCTGGCGCAAGATCTGGGACGGCGGAAGATCCGCGTCAATGCGATCTCGGCAGGACCGATCAAGACGCTGGCCGCGCGCGGCATCTCCGGCCTCGGAGACATGCTGCGTGCACACGCCGAGCGCGCGCCGCTGCAATGCAATGTGGACGTCCGGGAGGTGGGTAGCACCGGCGTGTTCCTGGCTTCCGATGCGAGTTCCGGCATCACCGGTGAAATCATCCACGTCGATTGCGGATACAACATCATGGGATTCTAAGTGGCGGGGATTCTGAAGATGGCGAACCCTGTTACGAGACTGGTTCCTCCCGCACTTTTGACAATTTTCTGACGAGAATCCCCGGCAGCGCGAGTAACCTGAAGCTATGAAATATCCACGGATTCTTTGTCTGTGTGCGTGGGTAATGTTCTCGCTGACCCCCTGTTTTGCCCACCATATGGCGGTCGTCGTCAATAAGGAAAACAAAGTTCAGAACGTCACGTCCGCTCATTTGGCTAAGATTTTCAAAGGGGAAGTGAAGAAGTGGCCCGACGGCAGAAGTGTTGTGCTGGTGTTGCATAAGTCTTCGCCGGACGAGATCACTACGCTGGAACATCTGAACAAGATAACCGAGGCGCAAGTGAAAGCGCTGCTCTCCCTGCGCAAAGATTCGCTCCGGACGGTGGGGTCGGACGCAGAAGTGATTGATGCGGTGGCGTCCACTCCGGGCGCGATCGGATTCGTGGAGGAGCGATCGATCACCGATCGCGTGAGTGTCGTCAAAGTAGACGGTAAACTGCCGATGGAGTCTGGGTATTTGCCGCATTAGGCGCGATCATCCGCATTAAAACAGTTCCAGTAAAGCATCGAACCCAATCTACCGATTACCTAGGCGGGCGCATACTTCTCGCCTTAGTTTCGCTCTACGGCAAGTTTCTGTCTTGCCGCGGGAGCGGCGGGTTGTCCATTTCCGCTGACGGCAAATGGCTGCTCTACTCCCAATTGGATGGAAGTTCGAGCGATCTGATGATGATCGAGAATTGCAAGTAGCGCCTACCTCGGCCTGTTCCGCAGCTCCCCTACAGCGATTTTCCTGTTGCGGCCGTGTACCAGCCTTCCGCCAGGAATCGCTCAATTGAGCGCTCTTGAACGCCTTCCTGCACACGCAGTTCGTCGTTCAGAAAATGGAAGGAAAGTGTTCCAGCGTCGCGATCGACGCGGTCGATGCGAATGCGATTGCCGTCGCGATCGGCGCAGATTAAGCCCACTTCGAGATATTGCTCTGTCGCTTTCGTGATGGTTGCTTCGGTTCTCGGGGGCATCATTTGATTGGATGAGGACAGACGCGATAAGGAATCGAACGGCACGAACGCCTGATTCTGTTTCATCGGGATGGATTCATCTTCATCCCGATGGGGAGAAGTGGGGAGAACCTGAGCGCTTGCCAGATCGGTTGTCACGGGTCATGATATCAACATCATGATACGCTCGCGTACCCTGGCGTTTGCCTTCTTCGCCGCTGCGATGCTGTTCTCCGTGGTCCGGGAATGGAGCGCGCCCTCAGCCTGCCCGCGGCTGCCCATGATTGGGAAGGTTCGTCTTCGGTAGCGTGCCGCCCCAGTTCTCGCGCACTGCCATTACTGCTGCCGGACCAGGCCGGTCGTGAGATTACCCGTGATGACCTCAGTTACCAGTTAGTCAACTGTTCGTAACTTCACTGCCGTGGGCAAACTCAGCCTTTCATGCAGTAACTATCTCTAACATGAGAGCCGATACTTACCCACAGCTGCGGGCCTGGTATTATCAGCACGCTTGGCCATTTATAGATCGTTCCAATCGTTGCTGCAAATACTTTCATCTTGACGGGAGCTACGCAGCAAGCCACAATCGGAATTCGACTGTCCCTTGTTCACCCCCGTCAGTTCGATAATCAGACCAGAATTCGATCACGGGAGACCTTGATGATCCGCAATAGGGGTTCGGCGGTCAAAACAGGGTTTCTGCCTCCCCAGGTGAGCACTCTTGCTCAGACGACTGCCCCGTGGGGTGCTAAGGTCAAGTTGTGCTTCGAGAAGGTGTGCTTCCAGCCAGATCGCCGAGCAAACCCGCTTGCCGCTTTGCAGGACCGAGTTATGGTGAAGCGAACTGCCCCAATCCGGGTTATTTCTTTTCTTCTAGTGGCTGCTTGCGGAGCGTTGTGCCAGAGCGAACCTCCTTCGCCTGAGTTGCCTCTGGGGTTGCACTTTGACGGCTCAAAGTTGTCCGAAGCGCGGCGCCAGGAGATGCGTACCTGGAAATCGCTTCCCGATGCTCCGTCGTTCCAGCCTCCAACTCAAGCGGAGAAATTTCAAGCGTTCGTCAATGAAGCCCGCTCACCTTTGATCCTTGGCGCGGTTGGAGTTAACGCGGGCGTAATGCGCGAAACAGAACTGGAACATTTCACTCCAGGACCGCAGCCCAGTTTTGCCGCTGTTTATCGAGTGGCGCTTATTCAAAAAGAATCCAGCGCCTTTTTTGGTAAGTACCTGTATCCGTCGTTGCTCAAGCAGGACCCCCGTTATTACCCCTCGACCAGCGAGACCTTTATGGGCCGCGCCTCCTACGCCGCTTCGCGCATTTTTATTACGCGTGACGACTCCGGGAAGAGGCGGCTGAACACTTCGTATTTCCTCGGAGTGCTGACCTCGGTTGCGATCGCCACTGCTTACCGTCCATATTGGGCGCGCTCCACTTCCGGGGCATTCAACAATTTTGGGACGACGATTGGCAGCGACGCGGGGATCAATGTCCTCCACGAGTTTGGGCCTGGTATCCGGCAAATGGTGAAGGCCCACACCCCGAAGTTCGTGTCCAGGATCGAAGAGCGCATCACCCACGATCAGTTCCCGAGGGACGATGATGCCCGCGTCTTGGCGGGAAGATAGAAAGATAGCCCACCGAGTTTTCCGCGTCGTCAACAACCACCCAGTCAAGGATGCCGGTTCAGGATGGGCAGAGGTGGCTCTTGTGGTTCTGATTCGCCGTGAACCGGTCTGGTGTAGTCCTCGGCATTCGTCACGTAGCAGGGCAGCGGACTCTTGTGCCGCGACAGGTTCAGCGGCGGCGCCGCGGCCGAGTATTTGAGCTGGGGCTGATTCTGGCGCCAGTCTCCCGTCTGGCCGGTCGTGATCTGAGCCAGCGTCTCATCGCACTGCGGATCTCGCACCGCACGCAATTCGTGCAGAGTAGAATAGTCGAGTCCCTCGTCAGACAATCGCGGCTGGTAGGGGAGAAAGACATACACCAGCTTCACTAAACGCGTTTCGTCTTTGACCAATTCCTTGTCAGCAACAAAGACTTCTTCATTCGCAGAAAAAGACGAACGCGGGTGATTCCAGGCCAAGGCCACTAGCCGAAGACGCATCGCTTCCTTCTTTGGCGCCGGCCATGGCAGATTCCCGCGAGCGGTCTCGGATCCGCCAATAACCCACACAGCCACAATCAGCAGTATGCTCGAAAGTCCTACTCTGGTCATCGTCGGGGTCTCAGTCCAAGTGGTTTATTCTTTGATGCTAGTTGCTTAAGATCGGGAGCGCAAAGCCGCAGCAAAATCGGAAGGGCATTCCCCTACAATTATGTTAGGGAGTCTCGACCTAAACCAGGGTAAAGGAGACCTTATGACTCGCGAAGCCAGAATGATGTCTGGGATCATTCTCATCACCGTCCCAACGATTCAGTACGGTGGATATTTTCTGCTGACCTCGCTGATCTCCAAGGGCAGCGGGTACATGGACAATCCGCTGCGCCAGAATTTTTTCCGTGCCGGACATGCTCACGCGGGCGTGATCGTGATTCTGTCCCTGATTTGCCAAGTGCTGGCGGATGCGGCCGCGCTTCCCAGTTGGTTGCTGTGGACAGTCCGAATTGGAGTTCCACTGGCTGCGATTCTCATTTCGTCGGGCTTCTTTTTCTCGATGCTTCCGCCAACCGCCACCGAAGCCAGCGGAGCAGTCTTCCTGATCTATGCCGGAGCAGTGATTCTTGCCCTCGCGGTGGTCACGCTTGGCGTGGGATTGCTGCGATCGCCTCAGGCTAGCTGACATCGGATTCCGCGTTCTTCTTTCTTGGAGTTGGCGCGGGCCAGCCGTCGGCGGCGGAATCCCACTCATCGCAAAAGTACGCGATGAGTGGGGCCGCTTTATTTGGTTTTCCGCGCGGGCAAATATTTCTTCTCGATCGAGGCGACCACCACGTAGTTCGGATCCACCATTTCGTTAAGATGAATCCTCGCGACTTGCGACAGCAGCTCATAAGCATCGAATTCCGACAATCCGTAGTCCTTGTGGATCCAGTGCACAAGTTCGGTGAAAGCGATGCGCAGCGCGTCATCCAGAGGACGATAAGCGCCAACGGTCATGATGGCATCGTCATTCTCGAACTGCGGCCAGGCGATGGTGCGGCCTTTGATCACGCTCAGCTGCACGCGCGCCTTCAGCGGAACCTCGATGGCGGTGCCGGCGACTTCCCCATCGCCCATGGCGGCATGGCCGTCGCCGATGTAGAACAGTCCTCCCTTAACATTCACCGGGAAGTAGACCGTGTTGCCCACGCTGGCTTCGGGCGAGTCCATGTTGCCGCCAAATTCCGCGGGGACCACTGAACTGCGCGCCTCACCATTGGCGGGTGCGACTCCGATGCAGCCGAAGAAGGGATGCAAGGGAACCTTGACGGAGAAATCGGAATCGAGCGCCTTGAATAGGGCCGCGTTCGCCGCGTGATCAATGTGGTAGTACCAAATGCGCTCGGGCAGAGGCGGATGCAGCATGGGCGTGTAATTGGTTTCGTTGATCGCGCCAAATCCGGGAGCGAATGCGCCCACGCCCGCGTCGCCGTCGACTTGCAAATCGAGAATCTTGACAGCGAGCGTGTCGCCGGGTTCGGCGCCCTCGACGAAAAATGGCCCGGCCAGCGGATTGTCGCCTTTGACCATGCTGAGCATGTCCCCAGGCTTCCGAAGCACGTTTCCGAAGCAGTCGAGAGTGTTGGTATCAAGGATGTCGCCCGATTTGAGACGCGCCACCGGTTCGGCGGTGGCGAACAGATACTTCACGTTGTCGATGGTGGTGTTGTAGTGAACGACATTGGGGGGCTGACTGTGAAGCAGGCCTGGCGCTGCCAAAACTACGCCCAGCATTGCCAGAATGCCGTTCCTCAGCTGCATGTGTTTTGCCTCATTCCTGCTAGTAAATCCGATGAACGGTGGAGGGACGGGCGTCTCGCCCGTCCAGTCGGGCGGGGACACCCGGCCCTCCACCAGCACGACATATCAGAACGAATACTTCAGCGAGAACTGAATCAGCCGCGGTGTGCCGATGACCTGGGTAATTGGCGCGAACCCAACCGCCCCGCCACCGTTAAAGACACTGGGGTTGGCGAACGACGGATGGTTGAACAGGTTGAAGAAGTCCGCTCGGAAACGAAGGTTCTGCTGCTCCGTGATCTTGAGCGTCTTGCCCATGGTGAGGTCCATGTTCCGTTGATGTGGTCCGATGATGCAGTTACGAGGGGTATTGCCGTACACCGTTGCATCGGTGAAGCCACCTCCGGCTGCGGGCGCGCCCGGGTCGGGCGAATAGGCGGCAGGGTTAACCCAATTGGCGACGCGGGACGTAATACTCCCCCTGCTCAGCGCATTGGAGCAGCTGAACCCGGGGCTGAATTCGGCGGTCGAGGATGGACTGGCAAGATTGTAGGCGGTGCCTCCAGCCGGGTCCCAAATGGTGAAGGGCGTGCCGGACTGCAGGGTGACGACGGGACTGGTCTCCCAACCCGAAAGCACTGCCTTTACAATCCCGTGAGAACTGGAGAAGAACGGGAGTTGATAGACGGCGCTGGCCACAAAACGGTGGCGCCGATCGAAGTCCGACAGCCCGCGCGAGGCGCGCGGATCAATCTGATTGTTCACGCGCGTGACAAAGGCTACGGACGCGGTGGAGACGTCATCGATGGACTTGGCATAGGTGTAGGCGCCTTGGAAGTAGAGTCCGTGGGAGAAACGGTGAGCCACGGTCGTTTGCAGAGCGCTGTAATGAGAATCGGAGTTCGGGGCAAAGTCCTCAAAATCGACCGAATTGATGCCAAGGTAGGGTACGCGGGCGGGGGCATTTTCCGCGGTCGACTCTGTAATCGGGCAGGTACCTGCGCCTCCGGTGCAAGCATAGGGGAGGGTAATCGGATTTGCTACCGTGGCGAGCCTGGCTTGGTCGTCATCATAGGTCGAGCGAAGACGCGTGCCCTTGGTGCCGACGTAGCCAATTTCTGCAAACCAATCATGGCCCAATTCGCGCTGGATCGTGAGGTTCCACTGCTGGGTTGTGCCAGTCACCCAGTGCAAGGGAACGGCAAGCTCAATCAGGCTTTGAACCGTGCCGGAGAAGTTAGGGCTGCTGGTCGGATCCCCTCCGTTATTGAAGCCTGTGAAGAAAGAAGGCACGGGCACAAAGGCCTGTGTGGGCGGCGCGCCAAGCGGTGGAATTGGAAAAGCGGTTGAGAAGAGGTTGGCCAGGCTATTCGGACCCGGCAAGAAGCCAACCTTGAACGGGTAAGCCGGCGGACTAATCGCGAGATTATCCGCCGCCCCCAAATCTTCGCGCACCGCGTAGATGCCATAGCCGGCGCGAATCGAAGTGGTGTGATGACCTCCCACGTCATAGGCAAAGCCGATGCGCGGTTCCCAAACCGTGGCATATTCATTTTTCAGACCAGCCTGATTAAGGGTGCCGGTAATGCCAGTCAGGCCAAACTTGCTTATGCACCGGGGATAGACGAACGGTTGCCCGGTTGTGGCTGCGAGGAACTGATTCGTATTACCGGTGTGGCAAAGCGTGTCATAGGGCGCACCCGCGAATTCGTTGCGGAAGCCGAGATTCAAGGTCAGGTCTTTCCGGATGCGATAGTCATCCTGCGCGAACCACGCATAGCTCGGCACGCGGTAATCGTGGTTGCCAAGGCCGCCGCCACCTTCCCCAAGGAGGGGGAAGCCGTTGAGGAAGCTCTGGAAATCCGTGGCCCCTGTGAGCCCAGGAATCGGGATGAAAAACACAAGCCCGTTATCGGCGATCGGCAAGTTGCGGCGCAATGTAATCCGATCGATCTCGCCCCCAAAACGCAGTTGGTGGGTTCCGTGGGTCCAGCTCAGCGTATCGAGCCACGCAAAGTTGTCCGAGAGCGCCGACTGCTGCTCCGTGGGGTAAGGCCCGAACTCAAAGGTTCCGAAGTGGAGACGGTACATATTCGGATCCTGGTTGGCGGTCGGCAGGTTGATGCCGATCTGGGCCCCGGTGACGGGCGCTTCATTGTGGAGCTTGTCGCTGATCACGTTGATGCCAAAGCGGAATTCATTCACTAAAGTGTTGCTGAAGAGGTGAGTTTCCGTGATGCTGCCGAAGCGGCTGTGGAGAGGGATATCCAACGGGAAGTTGAGGTTACTCGTAATCGGCTGGCCGCCGGTTTGGATGCCGAAAGTATCCGCACCGAACGGTTGAAAGGTGTCGGAATTCGACCAGAAGAAACGAATGCCGACATGGTCCTTGCCGTTGCGAAATTCCTTGTCCCAGCTGGTGGTGAACTGGTCGTCGGTGAACTTTCCTGGCCTCGTGATGATAAACCTGCCGGTATTAATGGCGCCGGTAGCAGGATCCAGCCCGGGTGCGCAGTCAACTGTGCAGTTGGCTGCTGGCACACCGGATGGGAACAAGAACCCCGTCTTCGGACCAAAGTGACCGGTAGTATCTATAGCTTGCAAAATTCCGGTCCCTTGTGCATTCGAGACGACGGGATCGATGGATGAGACATTGAAGACGCTCATCAGACTGGCCGGAGAACGGTCCAGCGGCAGTAGGGGAATGCTGGGGGAGTTAATGTACGTTCCTGGTGACGCTCCGCTACGTTGGCGGGTGCCCTGGTAGTTAACGTAAAAGAAGCCGAATTGTGCCTTTGGACCGACGGGGCCTCCGAAATCGCCGCCAAAGATGTTCTGCTTGATCACCACCTTGCCGAGAAAATAGTCTTGCGCGTCCAGAGAGGTGTTGCGCAGGTATTCCCAAAGGTCGCCGTGAAACTTTAATGTCCCGCTCTTGAGGACGGCATTGATGTTGCCTCCTCCGTTGCGTCCCTGGGTGGCATCGTAGAGGCTGGTGGAAACCTTGAATTCCTGGACGGAGTCGGGATTGGGAAGCGGGGTATAAGTGAGTTCGCCGAAGGCGTAGTCCGAGGCTGAAATGCCTTCGATCAGGTAATTGTTGTTGTCTTCGCGCCCGCCATTTACGTGGATGGTAACCACGCCGCGGCCAAGTTGGGAAGCATTGTTCAGATCGGAAGAAGCGCCCGCCGAAAGCGTCAACAGCTGCTGAAAATTGCGCGTGGCCAGCGGCAGCGTGGTAATGGTGATGTTGCCGAGGGATTCTCCCGTGGTCGCGGCGGTCGTTTCCACGCCAGCAACCTGGGACCGCACCTCAACAATTTCTTTCGCTGCCGACGGTTTGATGACCGCAGTCATGCGCGTTGTCTCGGTGATGCGCACCACAATACCCGAAAACTTGGTAGTGGCGAATCCGGCAGCGCTCACCTCCACGCTGTAGGAGCCCACAGGCAGCAGTGTGGCCGTAAACGCCCCGGACGAGTCGGTCGTGAGCTGCCGTACCGTCCCCCCTGTCGCATCGCTGATAATTTTCACTCCCGCGCCCGCCAGCACCGACGCCGTGGGGTCTTGAACAGTGCCGGTGATAGCGCCCGTGGCTCCGCCCTGCGCAAAAGCGAAAGAAGCGAAGAGGAAAACGGCAATCGAGAGAACGACCACCAAACCAAGACCCAATACTGAACGCACAATCTCCTCCTTGCGTGAGAGCTGCGATCCGCTGGAATCTAACCTGTGAAGGGAGGTGGGGCCCCCTCCACGGTTCGAGGCGGTACCTCATTTTTGGACTTGCGGATAATGTTCCCTCGCACACCGATCTGTCAAGTGGGTTCAGTTCTGGATCAGTTCTGGATCAGTTCTGGATGGGTTCAGTTCTGGAGTTCTGGAGGGATGTTATGGAAGACAGATATTATGGGACTTGACGACAGCTCGCTAAGAAGGCTGGGCGGACGAATGCGCCCGCCCAGCGTGGTCGCGGGTTATTTATAATCGCTTGCTTCCAGTCTTTAACTTTTCACTCGGCAAGGACACTCATTGGCACTCGACGAAAATATTTATGAACTCCGGCGCGAGAAGCTGAAGAAGATTGAGGCTCTCGGGCATCCCGCTTATCCGCGGAAATACAACTACAGCCACACCGTGCCGCAGATTCTGGCTGAGTACAGCGGGCAGACCACGGAGGAACTGGAATCTCCGCGGGTGACGGTGCGGGTTGCGGGGCGCATCATGGCGATCCGGTTGATGGGCAAGGCCGGGTTTGCGCACTTGCAACAGGACGGACAGCGGCTGCAGATCTACGTCAAGAAAGACGCGATCGGCGACGCCGGCTATGAACTGTGGAAACTGCTCGACCTGGGCGATCACATCGGGGTTCGCGGATACCTGTTTCGCACGCGCACGGGCGAACTCAGCATTCATGCCGAGGAGCTGACATTTCTGTCAAAAGACCTGCTGCCGTTGCCGGAGAAATTTCACGGCCTGACTGACGTCGAGTTGCGCTACCGCCAACGCTATGTGGATCTGGTGATGAATCCGGAAGTACGCGAAGTGTTTTTGAAGCGCAGCAAGCTGACACAGTCGTTGCGGCGGTATTTCGACGCGCAGGGATTCATGGAAGTCGAGACGCCGATGATGCATCCCATCGCGGGCGGAGCGGTGGCTCGCCCATTTAAGACGCATCACAACACGTTGGATATGGATCTGTTTCTGCGCATCGCTCCTGAACTTTATTTGAAACGGCTGACGGTGGGCGGATTCGATCGCGTGTATGAGATCAACCGCAACTTCCGCAACGAGGGGCTGGGTTGGAGATGGAATCCTGAGTTCACCATGCTCGAGGCGTACCAGGCGTACACGGATTATCTCGGGATCCTGGACACGACGCAGGGAGCGATCGAGCAGGCGGTGAAGGATGTAACCGGCGGGATGAAGACGAAGTGGGGAGAGCATGAGATTGACTGGTCGCACGCGAACTGGCGGCGGATGACGATGCGGGAGGCGATCGTCCACTTCTGGCCGGAGAAGGCTGGCGCGAGGCCCGAGCGCAACAACTTCGCGGCGCGCGAGTCAGTCGAGGCGTTGGTGGAGCGAGTGCGCGGCGCGGGGATTAACTTGAAGTACGATGCGGCGGCGCCGATCGGCAAGACGATTGCTGCCATCTTTGAAGCGGTGGCGGAAGAACATTTGATGCAGCCGACGATTATTTACGAATTCCCCACCGCAGTCTCACCGCTCTCAAAGCAGAAACCGGATGAGCCGGACTGGACCGAGCGCTTTGAGATATTCGCCGGAAAGATGGAGATCGCAAACGGCTTCAGCGAACTCAACGATCCCGAGGATCAGCGGCGGCGGTTCGAAGCACAACTGAAAGAACGCGAACGCGGAGATGAAGAAGCCCACCAGATGGATGAGAATTACATAAACGCGCTAAGTTACGGCATGCCTCCAGCGGGCGGCGTGGGCTTGGGAGTGGACCGGCTGGCAATGCTGATCACCGACTCGCACACGATTCGGGATGTGATTCTGTTTCCGTTGCTGCGGCCCGAAAGAACGTCAAGCACGGACCAGGTGGAGGAGAAGTAGGCTTGGCTCTGTCCGCACCTAAAGAATCACTTGAAGTCTTATTGCGTACAGCTCATGCTGACAATAGTTTGAACACGGGCAGCGCTGCTGTAATGGCCACTTCGGGCGTTGGGTCGGCAGCGCTCTGCCCTTCCACCACTCCGCGAATTCGACGGGAGCCCTAGTCAGGGCTAAATGCAGAGCTGCGCTTGGCTTGGAGGGGCGAGGCGCGTGTCCCCCCACGAGCTAGTCGGCTGCGTTGCTGGACTTCTTTGCTGCGGGCTTCGCTGCGTCCTTGGCTCCGCCTCTTTCGGGGCCGAAGTTTTTCGTCAGATAATTCAGGAAGGCGTTGCGATCGGCATCGGGGATGACGGCACCCAATCCTTCCATTTTGTCGAGTTCGTCAGACCATTGCTTGCGGGTCATGGGATGCTCGGTGATGCGGCTGGTGTTATGGCAGGAAGTGCAGGCGGCTTTCACTTTCGCTTGCATGGGTCCGGGAGGCAGCGGCTTGCCTGGGGCGCTGGGCGCTTGCGCGCTCGCCAGAATGATGGATGCGAGAAGAAAGATTACGGGAAAAACTCGTTGGATCAAGCAGGATCCCTTTCTCAGTTCTCAGTTTCAGAATTGGATGTGTTTCGTGTTTTGTGGTCGCTATTTTTTCGCTTTAGTTTGCGAGGCTGATTGGGTCGCGCTTCTTGGAGCTGGTTTAGCCGGCTTATCGCGATCTGTCATCGGGGATCGACCTTCTCATCCTATCTACCGGGTGGGAGCGAACCAGTTCCCGGACGGGAGTTGCACCCACCGAAGTCCAGCGCCTTTTGACGGCGCAATGTTACGCCAACCAGGTATTCTTGTGGCATGATTGCTCGTTGGACGAGAGGTTCGCTATGCTTTACGGCGCGCTCAAAGCTCTTGATGGAATCTTGTCCATTTGCTCGATCTCCGCGGGCGCATTCTCACAGTGCTCGGTTGATGTAGTCGTTGTGAAGGGTCGGGTCGAAAATGCGCCTCGCAAAGGCATCGTTCGGGTGCAGCTTGTTTATCCGAAACAGAAACAAGAGATGGGTGAATCGGGCGATGTGACCGTGGAAGGCGGATCCTTCCGTATCCAGATTCCTTTCCTCACCCAGAGTCGCGCGCCTGGACTGCTCGGTATCCGGGAGAAGTGCGACCGGAAGCCGAAAACTGTCGTCGTGACCCTCCTGGAAGCTGATCCGGAGCGTGACCACGAGTATGATCGCGTTTCCTTGGATCTGGCCAAGGATTTCAAAATGGCAGATCCCAGCGCTTACGCGTTGCGCTCTGAGATTCTGCTATACGGTCCGCCGAGTACGCCCCCGATTCGATAGGGTTAAGGATCGAGACTCCGGTCCACTCCTAATGGCCCGCGGCTGAGTTGCGCGTTTCCCCTTCCACCGTGGATACTGAAGAAAGTCCATCATGAATACAAATCTCTCTTCTTCCGTTCCGTCTCAACTGGAAACCGATTGCCTGGTCGTAGTGGTCCTCGATCGTAGTGAAAAAGACCAAAGCAAGAAAGACAAGCCCGCCGTAACCGTCGAGTCCAGCGACGACGCCGTTCGCGAAGCTGTCAAGGACGTGATTTCAAGCGCCGAAGTTACCGGCAAGGCGTTCGAAACCACGTTGCTGCATCGTCCCGCAGGATTGAAAGCGAAACGATTGCTCCTCGTCGGCGGCGGCAAAGCCAAGACTTTTTCAGCCGCGGAACTGCGCAAGCTCGCCGGCACGGCTGTGCGCACGCTGAAAAGCAAAAGCATCCGCAGCTTCGCCTTCGTTGTTCCTGAGACCGCAGTTCCCGCAGGCCAAGGATTGCGCGCGATTGTCGAAGGCGCCTTCGTCGGCAACTTCGATCCTGGGTACTACAAAAGCGACCGCAACGAGAAAGATCAGAAGATCGACGCCCTCACCATCGTCGTGCATGGCGACGCGCACGATGCAAAGGCCCTGGAAAGAGCAATGCAGGCCGGGCGCATCGTCGCCGAGTCGCAGAACTTCACGCGCGACCTGGTCAACGAGCCCTCCAATCGCATGACTCCGACGATCATGGCCGAGCGCGCCAAGAAAATGGCGGCGGAAGTTGGCATGAACTGCGAGACCTACGGCGCCGACAAAATCAAACAACTCAAGATGGGCGCATTCTGGGGAGTAGCCCAGGGATCCGACGAACCTCCCGCGCTCATTGTCCTGCGCTACGATCCCGTAGGCGCGGCTGACAAAATTCATTTAGGTCTGGTCGGGAAAGCCGTGACCTTCGACACTGGCGGCATCTCCATCAAGCCCGCCGACGGCATGGAGAAAATGAAGTATGACATGGCCGGAGGCGCCACCATGATCGGCGTCATGCGCGCCATCGCCCTGCTGAAGCCCAAGGTCAAAGTTACCGCCGTCATCTGTGCCACCGAAAACATGCCCTCAGGCAAGGCGCAAAAGCCGGGCGACGTGCAGATTGCCATGTCCGGCAAGTCGATCGAGATCATCAACACCGACGCCGAAGGACGCCTCGTCCTCGCCGACGGCCTCAGCTATGCCCGCCAACTCGGCTGCACTCATCTCGTGGATGCCGCCACCCTGACCGGCGCCGTAGTCGTGGCTCTCGGCTACGTAAATGCCGGAATCTTCGCCAGCGACGACCAGATGTATGAGCGCTTCGCGAACGCCAACAAACAAGCAGGCGAGAAAATGTGGCGCCTTCCGCTCGACGACGAATACAAGGACAACCTCAAATCCAACATCGCCGACATGGTCAATGCCGGCAGCCGTTGGGGCGGCGCTATCTTCGCCGCCATGTTCCTCAAGGAATTTGCCGAAGACACTCCCTGGATCCATCTCGACATTGCGGGGACCGCCTGGATGGAAGAGGCCAAACCGTGGATCGCCAAAGGTCCCTCGGGAATTGCCCTGCGCAGTCTGGTGGAGTTTGTAAAGGGATGGGAGTCGTAAGGAAAACTACCCTAGAGACGCGGCTCGTGGCGTCTTCTTCCGGTCGAATTCCGGCGAGCGCTCGACCTCAGACTCTCGCTCGACGGCCAAGGAAAACCCGCGCTCGGAAGACAAATCCGCCGGCCGCTGTATCGATCCTGAGCACTTCATAAATTTTGTAGTGGGACGAGTCCGCTTTGCCATCACCATGAATCCTTTGCGTCTCAGGCTCTATCATAGTTCTTAGCGCAATGGATCTTCCCCAGAAAATCCGCACCCTTCCCGCCTCAGCCGGCGTGTACCTCTACAAGAATGCCGAAGGCGAGGTGATTTACGTAGGCAAGGCCAACAACCTGCGCTCGCGCGTCTCCTCCTATTTCCACGAGGGCCGCTGGGAGGACGCGAAAACCGGCACGCTCGTCCGCGAGGCCGTCGACGTCGACTATATCGTTGTCGCCAATAATAAGGAGGCGCTGGCCCTCGAGAACCATCTCATCAAGCAGAAGAAACCGCGCTTCAACATCCTGCTGCGCGACGACAAGACATACCCCTATGTGAAACTCAGCCTCGCCGAGCGGTTCCCGCGCGTGTACGTAACGCGGCGCCTGCGCAAGGATGGCAGCGCATACTACGGCCCCTACTTCCCTACCAACCTGGCCTATCGCATCGTTGACCTCATTCATCGCCACTTCATGGTCCCATCCTGCAAAGTGGACTTGACGCGCTACCATCCGCGCCCGTGCCTCCAGTACTACATCAAGCGCTGCCTCGGCCCGTGCGTGATGGATCTAACCACTCCCGAGATCTATGCCGAAGCTGTGCGCGACGTGAAGCTCTTCCTCGAAGGCCGCCAAACCGATCTCGTCAAATCCCTGCGCGAGCGCATGTCCGAAGCCGCCGAAATGCAGGAGTTCGAGCGCGCCGCCCGCTATCGCGACCTGATCTCAACCGTCGAGCAACTGCAGGAGAAGCAGCGCATCGCCGCTGTCGAAGGCGACGATGCCGACGTCTTCGGGTATCACTACGAGAACCAGATGCTGGCCGTGAACCTATTCCACATGCGCGGAGGAAAAGTTTTGGACCGCCGCGAATTTTTCTGGGAAGACCTCCCACAATTCGGCACAGACCAAGGTGGGGCGGACGCATTCGTCCGCCCCGGCGAGCAAAGCTCGCCAACGAATGCCTTCCATCCTGAAGACTTCTTCTCCGCCCTGGTCAAGCAGCTCTATCTAGCGCAGCCCTACGTCCCGAGAAACATTTATGTCCCCGTAGACTTCGAAGACCGAGAAGAACTGGAAGAGGCCCTCAGCGAGCAACTAGCCGGCGAAGGCGGACGCGCCACGCGCGTCCACATCACGGTTCCCCAGCGCGGAGACAAGCGCGAGCTCATCGATCTAGCGGGCACCAACGCCAAGCAATCGTACGACCAGCGTTTTCGCATCATGAAGCCAAACACCCGCGCCATTCAAGAAGCCCTGCAAGACGCGCTCGCCCTCCCCGAGCTGCCCAGGCGCATCGAGTGTTTCGACATCTCGCACATCCAGGGAGCGGAAACGGTCGCATCGATGGTGGTGTGGGAAGACGGCAAGATGAAAAAATCCGACTACCGGAAGTTCATCATTAAGACCGTCGCGGGCGTGGACGATTTCGCTTCCATGCGCGAAGTGGTCACACGCCGTTATAAGCGCCTGTGTGACGAAACAAAGCGCGACGAAAAAAAGCCCATGCCCAGCCTGGTCCTAATCGACGGCGGACTCGGACAGCTCCACGCCGCCGCCCAGGCGCTCGAAGCCCTCGAAATCATCAACCAGCCGCTCGCCGCCATCGCCAAGCGAGAAGAGATCATCTACGTCTACGGACAGGAAGATGAGCCCGTCGTTCTTGACCATCATTCTCCCGTCCTGCATCTGGTGCAGATGATCCGCGACGAAGCGCATCGTTTCGCCGTAACCTTTCACCGCAAGCGCCGCCAGATCCGCGACCGCGCCACCGAGTTACGAGAAATTCCCGGCGTAGGCGAATCCACGACGCGGCGTCTGCTCGAACATTTCGGCAGCCTGCAAGCGGTGAAGCAGGCGGACGTCGCGGCGCTGTCGGCGGTTGTGACTCGCACGCAGGCGCAGGCGATTCTGGAACACTTCCGGAGCCCGTAATGAAAATATTCGGCAGCAAGAAACCCGCTCCCCAGCTGGTCACGACCGGCCGCTTTGAACTGGAGCGCGACGGACATGTGGCGTCCCTCCAATACACGGTGGCCGGGCACGTGCTCGCGCTTCTTCATACCGAGATTCCCGATGCACTTCGCGGGAGCGGCATAGCCTCAACCTTGGCCCAGACCGCACTCGACTGGGCGCGAGACCATCACCTGAAGGTCGATGTGGTCTGCCCTTTTGTCGCCGCATTTCTCGAAACCCACCCTGAATATTCCGATCTGGTTCTGCGCTAGCGGGATCGCTGCCCCGACGCCGCCTCTAGCTTGGGCTCGAGGGTCCCCCTTCATGGGATGTCATCGGAGCGAAGTGGCCGCGCAGGAACCGATCTCGAACATCTCTCCCGCGACGCGTTGACCGGATAAGAGGCGCGGCAGAAACTGTACGCCATATCGAAACAAGGCAACCAGTGGCTGCACTCGTTGCCGGAGGAAGCGACGCAGATCGCTGTGCATTATGATCCCGGACTTGGCAGACAGTATTTGCACCCTTGTCATCGTCGGCCGTGAGCTGGCCGGAGTTTACTGTCTGATCCTCGGATTCACGGCCGAGTACAGCAAGTCAGTCAGAAAATTCACGACCACATAAGTCAACCCAATCGCCAGAATGCACCCCTGCACCAGGTAGTAGTCGCGGTTCGCAATCGCTTGAATCGTGAGGCGTCCGATCCCGGGCCAGGAGAATATTGTTTCGGTCACAATCGCGCCGGCCAGCAGCGCGCCGAATTGTAATCCTAGGACAGTCAGGATCGGAACCATGGCGTTGCGCAGCGCGTGACGATAGACTACCGTGCGCTCGGGCAGCCCTTTTGCGCGCGCCGTGCGAATGTAGTCTTGGCCTAACTCTTCGAGCATTGAGGTTCGCACCATGCGGGTTAGGATTGCGGCTAGCGCTCCTCCCATAGTGATCGCCGGTAGCACGAGATGAGCGAAGGTGCCGGATCCGGAGACGGGGAGCCATCCCAGCTTGACGGCGAAGAACAGGATCAGCACCGGGCCCAGCGCGAAGTTTGGAAACGACAGGCCGAAGAGGCTTACTACACTTAGGGCGCGGTCATCCCATTGATTGCGGCGCTGGGCCGAACGCACGCCGGCTGGAATGGCGAGGACAATCGCCACGAATAATGATGCCAGTGTTAGTTGCAGGGTAAAGGGATAGCGCTTTGCTATCAGGCTTGTAACGCCCTGGTTGAAGCGCAGCGACTTGCCTAGATCTCCGTGCAGCACGCCTCGCCAGTAGTTCAGGTACTGCTGGCCTAACGGGACGTCGAGTCCGTAGGCGTGACGCGCGACTTGGATGTCGCCGGCGGCTGCCCCTTCTCCTAGCATTTGTTGGATGGGGTCTCCGGGAACGAAGTGGATCAGCAGGAAGACGGTAGAGACGACCAGCCAGATGACTGGCAGGGTGTAGAGGACGCGGGAAAGTATGTAGCGCGGCATGAGTGCACGGCCCCTAACGGGGCTTCAGATTTTGAAGGACTTCGGCATCGCCAAAGCGATGCCCTGATACGAAAACTACGTTGCTAAGGCGATGCGGTTGCTGACGCGCTGCTTTTAAACGCCGCCCGCAAGACGGGGCAAGCCCCGTGTCTACCCGAATGTTGTTGCTAGTCTCCGGCCCGCTGCACAGATGCTGGCGATTCCGGGGCCGCTGGCGCCGCTGCCGCCGCGGGCGTGGGCACGACGGGCTCGATCCTCACGGTCGCGATGCGATGGCCGTCCATTTTATCGACCACAAAGTGCCGCCCCTCGTAATCGAGCGCCTCGCCGCCTTCGGGCATCTTCTGCAGCCTTGAAAGTATAAAACCGGCCAGAGTCTCGAAGCCTTCGTCCTGTGGAAGTTTCACTTCGTACTGAGTTTCGAGGTCGCGAATGTTGACCGCTCCGTCGAGCACGACCGGCGCGTTCGCGTCGGTGACCGCGGGCTGCCCTGACGCGACGTCGAATTCGTCTTCGAGTTCGCCGACCACTTGCTCCAGCACATCTTCGACGCTGATCACCCCCGCGGTGGAGCCGAATTCGTCGACCACCACCGCTAAGTGCCGCTTGCGATGCTGGAATTCACCGAGCAGGTCGAGCAATGTCTTGGTTTCGGGCACCACCAGCACATCGTGCATGACCTGGCCGATCTTCATCTGGGAAATACGCTGCGCAGCGGATGGAGCAACGTTGAAGAGGCGCAACCGAGTCCAACGCGTTAAATCCTTGGCGTAAAGCACGCCAACAATATGTTCGGGACCGCGCTGCGGATCATACACCGGGACGCGCGAGTGTTGCTCGTCGACCACCCGCGACAGCGCTTCGTCCAGGTTTAGGTCGGACGGCAAGGAAAAAATTTTCGTCCTCGGCACCATCACTTGACGCGCGGTAATGTGGTCCAGTTCGAGGGCATTCAGCAGCATCTCTTCCTGGGCGGAGGAAAGCTGTCCGGAGGTGCGCGCCGCGGCAATGATCAGCTTCAGTTCGTCGGGGGAGTGAACCGAACCGTGCCGGATGTCGCGTGTCCCAAAGGCTCGCAGGACGAAACCAGCCACGCGGCTCATGCCAATTGTCAGCGGGCCAGTGATGGTCAGGAAGACGTCCATGGGCGCGGCGACCGCGAGCGCGACCCGCTCGGCCCGTTGCAAGGCGAGTGACTTCGGGACCAGTTCGCCCAGGATCACGTGCAGGCTCGTGATCATCACAAACGCCAGCGCCACGGCGACTGTGTGAGCGTAGATGGCAGCGTGTGGAACGCTTCCGATCCAGCCCTCGAATAGCCGCGCGAGAACCGGTTCGCCCAGCCAGCCCAGGGTCAGGCTGGTGACGGTGATTCCCAACTGCACGCCGTTCACTACGCGGCCGAGTTGCTGGTGGAGCTTGAGGACGGTGCGGGCGCCCACGCGGTGGGCATCGATTAGCTGCTGGATGCGCGTTTCGCGGACGCTAACCAGCGCGAACTCGGCTGCGGCGAAGAAGGCATTGACCGCCACCAAGAGCAGTACAACGAACACCCGCAGCAGCACGGATGCAATCATGGAGCTCTAATTCTAACATTTTAAAGGGATAATGGTTCGAGGGGCGAGAGGTCCGGGGGCGCAATCACAAGCCTTTTAGAGCTCGCAGGCGGTACAATCGGAGGTGAACCCCTAATTGCCATCCGAAACTGATCGCTTTCTTTTTCGCTGCGCAGCGGTCTAAGTACGTATTAGAACGATTGAACCGGCTGCGGAAAAGGGGCTGTCGACGGCCATCCCCTAAAGGGGATTGGATTTTCGAAGAACTTGCGGTATCGCCAAAGCGATACCCTGATACGAAGCCGCGAGTGAGACGGGGCAAGCCCCGCCTCTACAGCAATTTTTTGAGGAACTATTCCAACGTTTCTCGCGTAACAACAGATGCATGACGGTTCTAAGATTTGGAATCAAGCAGGAGGCGGTCGTGGAAGGTAACGGTAGTGGCAAAAAGAAGCGGCGCAAGCGAATCATTATCTGGAGTTCGATCGCAGCAGCCGTTGTGATTCTGGCGGTCGCCGGCGCGCTGATCGCATCCAGCAGCGGCACCAAGATCGATCCCTCCAAACTCGCCAAGGTCGAGAAGGGAGACCTTGCGAAAAGCGTGGTGGCCACCGGCAAGATCGAACCCATCACCAAGGTCGAGATCAAGTCCAAGGCTAGCGGCATTGTGAAGAAGCTCTATGTCGATTACGGTGACAAGGTTAAGAAGGGGCAGACGCTGGCCGAACTCGATAAGGAAGAGATTCAGGCTCGGGTTGATCAGGCCCGCGCGCAATTGGAGGCCTCGAGTGCCAGCTTGAACGGCACGCGTGCCGACCTGGAGCGTGCGAAGGTCGATGCCGAAGGGCCCGATGTGCCGCTGCTGAAACGCGCCTATGTCCGCGCCCAGGGCATGGCGAAGGAGGGTGTGGTTTCCGCTTCCGCGCTCGACGACGCGCAGAAGAATTACGAGATGTCGCTGAACAAGCAGAATGTGTCCAAAGCGCAGTTGCAGGTTTTGCAGGCGAAGATTGGTCAGGCCCAGGGGCAGGTGGCACAGGACCGCGCTAACCTGAAACAGCTGGAAGAACAATTGGGTTACACAACGATTGAGTCGCCGATTGACGGGATCATTCTTTCGCGCGACGTGGAAATTGGCGATGCGGTCAGCTCCATCCTGGTGCTGGGTTCCTCGGCCACACTGGTGATGACTCTCGGCGATACCAGCGAGGTTTACGTCAAAGGAAAAGTTGACGAGAGCGACATTGGCAAAGTTTATTTGGGACAACCCGCCCGGATCAAAGTCGAGTCGTTCAAGGACAAGACTTTCACCGGCAAGGTTACGAAGATTTCTCCCATGGGCGTCGAAAAAGATAATGTGACAACCTTCGAGGTGCGCGTCTCGATTAACAATCCCGAGGGTGTGTTGAAGGCCATGATGACGGCCAATGCCGAGATCATTCTTGAAGAGCACAAGGGCGTGCTCCAGATTCCGGAAGGCTCGATCATTTATGACAAGGATAAGAAGGCATCGGTCGAAATACCGGATCCAAAAGCCAAGGAAGGCAAGCGGAAACTCGCCGTCAACATTGGCATATCGAACGGCGCCAAGACCGAGTTGCTGCAAGGGCTGAAGGAAGGCGACCAGGTGGTATTGCAGTAGGACTAAGGTCTCAGGTGTTAGGAAAAACCAAAGTCCTAATCGCACTAACCTGAGACCTCACGTGCGGCCTAAGAACCAAATTACGAAACCTGACACACGAGACCAGATTACTATGAATAACTCTCCTCTGATTCGCCCTCGAGCAGTTCGAACGGTGATTTTTATTTTAGCTACTTCACTGGCCGGCTTCGCCTCGGTTATCGGAACCTTTGACCGTTCATTCCAGGTCAGTGGCCCCGTCGACCTCGAAGTGCTTACTCGCTCCGGCGACATCACTGTTCGGAGCGGTGCTGCGGGCACGGCCTCGATTCACGCCAAGATCCACTCGGGGAATTCCTGGTTCGGCGGCGACCACAAGCAAGAAGTGCAGGAGTTACAGAACAATCCTCCGATTCGCCAAAACGGCAACAGCATCCGGATTGACTACGTTAATCTGAATAATATTTCCATCGACTACGAAATCACGGTCCCTGAGAACACCGCGATCCGAGCCCATACCGGCAGCGGTAATCAGAATGTCGAAGGCCTCAAGGGCAATATTGATCTCGAGAGCGGGTCGGGCGATTTGAAGCTGGCTCGCCTTACCGGTGAATTGCGTTTCCAGACGGGCTCGGGAAACGTTCGCGGGCGCGAGCTTTCCGGGCCAGCAAAGATCAAAGCGGGGAGCGGTGACATCGAAATCGAGGAGATGGGCGCGGGCGACGTTGAAATCCGCACCGGATCCGGCAACATTACCGCAAACGGCATCAATGGCGGATTCCATGCCGAGGCCGGCAGCGGCGACATTCACGGAAACGGCATGCCCAAGAATCTATGGAACGTTCGCACCGGCTCGGGAAATGTGACCCTGCGCGTACCCTCCGACGCCGCCTTTGACGTGGATATCTCCTCGAATTCCGGAACCGTCACGCTGGGCCATCCGGTGACAACGACCGTCCAGGGCCGCATTCAGGAGTCGAGGAAGAGTGTGGTTGGCAAAGTGCGCGGCGGCGGTCCGACGGTTTCCGTTCACACCGGTTCTGGCGACGTGCAGGTAGACTAAACAGCAGTCAGCTCTCAGCACTCAGCTAAACCTAGAAGCCACACCCTACTCAAGGCCCGAATTGACTAAATGCCGAGTGCTGACGGCTGAGCGCTTCCTTGACGTGCCATCGTGCGGCGTTCGATACTTCCTGAGTTCCTGATAGCTCACCGGTTAACGAGGTAACAGATTGGAACGCACCCCGATCATCACTCTCACCACTGATTTCGGACTCAACGATCATTTCATCGGCGCCATGAAGGGGGTCATCCTGGGGATCGCTCCCGAGGCGCAGATCATCGACATCAGCCATGCCGTGCAGCCGTTCGATATTCTGGACGGCGCGCTGACCATTTCGCAGGCTTACTCCTACTTCCCTTCCGGTACGGTGCACATGGTGATCGTCGATCCAGGAGTCGGAACGGCGCGGCGACCCGTGATTCTGACCGGCGACCGGCACCTCTTTGTGGCTCCCGACAACGGAGTGCTATCCCTGATCTACGACCGCGAAGAGCGGCTCTCCGTCCGCCATGTTACCGCCGAGCATTATTTTCTGGAGCCCCGCAGCAACACCTTCCACGCGCGCGACATCTTCTCGCCGGTCGCGGCAAATCTTGCCAAGGGCGTTGCGGCCGATCGCTTCGGCGAAGAGATCACCGACTATGTCCGCTTTGGCGCGCCCCGCCCCAAGCCGGTTGACGAGCGCACGCTGCGGGGAGTCGTGCTGAAAGTCGATCGTTTTGGCAATCTCATCACCAACATCACGCCGCAGGATGCGCCCCAACTTTTCGAATCAACGCCGCCCGCCTTCAAGATTGCGATTGGAAACAAGGCGCAGGCAACGCGCATGTGCACGAACTACGCGGATGGCGGACCCGGCGAAGTTTTCGGAATCCTGGGCAGCATGGGTTTTCTGGAAGTCGCAGCCAACCGGGGTTCAGCCTTTCAGTTGCTGGGGGCCGGCAAAGGCAGCGAAGTCAATGTCGTGATGGAGGGGCGGTGAGGCAGCATTTAGCATTCAGCCCTTTCGCTCAAGGGCAACAAGGACCTGGGGCGTTTGGGTTTGCTAAGCGCTAGGTGCTGAGCGCCTAAGCTTTGTTCTTCGGATGGACGTAGCGATCCATCTCCGCTGTCCACTTCAGGAATCGCCACAGGCTGGTTCGTTCTGTCCACAAGAATTCCCAGAATTCCAGGAATCCAATCTGCGTCATTTTGACGCCGGTGTAGGTCTCGATCCGCCATAGCAGATAGGGACTGCGCCACGGAGTAATCCGGTGGCCACGGGTGGAGTTCCAAAGAAAGCGCAGCATCGTCCGCATCGGGTCCAGTATAGCGTCAGGAGGCGGCGCGCGAACTGAAAGCACGGTGGAGGGACGGGCGTCCTCGCCCGTCCTGCCGGGCGAGGGCGCCCGGCGCTCCACCGGAAGGAAAGGTCACGCGGTCACTCGGTGATCTCGACGCTGGCCCGGGTGTTTTCCCACTCGATGCGCAGCGTGCATTTGCTGCCCGCCTGGTCGAACGCGATGGTGAAATTCTCGACCGGTGCAGAAGTTTTCGAAACCGTCATCGGCACACGCACCAAATCTTCCTTTTCTCCGGGATAGTCCGTTCCCCACTCGCCCGTCTTCTTGCTGATGGCCAACGACCAGGCATCGGCCTTCGGTACAGTAAAGATGGTGTAGCTGCCCGCGGGCACAGCCTTGCCACCCACCGTCACATTCGTATCGGTAACGAAGGTAGTCGCATCATTCGCGCCGGTGCGCCAAATCTGTCCGTATGGCACGAGCGCCTTCTCGCTCGCCTCGCCGAAAATCTTCCGTCCTTTCGCTCGCGGACTGGAATAATCGATCTTTATGGTCTTGCCGTCTGAAAACTTGCAAGCCGCGCTGGCCGGCGGACTGGGCCTCTTGGATTTGTCATCGGACATGTTCATTTGCGCCGAAGCGAACATTGCCACCGCGAAGAGTGAGACTGCGATTAAGGCGAACTTCCTCATTATTCTGTTCCTCCTGAGATTGCATGTAGCATTTAGCATTTAGCCATGAATTTCGCACGTCGCTCCATCACCTGGCTGACACGAGAAAAACCCTATCCGCAGGGATCTGGTGCTTCTGAGCTCATGGCTGAGTGCTAATTGCTGAATTATACCTACATCCCCACTACAATTTGTCCATGGCCGTCTTCAACGAAAAGCAGGAAGAACTGCAGCACTTCGAACAGCGCATGGGCGTGCCTCGCGGACGCCTCGCTGTCACCATGGACCTGGTCACCGACGCGATGGCCCTCGTCGGGCAGCATGGCGTCTACTGCCAGAGCCAGCGCTGGCCGGGCAAGCCGGTCATGGATGTGCAGATCATCATGAAAAACCTTACCGACGCCAAAGAGTTGATTCAAAGTGTAATGGAAGAACTGAAGCCCAAAGCCTGATTCCCTCTAGAGACGCGGGCTTGCGGCCCGCCTCTTGCCGCGTTCAAAGGAGACGGGCAAGCCCCGTCTCTACGAGGATTCGTGATAGGAACCGAAGTTTTCCGTCAGGCCTCCTGCCCAGATCGTAAAACGCGGAAACGACTTACAATCCAGAGTATGGAGCGCAAGATCTTCTGGCTCTCGTTCACCGTGCTCGGGCTCGCCGCCGATTTCATTCTGCCACTCTGGTGGGCTTTGGGTGCGACCATCCCCATCGGATACCTCTCCTGGTGGCTGGCTTACCGCAGCGGCTGGTTCGAGTGAGTCCCAACTGAGTCATCACCGGCGTTGCCGACCCGCAGGGGATGAAACGGAGTTCGATTCTGTAGTCTGTAGTAGAGTTTCTTGGCGTCAGCGGGCACAGAGATCGTTCATCTCTTGGTGCGAATGAGCCCGTAACTGGAGTCGGACCCGGAACCTTTTTTTCTTGTCAGATACATTTCACGTCCACGAAAGAAACGGACTTCTAGCGCCCAACTTTTTGGTCGAAAAAGTTGGCCATGATTTGGAGCGCCTCTGCTGTCTCGGGAAGGTTGAAGTTGTACCAGAAAGAGTGGGGGAGCGCCTCAAAGACGACCAGTTGCGCATCGTCACCGGCATGCAGCAAGGCGCGATGAAACGTGGCCGTATCACTCAAGAGGAGATCGCGCGTGCTGGTGACGAGCAGGGTGGGCGGCATGCCGCGCAGGTCGGCAAAGATGGGCGAGAGGACCGGGTCCTTGCGATCGACTTTGCCCACGTACGGATCGTCGGGTAAACGGCTCGGATCGACTGGTTCCAGTGGCCCGGGAAGACCCTTGAGAGTGAACATCTGCCGGGAGTCGCCGACGCGGCTGAAGTCGGCAAGGCCGGAAAAAATTCCGAGCGCGGCGGGCAGCGGGAGTCCAAGTTGTCGGAGGCGGACCGCAACTTCGGCGGTCAAGATGGCTCCCGCCGACGTGCCATAAATTCCAATGTTGCGCGGCTTGTAGGTTTTCAACAGCTCTCTATAGACCGCGACAACATCGTCTACAGCGGCCGGGAACGGATTCTCCGGGGCGAGACGATAGTAGACGGAGACGACTTTAATCCTGGCCAGATTCGCGATCGGGATACCTTCAATCAACGAGCCGGAGTCGGAGTTGAATCCGCCACCGTGAAGATTGATGAGCACGCGATTGTTTTCCGGAGCGGAGAGCGGCGTGATGATGTCGGTGCGGACACCCGCCGTACTGGTTTGCTCCACATTGACGGAATAACGCCTGCGCGCCTCGGCGGAGTCTTGCTTGCGCCAGGCATCGGTGCGCGTGCGGCGTTCGGCAAGCGTCTCCGGCCCCGCTTTCTGCTGCTTCAGCGATTCTCGGTCGAGTGATTCTAGCCACTTCCGCGCTTCAGGACTGATGATCGCCGGCGTTGGAATGACGCGCGTGACATGCGCGGTACCGTCGGGGTCGAAGGTGGCGGAGTCCTGTAGAGCAGGGTTGGATTGGGCGGTGAGAGTGGAGGCGATTGCAAGCACAGCAGAGGCGACGACGCACAGTCTGCGGAGGATCATGCGGATAGTTGTAGCAGATGTCGCGCCGGATTTGCCTGGTGGGGAGCCGGGCGTCCCCGCCCGGACGGATAGGCACAGATCCCTCTAGTGGATGTATCGACTCCTCATTCCTACGCCAGCGTATACTTGCCCCGCTCAATCGTCTTCTGCGCAATCTGCTGGCGCAGCGCAATCGTGTTGAACGGCTCGTGCTTGGACAGCCTCCGCACGATCGCCAGTTGCGTCCGCAGCATGTCACCCTCCGCCACGTCGGCAATGACCTTCTTTGCCGCCGCTTCGACCTTCTCCAGCGCTTGCATTAGATAGACGCGCGTCATCGCAATCGGCAGCGCAGCCGCCGCTTCTCCCTGCTTGGAAGAAGAAACGCCCTCGACCATCTTCTGCGCGCGCAACACGGCCGATTCCATGGCGTAAATCTCGATCGTCATGTCGGCGATCGAGCCCATGACTTCCTGCTGATCCTGGATCGTCTGCATGTATTTCTGCGTGGCTGCGCCGGAGACGAACAGGCCAAGCTTCTTCGCCTGCGCGACCAGCTTGCGCTCTTCTGCCATCGGACCCTCGATCTCCTCGCCGACGGAAGGGCCGCTCAGCACTTCGTCCATCAACTTCTTGATCGCCGGCATCAGCGGCAACTGCCCGCTCATCGCCCGTTTCAGCAGGAATCCCGTGATGATTAGCCGGTTGATTTCGTTCGTGCCCTCAAAA
>Ga0210402_10000353_pt1 | contig 52203 bp, 37 predicted proteins | sample IncBWC7MmetaG_FD_161055 | JGI IMG/M metagenome (GOLD analysis project Ga0210402, IMG submission 161055) | Forest soil microbial communities from Barre Woods Harvard Forest LTER site, Petersham, Massachusetts, United States - Inc-BW-C-7-M | ecosystem: Environmental > Terrestrial > Soil >... | reverse complement strand
GGGCGGGCCGCTAAACGTGAGCCTGCTGAATTCCTTCTCTCCAGTGCTGGGAAACACGTTCACGATTCTAACGGCTGCGAGCGTGACGGGCACCTTCAGCAGCACCAACTTCCCTGCCCTTTCGGCGGGATTGGGCTGGAAGGTGACCTACAACGCGACGAACGTGGTTCTTTCCGTCGTATCGGTGTCGTCGCCGGTAGCGAACCTGAACCCGGGGAGCTTGACTTTCCCCAACACGATCGTGAATACGTCGGCCGCGATCCAGAAGGTGCAGTTGCAAAATACCGGCACGTCGGCATTGACGATCACCTCGATTCAACCGACGGGAACCGATGCGGGGAACTATTCCTATACTCCGGACGCGACGCAACCATGCCCGATGTCGCCCGCAACGCTGGCGAACGCCGCAAGTTGCCTTCTGGATATCGGGTTCCTGCCGCTGACGTCGGGAACGCACAACAATGCGGGAATCACGGTCACGGACAATTCCGGAAACGTGGTTGGGTCGACGCAGACGGTGACGCTCTCCGGGACGGGAATTGTATTGAGTTCGATTGCTGTGACGCCGAACCCCGCGACGATCCCCCAGGGAGGCAACCAGCAGTTCACCGCCACGGGAACTTACAGTGACGCTTCGACGCAGAATCTGACGAGTGCGGTGACGTGGGGTTCAGCCACGACAACGGTTGCGACCATAAACGCAGCCGGGCTTGCGCATGGGGCGTCGCCGGGGACGTCAAACATTACGGCGAAACAGGGGACGGTGACATCGCCGGCTGATGTGCTGACTGTAACCGGAGCGACACATTTTTCCGTTTCCGCGCCCGGCACGGCGACCGCCGGCAACGCAATCACGATGACGGTAACTGCGCTGGATCAGTTTAATAACCAGGTTACGGGTTATCCGGGTACGGTGCATTTCACGAGCAGCGATGGCTCGGCCGTGTTGCCGGCAAATTCGACATTGACGAATGGAACCGGAAGTTTCCAGGTCACGTTGAAGACGCCAGGGAGCGAGACGGTCACGGCGACGGATACGGTGACCGGGACGATCACGGGCACATCCGGGTCGATAACCGTCGGGTCCGGATTGGCAACACACTTTTCTGTGTCCATGCCGGGGAGTGCGACGGCTGGAACGGCGACGAGCGTGACGGTGACGGCGCTGGACGGGCTGAATAATGTTACGACCGGATACACGGGGACGGTGCACTTCACAAGCACGGATGGATTGGCAGTGCTGCCGGCGAACACGACGCTGACCAACGGTACGGGGACATTCCCCTTGACGTTTAAAACGGCTGGGGGCGAGACGGTGACGGCGACTGATACGGTGACCGCAACAATCACGGGAACTTCGAACATAGTAACGGTGGGGTCCGGAATAGCGACGCATTTGCTGGTCGCGGGTTCGCCGTCGGTTACGGCGGGGACGGCGTTCACGCTTGCGGTTGAAGCGCTGGATCAGTTCAACAACATCGTGACGGGCTACACGGGCACGGTGCATTTCACAAGCACGGATGGTGCGGCGATACTGCCGGCGAACTCGACGCTGACCAACGGAGCACGGTCGTTCCAGGTGACGATGAAGACGGTGGGCAGCCAGACAGTGACGGCGACCGACACCGTGACCGCTTCAATCACGGGAACCTCCAACGCGATTACGGTTAGTTCGACAACGGCGACGCATTTCGGGGTGACGGCTCCATCATCGGCGGCAGCGGGGACAGCGGTGAGCGTCAGCGTGGTGGCGCTGGATCAGTTCAACAATCTGGTGACCGGGTACACCGGCACAGTGCATTTCACGAGCACGGATGGCGCGGCGGTACTGCCGGCGAACTCGACGCTTACGAGCGGCACGGGGGTCTTCTCCGTGACGCTGAAGACTGCCGGGGGGCAGACGGTCACTGCGACCGATACGGTGACAGCGACCATCACGGGCGTCTCCAACACGATAACGGTTGGACCCGTCGCAGCGACTCACTTGCTGATTGCCGCGCCAGCAGCAGCAACGGGAGGGACACCGTTCAATATCGTCGTGACGGCGCTCGATCAGTTCAATAACATTGTGCCGAGCTACAGCGGTACGGTGCACTTCAGCAGTTCCGACGGGCTGGCAGTTCTGCCGACAAATTCAGCATTGACGAACGGCACCGGGACGTTCTCGGTGACGCTGAAGACCACAGGCACCGAGACGGTTACGGCAACGGACACGGTGACTGCGACCATCACCGGATCCGCGTCGATTACTGTTGGTTCCGGCGTGGCGACTCACTATCTAGTGACCGCTCCGGCGACGGCAACAGCGGGAAGCCCATTTAGCGTAACGGTGAGCGCGGTCGATGCGGTGGGTAACGTGTCGACGGGTTACACCGGGACAGTGCATTTTACGAGTACGGATGGCGCGGCGGTGCTGCCGACAAATTCAACATTGACGAACGGCACCGGGACGTTCTCGGTGACGCTGAAGACCACAGGCACCGAGACAGTTACGGCAACAGACACAATTACTGCGACCATCACCGGCTCTGCAAGCATTACCGTTAGCCCGGTAGTGGTTACCACCTTCCCGCTGAGCGTCACGCTGATCGGGACGGGCACGGGAAGCGTTACGGACAATCTCGGGTCGATCAATTGCGTGGACACAACCGGCGTGATTACCGGAACGTGTTCGGCAAATTATCCCGCCGGAACCGTTGTAATGCTGACGACCACGCCGACACCGCCTTCGACGTTTGGTGGCTATTCCGGAGCGTGCACTGGCACGAGCGGTTGCAGCGTCACGATGAATTCGGCGCAGTCGGTAACAGCTTCGTTTGTGCCGCCGCCAAAGATGATTCCGGTGCCGTTCACTCCGGGCACGAACGCGACCGGAATGGCGACGTACGATTGCCCGTCAAACCCGAATCCTTCGCCGGGCAATCCTTGCCTGGATCCGAACGCGCATGCAAATTCGCTGACGGTGGGGCAGGTGCTTACGCCGTTTACGTTGACCGTGGTGGCGACCGAAGTGCCGCCGACCAACGGCGACGGCATCTGCGAAAATGGGCGGACGCCAGGGCAGGATTTTGATTGCCGCTTTGGTTCGTTCTTCACATTCATGACCAAGCCGAACGGCGACAGGATTGTGCCGCTGTGCGTTCCCTACGCAAACGGGAACTGCGTGGTGTATTCGGTCTTCTTCCAGAATCCTGGCCAAGAGCCGGATCCATCGATGTACGTTGGACCGATCAACTGGAACATCACGTACAACAACGGCACGTTTGTGCCGCCGGCGCCCTGGACCGGCAGCACACCACGGCTCTATTACGATCCTTCCGGCTTCGTTGCGCCGAACTCACCCTATGGCACGGACTGCACCACACCGATGCTCATCGGGAATCCTGGTGTACCGACGAATCCGGCGATTTTCTGCCAGTTCGTTTTCGACATCACAACGGTGTTCGATGCCAGCAAGAAAGTGGACCCGCTTCTGGGTGGAAAGTCGAAAAACTTCAGCGACGTGGTTGTTGCCTTCCCGCCGGTTTTTGCGCCGGTGGTGACGGTGACGACGACGCCGGATGCGGCAACGGTCACGGCTGGGAGCCCGATCGGGTTCACAATCACCGTGAGCAACAGCGCTGCGGCAATCGCGAACAACGTTTCGCTGAGTACACCGCTGCCCGGCGGGACGAACGTGAACTGGACGATCAGTCCGGCTTACGGCGGACCGGGCACGTGCAGCATCACAGGCGCACAAGGGAGCCAGGTGCTCAACTGCGCGTTCGGCACGCTGAACCAGAGCACGAGTGTGAGCCTACATATTCTGAGCGCGTCTTCCGCAGCCGGCACGGCCATCAGCCCGAGCACGGTTCTGGTCGGAAGCCAACAACTGCTCTCGATCGGCAGCATCGTCGTGCAACCGATCCCGGTGACGTTTACTGGCCTGACGGCTTCGCAAACGATTCCTGCCGGGACCAGCTCGATTATGCTCGGTGGGGTTATCGGCAATGGGACGCAGTTCGCGCCCAGCGGCGAGACCGTTTCGATCACCATCAATGGAGTGAAACTGGGAGCAACGGTCGGCAGCAACGGCGCATTCTCGTTGCAGTTCCCGACGGCGGGAATTCCGGCTTCGACGACGCCCTATCCGATTACTTACTCGTACGCGGGCGATTCGCTGTTCAGCGTCGCTACCGACAGCAGCACCGCTTTGACGGTGAACGCGGGCGGCGAACCGGCGATCACCGCGAAGACAATTGGATCGGGTACCACCAACGGCAACTTCTACGAGGACGTCCAGATCGTGAACACCGGGACTGGCGTCGCCAGAAACCTGACCATCAGCAGCGTCACCTTCAAGACGCTTCTGGGGACAGGGAGCGTCACTCTAAACACCGGGCTTTCACCAGGACTGCCGGACAATCTCGGCTCGTTCAACGTCGGCGGAAGCGTCACCGTGCGCATGTACCTGAATGTGCCCGTGGGTGTCACTCGCTTCCTGATGAGCGAGACCGGCACGGTGGGTGATGTTGCCGGTAAAACGTTCTCCTACTCGTCCGCGCAGGCGGTCATTTTCTGAGGCTGTCCGGACGAGAAATGGGGGCTATTACCGGAGAACTATTGGTACTAAGGAATACGATCCGATAGAGTTGTTCAATTCGGGACGATAAAGGGAGATCGGCGATGTGCCATCGAAACTTGCTTGGGACCCTGTTATTTTGCCTGGGAATTCTCGCCTTTGCGCAACCCGTGAAGGCCGACACAGTGGACGGGGTGACGTTCACACTGGTGAATGCCAACCTGACCGGACATCCCGGTAACACCTTGACCTGGGACTACAACGTTTCAAACGCCAGCGGCGCGCAAATCGTGGGACTGTTTGTAAGTGGCAACATCTTTGACGGCGGCACGGCCAACAGTCTGGCTTTCGATGGTTTCGGCCCCTCGGGCACCATCGATACTGGCTCCTCGCTGCAAGGTGTCCTGTTCAGTTTCTTCTCGGATCCTTCGGTGCAGAGTTCTTCCAACTCCGGCCGATTCGACCTGAGTATCTTGTTGGCGGACGGGGAACAGTCCGATCTTTTTGCCCACTATACGGCCACCATTAGCCCCGTTACGACAGGTGTCCCTGAGCCTGGGACTTTGCTGTTGCTTGCTAGTGGGATACTGGCGGGCTTTCTGGTCAGGCGGCGCGCTACACACTAAATCAAAGATCGAGCTACTCCGATCGGGATGCGCGCGTTAAGACGTGTTCTAGTGTGTCTGGAACTTCCCTGTAATTGTGCGGCCAGAACAGCAGTGCCTACTTGCCTTTTTCGGCGAAGATTGGGGCGAGGTCGTAGCGCTTTGTGACGGCGGGATTCTGGGTGTCTTTTTGGACTTCGGCTGCGGCGCGGCGGGCTTCGTCGTAGTGACTCTGGGCTTCGGAGGCTTGACCGGAAAGTTCGAGGGCGTGGCCCCATTGAAACTGGCTTTGGGCCTCTAACGCACGCAACTTGAGTTTCTCGCTGCGCAGGGCGGCGGACTTTAATTCCTTCAGCGCGCCGGCATAATCCTTTGTGCCGATCAGGGCTTCGCCGCGCAGCACCAGACACTGCGTGGAGAGGTATTTCAGCCCCAGCGAATCGGCTTGCTCACCCAGGGTTTGCAGTTCACTGGCTGCGGCCGCAAATTTGCCGTTGGCCACGGCGATCTTCGCCAGGTTGATTTTGTTGACCAGCACCAAATGCGCGTCGCCGCTTTTGACCCCGGTTTGCAGCGATTCCTGATACGCGGCCGCGGCAGCCTTCAAATCGCCGCGGTAGTAGGCGTTGTCGCCCTGGTAAGTGAGCGCGGCCCCAATTTGCGGTTGATTCTTGTCTGCGCGCGCGGCGTTCAAGGCATCCGCTAGCGTTTTCGCGGCTTCGTCGCCCCGGCCGGCCTGGGCCAGCGCGTAGCCGTAGGCGGTCAGAACTTCGGTCGAGTAGAATCCTTGCTCCTTAGCCTCGGCCAATCCTTTCACCGCATCCTGTTGAGCGCTTACCGCGGCCCCGAATCTCCCCTGATAGCCGAATAACGTTCCGAGGCCGGATGATGCAATGGCCGCGCCGCGGGCGTCGCCCGCTGAGCGGCGCAGATCCAGTGCCTTCAGATACTGATCCTGGGCCTGTTCGAACTGGGCCGTGCGCATGGAGGTTTCCGCCAGGTTGTTCAACGTATCGGCAATCTCCGAAGTGACTTTCAGCTTTTCCCGCACCTGCAGGGCGCGTTCGAAATAGGTGCGCGCGTTTTCGTAATCACCCTTGGAAAAGTACGTGTTGCCAATATTGTTCAGGACCAGACCCTGCATCTGGTCGTTGTGGATTTCGACCTGCGATGGTAGCGACTCCTTGAAGAGGCGCAGAGCGTCGTCGTACTTTCCGTGTTCGACATAAAAATCACCGAGGTCGCTCAGGACGTTGGCGGTGCCCTGCTTATCTCCGATCTCCCGGCGGATGGTCAGCGCCTGATTGTAATTTTTCAGCGCCAGGTCAGACTTGCCAGTGGCGTCGTAAATCGAGCCGATCATCTGCAGGCTATCGGCAATTCCTTTCCTCATGCCGAGCTTCGTCTTAATTCCCAGGGATTCCTGAAAATTTTTCAGAGCGTCATCGGGGCGCTGCAACGTTGAGTACGCAATGCCCATGGCCTGCAGGATTTGAGCACGCTCGGCCTCGTCCTGGAGTTCGATCGAAAGAGCCTGTGCGCGCGTCAGGTATTCGAGGCCCGCCTGGGAGTTTCCGCTTTCGATCTGGACGCGGCCGAGAGAGCGGAGGCCTGCGATGCGCTTCGGGTCCAGTTCCACAACTTTGGCAAACATCTCCCTGGCCTTGTCGTAGGCGCCAGTGTTTTCATAGGCCAGGCCGAGATCATAGAGATAATCTGTGTTGTCTGGAGAAACCTTGATCAGATTCTGGTAGGCCTCGATCGCTTTCGGAAAATCTTTTCCGATGCGGTCATAGCCGGCCTGAATTAGATATTTTTCCTGCATTGGGAGCGAAGCGCTGAGGGCAACCGCTTTTTGGGCAGCCGGTTCGGCGTCTTCGTCCTGGCCCAGATCGGAATAGGCCTGCGCCAGCTTCGAGTAAGCCAGGGCGAACTGGCCGTCTTCCTTGATGGCGGCTTGAAAACTCTGGGCCGCGGCGGAGTTTTTGCCCGCGCGCGCTTCTTCCAGGCCGCGGTTGTACTCGCGCAACGCCGAGACGTTAGTGGTGGAAGGCTTGAAGGCGTGTTCCTGGAGTTCTTTCAGCAAACTTTTCGAGACCATGAGGTTTTCGCGGATTTGGTTTGCGAGGCGGTCGACCGCGGCAAAAATGTCCTTTTCGCCCACGGCCTCTTCCTTAACGTTGATGGGCTGGCCGCGCTTCAAATCCTGGATCTTCGCGTCAATGCGAATGCGATCGCCAAGTTGCGCGTAGCTGCCGGAAACGATCGTATCCACGTTGCTCTGATTGGCGATGCGGCTGATAGTCGAGGCGTCGAGGTCGGTTTGCGGCGTGATGTGCAGGTCCTTCATCACCTGACCGACGCGTTCCGAAGAGACGGCACGCACGCTGGCGGATTGGCCGACGTCGGTGCTGAGCATGTCCGCCATTGCGGAACCTACCCAATCGAGTTTCGGATCGGAGGTCGCGTTGTGAAACGGCAGGATGGCCAGGGAATGGAGCGGCGTGACAGCCGCTCCCGGACCTGCGGTGGGAGAAACGTATTTCCTGGCCGCATAGATGCCGCCACCGACCAGCACCACCAGTGCAGCGGCGGCAAGCGCCATGCTGGCGCGAGAAAGCGGTGCTTTCGGCGGGATGGGTTCTTTTTCGATAGGGAGTTCGATCCGTATCTTCGATCCGCCCCGCCAGGAATCGATGTCGCGCTGGATTTCGAGCGAGGTCTGATAACGCTGAGCCGGATCCATCTGCATGCATTTCGCGGTAATGTCGCTCAACAGCACGGGAACGCCTTGATCCACTTCTATGGGCAGCCTGGGCTTTTCGCGGGTGCGTTTGAACATCGCACCCTGTATGGTGTCGGCCTTATAAGGAAGCTGCCCTACCAACAGCTGAAAAAAAATAATCCCAAGAGTAAAAATGTCGGAACGCGCGTCCACGTGCTCGCCCATCACCTGTTCCGGCGACATGTAGTCCGGGGTGCCGAGCAGAGCGCCCGTGTGAGTCATGCCGGCGCCCTGCTCCATGGTGCGGGCGATGCCGAAATCCATCACGATGATCCGGCCGCTTTTTTCCACCATAATATTTTGCGGCTTCAGATCGCGATGCACCACGCCTTCGGAATGCGCGGCGTCCAAAGCGGTACAGGTCTGGTAGATCACGTCGGCGCATTCTTCAAAACTCAGGCGGCCTTTTTCCTTGATGAGGGAGGTGAGGTCTTTGCCGTCGATGAACTCCATGGTAATGAACTTCACACCATCGGCCTCGCCCAGATCGAAGATGCGGATCACGTTTTTCTGGGTGATTTTCCGGGCGAGGATAAGTTCCTGTTTGAAACGCTGCAGAATTTCTTCGTGGACCGCGAGTTCCGGGCGAATGACTTTCAGGGCGACCAGGCGATCGAGTTCCAGGTCCCAGGCTTTGTAGACCGCGCCCATGCCGCCTTCGCCAAGCATCTGCACAATTTCGTAGCGCTTGCCCAAACGCATGCCTTTGGGCAGGTGTCCGACACGAACGCCGGTAGCACTGGGAGGAGGAACGGGCTGCGACCAGCCTTGAGCAGCGGAGGCGCCGCCAGGGTCGCCGGGGTTCCCCTCGCCAAGGAAAGTGGCGTTGACGTCGGCACGATCCTCGCTGAGAAATGTGCCATCGCCCAGAGGAAAGGGTGTCTTGCAGGCAACACACACCGACGAGGAAGAGTTATTCGTCGCGTGACAATTGGGGCATTCTCTGCTGGCCGGCGTCATAGATCGTCTTTTGATTCAAATGCTTATGCTGATAAGACCCGGGCCCTGGAACTGGGTGGATTTTACATCAAGGCCGGGATTTTGCGGCGGAAAAGCGCGGCGGTGAAGTCAGCGGATGTTTTGCCAGGGTGGCTTGAACCAGAGGCATTGCCTAGAAGAGCGGGCCGAGGCCCCAGCCAAGCATGCCGAGGCGATCGTGCAGGCGAAAGACGGAGCCATCCGGCATGAGGAGGGTGCGGTCCAGACGCAGAAGATTGAAGGAATAATTGATGCGCACGGGCGCGCCGATCATCGGCAGAGTCCAGCGGAGTTCGAACCCTGTTGAGCCGTGAAGCAAACCGTTGGTGAAATGGATCAAGGTTGGGCGCGTTGGACCCAGCCAGTTTGGAAATAGGAGACCAGAGCCGACGTCGAAGAATGTTGCGCCTTCGACTCCGCGACTGAGGAGAATGCGGTATTCCAAGTTCGAAGCGGCGATGAGGTTTGCGCCGCTGGGAGCGCCAGAATAGGTAGTCGCACCTGAAGGGGAGACGGTGGAGAGTATTTGGTAGGGGCCGAGTTCGCCGGGCTGCAATCCGCGCACAAGGTCATCGCCAGAGAAGAATCGCGCGTATAGCGGCATGTCACCTTTATAGCTGCCCGCGGCGCTGACGGTTGTGCGAAAGGCCCAGGCATTGTGGGGATTGAAGATTTCGTCGGGGACGATGTGGCCGTATTCCGCCTTCGATTTCAGCAGGTTCTCGTTGCCGCCGAGCAAGCCGCCGGAGACGGAGTCGGCAAGCTGAATTTTTTGTTCGCCAGCGTCGTGCGTCCACCCGATTCCCAGGAAATGGCTGGAGGTTTTGCTTTGCAGATCGATCGTTTGGGGATCTGTGGTGATTGAAGTCTGATTGACGGTGTACTGCGTCACGGAGCGTGAGATTCCGAAGTTGAGTCCGATTGCGTCGGCATCGGACGCCGTGTAATTCCAGCCGAGGTTGACACCTTCGGTCTGCGAGCGCTGGAACGGACCCTGGACGCCGGGGGTTAGACGCGGGCGAAGAAATGTGTCGAAGGCGGAGAGAGCCAGCGTGCCTCGCGAGCCGAGAAAACCTTCTTTCGCGAAACCGATGGCCAACTGCAACGACTCCGGGCCACCGTCGAATTGGGTGGAAAGAAATTCGTCGAGGCCGAGCAGGTTGAAAACGGTGTAGGCGATTCCCAGGGTGCTGCCGAATTGCTGGCGTCCGCCGGAAAAGGTGATGCGCTGTTTGCCCTTTTCGCGAAGGTGGATGGTTACATCGGCAGTGTGGCTTGCTTCATGAGTTTCGATCTGGACGTCTTCCTTTTTGAAAGGCTGGAAATATCCTGTGCGCGCGATGCGCGCCAGGCCTGCTTCGATTGCGTATTCGTCGAGAGGTTGACCTTCGCCCAGGGGGATGCGGCGACGAAGGTATTTGTCCGGGAAGCGCTGATTTCCGCGGAACTCGATTCGCCGCACGGTGTAAGGGGGCGTGGGCTCGAAATCAAAGTCTACGGTGGCGGTGTGTGTTGCCGGGTCGAAGGTTGGGCTGGCTCGCAGGCGATAGTCTGCTCCCACTTTTCGGCGTTGCGCTGTGTGGTGGAGTCGTACTTCCCAGGCGCGCTGGAGTGATTCGACAGCGTGTTCGGAGAATGGGCGCCCTGCAGCAACATCCGGCGAGATGGCCTCGCCTTTCTTTGCTGCGTTCAACTGTTGCCGAAGAGGGGCGCTTATCACTGTGGGGCCGAAGTTATAGAAGGCGCCAGACTCGACGGGCAGGCCAATGGTCAGGCCGGGTGGCACAGAACGGTAAAACCAGCGCGAGGATGAGTTGGAAAAAGCGTTTACGACTGTGACCTGGGGAGCGCCAACGCGGGCCTGCGGGAAACCATGATTTTGTAAATAGGTGAGCAGATTCACGCGATCCTGTTTGGCTTTTTCCAGCGTGTACACATTCTTGTTCCGAAGACCGGAAAACCAGGCATCGGGAGAAAGCTGGCGCATTTGTTTGCGCAGGACTTCCTCTGAAATCCCTGGATCGCCGGAGAAACTGACGTGAACGATGGGCAAGCGTGGCCCATCGTTTATGAGGAACTCGACTTTTACTTTCTGAGCGGAAAGTTTTTCTTGTTTAAGGAGAGCCTGCGCTTCCGGATGGCCTTCCTCGGCAAGTTCCGCTTGAATTACGAATGCGGCGCGGCGAAGACGTACAGGGTCGGCCGGCGATCCTACCTGTGGCGACAGCTTTTTGTCTTCGAGAAGTTTTTTGATTTGTTGCTGCGACAAAGCTTTTGATCCGGTGAAGGCCACTGCGGTCAGAGACGGATACTCCGTGACCTGGAATTGGAGTTGAATGCAATCCCTGCCAGGAAGAGATTCGGGGTTAAGACCCGAGTCCCTGACTTTTACAGAAACATCCTCAAACCAACCGATACGGCTGAGGGAGTGAACATCCGCCGTGATTCGCGCTGCGTCGAACTCATCGCCGGGATGCACGGAGAGTTTCGATCTTGCCGCTTCCGCTGCGATGCGATGAAGTCCCACGAATTGAATCTCACCGATGACGGCACGGGATGAAAGGGCATACGATGCGACCGCGGCGTCTGCGCTGCGGGGATCGCTTATCTGAGGTTTTGCGATGGCGGACGCGGCAACCAGTAAGCCAAGAAGTGACACTGTTAATGGAGCGCAACTGGGCATGATGTGCTGCACCTGGCACTCGACCGGTAAACAATCTGAAGTCATGGATGAGAGGGTGAGGCCGAAGGTTGCTTTACGCCGGGCTGCAGGGCTAAGTTACAATTTGGCGGCAACCGTTTTGTTACGGAAATGGGAGGCTCGAATGCTTCGTTGGGCGATTGGAATTTTGGCGATGGGAATTGCTTCGGTTTGTTGGGCGCAAGGGCAGACGAAATTGCCGGCGAAATGGGAAGAGTTGACAGCGGAGGAGTTTCGGCAGGCCATTGGCAAGGCGCAGGGGACTTGCCTGCTGCCGTTCGGGATATTGGAGAAACATGGACCGCATTTGCCGCTGGGAACCGATTTGCTAAATGTGCGTTATGTGACGGAGCACGCAGTGGCTCAGGAGTATGCGTTGATTTTCCCGGAATATTATTTTGGGCAGATTGCGGAAGCGCGGCATGAAGCGGGGACGGTAGCGTACAGCGCAGAGATGCAGATGAAACTGCTGCAGGCGACGACGGATGAAATGGCGCGGAACGGGTGCAAGAAAGTGCTCATCGTGAACGGGCACGGCGGAAATGAGAATTTGCTTCCGTTTTTTGCGCAGTCGCAACTCGATTCTCCGCATGACTACGTGGTGTACGTGCAATGGGGACACGACGCGACGAAGAAAGTTGGGGCGGAGAAAGAAGGGCCGGATTGGCATGCGGGCGAGACAGAGACATCGAACATGCTGGTGACGCATCCGAATCTGACGCATATGGACCGGGCGAAGAATGAATCGGGAGCAGATCAGAAGCGAGTGAGATTGCCGGAAAATGTTTATACCGGGATCTGGTGGTATGCGCGGTTTCCGAATCATTATTCGGGAGATGGATCAACGGCTACCAAGGAACAGGGTGAGGGGGATGTACAGGCCTGGATTAATACGGTGGTGCGGGCGATCCGGGCAGTGAAGGCGGATGAGGAGAGTTTGAAGTTGCAGAATGAGTTTTATGAGAAGAGTCGGAAGCCGATAGAAACGGTGCACTAGAGCGATCAGGGTACCGCGGTCGGAGGGTTGCCCGGATCACTCCACTCCGGGGCCGCCGCGCCTCCTCGGTTTCACTCAGAGCAGGCTGCCGGAAACAGAGAAGAGAAACCCAAGAGGGGCACGATTTATCCTGCCCCTGCTCGTTTAGGGATCAAAACTGCGTGGACTAGCGGGCTTGGCGGAGGGCGTCGATCCAGGCGATTAGCATTTCGTTGTAGGGAGACTCGAGGTCGAAGAATTCGATGCCCATGCCAATTCGGGGCTTAACGATGCGGACGGAGACGAGCGCTTCGAGGACCTGGCCCTTCCGGACTAGTTTCATCCGGGCGCGGGCGTTCATCGGAAGCGGCTTGCTGGCACAGACGAAGCAGCCGCCGAGGGAAATATCGGAGGTGACGCCGTCAACCTGTTTGCCTGTTTCGAGGTCGATCAACTCAACGTCAGCGGCAAAAGGAAAGCGGATGGCGTAACGGCGGTCGCGGACTCCCGAAACGCTGGAATTTGAGGCATTGCGGTCGGCCATAGTGATGACTTTGCTCACTTAACACACCCTAAGTATTCACCGCGCGGAAGAGACCTGGTGGCGAATCAGGCATCACCACAAGTTCAGTTTGCCGGAAGCATGAGGGATTGGGTATGGGCGCCTGTCTGATGGCTGCGAAAGGGTAAACCGGCCGCGGGGGCGGGCGCCGTGAGGTTATTAGTGGGTACGACATACCGCGCCAGGGCGGTTAGTTGGACGATTTTCAGCGTGATAGCCTGAACTGTAAGTAAATTCCCCATTGAATTGAGCGTTGCGAGCCGAAGCAATGCGTCAGAGCGACCGAGTCACGCTGCGTCTGGAGGTGGAAGCCTCGTGGTCTAACGGGGATGGTGTGGCCGTGACGAAGCCGGCGGAATCGCTGCTGGTGAGCCGGAATGGCGGGGTAATCCGGCTGCAGGAAAAGCTTTTTACGGGGCAGGAGTTGACGCTGCGGCGAACGCTGGACGGGGACGTGGTAAAAACGGTGCGAGCGCGAATTGTGGCGGAGATCGACCACGAGGCGGAGGGGTTTCTTTACGCGGTGGCGATTCTGGAGTTGCGTGCTGATTTCTGGGAGATTGAATTTCCGACCCTGCAACAGGGAGAAGAGGCGCTGGCACGGCTGCTGATGGAGTGCAGTTTTTGCCAGCGGCGCGAAGTGGTGTACTTGAACGAGATGGAGTTGAAATCGTTTGAGGTGCGGCGGTGCGCGGCGCGGATTTGCAAACATTGCGATGCGCCGTCGATTTGGGTGGAGGCGCAGTCAGACATCAGCTTGGGGGAAGCGTTGCCGTCGCGCGCGGCGGCGGAAGAGCGCGTGGTGCCGCGCCGGAATCGGTTGCGAGTGAAGGCGCGGGTGCTGGCGTGCATACGGCAGCGCGGGTTTACGGAAGAAGTGGCCGTGTGCGAGGATTTGTCGAAGGGCGGGATCAGCTTTCGCAGCCGAAACGCCTACGCGGAGGGCACGCGGCTGGAGGTGGCGGTGCCGTACACGCCGGGAGCGGGAGCGATTTTCGTGCCGATACGGATTGTGTTTTCGCAGCCGATCGCGTCGGCGGGGTTGTTTCGGCATGGGGCCGCGTATTTGCGAGTGCCGGACTGACGGTTAGTTTTTTCCCCAACGAACAATTTATGGATAATTAGCGTCGAGTTCCTTCGCCTGCCTGCGGCGGGCGGTCGCATCTTCGTCGGCTGTGCTCAGGCTGGCAGCGCCAAGTGAATTCAAATTTGAATTTCAAATATCCAATTTCAATTTCGAGAAACTATTTTGGTCGGGCGGCGAGTATGGATTGCCAGTTGAGGATGGCGTTCCAGAGCATGCGCTGGTCGCCGCGGTTCAGGTCGCGGTGGATTGGATTGAAATTGAAAGTGATGATGTGACCGTGGCCTACTGGCGAATCGAGGATGGCTGGGCGGCCGATCAAGTTCCCTTCCCCCCAAATTTGACCGCTGATGAGGATGGGCGCGCCAGTGGTGTCGCCCCACTCGAGGACGACGGTGCTGGTGTCGATCGGGCCGTCGAGGCAGGTGGTGCAGTAGGCCATGCGCAGCCAGCGTCGCGGCTCGGCGTAGAGCGGAAAATTCTGGCGAAAGACGTAGGTGTGCGGTGAATAGCCGTAGGCGATCGGGTGGTCCGGGCGATCGAAGGTTACGCGAAGGTGAGAGCCGGGGGTGCGGGTGGCTGCTCGCTGAGCGGCCGCGGCGGCATCGCTTCCGCCGCCTTGCGTGCTGCGCGGCACGCCGCCTGCATCGCGGCGGACCCCGCGGACGAGGCCGGCTTCGAGCGGCAGCATGGAACCGCTGCCCAGCGTTATTAACAGGCCGCCACGTTCGACGAAATCCTGAATTTGCGCGAGGCCCTGATAGCCAATGCCACCGGTGATATCGTCGGATTCGGCAGGTGTGCCGAAATTGGGGGTTTCGGGCGTTTTCTTAAAGGGCATCGGACTCCAGCGCTTTGGAATGCCCTGGATCTGTTCGGCAAGTTCTAGATCGACGTGGCCGTAGAGGAGGACGTCGATTTTGTCGTTGAGTTTTCCGGCGCGAATGTCTTCGTCGCGGAGATAGGTGTAAGGAACTTTGCGCTGGTCGAGAGAGTAACGAACCCAGCCGATGGAATCGGTGTCGGCCCAAGGTACCCAGACGCCAAGGCGAGGAGCTTTGGCGGCGTGATGAGCGACCTCGGGCGCGGACGCGGCGGCGGCGAAATCGAGCCCAAGTTGATCGGAAATCTGGCGGAGGGCTTCGGCGAGACCGGCTTGCGATGGAAGAATCCAGGAGCCGGCTGGATATTCGGTGTTGCCCAAGGTAAACGCGCGCTCCGCAATTTCAATTTGGAAGTTGGAGAGGCGGTAGCGAGCGGCGAGGAGGCTTTCCTGGCCAGAATCTTTCACCAGAAAGACTGGGCCCCCGCCGGAGACTTTGCCGTGAGGCTGCGGTGCTTCGGTGAGAGGGGCAAGTGAAGCAGCACGTACGGATACGTCGTTGGTCGGCAACGCTTGCAGATGATAGTGCGCGGGAAGTTCCCAGGAGACGTCGTCGTAGGGTTCGACTGCGTCTTTCGGATAGTTCTGCGGGGCGAGGAGATCGACAGCGTAGTTACGATAGGGCTGATCGAGACGGACGACATAGGTTCCAGCGGGATAGGCGCCTTCTTGCAGGTGAAGCGGCTCTTTCGCGCGGCTGACTTCGATGTGTTGGCTCATCAGGCGGGCGACCAGTTGCGCGACGCGGGCGGGATCGCCCTGGTCGTCGGGAATGAGGAAGGCGGAGGGAGATTCGTCGAGGCCTTTGCGATAGGAGTGGAGATTCTTTTCGTAGAAATTGTGGAGGAAGGCGCGTGAATTCGTGGCGGCGTAATCGAGTGCGGCGAGTGCGCCGGTTTCGTTGTAATTGAGATTGTCGCGGGCGGACCAAGTGACTTTTCCAGGTGAGGGAGGAACAGGGCGATACCATTCGCGGGAAGTTTCTTCTCCGGTGAGAAGCCAGGTGAGCGTTTCGGCGGTGCCGTTGCCCATGGTTTCATAGCCGCGGCCGATGGAATTGTGGTTCATCGCTACGGAATCGAGGAAGAGTTCGGCGAAACCTTCGCCAAAATTCCAGGTGGAGACGCCGGGCATGCCGAGGCCGGTGAGAGTCTGCACTTCGTGAAAGCTGAGAGCGAGAAATTCGGTGAAGGTGATGGGATCGACGTCGGGATTGTAGGGGCCGGTGCCATTCCAGGTCATGAGGAAGGGTTCGCCTTCGTGGAGATCATGGATCACGGTGGGATGCCAGTCGAAAAACATGCGGGCGACAGCTTTGGTGGTCTCCTGGGTGAGTTGGTGGGCGTCACGGTTGATGTCCACGAAAACGTATTTGCCCCAGTAAGGGGGAGCCTGGCGAGGGAGAGAGGCGCGATCGGTTTTGCCCTTCAGATAGCGATAGAACCATTGAACCTGATTGTCACGGCCATCCGGATTGGAGACGGGATTGATGAGGACGACGAGATTTTCGCGGATGCGGCGGATCATGGGCTGATCGGAAACGGCGAGGCGGTAGGCGAGTTCGAGGACGGATTCGGTGGAGCCGGTTTCGTCGGAGTGGAGCGCGGCATTGAAATAGTAGATCGGGCGCGAAGTGGCGATTAGTTTTTCAGCTGCGGCGGAATCCGTCTTGCGCGGATCGGCCAAGGCGGCGGTGGCGGACTTTAGTTCATCAAGGCTGGCAATTCCCTTTTCGTCAGCGATGGCGACGAGGAGGATGTCGCGGCCTTCTTCGGATTTGCCGATGGTAAAAACGCGGACGCGGGGAGAGGCGGCGGCTAGAGCGCGGCAGTAGCCGTAGGCTTTTGCGGAGTCGACGAGTTCGCCAGGGGCGCCCATGATGCGGCCGAAGAAAGCGCGCGGTGAGGGGACAGTGGAGGAAGCGGGGAGATAGGAGACCCACGGGGAGAGGAAGCGAGCTTCGGTGGTGGCTTTGGAGATTTCGTCGGCGGAGCCGGGTTCGGCAGTGTCGGGCGAGGCGAGCGTTTGCGCACAAACTGCGGATGCGAAAAGCGACAGTGTGAAAAACAAAATAGGCATGCGGACCAAGAGGATCCTCCAGATTCGGGACGAGAAAAGAATGAAACAGGAGCGATGGGAGTGTACTACAAGCGGAAATGAAGCAGGGCGCAGTCAGCCGGTGGGTAACAGGATTGCGCCGGCGGTTTTAGTGGCAGCGGCAAGGAGGGCCCAGCAAGCTCGGCCCCTACAAGAAACTCCATACGCCAAGAACGTTGCTAGTCGAGGGTGGAGACCGCGGTGCGCTCGGCGCGGCGGCGGTGGAGGTAGTGCATGGCGATGTTGAGGTAGATTTCGCCGCAAGGCGTTTCTATGCAGAGAACCATGGCTTCAGTGTCGGTGTTGCCGCCGAGGCCTTGCTCGCTCATGTGAATCTCGGGGGGAAGCACTTTGAAGCGGAAGCCCTGGTCGTTGAGGAGCGTGACGCTGTTGCCGATGACCATGTTGGCGAGTTCGCAGACGGTCTCGCGGACGACTTGTTCGCTTTCAGGCAGAGCGGCACCGGCAAGCTGGCTGGCGACGCGCATGGCGACGTCGGGAGCGAGATCGAGGATGACGCGGCCTTCAATGTCGCCCTTGATGGTGATGAGGGCTGCGACGCCTTTGCGGCGATAGGTGTCCTCGTCCATCGAGAGGTCGGCGATTTTCGTGGGAGCCTGCAAGGCTTCGGCGAAAACCGCGTCGGCGGCGTTGATGAAAGGCTGGATGAGTTCCATTCTCATATTTGATGCTCCCCCGCGAGGGCAACGGGCGCGCCCGCGGCATTTGGATCGTCACCGAGAACGTAGCGAAGAATTTCGTAGAGGACTTCGGGCTTCACGGGCTTTTGAACAAAGTGCTTGGCGCCCTTTTGCAGTGCGGCCAGAATGTTTTCCTGGTAGCCGACTGAAGAAACCATGATGATGCGGGCGTCGGCGTGTTGGCGCACGATGCGCTCGACGGCTTCGATGCCTTCCATCTGCGGCATCGTGATGTCCATCAAAACGATGTCGGGCTTGATGCGGTTGAACTCAGCGATGGCGGTGAGGCCGTCGCCGGCTTCGCCGGCAACTTCGCCGCCGAAGAGCTCGATCATCTTCATGATGTTTTTGCGCGCGAAGACGGAATCGTCCACTACAAGGTAGCGGACCGGTTGGTGGTCCTTGCGAAGTAGAGGCGCGAATTGTGGCATAAACATCTCCTTTTGCACCGAGACCCCGTCAGGTTCGCGGAGTTGAAACTGGAACTTTTTCGACCTTATCGGTTTTTTCCGAACTGTCCTGGTTGCCGCGATCGGAACCGTACTGGCTGATCAGGTGCGCGCCCAGCGTATCGAGCGGCAGCACCTTTTGAACGAAACCCTTCATCATGGCGGCGCGTGGCATTCCGCCCACTACGCATGTTTCTTCGCTCTGGGCAATAGTCATGCCACCGGCGGCTTTGATTGCGCCGATACCTTCTGCGCCATCTTCACCCATCCCGGTCATGATGATGCCGACGGAAGTAAGGCCGAATTCCTGTGCGACGGAATGAAAGAGCACGTCGGCGGAGGGACGATGGCCGTTGATGGGGGGCGTGTCCGAGAGGACCACCATTTCGCCGCGTGGCATGCGGCGAACCATCATGTGGCGATTGCCCGGGCAGATGAGGACTCGGCCGGCAATGAGCAGGTCGCCGGATTTGGCTTCGTGGACATCGAGCGCGCAGCATTCATCGAGTCGGCGGGCGAACATGTCGGTAAAACCTTCGGGCATGTGCTGGACGACGACGAAGGTCGCAGGAAAATCCGCGGGAAATTGAGTTAACAGATATTGCAGCGCGTTGGGACCGCCAGTGGAAATGCCAATGGCGATGATGCGATTCGGAGGAATCGCAGGGCGCGAACGCTTTTTGGAAGACGGGGGGATTTCGAGGACCGGCTTCGGCATGGTTTTCCGGCCACCGGCCCGCTTCGCGACTTTAATTTTTTCGGCGAGTTGGAGAGCAACCGGTTCAAGATTGCCGCCAGCGGCGTTTCTGGGCTTGGCGACAAAATCGATGGCGCCGAGGGCAAGCGCTTTGAAGGTGGAGTAGGCGCCTTCCTTCGAATGGGTGCTGAAGACGATGACGGGCAGGGGCGCGCCCTTCATGATCATGCGCAGGGTTTCGAGGCCGTCCATGCGCGGCATTTCCAGATCGAGGGTGACGATGTCCGGCTGGAGTTCGGCAATTTTGCGCAGGGCGAAAGCGCCGTCCATGGCGGTTCCGACGACCTCGATATCCGGGTCGCGCTCGAGGATCATGGGAATCAGTTTCCGCATGAGAGCGGAATCGTCGACGACCAGGACTCGGACGCGTTCTTTCATGCGATCGCTCCGAGAGGCAGGGATCGAGACAACCGGGAAAGAATCGCCGGAACGTTGAGAATCAGGACGACCGTGCCGTCGCCGAGAATCGAAGCCCCGCTGACGAGATCGCTCGAGACGATTTCGCCGGGGAGGGCTTTGATGACGAGTTCCTCTTCGCCGACCATGCTGTCGACGACCAGGCCGAAACGCTTTTCGGCGAGGCCGATGACCACGACGAAATTTCTTTTCTTCTTTGCGGGATTCGGGTCTTCGACCGGATGGATGCGGTTGAGCTGGTTGAGGCGGACAAGCGTGAGAATCTGATCGCGCAGGCGCAGGACTTCGCGCTGGTCTACCTTGTGAATTTCGTGATCCTGAATGCGGCTGATTTCGACGACAGCAGAGAGAGGGACGGCGAAGAGGCGGCCGCCCACTCGGAAAAGGAGCGTTTGAATGCTGGCCAGCGTGAGCGGAACGCGCAGCTGGATGCTGGTGCCCTTGGTTTTGCTGGAGGTGACGTGGACCGTGCCCTTGAGACGATCAAGGACGGTGCGGACGACGTCCATGCCGACGCCGCGGCCAGAGACTTCGGTGACTTCGCTTGCGGTGCTGAAGCCAGGTTCGAAGATCAAGTTCATAACATCCTGATCGGAGAGGCGGGTGGCGTCTTCGAGCTTGATGAGGCCGTTTCGAATGGCATGTTCGCGAATGTTATTGAGATCGATGCCGCGGCCATCGTCGCGAATTTCGATGATGACTTGGGTGCCCTGATGATAGGCGTTGAGAGAAATCGTGCCGCGCGCGGGCTTGCCGGCGCTCAGGCGCTCGTCGGCAGGTTCGATGCCGTGATCGACGGCGTTGCGAACCAGGTGTGTGAGGGGCTCTGAGAGCGCGTCGAGGATGCCTTTGTCGAGATCGGTATGTTCGCCGGAGATTTCGAGAGCGACGTCTTTTCCGCAGAGTTTGGCGATGTCGCGAACGACGCGCGGAAAGCGGCGGAACAGCTGTTCGACGGGCACCATGCGGATTTTGAGGACGCACTTGTGCAGTTCGTCGAGGACGCGGGACTGGAACGCGAGGGCTTCGGCAAGCTTGCCACGAACGGGGTCGCGGGCATGGTGAACGTCGAATTCAGTGAGCGTGCGGTGGAGCATCGACTTGCCGATGATGAGTTCACCGACGAGATTCATCACCGCGTCGATTCGCGCCGCGTCCACGCGCAGCGAACTTTCGGAAACGGTCGCGACCGCGGAAGCGCCGTTGCCCTGATTGGCAGGGGCCGGGCCGGTGCTTTCGGCGGCGCGAGAGGAGATTTGTGCCGCCTGGGCTTCGAGAAGATCACCGAGAAGTTCGTGCTCGGAAGATTCCGCGTGTTCGGCGGCTTCGATGCGGATTTCGGAGACTACCGCGGGAATCTGGCAACGATGGGAAATGTGCTCGATGGGATGCCTGCTGGAAATGGATGCTTCGACAATTTCGACGGAAGCGGCGGCAAGATTGTCTTCCGGGCGTAACGCGATGACCGTGCCGCAGGCATGAAGAACGTTGCGGATTAATTGGAAAGCAGCGGCGCGCATGGCGCTGGTTGGATCGACGCGCAGAGCGATGTTGAAAACGTTGTCTCCGCGGAGGAGGGCCTCGGAAATCATCAGGCGCTCGTACTCGCTCCAGTCGAAGCGGGCGGGGATCGAACCGGCGGCAGATTTGCCTGAAAGCTGTGTGCCGTCGGCAGACCGAAGGAGTTGCTGGATTAACGTGCGCAAAGGCGCGGGTGCCGGTGGCTCAACGTCTTTTTGATAGGCGCTGAGCATGCTTTCGAACGTATCCACAGCGGAGAGAACGACCTCGGCGAGTTGCTGGCCGTGAGAAAGCCCGATTTGGGGAGAAAGAATGTCCTCGAGCTCGTGCGCAATTTCGCTGAGTTTCGAAAATCCACAGGCGGCAGAATCTCCCTTGAGAGTGTGAACGGCGCGGCGGACGCTGCGAATCAATTCCTCATCCGCAGGACGCTTCTCGAGCTGCAGAGCAGCATCGTTGATGGTCTGGAGAAGCTCACCAGTGCTCTCGAAAAAGAGAGCGCGAAGCTCCGCACCCCGCTCGTCGGGAAGGAAACTCACGTATTCACCTCGAGACGCTTGTAAGCGGTGCCGTTGTTCTCGTGGACCATGCGAAATTTCTGCGTCAAGCCAAAGAGGCTTTCCGCGTGGCCGACGAAGAGGAATCCGCCGGGATTCAGGCAGTGCCAGAATTTCTCGATCAGGCGCTTCTGCTCGGCTTCGTCAAAATAGATCATCACGTTGCGGCAGAGAATGATGTCGTTGCGGCGCGGCAGGAATTCGGTTTTGAGATTGTGAAAGTCGAACTGGACGAGTTCTTTCAGTTGCGGTTTGACGGAATATTTGTCGCTGGACTTTTCGAAGTAGCGGAGGCGGGTCGTGTAATCCACCGGCTCCATCTGGAGTTCGTTGTAGATGCCTTCCTGGGCGGAGCGGAGGCTGGCATAGCTGATATCCGAGGCAACGATCTCGAGTTTCCAGGGAGGAGGAATCAAGGGCTTGGGCGAGGGCATTTCGAATGGCAATGGATTGCGCAAGTAGTAGTAAGCCAGCGCGTCGCAAATCAGGATGGCGACGGAATAGGCCTCCTGTCCGGCGGAACAACCGGCGCTCCAGACGCGCAGGTTCCAGTCGCGACGCTCCTGCTTGTGGCGAAGAATCTCCTCTAGAACGGATTTCTGGAGCAGATCGAGTTGGGGGCGATTGCGGAAGAAGCTGGTTTCGTTGACGGTGAGATTTTCAAGAAGCAATGCAAGCTCGGCGCGGCCTTCACGACTGGTGAGCAAGCGATAGTACGCGTAGAAAGAATCGAGCTGGCAAGCCTTCAGGCGGCGCTGCAGGCGGTCCTTCAGAAAATGCGAGCGGCGTTCGTCGAAAAACATGCCGCATTCCTGGTAGACGAGCGTCTGGAGCAGCTTCAGTTCGGCTTCGGTAAGCTGAATTTGTGCTGTGATCGTGCCCATGTCGCGTAATGCGGAAATCCGTGGCGGCGGCAACGCGGCGAGGCGTTACCGCAAAGTCGCGGCGGGTTCCACGGCCTCCTCGAGCTTCCGGTATTCGGGCTGGCGAAGAAGCCGGGCAATGTCCAGGAGAATGATGAGGCGCCCCTTGAGCTTGCCGACTCCCGTCACATAGTTAGATTCGTTGTCCGCAAAAACGGAGCCCGGGGCTTCAATATCGGATGGTGGAATTTTCAGCACTTCCGAAGCGGAGCTGACGATCAAGCCGATCAGCTTGTTTTCGAGCTCGACGACGAGAATGCGATTCTTTTTGTCGGGCTGGGCCGGCGAGCTGCCGAAACGTTTGCGCAAGTCCATTACCGGAATGATTTTCCCGCGAAGGTTTATGACGCCTTCGATAAGGTCCGGGGCGCTGGGTACCGTGGTGATTTCCGGAACGCGGACAATTTCCCGGACGGACCCGATGCGCACGCCATAGGTCTCACTGCCGATTCGAAAGCCGACGATTTGGAGCTCTTTCTCCATGAAGGTTTCTCCGCCCTAGGACCGTGTCAGTTCCGCATACTCGAGTTCGCCGGATTCGCGACTTGCCGCTGGACGCCGTCTTGGCGGTGCGTCGTTGCGATAGCGCGACTGGGTGCCGCGATCGATGACGAAACGATCCATCGTGTCGAGCAGGTTGCGGGAAAGCTTGAGCATCTGTTCGGCGGCGGCGGAAAGCTCTGTCGAGCTGGAAGCCGACTGCTGAACGAGCTCGCGCATCTTGTCCATGGCGCGAACGACGGCTTGCGCGCCGGAAGCCTGTTCCTCTACGGCGGAGCTGATTTCCTGGGTAATCTCCGTGAGGCGGTTGGTAGCCTTGGCGATTTGCGAGGAGCCGACGGACTGTTCGTTGGTGGCCGCACCGATCTCCTGGGAGAATTTGTAAACTTCGGTGACGACGTCGGAAATTTTGTGGAGCGCGCTGCCGAGATCGTTGCCGAGGCTGAGGCCTTCTTCAACAATGCGGGTGCTATGCTCCATATTTTCGACGGCTTGGCGCGCTTCACGCTGGATGCTTTGGATCAGGTCGGCGATCTCCTTGGTGGATTGAGTGGACTTTTCGGCCAGCTTGCGGACTTCGTCGGCGACGACGGCAAAACCGAGACCGTGCTCTCCGGCGCGCGCGGCTTCGATGGCGGCGTTCAGCGCGAGCAGGTTGGTCTGCTCGGCGAGGTCGTCGATGACTTCGATGATCTTGCCGATGTCGTCGGCGCGATGGCCGAGAATGTTGATGATTTCCGCGGAGGATTGAATGGCGCGATTGGTACGGTTGAGGCCATCGGTGGTCTTCTCCATGGTCTGGATGCCGGTGACGACTTCTTCGCGCGAGCGGTTTGCGATGTCGAGAAGAACCTTGGCGGTATCCGCGACGCGCTGAATCGAAGTGACCATCTGATCGATTGAAGCGGATGTCTCCGCGACGCTCGAAGCCTGCACCTGGGTGTTCTTAACAACGTTTTGCACGTTGATGCTCATCTCGTGCATGGTGCTGGTGACTTCTTCAATGGCGGAAGAGGCCTGGACGCTAACCTTGGCGGATTCGTCGGCGGCGCCAGCGACTTGATTGGAGCCGGCAGAAACTTGCGAGGCGCTGTCGCGCGTGGAGCGGACGATTTCCTGCAAACCGTGGGACATGCGCACGAACGCGTTGCCGAGCGTGTCGCGCTTGGAGCGCGGCGTAACTTCGACGGCTAGATCGCCTTCGGCGACGGCCATGGAGACGCTGGCCATTTCCTTCAGGTAAGCGACCATGTTGTTGAAGGTGGTAGCGAGCGCGCCAATTTCGTCGTTGCGGTGAATGTCAATGTTCTGGTCGAGATCGCCAGAGTTGCCGATTTCCTGGGCAACGGTGATGAGATGCTGCAGCGGCTCGGTGATGGACCGGGCCGTACTGACAGCTTTGAAGAGGCCGAAGCCGATGGCAAAAATCGTGCCAAAAACCACGATGCCGAAACTAACCTTGCTTGCAGTGGTGGCAGCAGATTCAGATTGATCGCGCGCTTTGCCGATGTCAGTGATCGCCTGCTCGAGCACGGTGGAGGACTTCGCCAGCCAGGATGCGGGATCTTTCTGGAGGTAAAAGATCTGGAGGTCGGACACGGTGGCGTCACCGGAATCTACTTGGTGGCGCTTGGCCAGGAGGGGTTTGGCAAAATTGTCGGCCCAACTGGCTTCCGTACTTTCCACCTGAATGAGCGCGGTATGCAAAAATTCGTTGCTGGTCTTCGATTCGCCCTGCTTCATTTTCTCGGCAAGTTCGGTGAAACCCTTATTGACCTTGTCTTCATCGCGAGGATCGCCGCTGAGCAGGAAATTATTGAGATTCAGGCGATTCTGCATGATCTGGTCGCGGACATCCCCGATGGTGCGCAGGCTTTCCAGAGTATTGGAGGCTTCTGTGCGCGCCGTGCTTGTCTTATATATGGCTCCAGAGTCGACACACAGGAGAATGAGGAGGATCAGCAGGATCGCCCCAAAGCTCCGATAGAGTTGCTGCTTGATGGTCATCGCGTCACTTCCTCCACACCCCAAATCAATAACTGATTGTGAATACTTGAACGAAAAGAGCGGCCGAGCGGGGCCGCGTTATTGCCTGAAATCGAATTCAACCACTTGCGTCGTCTCTTCCGGCGCGGGTTCGAACTTCCATTCCTTGACCGCGTCCTGACACGACTGGACGAGAACCGGGTGTCCGCCCATGGCTCGCGAAGACTTCACGTGGCCATCGGGAGCGATGACGACTTCGATTTTGACCTTGCCGGTTATGTTCATCCGGCGAGCAAGCTCCGGAATAGTCGGAAGGACTTTGGTTTTTACTTTGCGCTTGCCCTCTTCAACGGTGGTTTGTTGCGCGAACGCGAGCGAAACGGCGAACAGAGCCGTTGCGGCGACGGCGAGCATTTTCTTGCTCCAAGTGAATGCCATTTGGACCACACCCTCCTCAGGTGGGAAAGTACCCCACGAGAGAGAAGGCAAGTCCAATGCCATGATGGATGAAGAAATAAAGATGCGAGACGTTTGCCGCGTAAAGTCGTTAACTGTTTTTGTTTTAATGAATTAGAAGGCGAGAAAGAAATCGAAAGAGTTTGCAGAAGGAGCGAAAATGTCTCATGCCGCCTGAGGAATCCAGCGTAGGGTCTCACGCTGAGACGCGAAGGAGAGAACGCGGGATCGGCGAGGTAACGAATCCGTGTCAGGGGGAGGAAGTTCCATTGACTCAGAATGAGATGGCTGAGTAGCGTGGAGGAGCGTGGTTTCTTAATTTGAGACGCGCAAAGCCCCAAAGCCCCTTATGCGTGAACGGAAGAGTATCTCTGCGCGCCGCCCTGCGGCTGGTTCTGGCCGGAAAATTCCCGGACGGCCGAAGCATGACTATTCCAAAGAATTGACGGAACTGGTAGTGGAAGCCGCGAATTCGCGCGAGCTGCCGGACTTTTTGCGCGGATTTGCGCAGCGCACGGCGGAGATGCTGGATGCGGAATGGGCCGGCGTGGGCGAGATTGTGGGAAACCGCGTGGAGATTTACGCGCGGACGACAGATTTTCCGACAAGCGAAAAAGAACGCGAGTGGCTTACGCAAGGGTTGCGGACGCGGCGCCCGGGGATGGACGTGTTGCCGCTGAAGCGCACGGGCCAACACATCACGTTTTGCCCGATTTATGCGAGCGACGGGGAGTTGATGGGGACGCTTTGCCTGGTGCGGAAAGCGGCGGGCTTTTCACGGGCAGAGGAAAAACTACTCGCAGCGCTGGCCAGCCATGCGGCGCTTTCGATGGAGAAGGTGCGGCGGTTTTCGCAGCTGGAGCGGTCGAAGAAGCAGTGGGTGGAAGATATTGACGCGATCAGCGATTACATCGCGGTGCACGACCAGGCTTGGAAGATTGTGCGTACGAACCGGTCGCTGGCGACGGAGCTGGGGATTCCACCGGCGGCGCTGGTGGGTGAGCCGATCAGCAGTCTGCGGCATATCGCCGAGACGGGGAGCGCGCTGCCCTGCCCGTTCTGCCGCGATACTCGAGAGGCGCGTGAAGAGTACATTGCGACGAGCGCGGGGAGGACGTTTCTGGTTTCTACCTCGCGGACGCGTGGCGCGACCGAGGAAGAATCGCGCACGATTCACGTATTGAAAGATATTACCGACCGGCGGGAAGCGGAGAGAAGGTATCGCGAGCTGTTTGACAGTATTCAGGAAGGATTGTTCTTTGCTACCCCCGAGGGGCAGTTCCTGGACGTGAATGATGCGCTGGTGCGAATGCTGGGATACGAGTCCGCGGAGGAATTGCTGCGGGCGGACGTGAGCTCACATCTTTATCCGACGCCCGCAGCGAAAACGCGGCTGGTGAGCGCAATTGCGGAGCGCGGGGCGCTGCGGAATTACGAGGAGACGCTGCGGAAGAAGAACGGAGGGCTGCTGCACACGATGCAGAACATCAGCGCGGTGCGCGACTCGATGGGAAACGTGGTGCAGATTCGCGGATTGATGCTGGATGTGACGGAACAGAAGATGTTCCAGTCACAACTGCAGCGCGAGCGCGACTTTAACCAGAAGATCCTGAACACGACGCAGAGCATGATTCTGGTGCTGGATACGGCGGGGCTGATCACCTATGCGAACAGGCGCTGTTATGAGGCGGGGTATCGCAAGGATGAGCTGATCGGACACCGCCTGGTGGAGTGGGTGGAAGGTTCGCACCAGAAGGATTTTGAGGGTGCGCTGCAAACCACGGCGCACGGGCAGCAGGTGGATAACCTGGAGTTACGGGCGCGGAGGGCGGATGGTTCGCTGGGACATTTTTCGATCAGCTTGAGCCCGATGCGGGACGAAGCGAACCAGGTGAACAACGTGGTGGTGGTGATGACGGACATCACCGATGCCGCGCTGCTGCAGGCGAAATTGGCGCACGCGGAAAAGATGGCGACGATTGGCAGGCTGGTTTCGGGCGTGGCGCACGAGGTGAATAATCCGCTGGCCGCAATTCTGGGATTCACGGACCTGCTGCTGGAAAATCCGGAAATGCCGATTGCGGCGCGCGAAGATTTACAGATCATTTTGCAGGAAACGCAGCGGACGAAAGAGATCGTGCAGGATTTGCTGAGCTTTGCGCGGCAGCGGCCGACGCAAAAAGAGCCGGTGAACGTTAACGCGGTCTTGCGGCAGACGATCAAGCTGCGGAGCTACGATTTTTCAAGCCACGGGGTGGAGGTAAGCGAGGATTTCGAAGCAAATCTGAGCCCGACACTGGGAGACGCACAGCAGTTGCAGCAGGTGTTTCTGAACATTCTGAACAATGCTTATGACGCGATTCAGGAGTCCGGGAATCGCGGACGGATCCGAATTCGCACGCGGCGGGCGGAAGACGATATTGAAGTGGCGTTCATAGATAACGGGACGGGAGTGGTGGACCCGGAGAGGATTTTCGATCCGTTTTTTACAACCAAGCAAGCGGGAAAGGGCACTGGCCTCGGGCTAAGCATCTGTTACGGAATTGTGCGCGCGCATGGCGGAGAGATTCTTTGCTGGAGCAATGAGGGCGAGAGCGGCAGCACATTTGTGGTGAGAGTGCCGGCGGCAACGGAAACTTCTCTGGCGGCCGCTGTGAAAGAGGCGGGGCGATGACCGCGACCACAATGCCGCGGACGGCGACGGCGATATTGGTGATAGAGGACGAGCCGTCGGTGAGCGCGTTCGTACGAGCGGCACTGGAACGCCGCGGATACAAGGTGGTGCAGGCGTCTTCGGGAGCGGCCGGGTTGCAGCAAATGGAAGAAAGAACTTTCGCCGGAGTGATTTCAGACATCCGGATGCCGGGAAGCATTAACGGGGCGGACGTGCATGAATGGATTCGCAAGAACCGGCCGCAAATGGCGAGCCGGCTGATATTGATCAGCGGTGACACAGCGAACAGCGAAACGCAGCACCTTCTTGCGTCCAGCCAGACTCCTTGTCTGGAAAAACCTTTTCGGGTTCAAAAACTGATTTCGATGGTGGAGAAAACCTTCGGGAAACCATGAGCGACGATCTGAAGATTAAAATACTGGTGGTTGACGACGAACAAAGCATCCGCAAGCTGTGCATGACGATCGGCGGCTCGCTGGGATTTTTGTGCCAGGAAGCGGAGAGCGCGGAGGCGGCGGCAACGCGGCTGGAAACGGATCCGCCGGATCTGGTGCTGACAGATTTGAAGCTGCCGAATCTTACTGGAGTGGAGTTGCTGAAACAGATCAAGGCGGTGCTGCCGCGCACAGAAGTGGCGATCATGACTGGGCACGGGTCGATCGAATCCGCGGTGGATGCGATGAAGCTGGGGGCGTATGACTACATCGAAAAGCCGTTTCGCGTGGAAAAGATGCGATTGCTGCTGCAGCGGATGGCGGATAAGGTCCGGCTGGTGAATGAGAATGCCTTCCTGCGCGAGCGTATGAACACGGAAGAGAATCTGGATGGGATTATTGGAAGCTCGGCGGGAATGCAGGATGTGCTGCGGATGATTTCGCGGCTGAAGGATACGCGGACGCCGGTGCTGATTTCCGGGGAGAGTGGCACGGGTAAAGAGCTGGTGGCGCGGGCAATTCATTTTCGTGGTGCGCTGGCGAAGATGCCGTTCGTGGCCGTGGACTGCGGCGCGCTGGTGCCGACGCTGATGGAAAGCGAGATGTTCGGATACGAGAAGGGTGCGTTCACCGGCGCGACGAAGACGAAAGCCGGGCTGTTTCAGGCGGCCAATGGCGGAACGATATTCCTGGATGAGATCGGCGAACTGCCGCTGGAAATGCAGGCCAAATTGCTGCGCGTGCTGCAGGAGAAAGAAGTGCGGCCGGTGGGCAGCAATGACAAGATTAACGTGGATGTGCGCGTGATGGCCGCGACCAATCGCGACCTGGAATCAGCGTACCGCGCCGGAACATTCCGGAAGGACCTTTACTTCCGGTTGAACGTGGTGACCGTGCATATTCCGCCGCTACGCGAGCGGCGCTCCGACATTCCGATGCTGGTGCACCACCTTCTGAACCGCTATGCTCCGAACGGGCATTTGCAAGTGACGGCCGCGGCAATGAAGAGTTTGCTGCAGTACGATTGGCCCGGGAACGTACGTGAGCTTGAGAACTGCATCGCGCGTGCGGTGACGCTTGGCGATCACGAAGTGATGGACGTAAAGGACCTGCCACCGGCAATTCGAACGGAGCAATCCTCGAGCGGCGAGATGGCGGAGGGTCAGGATGCCACTTCCCTCTCCACGACAGCGCTGGCAGAAATGGAACGGATGACGATTTTGCGCGTTTTCGAGCAAGCCCACGGTGACAAGGCGCTGGCGGGCAAAATGCTCGGCATCAGCCGCGCGACGCTCTACCGGAAGCTGAAACGCTACAACATTGGACTGCGCGGCGAGGAAAAAGAGGAGGAGATGGGAGCCGCCGCGGGTGAGATGTAGCAGGGGCAAGTCTCAAAGCGAGTGATGGGTCGATACGAAAAGCTGAGACGAATACGTTTCAGCGTGAGACATCGGGTTGGGGCCGGCGAATCGGGAAAATTTTAAGCCTTCTCCTTTCTTGAAGTTGTAAATCACCAAAGCCTGAATGTTTTTGGCGCTCGGCGTGCAATTCCCTGCTTGGGACATTGTGTCCGGGTTCACCTCACACGTGTATCTGCGCGCGAGGGAAGACCGGAGGGGCGGGACGAACGGTAGAAGTAACGGGGCTGAATTACGCGATGACGTTGTCAACAGAAGCACAGGGATGCGCGGATCAGTTGGCACGGTTTTTTCCGAACCTTCCTGGCGTGCGGATCCCGGTACGCGTTGAGCCTCTACGGACTGGAAGCTCCGCGGCGCGGGTGCAGGAATCCGCGGTGGTGGAATATGGCTCGGAAGAGTACGCAATTTTCTTGAGCGCGTTGCCGCTGGAATTCGCGGATCGGGTGCGCATCTCGGGTAACGGAGAGGGGCGTTCGGCAGAGGCTACCGTGATTGCGTTGCAGTATCACGAAGGGCGCAAGGCAGTTGCGGTGAGGTTTGTGGAAGGCCACTGCGAATGGATGAGGCAATCGTGAATAAAACGATAACGACGTTGAATTTGCCGGCACCGTCAAAGGCCGACGGTGCAAAGCAGGCGCAGTGGGAGGAATTGCGCTCGGTCTTCCCGATTTACGTGGCGCTTGCGAAACAACTGCAGCTTGAAATTCCAATTCCGCAGAACAAGCGGATCTTGCCGGAAAAGGTTGATCCGGATCTCTTCAACCAGATTCAGAAGTGGCTGGAAGTGATGGACGGGCAGGTGATGGTGCACCAGTTGCGCCATTTGCTGCAGATGACGACGCTGAACGCGAGCGAAAGCGGCTTGCGCGCGCTGATCATGCGGCACCTGCGGAAGCCGTCAAAGACCACGACGGACCGTGACAAGGCCGATTTCCTGTTGGTGCAATACTTCGCGCTGACGGCACCGCCAAAGATTTATCACAAACAGATTGAGCTTTCCGATGTGGCCAACGTACTGCGGCCGGTGCTCGGCGATGTGGATTCCACGCCCTTGCCCTGGTGCGAACCGCTGGAAAACATGATTCACACCTTGCGCGGGTTCAAGAGCCTGCGAGACATGCTCCAGACCAATTTCATCGAGCAGGGCCGGCGCGTGAAAGAGACCGCGGGCGGGATGTTCTACGATCCTTCGGCGATGCTGGCGTTCATTCGCTTTAACTTCTTGATGCGGCGCACGCTGATCGAGCTGATGCACGCGGATCTGATTTTCATCCGTTCAGGTTTGACCAACTTGCAGCACGCGGGAGCGAAGACGATTGATTGCCACAGCGTGGGACTCGGCAAAGCAGAGCCCATCGACAAGCTGCAACAGTTGACCGATGAGTGGAAACAGCCGTTCCAGAAGGAATACACGGAACGCACGGTAAATCAGGCGTTTGAGAAACTGCTGGGGCTGCGCGCGGATGTGGAGCGCGCGGTAGAGAAAGTGATCGGCAAAGCCCACGTTGCCCCGGCAGTTGCTGAACAGGAAGCACCCAGCAAGAAAACGACACCGAGTGCACCACCCCCCGGAATGTCTCCAAAAACGAAGGAGAAACCCGAAACCGCGGCGGCAAAATCGACCGAAGCTACCGCATCCGCTTTGGATTTTGAAACCTGTATGGAGCAGATCTGGGAACAGTTGATTTCGGCGCCGCCTTCACGCGGGCGTTCGATGACGACGGTGAAACTTGGGGCGGTTCGGTTGCTGATGTCTTCGTGGGAAGTGGCAGCGTTTGTAAGTGAGGATGGTCCGGCGGCGGAAGATTTGCGGCGCGCGGTGGTGGCGCGGGCACTGCTGACGGCGAACCTGGAGCACGCCAAGGAAACAGGAAACGCAACAGGCCTCGACCGGGCGCTGGCGATTGCGCGCGTGGAAGCGTCGCGTCTGCAAGAGCGCGTGGAAGCGGCGAAGCAGGCGAAGGACACGGAAGCGGCGGTGAACCTGGGAATCAGCACCAAGCGGCTTCTATCGGCGCTGGACGAGGGCGAAAAGCTTTAGTTCGAAATTGCGAGGCGTGGCAAGCGGGAAAACAGGTCAGGGAGCAGGGTTCTTGCGAAACACAAACGTATTGATTCTGACGGACGACGCGGAATTCGCCCGGTTGCTGACGGCCTGCTGGCAGGTGGAGAGGCAACTTCCCGGAATTTGCGTGGTAACCAGCGAATTCTGGAAGGAAGCGGATACGTCTTCGCCGGACTTGATCGTGGTTGGGCCATTGAAAGACGGAAAACTGGCAGATGTGTTGCGATCAATGGAATCGAACACCGCGTTGATTTTGTGCGCGCCTTCGGAAGCAAAAGAGCTGGGATTACTGCGCAAGAAGTATCCGAAATTGCTTCACGTGCCTCTGCGGGAGGATTGGACCCAGGTGGTGCTGCTGCTTGCGGGCGAATCTCTGCGGCGGACCGAGGCGCTGAAGCTGGCGCGGCAAGCGGAACGGCATGCCGCGCAATACGCCAACGAGGCGACGCTGGGCCGCTACATGCACGACATGAAGCACAACATGAATAATGCCCTGACCTCGCTGCTGGGAAATGCCGAGCTGCTTTTGTTGGAGCCAGGCGGGCTTTCGGCGCAGTCGCTGGCGCAGATCAAGACCATCCATACCATGGCGCTGCGGATCAATGAGGTAATGCAGCGATTCTCATCGCTGGCGAGCGAGTTGAGAGAGGGTGAGACGCAATCGCAAGTTGAGACGGAAGAAATGAATTCGACGCCGTTTCCCCGCCGATAAAGGCCAGAACACCACCCACTAACTCCCTGTATTTCAATTAGATACAAAAATACAAAACAGCCGCCAAGAAGACCCCCCAAGGTGGCCGCCGACGTGCAATTTTCCGACGTGGAGAACTGCGCGGAGCGAATGAGTGTGCAGAAAAAAGTTCTGATTGTCGATGACTCGCCGGCCCAGGTGAAGCTGATCCAGGGGCTGCTGGAGCCCGAGGGCTACTGGCCCGTGGGTTTGAGCGACCCGTGGCGAGTGGAAGAGGCGATTGCCATGGAGCGTCCGAGCGTGATTCTGCTCGACGTGGTAATGCCGGAGCGCAATGGATTTCAAGTTTGCCGGGAGCTGAAGAGCAACACGGAATTCAATTCGATCCCGGTGATCCTGGTGACGTCGAAGGATACGGCGAGCGATCGCTATTGGGGCCAGCAGCAAGGCGCGGACGGGTATGTGACGAAGCCGTTCACGCGGGAAGAACTCTTGCGAGCGGTGCGCCGCTTCGCGTGAAGGAGTTTCGAAGAGTAAAGGCATGAGCGAAGAATTCCAATTGACGCCGATACCTGCGGATGCGGAGCTGGGCGAACTGCTGGAGGCGATGGATCCGGGCATGGAGCGTACGCCGGAATCGCAGTACTGCGTGTTTCGCAGCGGGCGCGAACGTTTTTGTTTGCCGGTGCTGGATGTGGAGGAAGTACTGGAATGGCCGCTGGTGACGCGACTACCTCTTTCACCAGCGTACGTGCTGGGGATTTTCAATCTGCGCGGGGCGATTGTGCCGCTGATCGATATCGCTTTGACCGAGGGGCGCCGGGCGGGTTTGCTCCCGAAGCACGTGGTGGTGGCATCGTTGCGTGGAGACGGGAATCACGATGACCTTCGGTTGGGAATTGCGGCGGACGAAGTGGTTGGGACTTATTCGGTGAAGGACGCCGAGGGTCTGCTGGAACAGGCGCCGGAAAATGTGCCGCATTGCGTGGCAATGCTGCGGCACGACGACCGGCTGGCGCTGGTGATCGATTTACGGCGGTTGATTGAAGTTTATCCGGGACCTGGCATTTGAGGATTACAGGAAAGTGTTTGGGAGGCAGGAATGAAATCGCGACTGAGTAGCACAATTTGGCTGCTGGTTTTCTTGAACGGCATCGCTCTGGCTGGAACGATCTGGTTTTCGTACAGCGCCGGGAAACAGGCGGCGAACGGTGGGACCGCGCTCGAGAGCAGCGGAACGATGGTCGCCATCGTCATCGCGATCGCCATCAGCATCGTGCTGGCGTGGCGGCTTGGCGCGGCGATTCTTACGCCTGTCAGCGAACTGGCCTCGTTCTCCGAGCGTTTGGCAGCGGGTGACGGCAAGGCGCGCGCGGATGTCAACACAAACGATGAGTTCGGCTACATCGCTGAAAATTTGAACCGTGCGGTGGCCAAGGTTTCGAAAGCTTCGAGCAACCAGGAAGCGAACGATTCGCTCCAGCGGAGCATCACGGACCTGCTGGCGGTAATCAACCAGGTGGCGCGGGGGGATTTGGCGTTGCGCGGCAAGGTGACCAACGACGCACTGGGCAACGTGTCTGACTCGATCAACTACATGCTCGACAACTTCACCAAGGTGCTGGAACGCGTGCGCAAGGCCGCCATGGAAGTGGCCGTCTGCTCGAACAACATTTTGCTGGCCGCGGACGAGATGCAGGCGGGCGCGACGCAGCAAGACCAGGAAATTACGAACACGTCGAGCGCCGTGGAAGAGCTTACGGTTTCGATGAAACAGGTATCGAACAACGCGGAAGCCAGCGCCGAAGCGGCGCGGCGCGCGCTGGATGCGGCGGAACAGGGCAACCGGGCCGTGCGCGACACGCTGGAAGGCATGCAGCGGATTCGAGCTTCGGTGCAGGCGACGGCGAAGAAAATCAAGTCGCTCGGCGATCGTTCGCTGGAAATTTCGGAAATTATCAACGTGATTAACGACATCACAGAGCAGACCAACTTGCTGGCGTTGAACGCGGCTATCGAGGCGGCCCGCGCCGGTGAAGCTGGCCGAGGATTCGCGGTCGTCGCCGACGAAGTCCGCAAACTGGCGGAACACTCCCGCAGCGCGACGAAAGACATTGCAGCGCTCATCAAGGCCATTCAGGCCGAGACGAACGAAGCCGTGGTGGTTATGGAAGACGGCACGAAGGAAGTGGAAGGCGGAGCACAGCTTGCCGACCAAGCGGGACGCGCCCTGGACGCGATTTCGAGCGTGGTGCGGCAGTCGGCGGAACTTGTTCAGGAAATCTCGCTGGCTTCGAAACAGCAGGTGCGCGGAACGGAAGGCGTGGCGCACGCGATGCAGATTATCTCTGGCATCACGCGGCAGACTTCCCAAGGTACGCGCGGCACGGTGGCGACGGTCAGCCAGTTGGTGAAATTGTCTGACCAACTAAACGAAGCCCTGGCGCAGTTCCGAGCGAACACCAAGGTGGCCGCGGCACTCGAAGACACGGATCGGCCAGTCCCGGCAGGAGCGGTGCGTTAGAGGTGAGAGTGACTCCCGCGGGTAGACCGGGAAGCGAGTGGGAAGGCCATGAGTGAACGCCACGGGGCGGGACACGGTTTGACGGACCACGAACTGAGCGAGATCCGCATGCTGATTGAGGCGCGTACGGGCATTCATTTCGACGAGTCGCGGGAGAGATTTCTCTCGACGCGCGTGCGGGAGCACATGCACGAGCGTGGCTATACGCGTGTGAATGAATTGCTGCGGGCAGTCCGAAAGACGAATGTCGAGTACGACTCGCTGCTGGAGCGGATGCTGACTCAGGAGACTTCTTTTTTCCGGTATCCGGCGGTCTTCGAGGCTTTTGAGAAGCGTGTGTTGCCGGAGATTCACGTATCGAAATTCTGGAAGAACCCGCGGACGCTGCGGGTGTGGAGCGCGGGCTGCTCGACGGGCGAAGAGCCTTATTCGATTGCCATCACGATTGTCGATTCCCTTTCGTTTGCGGATGCGTGGAATGTGGAGATTCTGGCGACGGATGTCGGCAAGCTGGCGTTGAAAGCAGCGGAAAAAGGGATTTATTCAGGCCGTAGTCTTGGAAGCGTGAGCGAAAACCAGCTGGACGCTCATTTCACGAAGGTGGAGAACAAGTTCCACGTCAAGCCACGGCTGAAGAAAATGATTTCGTTCGCACCGATGAACCTGGCCGCGCCGGTGTATGTGGGCCGAATGGATTTAATTTTCTGCATGAACGTGTTGATTTATTTCACCGAAGAGCGCCGCCGCGGGCTGGTACAGCGTTTCTACGAAGCGCTAGAGCCGGGCGGATACCTTTTTTTGGGCCATTCGGAATCGATTTCGAAGATGCCGGTGAAGTTTCAGGCGATCGTGCTTGGGGATTGCATTTTGTACCGGAAGCCAACGATGCAAGAGCAGCAGAAAGCCGAACTGGTAGCGGAGGGACGCGCGTGACCACGCCGGACCGCGAAGCGGTCGAGATGTTCCTCCAGGAAGCCGCGGAGCACCTGCAGTATTTGCGGGAGTACGTGAGCGTGCTGCAGGAAGTTTCGCCGCGGCGGGAGGATCTGGAGCGCCTCTACATTTCGGCGCATACGCTAAGCGGAACCTCGGTCAGTTATGGATTTCCACGGTTTTCGGAAGTGGCAGCGAAGCTGGCACACATTTTCCAGTATGCGCTGCAAGCGCCGCTCGGCGACGACCTGCACGGGCCGCTGATAGAATTCCTTTCCGACGGCATTTCGATCCTTGAAACCAGTTTGCTCGAGATTAGCGACACCGGACAAGAAAATGTCGAGGATGTCGCCACCTTCAAGGAGCGTTACCGCTTTGCGTTTCCGCCGGAACCTCCGCCTTTGAATTTGGGAATGCCCGCAACCGCACCCCTTTCGCAGGCACCATCGGATTATCAAGATGAACCCGAACTTGCGAATGTTGGCCAAACGGGATCGTATTTCGATGCGCTGCCTGTGGACGACGAAGTTCCCGACGAGATTCTGGAGTTTTTCCAGCCGGAAGCCCAAGAACATTTGCAAATAGTAGCGGACTGCTTGCTTTCGCTGGAAGGCAACAACAATCCGGAAGAAATTAACCGGTTATTCCGGGCGATTCATACCGTCAAGGGATCCGCCGCGCAGGTCGGCTTGCGGCGCCTGGGCGGCATCGCACATCGCGTTGAGGATTTGATCGGGCGTTTGCGCGAGGGAGAGATTCAACCTTCGCCGTCCGTGGTGGACATCTGCCTGGAATCGGTGGACGTGCTGAAGAAGACGCTGCACCGCGAGTGGGCGGACGAGGTGGAGTTTCGCGCAGGGGTCGATTCCCTCTTGGGACGCATCGCGGCATTTGTCCCGCAAGAAATTGAGGAAGAGACGCAGGCGGTAACGGTTGCGGAGGCGGAGGAAGAAGCTCCGGTTAAGGGAGGCGTTGAAAAGAGCGCACCAAAAGCGCCCCTTACTGCCAAGCAAGTTGCCGCGAACAAGTCGGTGCGCATTGCGCTGGGCCGGTTGGACCGCATGATGAACACGGTCGGTGAGTTGGTGATCAGCCGAACGAAAATGGTTGGGCGCGTGACGGAACTGGAAAAACTGATCGACACACTGGGTTTCTCGAAAGAGCGGTTGCACGGCAAAGTCAACGAATTCCAGGAAAAGTACGAGTTCAACCGAATTCGCTCGCAGCTTGCAACGCCATGGGCGAGTTCGCAGACAAAGAAACTTCTGACTAACGCCGCTGCCGGTGAGGGGTCGTACCTCGAAGAGTTCAGCGAACTGGAGATGGACCGGTACGACGACTTCAACATTCTTTCGCGGTCGATGACGGAAATTTCGGCGGACGTGAATGAGGTGTTGACGCAGCTTGAGGGCTACGTCGGGCGGGTCGAGGGCGACATCGACGAATTTACGAAACTGGCGCACCACCTGCAGGACGAAATCACAGCGGCACGCATGGTGCCGATCGGGACGTTGTATTCGCTTCTCTCACGCGCGGTGAGAGACGCGGCGAAATCCTCGAAGAAGCGTGTGGAGCTGAATTTTTTGGGAAGCGAAACGGAACTGGACAACAACATTATTCAGCAGATTTCGGATCCTCTGGTGCACCTGGTCCGCAACTCGGTGGCGCACGGAATTGAGTTGCCGGAGATTCGCGCGGCGCAGGGAAAGCCTGAAGAAGGAAAAGTTTCGCTGCGCGCTTACCATCGCGGCAATCACATTTACATCGAAGTGGAAGACGACGGGCGCGGCATCGACTACGAACGCGTGAAGCACAGCGCGATCGAATGCGGCCTGGTCTCAGGCGAAACAGCTGACCGGCTGACGGAACGCGACTTGCGCGAAATGTTATTTCATCCGGGCTTTTCGACTGCCGTTGTGAAGACGGAACTGGCCGGGCGCGGCGTTGGGCTGGACGTGGTTCGTTCCAACTTGAACGCGTTGAACGGCGAAATCGAAGTAAACAGCGTGGCTGGGTCGGGGACGAAGTTCACGCTGAAGGTGCCATTAACGCTGATTATTTCGCCAGCACTCTTCGTGCGCTGCGGTTCGCATCATTTTGCCCTGCCGCTTGCGGTAGTGGAAGAGATCCGGCGTTTGCGAGCGGATGAAATTGAAGATGTCGGTGGAAAACTTCTGACCAAAGTACGCGACATTGTGACGGAAGTGGTACGCCTGGATTCATATCTTGGATTGCCTCCCCTCGAGCCCATCAATGGATATTTCCGGATGGTGGTGGCGAACGCGGGGAACCGCCAGATTGGCGTGGTGGTCGAGGAAGTCCTGGGCAAGGACGAAATTGTTATCAAGAACCTGGGCGAGTACCTGCGGAAGGTGAAGCTGTTCCCTGGAACCACGATCGCACCCGATGGCAGCTTGATTCTGCTGATCGATTTGAACCGTATGGTGGCGACGGAGCCAAATGAACGCCGTGCCGTGCAGGCAAGTGCCAGCGCAGCACGCATTTTTGCGCCAGGATCAACTGCTGTGGCACGCGGCACGATTCCTACGGAAGCGATCGACCGCGTAGAGCAGGAGCGGGTGGTCGTCATCGCCGACGATTCGATCAGCGTGCGCAAATTTGTCGGACGCATGTTGGAAAAGAACGGCTACCGGGTAAAACTTGCGGCGGATGGGCTGGAAGCGGCGGAACTTGTGGCGCAACACGGCTGCCACATGGTGATCACCGACCTCGAGATGCCGCGAATGACCGGCTACGAACTAATGGCGCAACTGCGACAGAGCCCGTCAACCAAACGAATTCCAGTAATGGTGGTGACTTCGCGTGCCGGAGCCAAACACCGCGACCGGGCGATGAAGGAAGGCGCGTCAGCATTTCTGACGAAGCCGGTGCAGGAAGATCAGCTGCTTGCAGCGGTGGAACAACTGATCGGAACGGAGGCGGCACGCCCGATCGTGCCGGTCGGATAGACAAGCCATGGCCAGCGCCCTCCCCAAAAAGTTTCGCGTGCTCGTTGTGGACGATTCCGCCTTCATGCGCAAGGTGCTGGAGTCAATTTTCAACGCCGACGAGCAACTGACGGTAATCGGCCACGCAAAAGACGGCCGCGAGGCCATCGCACTGGCGGAATCGCTGAAGCCCGACGTGATCACGATGGATTTGAATATGCCGCATCTGGATGGGTTGCAGGCGACGGCGCAGATCATGACCACGAATCCCCGCCCGATTGTGGTGGTGAGCTCCGAAAGCAAGGAAGGCGCGTCGAGTACGCTGCGGGCGCTGGAACTGGGCGCGATTGATTTTGTCACCAAGCCATCTTCGGGAATTGATCTGGACATGCAGAGCGTGAAGGACGATTTGCTCCGCAAGGTGCGAATTGCGGCGAAGGTGCGCGTTGTGCGAACAGCGTCCCGGCTCGCAGCCCAATTGCAAGCGCCAATGAACGGCGGTGCGGCGCTTAAGCCTCAGCCACCCGTGGCTCGTGCTGCGAGTCCTTCGGTACTTCCTCCGGACATGCGTTTTCCCGTAGTGGTTCTGGGTGCTTCGACGGGCGGCCCGGCAACGGTGATGCGGCTTGCGCCGGGATTCACGAAGGATTTTCCAGCTGCGGTGATTCTGGTGCAGCACATGCCGGCGGCGTTCACCACGCAATATGCGCTGCAATTGGCGGAGTTTACGGGCATTCGAGTAAAAGAGGCGGAAGCGAGTGAATCGGTGCAACCGGGGACATTTTACATTTGTCCGGGCGGGCAGCATCTACGAGTTTCTCCGACCGGCCGCATTCAACTGGATGGAGCAACGGGACGGATTGACGGATACCTGCCAAACATCGACGTGACGATGGAATCCGTCGCGGCCTTTGCGGGCGCGATGAGCATCGGCGTGGTACTGACCGGCATGGGCAGCGACGGAGCGCGCGGCTCAAAGGCGATCAAGAACGCGGGCGGATACGTACTGGCGCAGGATGAAGCCACGTCTGTGATCTTCGGAATGCCGGCCGAGGCGATCAAGAGCGGCGCAGTGGATCATGTGCTCGGCATCGACGACATTTACACCTCTATTGAAAATCGCGTGCTTGGATTACGCCGGTTGTCACCAACGGGAGTGCGCTGATGCAGTTTGCGTCCACGCACAAAGCGCCGCACGCGCGGACGGAGCAGATCATATTGTTCCGCTGCAGCACGCAGGTGTTTGCGATTTCATCGGCATCGGTGCAGGAAGTGCGCAGCGTGGACACTTTGGCGGGGTCGCCGACGGAAATCGACGAGCCCACCCTTCCGAAGGTGCGGCACATGTTCCGCCGGGGCGAACAGAATCTCTACGTCGTAAACGGAGCAGTGCATTTTGGATTGCGGCCTTCGCCCGCTTCGCTGATTCTTCTGTTGCGCCGGTCGCGCACGGCGCTGCTGATTGATGGCATTGAGAAAATGACAACCATGACGCTGCTTCAGGCTCTGCCAGCGGCGTTTTGCCACGAAGAGCGCGTGTGGTATCGCGGGCTGACAGTGTTGGATCAGAACGTGATCCCTGCAGTGAGTCCCGAGGGATTCTTAACCGCTGATGAACTTTTTCTTCTCGACGCGTTGGTCAGCCGGATGGTTGTGGCGGAGACTGCCGTGGCAAGCGAGATGGGTTTGGGTCTATGAGCATGGTGGAGCAATTCGACGCGCGATCGTGCGTGCTGCTGCGACTGGGCGACCGGCGCTTTGCGCTGGCTGCCGAGCAGATTGCGGAACTTGTGGCACCCAGCCGCGTGTTCCGGTTTGCCCACCGTACGACTGAGATTGATGGCGTGATTCTGCGGCGTGGCCGAGTGGTTCCCGTGTGTGATGTGGCAGAGAAGCTGACCGGGAAAAAACTGACGTCGCGGCGATTTTATCTGGTAGCGACACAGAAGCGGGGAGCATCGCTTGATTGGGTTGCCCTGCCGGTCAGTGGCGAATGCGAATTGATCACCGCGGACTTGACGCCTGCGGGCGAGTCGGACTCGCCGCACGTGGCCGCATGGCTTTCGCACGATGGCGAAGTGATTGAAGTGTTGAATCTGGATGCACTGACGCCGGTGCCGGGCGATCGCGCAATCCTGACCCAAGGCGGAAGCCCGGAGGCACACGCATGAGCGTGCCCGGAAAGCCGGCAAAAATTCTCTTGATTGACAGCAACGTGCTGTTTTCGAAGAGGCTGGGGGATGCGCTGCGACGCGAGGGATTTGAGGTGACGACTGCAACGCAGGCCGCGTTTGCGCTGACCACGCTCGAATACAGCGCGCCATCGGTGATTGTGTGCGCAACAAATATGCGGGAGATGGGAGCGCTCGAAATCGCCAGGATAATTCACGCCGATCCGAAAAACACCGCATTGCCGGTGATTGCGATGGGCGACGGCAGCCAGCGGGCGCTGATGGAATCGTTCCAGGCGGGTTGCGACGATTATATTGACCGGCATTTGTCGCCGGGGGTGATCGCGAATCACATCAAGAACATCGTCATCAGCAAGCTGGAAGGATTTCAGCCGACACAGATGCTGGGCCAGGCGGATACAAGCCTGAGCGGGAACTTGACGCACCATGACCTGACCGGCGTGATGCAAATGCTGGGGCAAGCGCGGCAGACGGGGGCACTGACCATCAACGCAGGAGAGACCGACGCGGTTTTGTTTTACGACGGTGGAGAAATCACCCACGCGGAATGCGGATCGCTTTTTGGGGATGAAGCCGTGATTCACATCTTGAAAAACTGCGTGAAGTGCGGGGCTGGCATTTACAAATTTATTTACGGCGCGGCTTCAGCGCAACGCACGGTGCTGCGTTCGGCAACCGACCTGATGCTCGATGCCATGCGCGAATTTGACGAAACGGAGCGAACCGGCTCCGACGAGTTGGCGGACAAGGAGGCCCAATGAGCGACGCGATTGTTCTTCCGGAGGCTGGAGCAACCGAACCGCGGCGTACACCGACGGTTTATTTTATTGATGACAGCGCGACGATGCGCGAGGTCATCAAGATCGCATTTCGGCGCGAGAGTATCAACGTGGTGGCTTGCGCTGATGCCGCGTCGGCGCTGGCTCAGTTTGATGAAAATCCGCCCGACTTGGTGATCACCGATGTAATCATGCCGGACCAGGACGGTTATTCCGTTTGCAGCCAGGTGAAGCAGAATCCGCAGTTCGCGAAAACCCCGGTGATTTTAATGTCTGGCGTGGTGAACAAGAGTGTTGCCGACCGCGCGGTAGCGGTGCAGGCGGATGAACTCGTGCGGAAGCCGTTCCAGCCGCAGGAATTGATCTCCCGCGTCAAGAATCTGATTGGCCACGGCGCGCCGGTGCTGCAGCATCCGTCGGAACGTCCGATGGCCATACCCTCGTTGAGCAGTCTGTTTGCGGCTCCCGCAGCACCGCGGATCGTTCCGCCTCCTGCGCCGGTCCATGCCTTGCCACCTGCGGCGGATTCCCTGCCGCCTGACAATGTCTGGCCGCGGGCCCTCGCCGAGGCGTTCGTGCAGCAGGGCAACGCCGCCGCGCCGCAAACTCCTCCACCCACTCCGACCGCTGGTCCCCGTGCCGCTGGAACTGCCACGGACATACAGAAATTGCGCGTCGAAATTTCGCGACTGGAAATTCTGGTGAAAAAGCTGCAAACCGAATTGCAGATCGAGCGCCAATACAACCAGGCGCTGGAGCTTCACGTTCGCACACTTACGCAAGTCGATTAACGCCGGGCGAGGCTCACCTCCGACAAACTCAGCAAGTTGCAAATCCTTAAGCGAGGCGATTCGCAGCTCTCCGCGTGCTTAGTGCCAATGAGGAAACACCTGTCCCTTCGGACAATTTCCCGGTCGTCGCCGAGCCTTTAACCTAACAAGGTACTTTCCCAGGGGGATACTATGAGCAAGTCCATTACGTATGGATTGGCAAGCGTTCTAGCCGTGTGCGTGTTTGGATTGCCGGCCGTCGGCAGCCCGCAAAGCACGAACAAATCGTTGGACGCGACCACTTTGGTGGCACTGGTGGCGGGCGATGCCCTTGCCGAAAATATCGTCTCGGCCGTGAAGACGCATGGACTGAGCTTTACTCCGACAGCCGAATTCAAAGCCCAACTTTCCGAAGCGGGTGCAACCAGCGAAATATTGGAAGCAGTGGGCAAGGCCACAGTCGCCGCAACGAAAGACGGCGAAGGAATAAACAATGACGCAACCGGACGGGAGCATCTGGCCCTCGCTGGAAAACGGATGCGTGCAAACGAATTTGAAGAGGCGGCGAAAGAGGTGAACGACGCGCTGCGCACAGGGAGTAGAAAAGCCGACGCCGGGTTCGTGATGGGCGAGTTCTTGAAGCAACAAGAGGAATGGGCTGCGGCCGCGGAAGTCTACGCGGAAGTGCTGAAACAAGAGCCAGCTTTTCCGGAGGCACGAACCAAATTAAGTTACGTTTTGTTCCGGGTAGGAGATCAAGAGGAATCCCTGCGGCAGGCGAAAGCGGCGCTTGCGGAGACTCCCAACAACGCGGAGGCCTACAAGAATGCCGGTCTGGCGCTCGAGGAGATGCGGAAATTTGACGCGTCGGAAGGCGAGTTTCGCGAAGCGCTGAGAATCAAACCCGATTATGAAAAGGTTCACTATGATCTTGGGATTCTCTGTTTTGCAAAAGGCGATGTGCAAGGGGCTATTGCTGAGTATTCGAAGGCGCTGGCGATGGACCCAAAAGACATCAACGCGTACACCAATCTGGCCTACACCTACAACCAGAAACACGATTTCGACAACGCGATCCGCGTCCTCCGCCAGGCAAAAAAAGTGGATCCCCGGAACGTAAGTATCCGGCACGATCTTGGGTCAACATTGATGCACGCGAATCAGAGTCCGCAGGCCGTGGTGGAATTCCGCGAATTAGAAGCCATGGCGCCTGAATCCGAAGTCTGCCATATCTGCCTGGCGTCAGCGCTGGTACAAACCGGGGATCTGGAGGGCGCGAAAAAGGAATATCAGATCGCCAAGAAAATGGATCCTGTGGATCCAAGAGTTCACGAAGGACTCGGCGCATTATATGAAACGCAGAAAAGCTATCCGGCTGCGCTGAAGGAGTACGAGGAAGAATCCCGGCTTGAGCCGGATGGCGCCGATGGGCATTGGCGAACAGGATTGCTTCTGCTGATTATGAAGGACCCGAAAAGGGCTGTGGATGAGCTAGAAGCCGCGGAGAAGCTGGATCCCGGTAATGCGGATGTACATGAAGGCTATGCGCGGGCGCTGGCTGCAAACGGCGACTCACAGAATGCGGTGGGCGAATTTAAGGAAGCGCTGCTGCTGAACGGACAGGACATCGGCACGCAACTGGATTACGCCGGGTTCCTGGAAAAACAGGGTGACTGGGTTGGCGCGATGGAACATTACCGGCTGGCGAAGAACTATTTTAACGTGGCGGTGGCGCAGCCGGCGTTCACGAAAACGCTTCGCAATGCGGATGGCGATTTGCAGGCGGCCGAAGCCCGGTTGAAGCAGCATTTGAGCGACTTGAGAGCCGCCGGAAAAGGCGCCGAGGCTGCGAGCCTGGAAGCAAAACTTGCCGGCGCGGATGCGACAAAGGGTTTGTCGGGAAAAGTGGACGCAGCCATGGATGCCGGCATGCGGGCCTTCCGGGAAAATAATTTTGCGGAGGCAGAGCGCAGCTATAAGAACGCGGTCGAGTACGCGGAGCAGTTGAATCCCAATGAGGCGCGGCTGGCGCTATCGCTCGGATACCTCGGTACCATGTATTTCGGCCGCAAGGATTGGCCGGATGCCCGGCAGGCATATGAGCGGCAGTTGAAAGTTGTCACGGAACTCTACGGAGCAAATTCGCCGCAAATCAGCATGCCGCTGACTTCGCTGGGCCAGGTTTCTGCGGAACAAGGCGATTACGCAAAAGCCGAACGTTTGTTCCTGCAAAATTTAACCTTGACCCAGAAGAATCAGGGAGACACTAGCATTGGGTACGTGATGGGCCTGCGCGCGATCGGCGAACTCTACTATTCAGAGAAGCAGTATGAAAAAGCGATGCCGTTTGCGCTGCAGGGCGTGAAAACCGGGGAAATTCTGTTTGGAACGGACGGCATGCAGTTGGTGGGCAGCAAGGGATTGGTCTGCAGGTTGTACGACGCGCTGAATCAAGCGGAAAAGGCGGAGGCTTGCGACCGGCAACTAATCGTGCTGATGGAGAAGACGTACGGAGAGAATAGCCCCGTGCTGGCGCCAACATTGACGAGCCGGGTGAAAGCATTGCGGGCACTTGGGCGCAATGAGGAAGCTGACGAGGTGGAAAAAAGACTGCACGGATTGCAGAATTCCGCGGTAGGTTTGAACTGAACTCCTGCGCGGCGTAATGCGCTGCAGATTTGCCTCCTTCCACCACAGTAATCGCTGGTCCGGTTGACGGGGTATTACGCACTGAGGAGAAAATGCTACACCCCTGAGGAGCGGGCCTTTTGGGCGATGCACTTGATTTCATAACAAGGCTGGCTCCCCCGACCCGAGTAGACTGTCACTTAAGGTCCTGGGGCGGATGTAAAATCTCAGCATGAAATCAAAAACTGCGCTTCGCGTCATTCTAGTCATTCTGTGGGCTTTTTTCCTCGTGCTGTACGCCGCGAGCAAGATAGATTTTTTCAGCAGATACAACGCGAATGGCACTGGCCAACATTTGCGACACCACAGCATCTATTGGGTCGCAATAGCTGCCACCACGTTTTTGATTTGGCTGGTAGAAATGTTCGGCGTTCGCCCTAACAGAGCTCGGACCGAAGGAGGCCGAGATGAGACAAGACATTAGGGATATGGCGTCGGTTAGAACCGGAATTGAACGCCGATCTGATAGCGGAGGTTGCTCTGGTTCTGGTTTCCGGCTGTGAATCCATTGCCGAACCGAGTGAGAACGTAATCGACCTGGACGGGCCGGAAAGCAATCGCCCTTGAGAGGGGAATGTCGAGCCCGCCCCCCATGACAAAATCGAACGCGTTGTTGCTCGGATTGTTAACCAGACAACCTTGGGATACCTTGCAAAGGTTGCTGTAGAAACTGGAATGAGCTCCGCCAAAAAGCGCTTCTCCAAATGGTTCGACCTGTAGGGTACGGAGCTTCGTGCGGAGTTTAACGACCGGCCCGATGTTGTATGTGAAGAGGTTGGCGCTCGCGCTGGCGACACTCGAACCGCTTGTATGGGTGTCCAGGTTGCCTTGGTACCCGCCAAATTCCGCCTTTATTCCCAACATCTTCATGAGAAAAACGCTGACGTCCGCGCCCCCTCCATTCAGGTAATGACTGCTGAGGGTTCCGTTGTTCTCAGGATAAAAACGGAAATAGGAGTAGTAACCGGTGATTTCCACCTTTGGACTGTCCTGGGCACAAGCCACACTGCTAGGAATGAATCCAACGACTAAAAACCAAATAAATTGTTTCATTTTGTCTTTCCCTTTTTCCAGCTTTTGCGCAGGTCGCAAAATTTGGAAATCCCAGAGTTGTTTTTTCCACGGTTTTCCGCGGAGACCTAGATAGGAATTGAACAAAGCGGCGGGGGAAGAGGGTTGAACGAGCGAGTTCAACGCAGCAACGAACCCTTCGAACGAGCCTAGCCGCACCGCCAGACCTCTCCTGCCCTGACTTCCTTCTATCCTGCCTGAACCAGGCATTTCGGCTGGACTACGGCGAATTTAGGCGTTGACTCGATGCATCACAACTAGGGGATTCACTAGCATCTCTTCGGTGGGGTCGGCACAACTCCTTTGTATGCGCGTCTGTCTTTCTGCAATATTCAATGCTATCGCGTAACATGCACACGATCGGTTCGTACTGCCGAGAAACTCCTGGCGCTCAGTTGATTTGATCTCCAGTGCCACAATGGCTTCTGGCAATGGCGTTCCATGCTTTATCCCCAGGACCTACTCGGTTTTTCAGATGGAAGCCAACCTACAACGCGAAGTGATACTGCGCTTCCGGTGTGTCCGCCGCCTGCGGTATCTTTCCTTCCGTGCATTACTGGGCCACCGGCCCACGAACTCTAATGTTGTTGCGCGATACTTGGGCGGTCGTCCTCTTCCGAATGGACACCATACAGACTCACCCTTGGAATGTGACCCCAAGCCTCTTTGTAATACCGAGGCTCGACTCCTCAGAAGTGCCATTACTGAAGTGAACGATCAAGCGATCGAAGAAGATCGTGTCACCACTGACCCGCAACTGAATCGTATGAAAAGGCCCGTGACGACGAGTAATCTGAATCTTTCCATGATCCTGACTGCCGCCTACCTCGATATAGCCCAAGAAGTCCCAAAATTGCCCCCGGGCGGATACGGAGGTGGCCAAGGCTAATACCAAGAACCCAGCGAGAGTACGCCGAAAGCGCTTCCGCAGCATAGTAAGTTCTAGGACTACTAAAACTACCTATAGCAGGCTCTCCTTCCTCCCTGACAGCTCAATCACCCGGAACTAACCCAATTGATTAACGATAGTCGCGATCTGTGTTTCCTGGTGCCAGACCCTCCCGGGCTACCGACGCTGTCTGAACTCCCTTTTTCGGGACCCTGGGGGTGATTGCGAGTCGTTTGGGGTGCGTGGTCCTGGTACTGTCAGAATTGCCAATTGCGCTGCCGCCACCGGACGTCCAATCTGCCCCGCAGTCAGCCCAATTTACCCGATGGTGTGTGGACGGGTGTGCGGGCAGGAGATAATTTTATGAGGCTTCAAGGACTCAAGGCTTTTTGCCTGGTGCTTGGCACAACGGTTTTGCTCAGCTCGGTTACCTTTGCGCAAGACGCGAAGCGAGGAAAACTGAAGATGTCGGTGATCCCGAAGCAGGCCTACACATTTGTCGACGGGAAGGCAATTGGTCCCGGCAACCGGACCATCAAGCTCGACGTCGGTTCACACCATGTAGTTGTCGCCAACTATGGATACAACTTTGTCGAAAAAGAAGTCTCGATCGATTCGGATAAGACACTACCTGTGGAAATAAAGCTGGAACGCGTTGACGCAACCGTGCCAGGCCCGCGTGGTCGCATCCAGATTGAGACAGGAGGGCTTCACGGGGCAACAGCCGCCGCCGTGCTTCTGAACGGCAAAAAGCCTCTGTACTTCGTAGGCCACGTAGATGAGTTCAATCACGACCTTTTTGGCTGGCACCAGGAATTGATCGTGCCGCCAGGAACGCACCAAGTGACAGTCACTCGCGATGGCAAGGAACTCTGGTCCGGCCCGATTACGGTCGCGGCAGACCAGCGCGTGATTGTTAATGTCTCGAATGGAAAAGAAAAGACCAAGCCCTGGCCACGTGGCTCGTCGTGCCCGACATATCGCACACAATGCGAACTGCCCAAATTGGCGCCACGCTTTACGGCCGGCATTGCAAGCGCCACCGTCGTTGTGGCGCCTGTTAGCGGAACTGTCTCTGCCAATCCGTCGAAAATCGATTGCAACCAGAGTACCCAGCTAGCCTGGGTTTCCAAAGATACAGTCGAAGCCGACATGAGCGGCATGAGCCCAGTTCCAACATCAGGCGAAAGAACTATTTCGCCCCGGCAAACCACCGTATATCAGCTTACGGCTTCAGGACCAGGTGGCGTAATAACGCCGAGCACGACGGTGGAAGTCAACTCTGTCGTGCAATCCTCGCTGAACGCTTCGCCCACGGAGGTCAGGTACCGCCGGATCGGCGACAAGATCATCGAACAAGGGAGCACTACGCTGAATTGGTCGTCGTCCAACTCCGACGCCACCTCGCTGAATCCGGGTGGCTCTGTAGATTCCAGCGGCTCGAAGTCCATCACCCTCAGCCCAACGCAGAGCGGCACTGGTCCCGTGGACGAAGAGTTCAAATATACTTTGAACGCGACCAATGCATGTGGTGGTTCGGAAACCAAGACGGTGGCGGTACGCCTGAAGGGATCCGTTGAACCCATTCCCGCTGTGCAACTCAACAGTGTTTTCTTCCCGACCGCCTATCCTACCAAGGATGACCCAGCGCTGGGACTCGTTCGTAGTCAGCAGGAAGTATTGACAACCCTTGCCACCGGATTCAAACAGTATCTCGAATTCGACCCTAACGCGAAGTTGTCGCTCGGCGGAAACACCGATGAACGCGGCGCGAATGAGTACAACGATGCATTGTCCGAACGCAGGGTTCAGCGAGTGAAGGATTTCCTGGTTTCGCAGGGAATCGCCGCCGAAAAGATCGATACCTCACCGTACGGCAAGCAGAAATTGCTGGACAAAGCCACAGTTAGCAACCTGCAAAACCAAAATCCAAACCAGCCCCCTGAAAAGTGGGTGCGCGATTCCCGTGCGACCTGGCTGGCTTACAATCGCCGCGTTGACATCGTTCTCATGCCCACCAACAGCGAATCGGTGCGGTTGTATCCCAATGGAGCTCCGGATTCCCAACTTCTTTGGCAAATTCCCAAACCGGCCCGAACCGCGGTTGAAGGGTACAACTGAGCGCTCCCGGGAAGCAGGTTGGGTGTGTGACACTCAGGCGTGCGAGGCGTTCCGGCTGGAGAATATAGCAGAATTGCAGCGGTGTACCTTGTGCAAAACGGACCAAGCCAGAGGCGGGTGGCGCACCCCTCTTGGGTGGCCTACCCTTCGTTGCATTTTACAGGGGGCGGGCCAATCTTCTCTTAGATTCTTATCCGTCAGGATCCCGTTGGGAAATGGACAAGAAAAGCATGGTGCGCCCAAGGGGACGATTTTAGAACTTTTATCGGAGAATTGGAGTCAAGTCTGTCACACGACCGGATCCTTACAGGTCTTAGTCCGAAGGAATATCCGCTGCCCTTCTTGAGGTTGTCCGGTGAAAGAAGAAAGAAAAAGTGTGCCTTGACATCAACCGGCCTTCTCATGGAAGGACTTACATTTCTTTCAGAAGGTTACTCTGAACCGAAGAACCCCGAGATACCTCACTAGGGGTTACCCTAGTTGTTGGGGAAGCGAATCTGAGCTAAGTCTTGATTAACCGATAAAGTTCGTATTGGACCGCTCTCGCACGATCTAAGCGCACACGCCTCGCGCACCTCAGGGGTGTAGCAATTTCCCCTCAGCGCGTAATACCCGCTGGTCCGGTTGACGGGATAGGAGATAGGAGAGGGCGAAACCGGTCTATTTTGCACAAATTTGGTGCAAATGTGAGATTTGGCCCAAGAGATCGCTCCTCGTGTTGGATCAAAACTCTTGGCGTGTAGCTTCCTCAAAATCGTGAACAATTTGCCTGGTACGCACAGTGAAAGTTAATTCGCCGCCTGTATCACGGTCGGTCCAATATTCTCCATCAAGTTTGTGAATCGGTTTTCCTATCAAGTTTAGCAGTGCCCCGCCGTGGTGCACGGGACTCCGAGCGCGTTCTAATAGCCGCGGAATGTTTCTATATGTGACAGCGAGCTTGTACACACCAACCTTGTCAGAGAATACGTTTCCGGACAGACTTTCAGACATTGATTCTACGGTGAGCATTCGAATATCAATTGTGGAATATGTTTGTCTGATTACATAGTAGACTTCAGTCGGCAGGCGATGTTGTTGCGTCTGGGGATCAATCCAATCGCTAACCAACATGCCTTTCCAAGTTCCGCGCAAATCGGGTTGAGAAGTCAGCCATGGATGGAAAACTGGCCAAGCCCATAGCCAGCGTTCCCATAAAACTAGCGCGGCGGATAGACCAGTCACCACATAAGAAAATGGCGTAAGCGAGTGCAGTGAGACGGTTTGGTGCTGAAATACTAGGACTCCAGCCCAGATCACTATTGCCAGCCCAACAAGGGTCTTGAGTTGATTCTCGGTCATCATCTAGGTGAACTCACACTACTTCCACGCTGCCAACGTGGGACCGCAGCATGAAGCACACATATCCAAATCGCCAGCATCACGCCCAACATCAGATTGGTCAGGATTTCCTTTTTGATGCTCCCCATTTTTTGAACTCCAAATAATCCCAAGCGGCTGATAGAAAAGCATGTGCTTGCTCAAGCGTCCACGTGTGTGCCTTGAAAAAGATACTTCAATTCGTTCACTTCGCCCCATTCCTTACATGTTTCAAGCTTAAGCGTATCGTTAAAAAGGTTCGCCCGTACTTCTCGAACGTCGGATGTGTAGGTGTCGCGACCGAATGCGGGATTCGGGGCGTTCCACACCAGGCATTCGATCAAAAATGATGCGATGGGAGCGGCGGCGGCAACATTCTTGTCATTCATCTTGTAGCGAAGACGCTTGAGGATTCGCACCACATCCTTGAATCGTCCACCAGTAGCCGTGTTCTTGCGTACGCCGTTGTCGTAGTTCTGGTCCGGCCAATTGACAATGCGCCAGCTGTTATCGGGAACGAACGCGGCGCCCGTGATCCAACTTCCGTTCTTTAGGTAGCGTCGATGCTCAAAGCAGGATACAACGTCTGCGGCAAGGCGGTAGGTGTTCTCTTTAATGTCAAAAGCCTTGCTGCCCCGAGTTACGTGTCCGTTCTTAAGGTAAGAAGCGAGCGTCGATCCGACATCGTTTTTGAACGAACTATAGCTGTAATCTGCAGGGGAGCTAAGATTGAAATCCGTGTTCTTCATCCCCTCTGGGTAATCGCACATCAGACTGTCCGAACAGCAGACGCAGACATCTACATCGCTATCCTCCCGGACATTGGTACGGTTGCAATACGATCCTTGGGCAAACACTTTGATGGTGTGCTTGGACAAGGTTTCGCTCGCATTGATCGCTTTGCGCACAGCGGTCACGGCGTTGTCGCAGGTCGCCTGCTCCGTCTGCCCTGGAGCCTTCGCCCATGACTTCAGGGAATCTTCGAAAGCCACTTTCCCTCCTGAATATTTTATACATAGCATAAGGCAGAAGAAAAGGCGAAAGCAGGAGGCGTGGAAACCTGTGGATAATAAATCGATCAGTAAAGGAGAACAGAAATGACAAAAGCCAACAAACTCACCCGACCATTCGCTGGAGCGCAATA
>Ga0210402_10000352_pt1 | contig 52244 bp, 45 predicted proteins | sample IncBWC7MmetaG_FD_161055 | JGI IMG/M metagenome (GOLD analysis project Ga0210402, IMG submission 161055) | Forest soil microbial communities from Barre Woods Harvard Forest LTER site, Petersham, Massachusetts, United States - Inc-BW-C-7-M | ecosystem: Environmental > Terrestrial > Soil >... | reverse complement strand
TCATCCGTGGTCTTGATGTAGAAGGCGGCTAGATTCGCGCGCCAGCGGTCGTTGCCCGCTTTGATGCCCGCCTCGTAATTGTCGCTGCGCGCGGGCCTAAGCCCAAGATTCAAGCCCGGCAGACTGCCGTCGACCGAGCGATAGGCCAGATCGTTCAAGGTGGGCGTTTCGAATCCCTTGCCATACGACGCGTAAACATTGACCGCCTCCATGGCGCGGTATGTGACGCCCGCGACCGGGTTCACCGCCGAATAGCGAACTTCGCTATCCGCGGCATCGAGTACGGCCAAGTGACCATGAGAAGTCACGTCCACCAGACTGTTGCGTACGCCGGCGATCAATCGCCAACGGGCCGAGGGATCCCACTGCACCTGCAGATACTGATCAAAGTCGTACACGTAGTTGGTTTCATAGCGGCGCAGCGCCCCCTGCACGCCGAGCGCCGAGCCTATGTAATTCAAATAGCCCTTGCGCGTCTCCGCCAGATCGTCGTAGTTGAGGCCGGCGACCAGCAGCAATGGCGTGCCCGCCACGCTGCGCTGATCCGCGACATGCAGATCGATGCCCCAATACGCCCGGTTCAAATCGATGACGCCGCCGGGATAAAGCGGTGCCGCGGCCTCTGTCGCCTTGGGTATGGCCTGGAACTGCTTCGTACCTCGCTGCCCGGTATAGGCGGTAGCGAATACTTCATCGGCAGCGCTGAGTTTGTCCTGGTAGGTAACGCCCAATTGCTCCTGATCGAGACTTTTGCGGGTGTTGTAGGCAATTGCGTTCACGCCCGCCTGAGTCGGGTTCGCCTCGAATTGTGCGCGGGTCAGCCCCAGGGGGTCCTGCACGAACGCCGTTTCAATGGCGTTGCCCACGATCGTCAATTTGGAGGAGTCGCTGGGGGCCAGACTCACCTTGGTATTGAAGAGATTGCGCTGCGCTTCGCTGTGCACGCGATATCCATTGGTTTGAAAGTGCGAGGTGTCCACGACGTAGTTGGCCGCGCCGTTGTCTCCCGTGGTCTTCAGATTGTAGCGCTGTGTGTTGAACGCACCGTACTCCGCCTGCGCGCCGTACAGGTATCCAGGCGTGGCGTCTTCCGTGAAAATTGAAATCACGCCGCCGGAGGAGTTGCCGTACAGGGCCGAGAACGGTCCGCGCAGCACTTCGATGCGGCCGGCGGAGCTCAAATCGAATTGCGAAAACTGCCCCTGGCCGTCGGGCATGGTTCCCGGAATGCCGTCCGAATACAAACGCACGCCACGAACGCCGAAATTCGAGCGTGCGCCGAAACCGCGTACTGAAAGCTGCAGATCCTGCGCGTAGTTTTGCCGGTTTTGCGCCGAGACCCCGGGCACCGTCACCAGCGACTCCGAGAGATTCACCTGCAGCTGCCCTGTTTGGATGGTTTGCGCGCTGACCCGGTCAATCGATACCGGCAAATCGCGGCTGTCCTCGGCGATGCGGGTCGCGGTGACGACCACGAAGGACAATTCCCCCGAACTCTCGCCCAGCGCGCAAAGCGGCGCGATCAGCCCCGGCAATAGAACGGTAAGCGGTATCGCCATTCGCCGGCGCATGATCAATGAGAGCTTTCCCCGGTTGAGTTTTATTTCTCTACAACAGCACCCGCCACGTTATGTCAGGGGGCGCGATCGCAGTCAATCATTAAAGTACGGCCGATTTTTGCCGCTACTTTAGGACTTGAGCAAATCTTCGCACAATCACGGGTTGAGTGGGGTGCGTATCGCACTCATCGTTGCCGCAAGCGTCGCCACGGCCGGCGCCAAGGACGTGCGCACGGACTTTTCCGTCAGCGCCACGGTGCTCGCAGTTGCCAACCTCGAGCTGCAGTCCGCGCCGATGGATTTGCAGATCTCCGCCGACGACGTCAGGCGCGGTTTCATCGACGTCGCGCAGCCGACGCAGGTTATTGTCCGCAGCAACAGTCAGCGCGGCTTCGCGCTCGAAGTATTGACGGTAACCCCGATGCTCTCGTCCATGGTGGTTCAAGGATTGGACTCCGACCTGCCGTTGGGCGCCGACGGCGGCACGATCGTGCAGCGCTGGCAGAAGCCGCAAGTGGTGAAGCTGAACTTGAGATTTCGATTCACCCTCGCGCCGGGACTCGGCGCCGGCAATTATCCCTGGCCGGTGCGGCTTAAGGTGCGGCCGCTCGAGTCGATCTAGTACGTGACGGTGACGGTGATCACGTCGGAGTAACCGCCGGGCACCACGTCCTGCGACGCCGGCAACAGCCCGTACATGGTTCCGGTTGCGAAGTTGCTGCCGCCGGCGGGCACGACGAATGTGGCCGTACCCGCAAATGAGCCGCCGGTGCCATCGCCCATGATTTGTGAGTACGCCGCGCTCCAATAGATGTTGTAGTTCAGGGTGTTGACTCCCGAGAACATCTCCCGCGTCGAAAACTTTCCGCTCAGGCCGGTGCTCAGGGTGAGATTGAGCGTCACGGTTGCCGAACCCGTGCCGCTGCCGGTGCAGGTGACGCGCAACGTTCCGGTGGAGGCATCGGCCACGGCATTGAGCGGATTGTAGATTCCAAATGCGATGCCGCCGGCGCTCACGGTGCAATTGACCGTGGTAACGGCCCGCGCACAAGGCGCAAGGCAAATCGCGACTATGAGAGCGATGGCGATGTTCCAGGGTTTCATGGGTTTGACCCTTGGGGATCGCTGAGCTTGTCGGCATCGCCGCGCTTCATGGCGCGGCATTGAATGGTGCCCATGTCCGGCAACGGATCGTCGGGCGGCGGCGGTTCCAGGCGGAAACTGCAATGCCCTCCTGTCCAACTCGCCTCCGCGGACATCCCGTGATCGTAGCCGGTGACATACACCATGCCGTTGAGGACCACCGGAAACAGCGTGCCCCGAAGCTTTACCACCGCGCCCACCGGCACGGGTTTACCGTCCTCGGTCACCAAACGAAAGGTGCCGCTGCGCACCCGCTCCACCGGAAAACGCGCGATCACGCCGCTGCGATACGGCGGCGCCATGATGGTGCTGCTGGCGCCGATGGTGGTGTCCAACGGGAGGTCTTCCGGCGTGATGCTGATGTGATTGGCCTCGTAGGGCCGCAGGTTGTAGAGCAATGCCCTGCCGGTGTCGTCGGTGTGCGTGGTCAGCTGGTTCTCGACATACACCGGGACATTGGCGAGACCCGCAACATCAACCATCGCAAAGCTGCCGTTGACCGAGCGGGTGGTGTTCAATTGGCCGTCCAAGAATGTCATGGCACCGCTCAATGTGGCGCTCTGACCATTAAGACCCATGTTGCGCGCGGCTTCCAGCTCCAGATCGGCACTGTGGAACTGCTGGCGCCAGTCGGCGTCGTAGTTGCCCGCGGTCGATAGGTTCAAGCGATAGCCGCTGCCCGGCCCCACCGGCGGACTTTGGGTCAGGGACGCGATGACCTGATTGGTCGGCGCGCCGGAGCCGCTGCCGCCCACCGCGGTCAGCGTGGCCGCGCGCCGGTGGCTTAAGGGCACCACGAAAATCAGGTAGGCGCTGGTCGAATCTTGCGCAGCGGTAAACTGCTGTGCCGCCGAATGCGTTCGCGTGACCGTGAGATTCAGCGAGCCGACCCTGCCGAATGTGATGGTCTGCGTCAATCCCACCGTTTGCTGTGTCGGCGAATCGCGGTAGGTTTGCCGCACGTACGCCAGCGACAGCGACCCATAGCGCCCCAACCCGATCCCTGTCTGCACCAGATCGCGCTCGCGCATGCGCATCGCCGCGTTGAGCGCCTGGCCGACCTGGGCGAAATCCGGGCTTGCCCACAGGGCATTGACGACGAAACTGGTATTGGTGCCGCGATGTTCGAATCCCGCGCCGCTCAGCCAGCCCGATCCGCCCGAGTCGCCGCCGGCTGCCGCAGTGACGTTGAGGATGCCTATTTTTCCAATGCCGAAAGCGCCGTTCAAACCTGCCGCATGGGCGTCGGTGAAATCCGCGGCATGCGAATCTCCCGAGAGATATTCCGCATGGCCTTCCAGTGTGAACGCATCGGTGATGCCGCGCCGATAACTGTATTCACCCAGCGTTCCGCCATATTGATTGCTGTCCAGCGCGTAGTTGTCCCGCACGGTGCCGAGGTTGACCGAGAATTGCGTCAGACCCTGCGCCAGCAGCGTGGTGCTCGAGTAGAAGGTCTGGGTAAGCACTTGTTCGCGCCCCAGCGCGTCGCGCACCACCACGCTGACATCGCCGGTACCGGAAACCGTCGGCAATCGATCGATCACGAAAGGTCCGGCCGGAAGCTGATTGCTGGTCACCAATTGGTTGTTGACGAAGACATCGACGGTCGAGGGCACCGTGGCGGTACCGCCGGTCGTCAACAGCGGCGTCGTCAAAAGGTCCGGACGCAACGAGAAGTTGCGGCTCCAGCGCACGCCTGCATAGCGCATGGCATATCCCCAAGTGCCGCCGTCGCTGATGGTGTCGCCGACATTCAAGGTCTCGAGCACGTCGGGAAAGTCGCGGGTGTAGGTGGTATCCAGCCGCACCAGCTGATTGGCGTAACCGTAATTTGCGCCGCCGTAGCGGGCAACCGCGGTATTGGTCACGACGCCGGCGGCTGCAAACACCCCGAGCTCGGTGAAGGCGCCGCCGGTGTCCTGGCTGTCAACCCGCTGCGCCGACAACTGATAGTTGAGAAACGCGCCCGGCGCTGCCGGCGTGACCGGGGGGGACTGGCGCGCGGCCGCGCTCAAGCGGGTCGTGTCGAGCGCCGAGGCGGGCGCGCTGATGATGGCCCGCTGCGAGGTCTCGTCGATTGCCACCGTACAGCCCTTGATGGCTGTCGGATCGAAGTAGCGGCGGCCATCATGCATGTAGGGGGCGGTCTGTGGCAGGTGCAGGCGTAGGCGCTCGAAGTCGTGCTGCTCCAGATATAGCTGGCCTTCCCGGCCGCGCAGCACGATCATCATGTCACCGGGTTCCCTGGCGCTCAATGTAACCTCCAGCACCGCTTCCTGCACATCGGGCGGTTCCGCCGCGAATGCTGCACGAGTCGCGAGATAGAGCACCAATACCAGAATGCCAGAATATGTCGGCAGCGCGCGCGGAATCCGGATTCGCATGGCTGCGGACATGGGTCAGTCCGCAGATCTTCAAAGATCGCTAGGCGCAACGTCGGCGGAAAAATCGCCTTGGTCGCTATGCCCACGAATCGGTATCGCTCCCTGCCTGGTCGCGTCAGCCGGCGGCGTCAAAATCCAGCTCATCCGGCTGCCCGGCAGTACGTACTTGGATGTCATTCCGCGCAGCGGCATCAGCGATCCCGGAAACTGCGCCTCGAAATCCGTCACCTGCAAATGCCCGCTGCCGCTGTTGGTGGCCGCGACTTCGAGCTGACCGTTGGGAAGCCAGCGCGACTCCCAGGCCACTTGCGGACTCGCCTTGCCGTGCGCCGGTGCCACGAACACCGGAATGCTGAGGCGCAGCGCCACGCGCAAGCCGGTGAAATCCTTGGCCTGGGCCTGCGGCACTTCCTCGAAGATCACGCGATACGTCAGCTCCTGGGCAGGATCCGGATCGCGCCTGAGCGCCACGCGAACGATTTGCTGGCCGTTGCCGGGAATCTGCAGCACCGGCGGCGTCGCCAGCAATTCGCGCGTGTCTTCCAGTTGTTCCGTGCCGTCTTTTTGCGACCAGGCAACGACGCGCACCTGCACGACGACCGGGCTGTCGTCCGCATTGATGAGAGTGAGAGCTTCGGTCTTGTGACTGTTGGTGAGCTGGGCGCGGATGGGCGCAATATTGAAGGTGCTGGCCGCCGCGGGCGCGGCTATCGCCACACAGGCCAGCAGCGCGAAAAGAAACGTGCGCATGGCCTAATAGGTGACCGTGACGGTAATGGTGTCGGTGTAGGCACCGGGGACCGCGGCTTGATTGGTTGCATTGTCCGGCAGTTGCCCGAAGACCGTGAACGCAACCGCAGTGGCAACACCGGCTCCGGTACCTGGTTCGGTCTGACTCGCGCCGGTGCCGTCGCCGAACACGGTGGCGAATGCCGCCGTGGTATAGAGGTTGTACTGCAGCGTGTTGGCGCCGAAGGCCATCAAGCGCTGCGCGATGGTGCCGCCGGCGGTGGTGCCGCGGTTCAGCGCAACGGTGAAGGGAGTGTTCTTGGTGCACTTGACGCTGACAGTGCCGTTATTCGCCACGTTGCCAGCGCCGGGCGTGTAGGCGCTGAATGCCAGGGAGGTGGCGGTCGCCGAACAGGTGGCAAGCAACGAGGATGTGACGGCAAAGGTGGTGGAGGTGGTTGCGGCGCCGGCGAATCCGGCGGCCATTGCACCTGCGATCAACGATATTGCGTACAGCTTGCGCATCGATCCCTCAGGGAATGGAGATTAGAGGCTGGAAAGTCTTGCGGCGGCCATTCCAACCGCCGCAAGAGCCTTGATCAATACGTAACAGTGACAGTGATGGTGTCCGTGTAGGCGCCAGGTACCGATGCCTGGTTCGTGGCGTTGTCCGGAAGTTGCCCGAAAACGGTCACGTTGCTGGCCGTCGCGATGCCCGCGCCGACCCCGGCGACCGTCGCGGTACCGCCGGTGCCATCACCGAAGATGGTGCCGAGCGCGGCCGTGGTGTACAGGTTGTACTGCAGGGTGTTGGGGCCCGAGCCCATCAAGCGCTGCGCAAAGGTGTCACCCGCGGTGGAGCCAACATTGAGCGCGACCGTGAACGGCGTGGTCTTGGTGCACTTGACGGCGATGGTGGTATTGCCGGTCAGCGTGCCCGTGCCCGGGGTGTAGTTGCCGAAGGCCAACGCAGCGGCCGTCGCGGAACAGGTCGACTGCACCGTCGCGGTCACCGCGAAGGTCGTGGTGGTGGTCGCGGATTGCGCAACGCCCGCGGCCATGACGGCGGCAGCCAGGGTTGCGGTGAGAATCTTGCGCATGAAAGCTCCTAGAATTTGTCGGTCATTGACGTCACGGGGAAACCCCGAAGTAGCGCTATTGTTGCTGGATATACCGATATCGTTGTGATGTCGTTCGCAGATCGGTGAGCCGGGGCTCAAGTTTCGGGACAATCTGCCGGGCCCATCTCAATTTGCCTGGGCTGCCCTTAGCGTCGATCTCCAGCCCAGAGTATCAGAAGGGCGCCTCGCGCTTCTTATGTGAAGCGGTCGGCATGGCCTCCCAGACCATGCCTAAAGGGCCAATTGACGGACCAAGCGAGACTAATCGGCCGCTTACGCTTCGCGGCCGGCGAGGCGCCGCAGTTTGGGCGTTGCCATGGGAACCGTGAGCATGGTGCTGCCTACCGCCATGAGCAGCAGCGCGGTGAACGTGGTGCTGGTGATGATGCCTTTATCGAGCAGAACATTGACGAAGATGATCATGATCAGCGCCTTGGTTTGCAGCAGCCAGCCGATCAACGAGCTCTCCCCCGGCGGCCATCGAAGAATGCTGCCCGCAAGGCGCGTGCCCAGCAATTTACCGCTGACCGCGGCGATCAACAGCGCGGCAGCGGCCATCACTACCGCCGCTCCGCCCATCGTCCAGGCGGTACGCAATCCCGTGCTCAAGAAGAACACCGGCATGATGAGCAGCAGCACATTTCGCCGCAGCGAATCCATTTGCTGCTGATCGAACCAGCGGCTATCCATGACGGCCCCCGACAGGAACGCCCCTACCATGAAATGCAGTCCCGACCAATCCGCGCCCAGCCCGCACAGCGCCAGCCATACCAGGCCGACATACCATCGATCGCGCTCCGGCAGCCGCGCCATGAGCTGACGAAAGCCCCACGCCGCGATCGCAAAGCCGATCAGGAACGTCAGTTGCTTGCCGACGCGACTCCAGTCCATCAGGATCAACGCGAGGACGCCCCAAATCGCGACATCGTCCATGCTGGCGTAACCCAGAATGCGCTGGCCCAGCGGCTGGCGCAGGATTTCCAGCTTCTCCATGAACAGGATCAGTATCGGAAGGGCCGTCACCGCGCACGCCATGCCTATCCCGAGCACGAATTGCCACGCGGCCGCATTGGGGCCGATCCAACCGCCATAGCGGAGCATTCCGACGGCCACCACGCAGCCAATCAACAACGGGGTGCCCAGCGCCAAACCTGCGGCTATGCCGCTTTCCCGCCGATTCTTCCACACGCCGTGCAGATCCAGCTCGATCCCTGCGACCCACACGAAGCTCATGACCGCCCACCAGGCGATGCCGTTGAGCGATTGCACCACGGCCGGATTGAACACGAACGCGTAGTAACGTGGAAATACGGCGCCCAATATTCCCGGGCCGAGCAGAATTCCTGTAATGATCTGCACCACCACCAGCGGCGCGTAGTACTCGGTCCTACCCACGCGCCAGAAAAGATAGGGGACCAGAAAAATGATCCCCATCGCGAGCAGAAAAATCTCGCTTGTGCTCATCCATCGAGACCATACACGAGCGGTTTACCGTCGCCAAATTGCAGATCGACGCTACGCCGGCGGTGCCTCCGCTACAGCGCCGGCAGCGACTTCGACAGGCCGACGAAAAAGCCGCGCCGCGGACCGTACTGCGGCGCGCCGACGCCGACGCCGGTGCCGTTGCGGATTTGATATTCCTTGTCGAGGATGTTGATTACATCGAAGCGCGCGGTGAGCGTGCCGGCGCCCGGCAGCGTAAAAATGTGCGTTACCCCGGTGTTGACCTGGGTATAAGTGGGCAGGCTGGTCCCGTTCGGAATGCTCGTACCCCCGTATGGCGTGGTTACTCCGGGGGGCAGCGGCAGACTCGCACGCAGACCGGAGCCCACCAAGAAGTCCGCGCTGAAGCGCGTGTCCCGCCACAGGTACGACAAGCCGCCGGATGCCGTCTTTTGCTGCTCGTGATCGAGATGAATGTAATTGTTCGCAATGTAGCCAAGTTCCTCAGGCGCAAAGTTGAATTGCGCCGATTGGATGTTTTTGCCCTTGGCACTTTGAGCCGCGAAATTCAAGTACGCCGAGAATTCCTCCTTCGTGTAGTTCGCTGTGAATTCTCCGCCGTATTGCTTGCCGTAGCGGTAGTTGAACGGCGTCAAAATAATCGGCGCGCCGAACTGTCCCTCGTCGATGAGGTTCGCCGATTGCTTGTAGTAGCCATCGACGCCCACGGTAAATCCAGGCGTAATTTTCTGTTGTACGCCTAGATCGTAGTAGTTTGCTTTCTCGGCCAATGGCGACGTGGCTTGAGGCGATAGCGGCGCGTTGGTCGTGTTTGTAAACAGGGCGATGTCCTTGCTGCCGACCAACTCGAAGGGCGGCGGGGACATGTAGCGGGAATAGCCCGAGTGGACGGTGGTGCCGGGCAGAGCTTGCCACACCACGTTGGCCCGCGGGCTGGTTTGATTGTCGCTGGTGTAGGCGGTGAACCGGTCGAAGCGCAATCCGTAATTGATCGTGACGGTCGGTATCAGCGTCCATTCGTCCTGCAGGTACGCGCTATAGATCCACTCGGTCTTGCTGCCGTTGTCGATCAGCGTCGCCGGCACATCGCTCAAGGGGACCCCGGCGTTGTCCGTGAGAAGTACCGCCGAGTTGGTATCGCTGACCGCATGATCGGTCTGCACGAACAGACCTGCGCGGATGATGTTGCTTTCGTTGAGGTGATAGGCTGCATCGCTTTGCGCCGCATAGGCGACATTCTGTTTGAATGCGTGCTGCGCTACGCCCGTGAACAAGAGATCGCCCGGGAAATCCGGGACGAACGTCAGGCTCGAATAGCGGGCGACCACCGAGGTCTGGACGTCGATTGCGCCTTCGGAATACAGCCAGCTCAAGGCGCCGAACTGGGTGACTTCCCGCTGGTTCTCGTTGAGGCTCTGGCTGGGGTATGTGGATATGCCGTTGACCGTATAGCCCAGCGAGGGCTCAACCCCGTCCAAATTGGGAATCTGGTACCTGCCCACCGCGCTGCCCAGCATCAGGGAGATTCTATTGGCGCTGTCCAAGATGTCTTCGAAATAGCCGAAGCCGTGATACTGCGTCGTCTGGTCATGAATCGGATTCGTGCTGCCATCCGGTGACTCGATGCCAAGATTATTGCGCAGAAAATCCCCGGTGACGAAGTAGCTGAAGGAACCCGCGCCGCCGCCGTAGGTGAAGCTCGGCTCCACGGTACTATGGCTTCCGCCATACAACCCCACAGAGCCGCCGGGCGCCGTCAATCCGTTTTTGGTGGTGATGTCGATGATGCCGGCGGTGCGCAGTCCGAATTCCGCCGGCAGCGCACCGCCTATCAGGCTTACCGAAGATACAAAGCGCGCGTCCTGGGATTGCCCGAAGACGCTGATGCCCTCCGGCAGGATCACGCCATTCAAGCGATACTGCAGGCCGTTGTGCTCGCCCCTGATGTGATACTGGCCGAATGAATCCTGCGCTACTTCCGGCATCTGCAGAATCACCTGATTGAAGGGCGTATTCGCGCCGGCTGGCATCGTGGCAATGGCCTCAGCGTCCACGGTGTAGGTTGAAGCGCCGGTCTTGGTCTGTATATGCGAGCGGCCTTCGTCGAGGCGCTGTGAAATCACTACGATCGACTGAATGTCGGCGGCATCGGTGGATGCAGATCCATCGGTGGAGACGGCGGCAGCATCCGGGGATTCCGCGACTGCTGAGTTCGCAACGCCAAAAGCAAACATCATCGCCGCGCTCGACGCGGCGGCGGCATGGGAAATTCTGAACATGAAGAACACTCCACAAAAGCTGAATGACAATGCGCAGCGGCCGATGACTCGGCGCGGCTCAACGCAAGGAAAAACTTCAGCTCAGGGAGGGAGGACCGCGGCTGCGCGGCTTGGGGACAGAGGCGTCGATTGCAGAAGACGAAAGCTCTGCAGAGCGCAGCGGGGCTGCGCGGCCGAGCAGAGGGACCTGGAAAGCGTGGCTGACAGCAGGGGTGGCTGCTTGCGCAAACGCGGGGCATAGCGCGCAGCTGGGGTCCGCAACCCCGCCCGACTCGACGTGCAGCGCCGCATCGCCGGCGCGGAACACATGGCTGAGTTCATGAACGACCGCGCCCTGCTGTGCCGTCATCAGCAGGACTAAGAGGCTTAGTGCTTTGAACGCGTGTTTCATTGCCCGTCGGGGTACTGCTATCAATTAAATCATAGCAGAAATCCGTCGTTCCGCAGGATCTGGATCACACCGTCTCAAGCGCCGCCGCAAGATCCGCGATCAAATCATCCGCGTCCTCGATGCCTACCGATATTCGAATCAACGCGTCGGTAATCCCCAGGCGTTCGCGCGTATGTTTCGCAACCCCGGAGTGCGTAGTGCTGGCCGGATGCGACATCAAGGTTTCAGTGCCGCCGAGGCTGACCGCGAGCTTGATCACCTGCAGCGCGTCGAGCAGCCGGAAGGCCTCCGCCTCTCCGCCCTTGACCGCGAAGCCGAAGGTCGAACCCGCGCTCTCGCACTGACGTTGGAATAACGCGTAGCGCGCGTCATCGGGGCTGATGAATCCGAGATAATTCACGGCCGCGATTTTGGGATGCTGGCGCAGGAACTTGGCCACCACGGCAGCATTTTCTGCCGACTTGGCCATGCGCAGAGCGAGGGTTTCCATTGATCGCATGATCATCCATGCGGTATTCGGATCCAGCTGCGTACCGAGCGCGCCGCGCAGCCTTTTGATGGGCCCGACCGCATCGCGCGAGCCCACGACTCCGCCGGCAACCAGATCCGAATGGCCGCCCACGTACTTGGTCAGCGAGTACATGACGAGATCGACGCCCAAATTGAGAGGCCGCTGGAAAACCGGCCCCAGAAACGTATTATCGACCGCCACCGGCGGCCGCCCGCCGCGTTGACGCGCGCCGATCTGCTCGGAGATCTCCCGCATCAGCTTAAGATCAACCAGGCTGTTGGTAGGATTTGCCGGCGTCTCCACCATGATCAGGCAAACGCGGCCCTTGCTCGCGGCCGCCTTGTTCGAGGCCTGTGCCGCCGCTTCGATCACGGCCTGCCGATCATGGCCAAGCGTAAAGCCCACGGCGCTGATCCCGAAATCCGGCAGAGTCTTTTCGATGAGCGTCTCGGTCCCGCCGTACAGCGGCTGGCTCATGAGAATCACGTCGCCCGGGCGCACATGCGCCCAGATGACGGTTGATATCGCCGACATGCCGCTGGAGAAGACCGCGGCGGTTTCGCCCTCCTCCCACAAGGCCAGGCGGTCTTCCAAAACCTCCAGATTCGGATTATTGAAGCGCGAATACACCAGACCCGATGATTGGCCGGCAACAGGCTCGCGTCTGCCCGAGGTATAGTCGAAGAAATCCTTGCCGTCCTGCGCCGTCTTGAACACGAAGGTCGAGGTCAGGAAGATCGGCGGCTTCAGCGACCCTTCCGACAAGCTCGGATCAAAGCCATATCCCATCATTTGGGTTTCGGGCTTGAGCAGGTGCTTGCCGATTTTGCGTTTATGATACGTGTCGTAACCCACGCTGCCCCCAGAAGTTAATGCCGTGAAGCGCAATATAACACCGTGCTACTCCTAATCATCGCCGCGGCGGCGTTCCTCTGCACAGTGTGCGGCGGGCTGCTGGCGCTGCGCCTGCGCGACAAACTGCATCTGATCTTGGGCTTCAGCGCGGGCGCCGTCATCGGCGTCGCATTTTTCGATCTGTTGCCGGAAGCGATCGAATTCGGCGGAAAATTGCACAGCCCGGCCGCCATCTTGTCGTGGACGGCACTGGGATTTTTGTTGTATCTGGTGCTGGACCGCATACTGCTGTTTCACGGCGATGCTGCGTCGCGCGGCCGCTTCGCCGCCGGCGTGCTCTGCGGGCACAGCTTGCTGGATGGCATCGCCATCGGCCTCGCTTTTCAAGCGTCCCGCGATATCGGCATCGTGGTGGCCATTGCCGTATTGACCCATGATTTCTCCGACGGCATCAACACGATGAACATCGTGATGAAAAATCGCGGCAATCCCAACGGCGCGTTGCGCTGGCTGTTGGTGGATGCCGCAGCCCCGGTTGCAGGGATCCTTGCGACCCGTTTTTTCGCTCTTCCCGGCAATGCTTTCGGCGCGATGCTGGCCCTGTTTGCCGGTTTCTTTCTCTACATCGGCGCCAGCGATCTCATTCCGGAAAGCTACCACGCGCATCCGAAATTTCTCACCACCGCGATGACGCTTGCCGGCGCCGGCGCGCTGTACCTGGCAATTGCGCTAATCGGGCATTAAATCGCTCATCGCGGCGCTCCCGGCGGAAGCCACTATGATGCTGGCGATGGCCGCCCATTGGATCCACGTCAGGGTTTCGCCGAGAAAAATCAGGCCGAAGAGCGCGCCAAGCGCCGGGTCCAGGCTCATCAGCACGCCGAAGGTGCGGGTCGGCACGCGCGGCATTGCGAACATCTCCAGCGAATAGGGCAGCGCGCTCGACAGCACTGCGACACCGGCGGCGGCAGGCAGGATCGCGGCGGAGAAGAGCTGCGTGCCGCTATGCGCCAACCCGATGGGCACGATGAACACAGCGCCGATCAAGGTTCCCAGCGCCGTGGTCTGTCCTCCGTGCGCGGCACCCGCCTTGCGCCCGAAGATAATGTACAGCGCCCAGCAAGCCCCGGCGGCGAGTGCGCAAGCGACGCCTACAGGCGGCAGAGATTGGCTGCCAAATCCCAGCGGCAACAGCACCAACACGCCGGTTACCGCCATCAAAACCCACAGGAAATCACTGGGCCGGCGCGATGCCGCCAGGGCAACCCCGAGCGGCCCCGTGAATTCCAGCGCCATGGCAATGCCGAGCGGTATGGAGCGCAGTGACAGGTAGAAGAATAGATTCATCCAGCCCATCGCCACGCCATAAACCATGATGGTGCGGGCCTCTCGCCAGGTTAGGCGCATACGCCAAGGACGCCACACGGCGAACAGGATTGCCGAGGCAATGGCGAGGCGCAGCGCAGCCGCGCCGACCGCGCCCACCACCGGGAACAGCCCCTTTGCCAACACCGCACCCGACTGAAAGCACACCATCGCGGCCAGCAGCGCACCGACGGGCGCCACGATGGCAGCGGCGGCGCGGCGATTTTTTGCCTCGGCCGTCAACTGTTGGCAGCGTCGTCCGGCGGATCCGCGAGATTCAGATGCTTCATCACACGCCTGAGATTGCGGCGAATCTCGTTCAGATTGCCGATGTTCACCGCGGTCTTCATGGCCTGCTTCAGGGGCTGCAGCGGATAGCCGGCATAATGCCCGGCGAGCGGCACGTCGTTGGTGACCGAGGAGCGCCCGGACAGCACCACGTTGTCGCCGAGCGTGACATGCTCCGTGACCACCGAATTGCCGCCGGTGATGAACTGTCGTCCGATCTTGGTCGAGCCGCCCATCATGAATCCCGCCGTGTAGAAACCATTTTCGCCGAGATCGCAGTTGTGCGCGATGTGGCAGATGTTATCGAGCTTGGTCCCGGATCTGATGTACGTCGAAGTGAGCTTGGCGCGGTCGATCGCGCAGTTGCTGCCAATCTCCACCGCGTCGCCGATAACCACGTTGCCCAGGTGCGAAATTTTTCGCGGCCGGCCGTCAGGATCGACCGCGTAGCCGAAGCCATCGCTGCCGATGCTGGTGTGCGGATGTACCTCGCAGTCCTCGCCGATCCGGCAATCGGCGCCGACGAAAACATGCGGGTGCAACACGGTGCGCGCGCCGATCCGTGCCGAGTTCTCGACGACGGTGTGCGCGCCGATCATGCAGCCGTCGCCGATTTCGGCTCCCGCACCGACCACGCAATAGGGTCCGAGAAAAACGCCCATGCCGACCAGCGCGTCGCGGTGCACGACGGCGGTCGGGTGGCGCTCGCCCCATTGCTTGAATCGATAGCACTTGGTATCGAAGTACTTGAGCAGAATTGCCATGCCCATGGAGATGTTGTTCACCGAGAAGCAGCAGCTGTCGCGGTCCGCGACCACATCGAGTTCGCCGGCCATCTTTGCCAGTACGATTAGAATGGCGGGCTTGAGGAGCCGCGCTTGCTTGAGCAGCGCCGTATCGCTTACGAAAACCAGGCTGTGGGTCGTGGCCTGTTCCGGCACAGCGCAGTGAGTGGCCTCGGTTTCCAGGTTGCCATGCAGAAATGCAAAAATATTGGAATGACGATCATTGATGATCTGAGCGCTAAGCATGACGCTATCCCCTGAAAACCATCGCGGAGATTACCATCGTGAGCCACGCTGCGCGCGACATTGAGCGTGAGATCCGACGGATTTCACGTAATTCCGTGCCGTCCGACACGGTGGCGTTGGCGCGCTTCCTGTTGGGGAAAGTGCTGGTGCGCCAATTGCCGCACGGCACTGCCGCAGGCCGGATCGTCGAGACCGAAGCCTATCTCCCCAACGATCCCGCCTGCCACGGCTTTCGCGGCATCACCCCGCGCAACCGCTCGCTGTTTCTCGAACGGGGCCATGCCTACGTGTATCTCTGCTACGGCACGTCGTACCTGCTCAACGTATCGAGCGAAGCGGCCGGGATCGGGACCGGCGTGCTGTTGCGGGCGCTTGAGCCTATGTACGGTACCGAACATATGCGCACAAAGTCTCGGCCGATCAAATTGATGGACCTGACACGAGGGCCCGGGAGATTAACCGCCGCGCTGCGGATCAACCTCAAGCAGGACGGGCTGGACCTGTTTGACGGAACGCACCTGTGGATCGGCAGCGATCGTCACCGGGTGGGGCCGGTGGGCTGCAGCGTGCGAATCGGCATCAGCAAGGCGGCCGACGAGCGGCTGCGGTTCTTCGTTGCGGGCAGCCGCTATGTCAGTGGCCCGCGCAGGCTCAATATGTGATCCTCCGGACACGACAAATCCTTCCGGGGGCGGCGGTGCGTGCAGTGTGGCAGGTGAGCGCGGCGGCGGTCCTGGCGGGCTTGAGCAGCCTCGCCTTGGGTGCCTGCCCGGCCAACGTGACCGCCCAGATCGATGTCCGCGGCTCGGTCCTATGCCTATTCATCGACGATGCCGACTGGGCCAGGCAGCAGCCGTTGCTGCGCGCCTGGATCGAGCGTTCGGCGCACATTGTCGCGGATTACTACGGTAGCTTTCCCGCGCCCATGGTGAGCTTGAGGCTGCGCAGCATGGACGGCGGCGGTGTGGCCGGCGGCCGCACCACCAACGACGACGGCCTCGCGATTCAAGTGCGCGTCGGTCGCGAGGCCAGCGCCGAATCGCTGGCTGCGGATTGGGTTCTGGTGCACGAGATGGTGCATCTCGCGCTGCCTGAGGTAGGCCGCGCGCATAACTGGCTGGCGGAAGGGTTGGCCACCTATGTCGAGGGCGTCGCAAGAGCGCAATCCGGAAATCGCGCTATCGCCGATGTATGGGCTGAAGATCGGCGTTCCATGCCTTTGGGACTGCCGCGCGCCGGAGAAGGCGGCATGGATGAAACCCCCACCTGGGGCCGCACTTATTGGGGCGGCGCCTTGTTCTGTTTGCGGGCGGACGTCGAAATTCGCGAGCAGACCGCCAACCGCGTGGGATTGCAAACGGCATTGCGCGCCATTCTCAAGCAGACCGGCGGCTATGCCAATGAACGCGATATCGGCGATGTGCTGCGCATCGGCGATACCGCCACCGGCACGCACGTGTTGTACGGCCTGTACCAACGAATCAGGGTCGCTCCGCAGGCGCCGGATCTCGAGGTGCTATGGACGCAGCTCGGAGTGCCGAAAGATCCGCTGACACAGCCCTTCGACGATCACGCGCGGCTCGCAGGGATTCGTATCGCAATCACCGCCCCGCCGCGTTGAGGCGGACCGGCGCCGTCGCTAATGTTCGGAGAAATTGGGTTCGCGCTTCTCGAAGAAGGCGCGCACACCCTCGACGCAATCCTGGGTCTCCAGCGTCATCTCCTGCGCACTGCGCTCGGCGCGCAGCTGCTCCTGCAGCGAATTATCGAAAGTCGATGTATGCAGGGAACGAATTTGTCCGAGCACCGCGCACGGACCGGTGGCAAGCCTGTGTGCCAGTGCATGCGCGCGCGCCTCGAGCTCGGCGGCCGGCACCACCGCATATGCGAGCCCCCAATCGAGCGCGGTCTTGGCGTCGATTCTCTCCGCGAGCATCAGCGACGACAATGAGCGGCCGGCGCCGATGCGGCGCGCCAGATGGAAGGTGATGCCCGCGTCGGGCACCAGACCCAGGCGCGCGAAGGACGGCAAAAAATAGGCATTTTCCGCAGCGATGATGATGTCACTGGCCAAGGCCAGGCTCATGCCGGCGCCTACCGCGGCACCGTTGACGGCCGCCACGATGGGGAAGCGAAATCCGCTCATGCGCAGAATCAGCGGATCCATGAAGCGGCGCATTTCGAAATGTGCCCGCTGGCGCGCTTCCTGGGTTTTCAAATCGATCGAATGAAGATCGAGTCCGCTGCAGAATACGTCGTTACTGCCGGTGATGACCACTGCTTTAGCGCCGCTTTCACCCTTTTGTATTTGATCGAGAGCCAGGTGAACGGCACGGATGACCGTGATGTCAATTGCGTTGCTCACGGCCGAGCGCTGTAGCGCCAATGTCGCAACCCCGTCGGCCACCGTAAACGACAAAGAACTCATTCCACTGCCCCCCTTCGCGTTTGCCAGCTCAACCTGCATCTGCACCATTGAATTATTTAGTTAAGAAACCCTAATCGACCAGACGTGCTTCCGATCATGCCCCCTGCGCAGCGGCGCTGCAAGCTGCCGCTGCCGCCGCATTGCCGTTGCGCGCTACCGGGTCGATACCGCAATATTCGCCGTCGCTTGTGCGACGCGACTCCCGGAGCTAAGAATATGTCGACCCTACGCGGCGTCAAACGTGCATCGTGGATGCGGCACGGCGCCGCACTGCTGCTGGCTGCGCTTGCCCTCCCGGCAATTGCGGATGAGCTCCAGCCAAACGAATCGCCGGCCAAGTTCTCGCCGAGGGTCGAGAGCTTCGACTACACGCAGCGCGAAGTCATGATCCCGATGCGCGACGGCGTCAAGTTGCAGACCGTGATTCTCGTTCCCCGCGGCGCACAGCGCGCGCCGATTCTGCTGACCCGCACGCCCTATGGGGCAACCGCGCGCATCACCAAGCACCCCAGCGCGCACCTCGCGGCGCTGATCGACAGCACCGATGCCGCGGAGGACGCCGTACTGAGCGGCGGCTATATCCGCGTGATGCAGGACGTGCGCGGCAAACACGGCTCGGAGGGCGCCTATCTCATGACCCGGCCGTTGCAAGGACCGTTGAATCCGACCCGCGTCGATCACTCCACCGACACCTGGGACACCATCGATTGGCTCGTCAAGAACATCCCCGAGAGCAATGGCAAGGTCGGGATACTCGGCATCTCCTACGATGGATTCACCTCCCTGATGGCGCTGGTTCATCCGCACCCCGCGCTGCGCGCGGCGATTCCGATCAATGCCATGGTCGACGGTTGGATGGGCGATGATTGGTTTCACAAGGGTGCGTTCCGGCTTGACAGCCTCATCTACTTCCACGATCAGGAGGCGACTCGAGGCAACGATATTGAGTGGTGGACCGATCACTACGATGACTACGAAACATGGCTCAGTGCCGGATCTGCGGGCGAAATGGCGCGGCGCCACGGGCTCGAACAAGTGGGGTTCTGGCCTAAGGTGATGAGCCATCCCGCGTACGATCAATTCTGGCAGGACCAGGCGCTCGACCGGATACTCGCCCAGCAGGGAGTCACCGTGCCGGTCATGTTGGTGCACAGTCTCTGGGACCAGGAGGACATCTACGGCAACATCGCCCTCTACAAGGCGCTCAAGGCGCGGCAGGCGGACACTTCGAACCTGTATCTGGTGATCGGCCCTTGGTTTCACCATCAGCAGCGGCTCGACGGCAGCGCCATTGGACCGATTCGCTTTGGCAGCGACACCGCAGAATACTTCCGTAAATTCCTGTTGCGGCCATTCTTCGATCACTATCTGAAGGACGAGGCACCGCCTCTTCGGATAGCGCCGGTCACCGCATTCGAGACCGGCATGAATCGCTGGCAATCGCTGCCCAGCTGGCCGAGCGGCTGCGAGTCGGGGTGCGCGATCGCCAGGCAGAAGCTTTATTTGCAGAGCGGCGGCGCTCTGCGCTGGAGCGCGGCGGGATCCGACGGTCGCGCGGCGGCGGCCGCCTTTGAATCCTATGTTGCCGATCCGGCGAAGCCGGTGCCTTATCTTCCCCGGCCCATCCATATCGGCGGCGAGGAAGGCGAGATGAGCTGGCAAACCTGGCTGGTCAGCGATCAACGGGATGCCGCTGCGCGCACCGACGTGCTCAGTTTCGCCTCGCCGGTGCTCACCGAGCCTGTGAAGATCAGCGGCGAACCCATCGCCAACCTCATCGCCTCGACGTCGGGAACCGACGGCGACTTCGTGATGAAACTGATCGATGTCTATCCCGACGAAGTAGGCCGCGAACCCAGGATGGGCGGCTATCAGTTGATGGTGTCAGCCGATATTTTGCGCGGCCGCTACCGCGATTCCTTCAGCGATCCGAAGCCGATTCCGGCCGACCAGAAGCAGGTGTTTCGCTTCGCGCTGCCGACTGCCAACCATGTGTTCCTGCCCGGTCACCGCATCATGGTTCAGGTTCAGTCCAGCTGGTTTCCGCTGTACGACAGAAATCCCCAGACCTACGTCGAAAACATCTTCTTCGCCAAACCCGGCGACTATAAGAAGGCGACGATTAAGATTTTCGACGGCGGCGGGGGCGAGAGTTTCGTCGATTTGCCGGTGGTTCAGCTCACGCCAACCAGCAAATGATCAAGCGCTCGAGGCGATAAATAAGCATCGGCCGAGCAAGGCTCGGCCGATGCCGGACTGACTACTTTTCCTTTTCGCCTTTCTTTTCCGGCTGCTGCTTCGGCGGCGGCTTGTTCGCGTTCTGCGGCTTCGGCGCCGGCCTGGCTGCAGGCGGTTGTCCCAGCGGCGGCTGTCCCTGCGGGCGAGCCATGGCGGTTGGGGGAACCGGAGCGGCGTTATGAGCTACGGCGTTGGCCGGAGCCGGCGCAGCACCCGGAGCGGGTGCACCACCATGCGCCGCGGCATTCACTGGAGCTGCGGGTGCGCCATGAAAGGCGGTGTTTACTGGGGCGGCACCATGGGCACCGACCACACCCGGCGCGTTGAAGGCGGCCGGCCGGGGTGTAGCGGCAATCGCGGGGCGTCCGCCGTTGGCTTTCGCTTGCAGCGCAGGATTTGTTGCAGCCTCGTCGATGTGACGCCGCTGCATCGGGGTCGGAGCCACATGAGGCTCCGTCACGGCCGCCCTCTCCTGAGGCGTCGGTACCGCGGTGGTTCCGCCCGGGCCGCCGTGGAAACTCACCTTGTTCACGGTGACGTTGTTGACGACGGTCTCGTTGTAGGTGTTGTGAATGACGGTTACGTTGGTCACGTTGGTGACCGATCGATTGTAGGCAAAGGAATTACCCACCCAACGCCCACCCGCAAAGCCTACGCCGGTATAACCGAAACCGTAGTTGACCCCGCCGTAGAAACCGATATGCGGACCCCAATAGCCGGCGTGGAAGGCATAGACACCGCCCACGAAGCCCCAGTAGCCGGGCGTCCACAGCACGCCAACCCGCGGCGGCTGCACCCAGGTTCCGGGTACCCAGTAGTATCCCGCTCCGCCCCAGGCCCAATAACCCGGGGTCCATAGGTACCCGTCTTCGGGAGGGGGCGGTTGCTCGTAATCCGGTATGGGCGGCGGCGCCTCGGTGGCATGCACTTCGACATCGACCGACGGTTCAACGTAAGCCGGCGCCGGGGCGGTAGGCGGCGCATAGACGACTCGAGGGGGCGGCGGGGGCGGGGGTGAAGCCACCCGGACCACACAGCCTGAGAGCAGCGCGCCCACCGACAAAGCCAGCGCCACGCTGCGCGCCGGGAGCCTTGAATTCATTGCATAATTGCTAAGGATTTTCATAGTTGCCCGCCATTTTGCTAGGTGTGATCGATGTTACGTAAAACCACGTATTCCATAGAACACATAACGTCACAGTTTCAGGATTGGCTAGCTCCGTGAAGGGAATGTAACGGGCAGCTAAGGCCTTAACAGGCCAAATGGGGAACCGCCGGCAAAGGCGGCTCCCAGGTCTTGGAGTTGACCTAACTCACGCGTGGTGGTGGATAACGCGCTTATACGTCTCGGGCAGGAACAGGAGACCCAGCACCAGCGTCGCACCCGCCACCACGATGGGATACCACAACCCATAGTAGATATCGCCGGTTGCCGCCACCATGGCAAATGCGGTGGTCGGTAGAAATCCGCCGAACCAGCCGTTGCCGATGTGATAGGGCAGCGACATGGAACTGTAGCGGATGCGCGCCGGGAACAATTCCACCAGCATCGCGGCGATCGGACCGTACACCATGGTGACGTACACCACCAGGATGAACAGAATCAAAACCACCATCGGCTTGTTGATGGTCGCCGGATTCGCCTTATCCGGATACCCGGCCGCCGCCAGGGCCGCCTTCACTTGTTTCTGGAAAGCGCCGATCGCGGCCTTGCGCTCAGCGCCCTTCACCACGCGCGGATCGGGTGCGGTAAACGAATTGCTGCCGCTGCGAATGACGGCCACCGTTCCCGCCGGCGCATCCTCGCGTTGGTAGGAAACGCCGCTCTTCGCCAGAAAGCTCTTCGCGATGTCGCAGGATGTGGTATCGAATGCGTTTTTCCCCACCGGATCGAATTGGAAGGAACATTCCTTCGGATCGGAGACCACCGTGATCGGCGCGGAAGACAGCGCCGCGGACAAGGCCGGATTCGCATAGCGCGTCAATGCGCCAAACAGCGGAAAGTAGGTCAGCACCGCGAGCAGGCAGCCAATCATGATGATGGGTTTTCTGCCGATTTTATCCGACAGCCAGCCGAACAATACAAACCCCGGAGTGGCCAACAGCAGCGCAAGTGCAATCAATATATTGGTGGTCGCGCCGTCGACCCGGAGAATTCGCTCGAGAAAGAACAGCGCGTAGAACTGGCCGCAATACCACACCACGGCCTGGCCCATGACCGCGCCGAACAAGGCGATGAGCACGATCTTGAGATTCGGCCAGCGGCCGAAGGCCTCCGTCAGCGGCGCTTTCGAAGTGGTTCCCATTTTCTTCATGTCGAGAAACACGGGGCTTTCCTCGAGCTGCATGCGAATCCACAGGGAAACGCCGAGCAGAATGACGGAGATCAGGAACGGAATGCGCCATCCCCAGGATTTGAAAGCGTCCTCGCCTATGCTGGTGCGCGTAACGATGACGATGATCAATGCGCCGAACAGGCCCAGCGTCGCCGTGGTTTGAATGAAACTGGTGAACAGTCCGCGCTTTCCCTTCGGCGCGTGCTCGGCAACGTAGGTCGCCGCACCGCCATACTCGCCGCCCAATGCCAGTCCCTGCAACAGGCGCAACGCGACCAGCAGAATCGGCGCGATCACGCCGGCCGTGGCGTAGCTCGGCAGCAGACCTACCGCAAAGGTCGAGCCGCCCATGATGCCCATGGTGATCAGGAAGGTGTGCTTGCGCCCCACCAGATCGCCGAGGCGTCCAAATACCAGCGCGCCAAATGGCCGCACCGCGAAGCCGGCCGCAAATGCCGCCAGCGCAAAGATGAAGCCGGTGATCTCATTGACACCGGAGAAAAACTGCGCACTGATGACCGACGCTAGCAGGCCGTACAAATAAAAGTCGTACCACTCGAACACCGTGCCCAGGGACGATGCACCGATGATGAGCAAGTTGTTCTGCTTTGCCGCTCCGGGCAGTGCAGTGTCTGCGGATGTCGTAGCCATTTTATTCCCCTGCTTTTTTGAGATTCATTTTGTCGCGAATTAATTCCTGGAAATCATCGACCGCCCGCTGTCAATGTTTAGGCGGCGTGGCGGTAATGATCGCACGCAGTTCCGTCAGCTTGGTCTTGATCAGCGCCGCATTCTCCGGCCCCATGCGCAGCAGCAGTTTTTGGCCGGCGGGACGCGCCTCGAGCGCCGGATCCGCGTAGGTATACATGACATTCGGTCGCACCAGCGCGACGGTTCCCGAAGGCCGCGGCGTCGCCAGCAGCACATCGATGACCTGCACCAGCCGGTCGTTGAAATAACCCGTCGGATATCCGAGGTTTTGATACGACTGCTGAAACAGCGGATAGAAGCGGAAATAGACGGCCGCGAGCTGCTGCATGTCGAGCTTGCCGATCACGGCCACCAGCGGCGTGTAGCGTTCGAAATTGTTGGGATCCAAAGTGGCATGCAATTCATCGCCGACGGCAAGGAAGGAACCCGGGGCCGGCGGCGTCGGGCGCTTCTCCACCGCGACCTTCTGCCGGGGCAGATTGTCGATCGTCACGACCAAGCGGCGGATCACGTTCTCCGGCAGCAGGTAATTCTTGACCGCATCCGCTCCGGCGAGCTGGCTGAGAACATCACGCAGCGGCGCATCGCTGTCCTGCAATTCCGGCAACGCAGCCGGCGACCCGGGTTGGGCGCCGGCGGGCACGGGATGTTCGATTCCGGGTTCCGCAGCGGTCGACGTGTGGACCGCCGTGGCAGGTTCAGCGGGCAGCGACGCGCTGCGGTGCCTGAGAAAGTACGCGCCTGCCGCGGCCAGCACCACCACTAAGGCGGCCACCGCGATGATCGGTTTGTTGACCATGCCTCCGGCCATGGCTACCCCGCAGCGGGCATACGCAACTGCAGTTCGTGCCGGCGGTAGTCGATGATCAGCGTGTCGAGCAGGCCCAGCGAATCCATGCCGATCAAAATCGCGGGCTCGTTCAGCAGCTTCCATTGGCGGAATATGTACAGGTCGCCGTAGGTCACGCTGGGGTCGTGAATTTGTATCGAACCGATTGAAATGGCGGGCGTGTCGTCCAGCAATTCGCCCTTTTGGATGTCCTTGGTGGCGCCTTGGATCAAATCCACCTTGCCTCTCGGCGTTCCATTTCTGCGAGCCAGGGCATCCTTGAGGGCCATGTTCGCGATGGTCACCTGGCCGCCGGTGTCGATGACCGCCTTGGCGCGAATCGTGCCGATGTATGCGTCCACGACCACCAGGGTGCCGCGCAATGAGCGGAACGGCACATTCACAAAACCCGGTCCGGAGCGCTCGTTTTTCGAATAGGCAATCGTGATTTTATCGTGGCGAAAATCGATGAACACCCGCTTCCCGGTCAGACCCTCGGATCCCAAGATTCCTTCGGCTCCCCCCAATGCATCCGGTACGATCGGCAGCAGCGGCTGATCGACCGCGAGATCGCCGATGCTCAAGGTGTCCACGCGGATCGTCGGCACCGTGGCGTAGCCCGTGACTCCACGCAGTATCATCGGCGGCGATCGATCTGTCGGGATGCCGAGCGCCAGGGCGACCAGGGCGGTAATGGCGCTATGGCTGGCGCCCGTGTCGAGAACCAAGCGGAATGGGCCGCGGCCGTTGATCATCACCGGCGCCCAGATGCGGCCTATTTCGTCGCGCCGTGTCGGCGACACGTAGCGCGGCTCGCGCGCCTCGACCATGATCTCGGTCAGCTCATCAATCGGATCGGCGACATGGGTCGATGGCGGGGATACCTCGGGCGCGATGGCGTGGGTTGCGCCGGGAACCGCCGTCAGCGCGCACGCCAACGGCAATAAAGCGCACCACCTGGCGAGATGCTTTTCCGGGCCAAACAAGCTGCGTATCGACTCGTTCATGTGCCCCGCCTCAACGATAGGATCGTTCCGTTCGTCACCTTATCAACGGCACTTTACCGCTATGCTGCCGCGGATTGTGAAAACTTTACTTAACCGATCGCGCGCCACTCCCGGCGCCCGCTTTTGGCCCCCTACCGCCCACGTCCGCGAAAACCCTCAAAATCATAGCACTGCGCGTCGCGCCCACCAAAAAGCGCCGGCTGTCGGCCAGGCCGTCAGTTTTCGACGGCAGCGCCGGCGGGAGTCCCCGGGAGCCCCGGCATGCGTCCGAACTTCCCGAGGCGCAAATCACTCATGGCCGTTTCGATCTCCTGCCGCGAGTTCATGACGAACGGCCCGAAGCCCACGATCGGTTCGGCTATCGGCGCTCCGCTCAACAGCAGCAGGGTGCTGTCCGCCAATGCCTCGACCGCGATCTCGGTACCGCTGCACTCGAACACCACCAACTCGGCGGCCCCAGCCTCGCGCGAACCGTTCGCGACGATCGCACCGCGCAGCAGCGCGAGGGCCGCGGTATGGCCTTCAGGCAAGGACAAGATCGCATGCCGGCGGGCCTTAAGCCGCACATCCCAGACGTTCATCGCGCTGAACGTGGCCGCGGGTCCTCGAACGGCTTTGTAATTCCCCGCGATCACCCGCAGGCTGCCGGCGCCCGATTCCAATGCCGTTTGCGGGATATCCGCATTCGCGATGGTCTGATAGCGCGGCGGCGACATCTTGTGGCGTGCCGGCAGGTTGACCCATAGCTGCGCCATTTCCAAGGCGCCGCCGGTTTGCGTGAACGCCGGCGAATGAAACTCCTCGTGCAAAATTCCGGCGGCCGCAGTCATCCACTGGACGTCGCCGGGGCCGATGACGCCGCTGTTGCCGGCGGAATCGCGGTGCGCTACTTCGCCCTGAAAAACTATGGTGACGGTTTCGAATCCGCGATGCGGATGTTCGCCCACCCCACGCGGGATCGCGGCGGCCGGAAACACCGCCGGCCCGGCGTAATCCAGCAGCAGAAACGGACTCAATTGCTGTCCAAATTTCTCATAGGTAAACAAGCTTCGCACCGGAAACCCATTTCCCACCCAATGGCCCGCGGGACTCGAGTAAACGCCAAGCACCGTTTTATTCACGACCAATCCATATTCCGTGGCTGAAGCGCCATAAATGAGGGCGGAAATATGATTTTCCAGGCGGGAAGTAACTTATGCGATCATGGCGCCGCGAGGTAAATGGTGAAGACCTATCAAAGTTTGGCGGAACTCAAGCCGCTCGTCGGTACCACGGTAGGCACCAGCGACTGGCTGCAGGTGGACCAGGCGCGTATCGATCAGTTCGCGGCTGTGACCGGCGATGACCAGTGGATTCATGTGGATCCGGTGCGCGCCGCCGCCGGAATGTTCGGCACCACGGTTGCGCACGGCTTTTTGACGTTGAGTCTCCTGCCCTTCTTCGGCAGAAGCTCATACCGGGTCAACGGCGTGCGCATGACGGTCAATTATGGAATGAATCGCGTGCGATTTCCGGCGCCGGTTCCGGTTGGAAGCCGCCTCCGGGCTCACTATAAACTTCTGTCCTTCGAACCGATCGAGGGCGGAGTGCAGGTCGTCACCGAAGTGACCGTTGAGCGCGAGGGCCACGCCAAGCCGGTGTGCGTGGCTGAATCCGTGGGCCGATACTACGAAGCGGCGGCTGCACGCGCGACTTAAGGTTCCGACAGCACCTTGACATGCGCCACGGCGCTGCGTCCCAGCGCCGATAGGTTGTAGCCACCCTCGAGCATGGAAACGATGCGCCCCGCGGCATGCCGCGACGCCAGTTCCTTCAGGTCGCGGGTGATCCCGGCGTAATCGGCCTCGATCAACGCCATGCCGCCCAGCAGATCCTCGCGATGCGCGTCGAATCCCGCCGAGATGAAGATCATCTGCGGCTTGAAGCTTTCGAGGGCGGGAAGCCATTGCGTCTCCAGCGCAATTCTTGCGGCCGCGCCGCCGCTGCCCGCGGCCAACGGCACGTTGATCATGTTCGGCGCGGGATTTGCGGTGCCGCTGTAGGGATAGAACGGATGCTGAAAAAAACTGGCCATCAGCACGCACTGATGCCATTGCGGGGGACTGAAGATGTCTTCCGTGCCATTGCCGTGATGGACGTCGAAGTCGATGATTGCCACGCGCTCGAGGCCCTTTTTTTCCAGCGCATAGGCTGCTGCAACGGCGACGTTGTTGAATATGCAAAAACCCATCGACCGTTGCGGCGTCGCATGGTGGCCGCAGGGGCGGACCGCGCAGAAGGCATTGTTCGACCGTCCGGCCATCACCTCGTCCACCGCCAGCAGACCTGCGCCGGCCGCGCGGCGCGCAGCGGCGAGACTGTGCGGGTTCATCGCCGTGTCCGGATCGAGCTGTACATAGCCTTCGGCGGGCGCGTTCTCGAATATCAGATCCACGTACGCCGCACGGTGCACCCGCTTCAGGTCATCGGCATCGGCGAGCGGCGCCTCCAGGCAGCGCAGTTCATCGAGCAATCCGGATTGGCGCATGTGCTCATTGATCGCACTCAGGCGATCCGGGTTTTCAGGATGACCCGCGCCCATCTCGTGGCGCAGGCAATCGGCGTGAGTGATATAGGCCGTTGGCATGGCAGCCAATATTAACCCAGTGGCAAATGAAAGCACGGCAGGACGGCGCTGCCGGATGAACGGGCATCGGGGCGGTTTCTTGCCCTAATTCCGCGCAGCGTTTAAGTTGGGCCGGCCTTGCGAAGGGCGGAATCTTAAGGGGGGTCAAATGGCGTTGCCTCGGGAAATGAAGGTGGTGGAAATCGCGGCGCCGGGAGGCCCGGAACAGCTCAAGAGCAGCGTGCGGCCGCTCCCGCAGCCCGGGGAGGGCGAAGTGCTGGTGCAGGTTGCGGCGGCCGGAGTCAATCGGCCGGACGTCATGCAGCGCCAGGGACGCTATCCGCCGCCACCCGGTGCTTCTGATCTACCGGGCATGGAAATCGCCGGACAAATCGTCGCGCTGGGGCCGAAGGTCTCCGGCTTGGCGGTCGGCGACAAGATCACGTCGTTGTTGCCGGGCGGCGGCTATGCAGCGTACGCGATCGCAGCGGCGCCGCTGTGCATGCCCATACCCGAAGGCCTCAGCATGGTGGAAGCCGCGGCCATACCGGAAACCTTCATGACCGTGTGGACCAATTTGTTCGAGCGCGGCGGCTGCAAAAAGGGCGATGTGGTGCTGATTCACGGCGGCACGAGCGGCATCGGTACCACCGCCATCCAGCTGGCGGCAGCGTGGGGCGCCAAAGTTTTCGCAACCGCCGGGTCGGAGGAAAAAGCGCGAGCCTGCGAGAAGCTCGGCGCCGTGCTCGGCATCGACTACCGCACGCAGGATTTCGTGGAAGTGATTCGTGCGCAAACCGCGGGGTATGGAATCGACATCACGCTCGACATGGTTGCCGGCAGCTACGTGCAGCGCAATCTGGACATCGCAGCCGTCGAAGGGCGGGTGGTCACGATCTCGCTGCTGGGCGGCTCACGGGCCGAGATCAACATGGGAATGATTCTAACCAAGCGGCTGACGCTGACCGGTTCGACGCTGCGCTCGCGAACCGTGGCGCAGAAAGCGGCGGTTGCCGACGCCATGCGGCGCAACGTCTGGCCGCTTCTCGCGGCGGGCCGGGTGCGGCCGGTGATCTACGCCACGTTTCCGCTGGCCGAGGCGAGCGAAGCACATCGGCTGATGGAGACATCGAAGCACATCGGCAAGATCGTGCTCACCGTCTGACGCTTAAGCGCCGAGAATCGTTCCCAACGACAGCCCGGCCTCGGCGCACACCATCGCGGCCGGCAGCTTCTTGCCGCCTTCGTACTTCAGTTTGAACACCTCGATCTGACCGCCCTGCGCCGCCACCAACAGGCTTTGCTCGCCAATCGCGGTGACTGCGCCGATGGTGCCGACAACCCGGGAAAAAGTGCGTGCCGGATGCTTGCGCGCGTCGTACAGCTGCAGTCGTTTTTGCTTGAACCAAGTCCACGCGCCGGGGGCCGGATCGCAGCCGCGAATCAGGTCGTAAATCTGATCGACATGCGTGTGCCAATTGATCAGCGCTTCCGCCTCGCGGCACCAGCCTTCGTAGCTGGCCTGCGACTCATCCTGCGGATGGAGAACTGCGCGCCCGTTCACGGCCAGGTCCGCCGCTTCCAAAAGCGCCGCCACGCCCAGTGGAAACAACCGCTCGAAGTACACCTTGCCCAGCGTTTCGTCCGGGCCGATCGTGGTGTCCTTCTGCAGAAGGATCGGTCCCTCATCGAGTCCGTCGGTGGGCCGAAATATGCTGAGGCCGGTGCGGGTCTCGCCGAGGATGATGGGCCAATTGATGGAGCTCGGTCCACGATGGCGCGGCAGCAGCGAGGGATGGAATTGAATCGTGCCGTGGCGCGGAATGGAGGTGAAATCCTGGGGCACGAACTGCACCACATAGGCCATCACCGCAAGATCGACGCCGAGGGCGCGCAGCGCCTGTCGCGCTTCCTCCACCCTGAGTGAAGGCAGCACGTACACCGGGATGCGGCGCTGTTCCGCGGCGAGACGCAGCGGATCGGGCGTATCGCCCGGATTCTCCGGGGCACAAAACACCCCGGCAACGCCGTCACCCCTTGCTAAGAACGCATCGAGAACAGCCTTGCCGAAGTCCCTCTGTCCCACGATGGCGATGCGCATTGTTCTCTCCTGCGGCGATCTAATTTATTTTGCGTTTCGTATCTCAGATATCATCGGGCGCGTTGGCGCTGAATTCCTTAGGATACCTGCAATAGATGAAAAAACTGCTTTACCAATTCGATACCGACCCACTGCCTTCGGTATTCGACAACGTCGTGGGCTACGACGGCGGCGCCGACCACATTTCGGCATACGGCGGGGTGAATGCCGACAGTGTCGGCGGTCTCGTGGAAGGCGCCATTTTTACCCGCTCGCCAAAGGACAAAAAGAATACTGCCATTTTTGTCGGTGGCGCCAACATGGCGGCGGGTGAAGCGGTGCTCGCCGCGATTTGCGCCAAGTTCTTCGCGAAATTCCGCGTCTCCGTCATGTTCGACTGCAATGGCTCGAATACCACGGCTGCGGCCGCGGTCGCAAGTTTCGGCAGCGGCCGCTCGCTGGCCGGCAAGCGGGCTGTGATCCTCGCGGGTTCAGGACCCGTGGGGCAGCGCGCGGCGGTACTACTCGCGCGCGAAGGTGCATCCGTGGCGATTACCGGACGCAAACGCGCCGTGGTTCAGGCGGCCTGCGCGGCGATCAAATCGCGCTTTGGCGTCGACATAAAAGCCATCGAGGCTCCGGGCAACGCCGAACGCGCAGCCGCCGCTGCGGGCGCGCACATCCTACTGGGTACGGGAGCGGCCGGAGTGACGCTGCTCGATGCAAAACAATGGCAGGAGAATTCCTCATTGGAAATCGTCGCGGATGCCAACGCATCGCCGCCGGCCGGCATTGAGGGCGTTGGCCTCATGGACCGGGGCACGGACAGTCATGGCAAAATACTGTTCGGAGCCTTAGGGGTAGGCGCGCTCAAGCTGGCAGTGCACCGCGCCTGCATCGCGCGCCTGTTCGAGCAGAACGATCTGCTGCTCGACACCGATGAGATCTACAAGATTGCCAAGAGCATGGTCGGAACATGATCACGCAAGCTTCGGTCGCCAAATTTCTGGATGATCTGGCCAGCGGTGCACCCACGCCCGGGGGCGGCAGCGCCGCAGCCATCATGGGCGCCATGGGCGCGGCTCTCGTCTCCATGGTCTGCAACGTCAGCATCGGCAAGAAGGGCCTGGAAGCGGTCGAGCCCGAGATGAAAGCGCTGCGCGAGCAGTCGGAAAAGCTGCGCGCGCGCCTGCTTGAGATGGTGGCCGAAGATATCGCCGCGTTTGACGGCCTGATGGCTGCATATCGTCTGCCCAAGGCCAGCGAGACCGACAAGTTGCGGCGCACCGAGGCGATTCAAACCAGTTTGCGTGCGGCCACCGAAACGCCGCTTGACTGCGCGCGCGCCTGCGGCGAAGTCATCGATCTCGCGCAGCGCGCCGGCAAGGCGGGCTACTCGGGCGTAATCAGCGATGCGGGAGTCGGAGTTGTCGCCGCATACGCGGCGCTGCGCAGCGCCGCCCTCAACGTCTATATCAATGCGCCCTCGCTCAAGGATAAGGAATTTGCGCACCAGGTGACCACGGAAGTCGATGAACTGCTCGAGGCGAGCGCACAGCGCAGCGAAGCGGTGTATGCATTGGTGCGCGGCAGATTGGGCTGACTCGCCATGGCGGGCGGCAGGATCGATAACGGGCACGCCTTCACGGCGCTAGGCATAGCGGTGCTCACGATCTCGGACTCGAGGAACGAAAGCAACGATACGTCCGGAGACCTGTTGGCGGAACGGGTGGCCGCGGCGGGCCATTTCCTGCTCGCCCGCGCGTTGGTCGGGCACGAGAAATCCGGAATCCAGCGCCAGGTTCGAGCATGGATCGAGGATCCCGCCATCGATGTCATCATCAGCAGCGGCGGCACCGGACTGAAAGCCCGCGACGAGTCGCCGGAGGCGATCCGCGAGCTCTTCGAGCGGGAGTTCGAAGGCTTCGCCGTGCTCTGGCACCTCATCTCCTATGAATCGGTGGGCGTCTCGACCATGCAGTCGCGGGCCTGCGCCGGCATTGCCGGCGGCACGATCCTCTATGTGCTGCCCGGATCCAACGGCGCCTGCCGCGACGGCTGGGACAAGCTCATCAGCCTGCAGCTCGACAGCCGGTTCCGGCCTTGTTCCGTGGTCGAATTGCTGCCGCGTTTTCAAGAGCGCTGAACCTCCAACGACGATTTCACCGGCGCGTTTCCCGGGCCGAAAACGCTTGACAGCCTTTTGTCATACTGGTACCTTGTTATATAAAGGTAGCTTGTTCAAATGACGCCCGATCAAAAATTCAACCCCATTCGCAAAGGACTGCTCGAGTTCCTGATTCTGCAGATCATTTCCGCCGACAAGGTGTACGTCGCCGACATGATGAGCCGGCTCGAGAACACCGACTTCGCCACCCAAGAGGGCACGTTGTATCCGTTGCTCAGCAAGATGCGCCGCGAAGAGTTGGTGGACTATGAGTGGCAGGAATCGGGCTCCGGGCCGCCCCGCAAATACTACAAGCTGACCGCCAAGGGAAAGTCGCAACTCGCAGAGTTCAAGGACTATTGGTCGTATCTCAACACAACAATCAACCAGTTAGGTCGCTGAGCATGAACACCGTAATCATCATCAATCTCAACGGAAATGCCTATCACCTCGAAGAGCCCGGCTACCAAAGCCTGCGCGCCTATCTCGAGCGGGCCCAGGCACAGCTCAAGGACAATCCCGACAAGACCGAGATCATGGCCGACCTCGAGCAGGCGATCGCCGACAAGTGCGCGCACTACCTGCAGCCGCATAAAAATGTGCTGAGCGCGGCCGAGATCGACAATGTCCTGAAACAAATGGGGCCGGTTGAGACCGACGCTCCGCCGTCGCAAAGCTCGGCGGGCCGCGAGCAGCCGCAAGCGCAGACGTCGCACTGGGACACGCCGCGGCGGCTGTATCAGATCCGCGAAGGCGCAATGCTCAGCGGCGTCTGTACCGGGATCGCGGCGTATTTCAACATCGACGTCACGATCGTGCGCATTCTATTCGTCGTGCTCGCGCTGTTGACCGGGGGAATCTGGGTTCTGGTGTACCTCGCAATGATGCTGGTCATTCCGTTTGCGAACACCGACGAGGAGCATGCCGCGGCCGCCGGCGCGCCCTTCAACGCCCAGGAAGTCATCGATCGGGCCAAGAAGCACTACAGCGAATTCAAGGACAGCAAGGAGTGGCGCCGCCACTGGCGCCAGCAGCGCCGCGAGTGGCGGCGTCGCTGGCACGACGGGGCCTATTGGTGGGCGCACAACCTGCAGCGCAACGTGCATCAGTTCAGCACACATCCGGCTTACGGCGCCCAATTGGTGGCCGGCCTGCTGATTCCGATACTCGCGATCTTGAGCGCATTGATTTTCGTACTGTGGATCGTCGCGGTCGTGCAGCTCGCCACCAGCGGCATGATATTCGGCTGGACCATTCCGGCGTCGATGCCGCTATGGGTGTCGATTCTCATATTGATCTTCATCTACAGCGCGATCTCGCAGCCGCTGCGCCACGCGCGCCGTGCGATTTACTTCAATACCGGCGGCTACAACTATTCCTGGTTTGCCGCCCTGGACGGATTGCTGGCATTGGGTGTGCTGGCGCTGGTTTGCTGGTTCTCCTACACCCACCTGCCGCAGGTGCACGAGTTCGTTCAGCACTTCAACGAAAACTGGCAGACGATGTGGAACAACATCGTGGATTCATTCCGCCACACCGGGCAGGCGATAGGCCTTGACCGCATTGCGGAGTCTGTTTAGATCCCGATGGCGGGTGGCGATGTCGCCGCGATCCGCGGCTAGGCGCATGTCACGCAGCACTTCAAGGGAATGCAGCAGCACCGGCAGCGGCGGACCGCTGGCGGTTATGCCGCGCAGGGCCGGTTCCTTGAGACTCTCCGCCGGAGCCTCTATGAATCGCTTCACCAGCGAGTTGTGATGCTGCGCCGCCGTCCGCCCGAACAGATCGCAGACCTCAAGATACGCCGCGGCATTGGCCTGAAACCAGTCCGCACCGGCGTAATCGTCCACCAGCGGCAAAAATTCATCCAGCAGGCTGGTGAAGGTCATGCAATTTCGCAGCCGTGCCTGATCGGCCGGCAGCATGAACTGCATTTTGTCGACCAACAGCTGTGCATAATTCGGATCGTTGGCCCGGCACAGGCCCAACATCAGATCCAGCTCGTTGATGCCGGAAAAATCCCCGGCGTTGGCGCCCCGATACTCCTGTCTTCCGACCCGGTATGGTTTGTAGTAAGGCCGCACCGAGTAGAAGAACCGCTGCACGTCCAGGTTGCGCATCAGCCGGTCATTGCAGCGTATGACATCGCCGAGCGCCTGCCGCGCCGCGTCGAACATCACGTCGGCAACCGGGCTCGATACGCCGAGATGAACCACGCTGGTGAGCGCATCCGCGGCGCGCTGCAGCGACAGAATTCCGCGCGTGTTCTCATCGATGAAAAGAAACTCATCCGCGAGCGTGGTGAAACTCTTGCGCACCCCGGCGCGCGCCTTGTTGTAAGTCGCGAGATGTCCGGTCGAGAACCTGGGCGCCATGCCGAGCGATGCGCCAACATGCATGGCCAGCGATGACGCCTCCGGAAACGGCGATTTCTCTTCGCGCACGGGATTGGTGAGCTCGTGGCGCCGCAGGGCTCCCAAGTACATGCCGACGCTGCCGAGCACGCCAAATGCGCTCTCAAATCCGTCGTCGGTGTTGCCCTCGGCGAGCAGCGCCACCACATGCGCATGACCTTCGTCGCGCAAGCTGGCCTTGATCGGGTCGCCGCAGCCGATCACCTGGGCGCGATCGGCCTGTGCGAAGTACAGATTCTCCAGCTCCGTGTTCATCTGCACAAAGGCAGTGCGTATCCAGTGCTCGAAGGCTTCAGCTCTGTTCATGAGATCTTCTCGGACAGACACCGCGCGATGAGCGCCGCCTCCGCCGCCGTGTTGTAAATGTGAAACGACAGCCGCAGCACCGGCCCCCGACAGTCGAAGCGCACCGCATTGTCGCGCAGCACCCGCACGGCGTCCGGCAGCGCAGCTCCAAGGTGCAGGCAAATGGTGCCCCCTGCCCGCTCCAGATCGATTCGGGCACGCCACGCCGGGGGCAGATCATCGCGAAACACATTCATCAGGTGGATATTGTGCGCGCGCAGCGCCGATATTCCGATATCCGTGAGCAGTTGCATGCTTTGCGCCGCAATGGCATACGGCGCAATGGAAGGCGTTCCGCCCCAAAATCGTCTTGCATCCAGCGCGAACTTGAACGAATGCACATCGAACTCGAATGGATCGGCGTGCGAAAACCAGCCGACGTCCAGCGGCGCAAGTTGCGGCAGCAGCGCCGGACTGATCCACATGAAACCCGCTCCAGGCCCGCCGCACAGCCATTTGACGCAGCTTCCCAGCACGATGTCGGCGCCGAAACCGGCGACCGACAACGGTAAAATTCCCGCGCTTTGCGCGACATCGGCGATGCAGAGAATGCCGCGCTCGCGGCACAGCGACGCGATCTGCGCAACCGGTGCCACCACGCCGGTATTGGAATGCGCGTGGGTCACGAGCACCGCGGCGACGTCATCTTTCAATGCCTCGTCCCAGACGTTCGCGTTCGCCGGATCATGGCGGCGGTCGATCAATCGCATTTGAAAGCCGATCTTTTCGGCTCGTTGCATTACAAACGCCAGCGACGGAAACGAGTCTTCCGCGGCGAGCAACACCGAACGCCCTGCCGTTCTCGGCAGCGCGGGCAGCAGCTTCGCCAGACCCGACGACAGGTTCGATTGCGGACAGTATTCATCCGCATGCCCGCCGAGGAGCTTGGCCAGCTGCCCCGTGAAAGTCTTGATCACCGACAACCAGGAATCCCATGCATCGCCGCCGCGCAGCTGCCAAGGCTTGAGATATTCCTCGTGGATTGCAGCGACGCTCGATTTCGGCAGGCAGCCGACCGAATGCGTCAGGCAGTAAGGCCCGGGACCGGGCAGAAAAAATTCATCGCCGTGCATCGTGGCCGCTCACGCTTGAGGAAGGTCGATCAGACAGGGTTGGAACAGGGACGTCAAGCTGGGTGGCTCGCCGCATACAATGATATTCTGAGCTGGTCGCCTTGATGAGGGAGCGCCAATGCCAGGCAGATTGGATGGAAAAGTTGCGGTCATCACCGGGGCAACCAGCGGCATTGGCGCGGCAACGGCGCGCCGCTTCGTGGCCGAGGGTGCGCGCGTGGTCATTGCGGGTCGCTCCGCGGAACGCGGCCTCGCGCTGGCGGCCGAACTCGGCAAGCCGGCGGTTTTTCATCGCGCGGACGTGATGCACGAATCCGAGATCGCCGCGGTCATCGATGCGGCGGTCGAGCGCTTTGGACGGCTCGATTGCCTGTTCAACAATGCCGGCGCTTCGACCCCCGGGGAAATCGACACCATTACCGAAGAGCAGTTTGACTACGGCATGAAGCTGCTGGTCGGCAGCGTCATGTTCGGCATCAAGCACGGCGCTCGCGTGATGAAATCCCGGGGCGGCTCCATCATCAACAATTCCAGCATCGCCGGGCACCGCCTGGGCCAGGGTGGCGCGCTGTATTCCGCGGCGAAGGCGGCGGTGAGCCACGTGACGCGCATTGCCGGAGCGAAGCTCGGCCCCGACGGAATCCGGGTGAATTCGATTTCACCGGGCGCGATCGCCACGCCGATTTTCTGGGGCGGCTCCGCAAGGGCGCAGACCCTGAGCGCCGAGGATAACGCGCGCAAGCTCGCCAAACTCGAGGGCAATCTGGCGCGCGCGACGCCGCTGCCCCGTTCCGGCGTGGCCGACGACATTGCTCACGCGGCGGTGTTCCTGGCAAGTGATGAGGGCAGTTTTGTCAACGCACACGACCTCGTCGTCGATGGCGGCCGCATCGCGCAATTCTTCGAGCGGGCGCCGCAAAACGCATAAGCCTTGAAGCAACCGGCAATCATGTTCAGGAAATTGCTCATCGCCAACCGCGGCGAAATCGCGATCCGCATTGCGCGCACCGCGGCGGAAATGAACATGGCAACCGTTGCCATAGTCTCGCAGGACGACTCAGGCTCGCTGCATGCCCGGTGCGCCGACACGGCCTTGACGCTTGCCGGCTCAGGTCCGGCTGCCTATCTCGATGGACCGCAGATCCTGCGTCTCGCACTCGAGTCGGGTTGCGATGCCATACATCCCGGCTATGGTTTCCTGAGCGAGAATGCCGCGTTTGCCCGGCTTTGCAACAACGCAGGAATCGTCTTCGTCGGACCGTCGCCCGAAACTCTGGTGCTGTTCGGCGATAAGAGTCAAGCGCGGGCCTTGGCCCGTAAGATCGGAGCGCCGGTGCTGCCCGGGTCGCGCGATGCCGTCACGCTGGCGCAAGCCGAGCATTTTCTGGCCGGCTTGGGTCCGGGCGGCGCCGTGATGCTGAAAGCCCTGGCCGGCGGCGGTGGCCGCGGCATGCGCGAGGTGCGTATTGCTGCGGACATGGCCGGCGCATTCGAGCGCTGCCGCTCCGAGGCGCTGCAGGCGTTCGGCAGCGGCGATCTCTACGTGGAACAGTTCTTGCCGCGCGCCCGCCACATTGAGGTGCAGATAGCCGGCGACGGCTCGGAGGTGGTCCATTTGTGGGATCGGGAGTGCAGTGCGCAGCGTCAGCGGCAGAAGCTGATCGAAACCGCACCGGCGTTCGGCTTGAGTGCCGAATTGCGCAGCAAGCTCCTGGAATTGTCCGTGGCACTGGGCAAGGCGGCAAATTATCGCTGCGTGGGCACCATTGAGTTCCTGGTCGATCTGGATGCGAACAGCGCCAGGCCTTTTGCCTTCATCGAAGCGAATCCGCGCCTGCAGGTCGAGCACACGGTCACCGAGGAGATCACGGGCCTTGATTTGGTTCGCATTCAGTTGCAGCTCGCCGCCGGCGGCACATTGGCGAAGCTGGGATTGCGGCAGTTCGCCATACCCGCACCGCGCGGCGTGGCAATCGAGTCACGCATCAACATGGAGACCATGAATGCCGACGGGACCGCGAAGCCGGCCGGCGGCACGTTGTCGGTGTATGAAGCCGCCTCGGGTCCCGGCGTGCGCGTCGATGGCTTCGGTTATGCCGGCTACCACACCAGCGTGAGATTCGATGCGCTGCTGGCCAAGTTGATCGTGCACACCGTCGACGGCGACCTCTCGGTGGCCGCGCGCAAGGCGGAGCGCGCCTTGGGGGAATTTCACATTGCCGGCGTGCCGACCAACATTCCCTTCCTGAGGGCGCTGCTGCGCCATCCCGACTTCGCCGCAGGGCTGATTCATACGCGATTCGCCGAGGAGCATGCAGAGGCTTTGTGCGCCGCCGCCGACTCTGCCAAGCCCGCGGCGGCCGTGCGCAGCCGCCGACCCGGCGCCAAGCTCGAGACGACCGATCCCCTGGCGGTGCTGATTCATGGCAAGGGCGCTGCCGCCCCCGCGAATGTAGCCGCCGCCACAGTGGAGCTCGGAACGAGCGCCGTGCCCGCGCCCTTGCAAGGAACCATCGTCAGCATCGCGGTCGCCGTCGGCAAGCCGGTACGCGCCGGCGATCCGGTCTTGATCATGGAATCCATGAAGATGGAACACGTCATCACGGCGTCGGTCAGCGGTTTTGTTCGCACCCTGACCGTGGCCCAAGGCGATACGGTGTTCGAAGGCCACGCTCTTGCGTTCATTGAACCCACCGACATTGCCGGTGCCGCCACGGACGCCCAGGAGGACATCGATCTTGAATTCGTGCGGCCCGATTTGAAGGCCGTGATCGAGCGCGTCGGCGCCACCCTGGATGCCGGCCGCCCGCAGGCAGTGGCAAGGCGCCGCAAAACCGGTCAGCGCACGGCGCGCGAGAATGTCGATGATTTGCTCGACCCCGGCTCCTTCATTGAATATGGCAGTTTGGTGGTGGCGGCGCGGCGCAAGCGGCATTCGCTGGAGAAACTGATCCAGCAAACACCGGCGGACGGCATGGTAATGGGCCTGGGCCGTGTGAATGGCAAGGAATTCGGCGATGATGCGGCGCGCTGCGCCGTGATGGCCTACGACTATACGGTTCTTGCCGGCACCCAAGGCGCCTACAACCATCGCAAGATGGACCGCCTGATCGAGATCGCCGAACGCTACCGCCTGCCGACGGTTTTTTTCTGCGAGGGCGGTGGCGGCCGCCCGGGCGACACCGAGGGCGGCGGTTTTACCCGCGGTTTTGAGTACTGGGCGCGCATGTCGGCGGCCGCGCCCCTGCTCGGAATCACCTCGGGACGTTGTTTCGCAGGCAATGCCTCGGTGCTCGGGTGCTGCGATGTGATCATCGCCACCAAGGGTTCGAACATCGGCATGGGCGGACCGGCGATGATCGAGGGCGGCGGACTGGGAGTCTTCAGGCCCGAGGAAATCGGCCCCGTCGATGTGCAGCAACCCAACGGCGTCATCGATATCCTCGCCGAGGATGAAGCCGATGCGGTTCGAATCGCGAAAAAATATCTTTCCTATTTTCAGGGCACGATGGCCGGCTGGACCTGCGCCGATCAGCGCCTGCTGCGGCGCGCGATACCAGAGAACCGGGTGCGGGTGTATGACATCCGTCAACTGATCGAGACTCTGGCGGACACAGGTTCGGTGCTCGAATTGCGGCCGCTGTTCGGGACCACGATGATCGTGGCATTGATCCGCATCGAAGGGCGGCCCATGGGCTTGATTGCCAACAATCCCAAGGTGCTGGGCGGTGCCATCGATTCGGACGGTTCCGACAAAGCCGCGCGCTTCCTGCAGATCTGCGAGGCGTTCGACATTCCCGTGCTGTCGCTCTCCGACACCCCGGGCATGATGGTCGGCCCCGAGATCGAAAAAACCGCGCTGGTCCGGCACTGCTCACGCCTGTTCATCATCGGCGCCAATTTGACCGTGCCGCTGCTTAGCGTGGTTTTGCGAAAGAGCTATGGATTGGGTGCGTTGGCCATGACCGGCGGCAGCTATCCGGCTTCGCTGTTTGCCGTCGCCTGGCCGACCGGAGAATTCGGCGGCATGGGGCTCGAGGGCGCGGTAAAGCTCGGATACCGCAACGAACTCGCGGCCATCACCGATCCCGCCGAGCGCAAGGCCAAGTTCGACGAGATGGTTGCGGCTGCGTACGAACAGGGCAAGGCGTTGAATTACGCCTCGAGCTACCACATCGATGAGGTCATTGATCCAAAAGACACGCGCCGCTGGATAGCCGGGACGTTGCGCTCGCTGCCGCCGCCACCTCCGCGCGTCGAGAAAAAGTTGCGCTGGATCGACGCCTGGTAGTCGCGACGGCGGGCGCAGGCATTCAACGATAAAGGGGGAATGCGATGACAATGCTTTTGGCGGCGACGTTAGTAGCCATGATCACGGCGCAAGTGATCCATCCCGACCAATTGACTGGAAACGATGCGAAAGCCGAACCGCGTCCGCCCCGGCCTGCCATCGAGATTGGCGCTCCGGCCACCACGGTGCAGACCAAGGACGGCAAGACCGTGCAGAATGGCCTGCGCTCCAGCGACTACGAATATGCGTTGGGCGACGGGGTCACCTCCAAGGACGTGGTGTATTTCAGCGAGGGCATCGCGTGCTACGCCAAGATTTTTTATCCGCAGGGTTTCGATCCCAAGCACAAGCCCGGGATCCCCGCGGTGGTGCTGGGCCAGGGATACGCGGGATCGCATGTATCGGTCGAGAAGTATGCCAATCGATTCGCCGCGAAAGGCTTGGTGGCCATGGCGATCGACTATCGCGGCTGGGGCTTCTCGGAGGGATTCCCGGAATTGGTGAAACCGGTGATCGGCGGTGGCATTGCGCGCGACAACACGCGATTCGTTGTCAAGACAACCGAGGTGCGCATCAAGCGCACCAAGCTCATACCGCAGGAGCAGCAGCAGGATTATCGCAATGCTATCTCCTACATCCAAGGTGAACCCGGCGTCGACTATCAGCGCATCGGAGTGTGGGGCTCGAGTCTTGCGGGCGGAAACGCCACCGTTGTGGCCGGCCAGGATGCCCGGGTGAAAGCGGTTTCCGTGCAGGTGCCCGCCATCGCCGGTCCGACCAGCATTCCGGGCCGGGCCCATCTTTCCGGCCCCATGCGCGAGGATGCAATCAAGCGCGCGCGCGAAGGCCAGGGGCACGAATATGTCACCGGCTTCTCGCGCTACTTCGCAGTCGATCAGTACCAGCAATACGCGGCATTTCAGGAAAATTATGTCGGCTTCTGGGCCAGCAAAATCGACGTCCCCTACCAGGCGATCGCCGCGGAAAACGATCAACTCATACCCGTGGACGGCATCAGGGCCGCCGTGGAACGCATGAGCGGTCCGCACAATCTGATCGTGGTGCCCGGGATCTCTCATTTCGAGATGTATTCCCACGAACCCTTCGAGATCAGCGCCAATGCCGCCGCCGAGTGGTTCGTCAAATACTTGAACGCGCCCGAGGCGGCGGATGGCCCGGAGCCGGCGCTGCCGACGCGCTAACCAGTGGGAGTTTCCATGGATCGACGTACCTTTGTTGCCTCCCTGCCGCTTGTCGGGCTCGCCGGCATGGCTCGCGCCCAACAAGGCCTCGCGCCCGCGGCAACGCCAACGCCTGCCGCCGCGGCGCGGCCGGCCTTCAACTTCCCGGCGCCGACGCTGCCAATCACGGTTCTGGCGGAGGGGCTGAGATTTCCAGAAGCTCCACTGCCCATGCAGGACGGCTCGGTGCTTTTCGTGCAGATCGAATCGAAGCAAGTCAGCCGCTTGATGCCTGACGGTAGGGTAATCCTCGTAAAGCAGATGGAGGGCGGACCCAACGGCCTGGCCATCGGACCTGATAAGGCGCTGTACATTGCCAATGACGGCGGCCGATTCAGCTTCGCGCAGCGGGGCGGATACAATTTCCCGGGCGCGGCTCCTGCGGAATTTGTTGGCGGATCAATCCAGCGGCTTGATTTGAAAAGCGGCGCGCTGACCACGCTGTATGAGAGCTGCGATGGCAAGCGCTTGGTCGCACCCGACGATCTGGTTTTCGATCATCAGGGCGGCATGTGGATCAGCGACATTGGCAAGATCAAGGGCGACGCTGGAATTTACTATGCCTTGCCCGACGGCAAGAGCATCAAGTGCGTCAAGGATGGGATGAGCGCGCCCAATGGCATCGGACTTTCGCCCGATGGCAGGCAGCTGCACGTGAGCGAAGCACGCCAACTCTGGACTTATGACATCAGCGCTCCGGGCGCGCTCGGCCCGAGCACTTCGTATCCCGGAGCCGATCACGCGAAGCTGCGCGAGCGATCGATCGCCGACAGCCTGAAGGTGCAGGCCGACGGCAAGGTTTGCGTGTGCACCCTGCTGGCCGGCGGCATCAGCATCATCGACGCTGCCGGCAACACGGAATTCATCGAGTTCGCCGATCCCATGACCACCAACCTCGCTTTCGGCGGAGCGGATATGCGGGACGTGTGGGTGACGCTATCGGGGACCAGCCGAATCGGCCGGGTGCGCTGGCCGTATCCCGGACTTAAAGCCGCGTTCAGTGCCTGATCGCACAGAGACGGATAGCGCGCCGGCTTAGCCTTTACCTTCAGGCGCAGCGTGCGTACGCACGTCGTTCCTTCGACCATCTGCTTCATCGACATTCGGGCAATCTACTGTAATTCGTGTCTCGCGCTCAAGGTGAGATTCTCCTACAATCGGTACGAAATGTATGCGGGAACGCGGACCGAGTATCATTTGCAGCTGGCGGCTCTGCTCCACTTCGCGACGCAACCGCCACCGCTGGGTCGCGTCATCCTTGACGCTTCGTAGATGGGGGTGAACCATGCCGTACGTTGAAAATCGCGTCGTGCACGACGCCGACTCGCATCTGATGGAATTGCCGGACGCGCTCGATGAGTTTCTCGAAGCCAAATATCGCGAGCGCTATGATTCGCTGCCAAAGTTCCTGAGTCAGCCGCGCAATGCCGAGTACGCGGCGCGTGCCCGCACGCTGCACGAGGATCCGAATTTTCGCGCCGGCGCCGACCAGAACATCCTGCTGCGCAAGAACTACGAGGCCCTCGGGTCATTTCGCCGCGAGGATCGGCCGCGCGCGCTGAATCAATTGGGTTTCACCAGTCAGCTGATTTTCACCACCTGGTGTCTGGGGAACTTCGGCCTCGATGAATCGCCGCAGATCGATCTCTGCTACGCGGTGGCCCAGGCCCACAACCGCATGATGAGCCATTTCTGTTCGGTCGATCGGCGCTTCCTCGCCACCGGCTATGTGCCGCTGGTGGATTTCGAGCGCGCTCTGGCCACGGCGCAGGAAGCGATCAAATTGGGCTGCAAGGCCCTGCTGATTCCGTCACGCTGTCCGCCGGGACATTCGCCAAGCCATGTCGCGTTCGAACCGCTATGGGCGCTGGCGCAGGAAGCGGGATTGCCGATCGTATTTCACGTCGGCGGGGAAGAAAAGCTTGCCCCCGATTACTTCAAGAACGGTCTGCCCCGGGTCAAGGATTTTCACGGCGGCGAGGAGAATTTCACCTCCTTGAGTTTCATGCCGATACCGCATTCGGTGCAGCTCACCATGGCGGCCCTCATCATCGACGGCGTGCTCGATCGACATCCGCGCCTGAAGTTCGGCGCAATCGAACTGGGTGCTTCGTGGGTTCCGAGCTGGATGCGCTTCATGGACTCGGCCGCCAACGCCTTCATCAAGAACGAACCGCGGCTGCAGAAATTGTCCTTGAAGCCAAGTGAATTCGTGCAGCGTCAATTTCGCGTCACGCCGTATCCGCATGAGGACGCTGGCTGGATCATCGCCAACACCGGCCCGGAGGTGTGCATGTTTTCCTCCGACTTTCCACACGTCGAGGGCGGACGCAATCCCTTGAAGCGCTTCAACGACTCGCTCGCGCACACCCAGCCCAAAGCCGTGGAGCGCTTCTATTGCGACAATTTCGTCGATCTCATGGGCGAAGGGCTAGCTGCGGATCTTCGCAAGCCGCACAGCTTAAGCGCGGCTTAGCCGAACGGACCCCGCGCCGGCGGCGGCGGTGGTGGCGGACTCCACGTACCCGTGGCGATCTTGCCGCCCTTGGCGGAGACCGCCAATTCGATGATCTTGTCGGTCACATTGGATTCGTAGCCTTCCGTGTGGCCCTTTTGCATTTTTACGATGTCCGCGACCACCCGGCCATCCTTGCAATTCGGGAACACATACACCACGGCGCGGCCCGACTTGGGATATCGACCCCAGCCATCGGCGCCCGGGTCCTGGCGCGTCGGGTCCCACACCAGCCCTGGCTTGGGATCGACCACTTCCGGCAGTTCCTCGCGCTTGCCGCAGCCGAATTTGTCGGCCAGCGGTGAAGTATCGCCGGGTATCGACTCGTACTCGCCGTTCGAAAAGATGAATGAATAGTCGCAGGCGCCGCCGGGCGGCCCGGCGGGTGTGGGCGGCAGGCGCGGCGGCGGCGGCGGCGTTGGGTTTCCGCCGCTCTTGTACACGGGGATGCCGCCGAAGAATCCGCGATTTGCATAGGTCACCGGCCCGACCCGGCCGCCGGACAGGCTGATGCGAACGTCCACCTTGTCCTTGAAGTAATCGGTGCAAACCAGGCGGCTGGAGGTCAAACCGCCCTGGCTGTGCCCCGCCAGTATGAAGTGCTGCACATTCTCCTTGCCCACCGTCGCCACAACCAGATCGACGATGTTGTGCAGGTACTCATCGTCGGCATCGCTCCAGTACCTAACCGGCGATCCCGGCGTGATGACGATGAGTTTGTACTTGTCCTTGACGTCCAGGGCCGGAAAATAATTGCGCTGCCAGTTGGCGTACGAGCCGTAGCCGTGGAGACTCAGCACGATGTTGATCTTGTCGCCGGGCTTGTAATCCGCGGGGCAGTCCAAAAAAAATGTGCGCCGCGATTTCAACTCCACGGTATCACCGGGCTGGGTCACCATCGGTCCGGGGCAGTCCGTGTCGGGACAGTGGTAGGCGGGCGGCGCGGCGCAGTTCACCCCGAGGAGCGTGTGAGCTTGCTGGGCCGATGCCGAGCCCGCACCGAAAACGCACAGAATGGTCAATCCACGGGTCAAGTGCCGCAACGGTCGCTGCAAAAATGTCATCGGTGGCTCCCCATCTTAGATTATTGATCTCAAGCGGACAGTGTTTAATATAAGTTGATTATACTATTGCCAGGAAGCCACTTCGATCTGTTTTTGCCGATAGATCGGACGTACCTTCAGCAGCAGGATCAGGGCAATCGCCGCCGAGCAGAACACCACCAGGACCATGCTGTAGCGGATCTTGACCGGATCGTGGAATACATGGTCGTTGATGAACGGCACCAAGGTCGGGCCCACCCCCAGCCCCAGCGCATTGACCACGAACAAGTACAGGGCGGAAATCTGCGCCCGATATTGATTAGGCGTGACCTGGTTGACGGCCATCGGCCCCACGCCGTTGTAGGCATTGAACGTGATGCCCGCAACGAATAGCGCCACCCATACCAAGGGCACGGTCGGCATGAACGGCGTGAAGCTGCTGAATACCGCGATCCCGCAGGCCGAAATCGCGGCGACCACGATGGGCGCGTCCTTCCAGCCGCGCTTTGTCAGCCGATCGCACAGCACGCCCGCCAATAGCATGCCCGAAGAATTCATCAGTATGGTGGAAACGCCAATCATTTTGCCCGCCAGCCCGGGGCTCACCCCATACGCGCGGACCAAGGCGGTGGGCAGCCAGGAGGCCGTGGCATATCCGGCCATTGCCAGCATCGCCATCGCCACGAAGTGCAGCCCGTAGAATTTCCTGTTCTGCCATGCGTAGGCCAGGACCTCGGTCAGGGGCGGCTTGCTGGGCGCCGCCACCGGCCCGCTGTTCGACGCTGTCAGCAACAGACCGCGGCGCTTGGGTTCGCGGAATGTCAGCAGCAGCAGGGGCAACAGAATGCCCGGGGCGCCGGTCACGATGAAAACCATCTGCCATGCATGCACCGGCCCGAACAGCGGCAGCGTATAGGTTGCGCCCGCGCCGGATACCGCCCCGACCACGATGCCGCCAACCAGCAACGCGGTGCCCGCGCCGATCGTGATACCGACGTTGTATACGCCGAAGGCGCCGCCGAGCTTGGAGCGCGGGAAACTGTCGGTGATGATGGAATAGGCCGCGGGCGATAGGGCCGCTTCGCCGACACCCACGCCGACGCGCGCTATGAACAGCTGCACCGCGCTGCGCGCCAGCCCGCACAGCGTCGCCATGATGGACCAGATGAACACGCCCCCCGCGATGATGGCCCGACGGCTATGACGGTCCGACAGGCGCGCAATCGGCAGACCGAGAAAGGTATACAGCAGCGCGAACGCCAGCCCCTGCAGCATGCCGATCTGCGTATCGCTGATGTGCAGATCGCGTTTCATCGGTTCCACCAGCAGGGAAATCGTGGTTCTGTCGATGAAGGAGAAAATGTACATCAGCATCAGAATGGCGACGCTGTACCAGGCGGCAAAAGACGATGGATAGGGAGACGAATCGCTGCTGACCGCCGCTTGCGCGGCGCTGGACTGCGGTGCCATTTAACCCCCGGCGTTGAATTCTTGCGTTGTTGGTGGCTGGCTACGGACTCGAGCCACTGCCGCCCGAGCATACGCCACACGCACGGCCGGCGCCGCTCAAATGATCGCCGTGATCGGCTTGCGATGTGCAGCCGCCATCGCGATGCCGTGGCGCTCGGGTCCCACGGCCACCAGCACGGAGATGACCACGGCGACGATGCCGACCACGATCGCCATGGCAAGGCCGTAGTCGTTTGCATGCCCTTCGGCGATCATCACCTGGATGTTGAGATTCGCGGAGGCGATGAAATTACCCAGCTGGTACACCACGCCCGGAAAGGTCGCACGGATTTCGTAGGGCGAGAGCTCGTTCAGGTGCACCGGAATGATGCCCCACGCACCCTGCACCGAGACCTGCATCAAGAAGGCGCCTACACCCAAGATCAGGGGCGTGCTGCCGAATGCCCAGAACGGAATCACCGGCAGGGCGAGCAATGCCGCGCCCATGATAGCCCGGCGTCTGCCGATGCGCTCCGACAGCCAGCCAAATCCAATGCCCCCACAGATCGCGCCGATATTGGCGATTGCCGTCATCAGCGACGAAGTATGGGTGTCAAAGCCATGTTGAATCTTCAGGAACAGGTTCGGATATGCGTCCTGGGAACCGTGACTGAAAAAATTGAATGCGGTCATGAGTACGATCGCATAGATGGCGAGCTTCCAGTTCCGCCCCATGACCTCGATCAAGTCATGCCGTTGTTTCGCGACGCGCTGTTCGGTCCAGGCGGGGGATTCATCGACTCCCATCCGGATGAAGAACACCAGGATGGCCGGGATTGCTCCCAGCACGAACATGTAGCGCCAGCCCAGGGCGTCGTACAGGAAGTACATCGCGATGGAGGCTATGAAGTAGCCGCTGGGATAGCCCGCCTGCAGCAGGCCGGAAACGGGGCCGCGCGAGTTTGCCGGGATGGTCTCGAAGGTCAGCGCCGAACCGATGCCCCACTCGCCGCCCATCGCGATTCCAAACAGAAAGCGCAGCGCCAAAAACGTGGTGATCGTCGGCGCAAAACCCGAAGCCACTTCGAGCGCTGAAAACGCCAGAATGTTCCACATCAGGGTGGGCTTGCGGCCGTAGTGATCCGCAAGGCGGCCAAAGATGAAGGCACCGATCGGGCGCGCCGCCAAAGTGAGCGTCACCGCGAACACCACCTGCTTGATTTCGACGTGAAAGGTCGACGCGACATCCTTGAACATGAACACCATCAGAAAGAAATCAAAGGCGTCCAACGTCCAGCCGAGGTATGCGGCGAGCACGACATTTTTCTGACTCTTGGTCCAACTCATCCCGTCCTCCCCTTGTGCGAGTGGACATAAGTCCCCGCACCTAAGATCCTAACGGCAGCCGCAGCCGTTGTCGAAGTTCTTCGGTCCACTTCCATTCCGCGGCGGTTCAGCCGAAACTTCGCACATGCAGACTCGGCCCTTGCACGAATATTCGATGCGCGAGCTCAACCGTCCGGCGCCTCAGGTCGAGGTGCGCCGCGCCGCTGACGGCGTCGTCTATCTTCGCTGTGGATTGAAATTCGAGCCGGGGTTGCCGTCGCTGATCGACTACCTGGCCCGCGCCGCGGAGTTGCGCCCGGAAACGACATTCCTCGCCGAGCGCGATGCCTCCAAGCAGTGGCGCCGGCTGACTTACGCCGCCGCCGCGCGCGACACCGCCGCCGTTGCCACCTGGCTGATTCGGCAGGGCTTCGGACCGGACAGTGCGCCGGTCATGATCCTGTCGGAGAACAGCATCCAGCATGCCGTGCTCACCCTGGGCGCGATGCGGGCGGGCATGGCGGTGATTCCGGTGTCGCCCACCTATTCCTTCGGCAGCGACCTGTCGCGATTGGGTTACGCGCTGGATCTGGCCGAACCGGCCTTGGTGTACGCGGAAGATGGGGCGCGATACTCAGCTGCGCTGGAATACGCGCACGGGCATGGTCGACGGACCCTTTCCGGCGGCGACTTCTCCGAGCTGTTGCGCGAGATCGATGAGGCGGCGGTGGCCGCGCGACGCCTGTTGATCAAGGACGAAACCATTGCAAAAATTTTGCTGACCTCGGGATCAACGGGCCGCCCCAAGGGCGTCATCAACACCCACGGCAACATTGCCGGCTCGGTGCAAATGATTCGTCTGGTGGGCGAGCCGTTCGATCCCGACCGCACGCATACCATTGTCGATTGGCTTCCCTGGCACCACACCTTTGGCGGCAATGCACAGTTCAACGGCATCCTATCGGTGGCGGGGACGCTCTACATCGACACCGGGCGGCCGGTTCCCGGCCTTTTTGACGCCACCATCGAAAACCTGAGGGAGATCTCCCCCACCAGTTTTGGCTGCGTGCCCGCGGCCTTCGGCGCGCTGGCGGCGGCGATGGAGCGCGATGCCGGACTGCGGCGAAGTTTCTTCAAGAACATGCGCGGGCTTGGATACGGCGGTGCTTTGCTGCCGCAACCCACCTGGGAGCGCATGCAAAGATTGGCAGTGCAGGAAATCGGCGAACTCCTGCCCTTCGGCACAGGGTGGGGAATGACGGAGACCACGGCCACCGGCGTCGCGGTGTACTGGAACACTGCGCGTACCGGACTGCTCGGGCTGCCGCAACCCGGCGTTACTCTCAAGCTGGTGCCGACCGGCGATCGCATGGAATTGCGCATCAAGGGTCCGCAGATCATGAGCGGCTACTACAAGGATGAGGCGCTGAACGCGGCCGCCTTCGACGCAGAAGGCTACTTCAAAACCGGCGATGCGGTCCGCTGGGTCGATCCAGAGCGGCCGATCGAGGGTCTCGAGTTCGCGGGCCGCATCGCCGAGGATTTCAAATTGCTGTCGGCGACGTGGGTGCAGGCCAGCCTGGTGCGGCGCGACCTGGTCGAAGCGCTGCAGCCATACATCTCCGATGCCTTGATTTGTGCGCCGGATCGCCCTTACCTGGGGGCGCTCGTCTGGCTGACGGTCGCCGAAGACGCCGCGGTACGCGCGGCGCTGGCCAATAAACTTGACGCGTTCAATCGCACTCGACAAGGCAGCGCTGCCACCATCGCAAGGCTATTGATATTGCAGGATCCACCGTCGGCGGAAGCCGGTGAAATCACCGACAAGCGCTCCATCAACCAGCGGTTGGCGATGCAGCGCCGCGCCGGCGATGTTGCGCTCTTGTACGCGGATCCACCCGACCCGCGCATCATCCTGCCGGGCCGTCAATAGTCCGTCACCGCGGCGCCGAGTCGAGCACCGGCAGGATCATCGCCGAAGGATGAGCCCGATCGAAGTACACGGTATTGGTGGCCACCCGCGGCGGCGTCGTAGTTGCGACGCCGAACGGCTCTCCGGTGTTCGGATTGATCTCGAATTTGGTGGAATTGGACGAGGTGACCGTCACCTGGATTTTGTGTCCCTTTTCAAAGGTAAACGCGGTGTTCCACAGATCGATGTGCAGCTCCTCGGGCTTCCCCGGCTTCATCAGTGCCACATCGTCGGGATCGCGGCCGTTGCGGTAGCGGGTGCGGATCGGATTATCGAGAATGATCTGTTCGTAGCCGTCGGGGTAGACATCAACCAGCTTGACCATGAAGTCGGTGTCGAGCCCGTCGGTCGCCGCCCACAGCTTCATGTCCACGTGCCCGGCGATGGCGACATTCCTGCCGAGCACTTTGGTTTCGAAGCGCAGATAATCCTGGCGCTGACCGATCGGACGCTGATCCAGAGGTCCCGCGGTCTGCAATAGATTCGAGCCGCCGTAAGTCATGACGGGGTTGGCCGGATCGAACTTGTAGCTGATCTTGGCGTCCGCCGCCGTCGGCGCCGTGGTCGAGAGATGCATGTCGGCGCTCAGATAGTACGCAGTCGGATGATTGGCCGGCGGCCAGTTGGGGGACTTGAACACGCGGCTGAACGCAGAAGCGTGACCCTTGCGACCCGATGCCATCATGAACAGCGTCACCGGCGGCTCTTTCATGATGCCGTTGTCGATCCCCTTCAGCCAGTACTCCCACCAGCGCATCTCCTCCGTGGGCGGAATGGTCGCGCCTGGCTGATTGTATTCGATGTCGCTCTTGTCGCCGCCGAGGCCGCCGTGGCCGGCCGGTCCCATGTACAGCTTCTGATTGCCGCGCGCGCCTTTGGAGCCGAAATTCTGCAGCCAGCGAAAATTCTCGACGTTGCCGTCGTCGAAGATGTCGTACCAGCCACCCTGGTTGTACATGGGGATGCGGATGAACTTGCGCTGAGTGGTCATCGCATGTTCGTTCCAGAAGGCGGAATTGGCGGCGTTGCCGCTCACCTGGTCGAGTTGGGCCTGGCTCTCGCCCTGACCCTTCAGCCAGCCGAGCGTATCCGCATCCTTGAGAACTCCGCCGGGATATGAATTGAGCAGAACATCGTAGGGCGCAACGATCACGAACGCCGCCACCAGATGCGGCGGCGCGGCCATCGCCGCCATATTGCTGGTGATGCCCAGCGCCGAAGCGCCGACCATGCCTATTCTGCCGTTCGACCACGGCTGCTTGGCAGTCCATTCGACGGTGTCATAGCCGTCCTCCATGTCGGGGACAAACGCCTCGTAGAAGCCCTCGGAATGCCCTTTGCCGCGGACGTCCTGCATGACGAACGCATATCCTGCGTCGACATATTTTTTGGCCGTGTAGCCCGACAGTTCAGCCAGCGCATCCTTGAGGTAGGGCGTTCGCGACAGCACCACGGGAAATGGGCCGCCGCCCGCGGGCAAGAAAACATTGGCCGCGAGTTTCACTCCGTCGCGGGTGGTCATGAACATCTCGGTCCACTTGGGCAATGCCGCGATCTGCTCGGGCGTCAACTGCGGCATGAACCGCGGCCGCGGCGTGGTCGGCCTGGGCGCAGCGGGGGCCGGCGCGGCCGCGGGCGCCGCGGCGGGTTGCGCCTGCGCATAACCCAAGCTCGTGACTGACAGCGGCACAAGGGCGGCAGCTGCAATGAGCAGCGAACGGACGGACAATCGCATGGCTTCTCCCTATCGCGGCGGCCCACGGCGTGGCCTTGCGCAGCATCCAAGTGTGCGACGCTTGGGTTTGCTCAGTCAAACGACTTCGGGTGCCGGCGCATGCGAGAATGCCAATATTTGGCGAGCGGGCCGGATTTTAGGTTTACTGCGGGGGCCATCGTGAATAAAAAAGTCTGTGTGATCACCGGCTCCTCGTCGGGGATCGGCGCCGCGAGCGCGATCTTGTTTGCGCAGCGCGGGTGGGATGTCTGCGTGAATTATTCCAAGGATGCGCTGCCTGCCGAAAAGGTCGCGGCCGCCTGCCGGGCTCAGGGAGCCGATGTGCTCATCGAGCGCGCCGACGTGTCGGATGATGTCCAATGCGTGCGCCTGGCAACGCGGGTCAAGGACCGCTTCGGCCGCTGCGACGCGCTCGTCAACAACGCGGGAACCACCAAATTCGTCGATTTGAAGGACCTGGACCGCCTCGATGCGAACGATTTTCACAGGATTTACGCGGTCAACGTCATCGGCGCGTTTCAAATGAGCCGCGCGTTCGCCGCGCTGCTCAAGACGGGCCGCGGCGCCGCGATCGTCAACGTGTCTTCGATAGCCTCTTTGCTCGGCGCCGGCTCGAGCATTGCCTACGTCGCGTCGAAAGGCGCGCTCAATGCGCTGACCTTGAGCCTGGCGCGCGTGCTCGGCCCAGAGGTGCGGGTCAACGCGGTCGCACCGGGAATGGTGGATTCGCCCTGGCTCAAGGTAGGCTTGGGTCCGGAGCGCTTCGAGAAGATGCGCCAGGGCTACGAGTCGGCATCGGCGCTTGCTACATTGGTGTCCCCCGAGGATGTGGCCGAGACCATTTATTACCTGAGCGCCGTCGCATCACGGACGACCGGCGAAGTGCACGTGGTCGACGGGGGTCGAAGACTCGGGCGGCTTTAGCAGCAACAGAGATGTAACCCTTTCCTTCGGAGAAGCTCATGCAAGGCAGATTTGAAAAGCGCGGCAGCGTTGGCATCATTTGGGTCAACAATCCGCCCGTCAACGCCATCAGCGTCGGCGTGCGCGTCGCCATCATCGACGGCGTGACCCAGCTTGCGCAGGACGCGGAAATCAAGATTGGCGTTCTCGCCTGCGAGGGCCGCACCTTCATGGCGGGAGCCGATATCACCGAGTTCGGCAAACCGCCCTTGTCCCCCGGACTGCATGAGGTGCTGCGCGTGCTGGAAAATTCCGCCAAACCCATAGTTGCCGCCATTCATGGCACAGCCTTGGGTGGTGGCCTCGAAGTCGCCCTCGCCTGCCACTATCGGGTCGCGATCGCGACGGCAAAG
>Ga0210402_10000351_pt1 | contig 52357 bp, 39 predicted proteins | sample IncBWC7MmetaG_FD_161055 | JGI IMG/M metagenome (GOLD analysis project Ga0210402, IMG submission 161055) | Forest soil microbial communities from Barre Woods Harvard Forest LTER site, Petersham, Massachusetts, United States - Inc-BW-C-7-M | ecosystem: Environmental > Terrestrial > Soil >... | reverse complement strand
CGAGGCCGGTTTCAATGTACTTGCCGGCGTGTACCTGAGGGTGTCCGACGTTCGCTACCAGCGCGTTGCAGAGGCATATTCGGCCCACGGTGTCCTCGATCTTTCCGCCCTTGGAAAGGTATATGCTTACTGGCTGCGCACCACAGCGATAATCAATCGTGCCCGCTGCGGTCCTGAAAGGTTCGCGGAGATAGCCCAGATCGCAGATGCGTGGTCTGGCCAAGTAAACCTCCGGCTCCGAAAGCGTGCCTTTCAATTGCGCCACTTTGAATGGATAACCTGTCGGTGAAGCCGAAGAATCGGTGAAAACCTTGGCCTCTCCGCAAAGCGCCTTCTTCAAGAGCGCCTGTTTATAATCGGCGCGCAAGTCCGACTCGGCGCAGAAGGCAAATGCGGTTCCCACTTGCACCCCGACAGCGCCCGCAGCGAGGGCTTCGCGGAGTTTTTCGGCGCTGCCGTATCCGCCAGCGAGCCAGAACGGTAGGCCCAGTTCTCGCATCTTTCGCAAGTCAACTTTGTCCCGTTCTCCGTAGATCGGCTCGCCCGCTCCGTTCTGCTCCGGTTTCCCGCGCGGCGGCGCATTGTGTCCGCCGGCTGTAGACCCTTCGACGACAAATCCGTCGATCCTGCCGTTGGCCTTCCGCAGCAAGGCAAGGGCCAGCGTGTTCGAGGCGACGATGGGGAGAAACTTTGGGCGCAGCAGTGGCGGAAGGTCGCACTCCGCGAAATCCCGTGGCACAAAAGTGATCGTGGTTTCATCACTTCCTTGTGCGCCCGTAACCTGTAGTTCGTAACTGACAGGCTCATGATCGGCCAGACGGTCGAGCACACCAGGAATTTTAAGGGGGATGCCAGCCCCCATGAGCACGTACCCGACGCCTGCGAGCATGGCTCCGTACAGGGAGGGCAGGTGGGGAATCTGAATCTTCTCCAGAAAGTTGATCCCCACCAGATGGTCATGACCTTCGCGGGCCAAACTTACCTCGACAAAGTTGGCAACGATGCACAACTCGATCAGTTCGCGAGGATTGTCCAAGGAATGTTTCGGCAGGCTTTTGTAGGGCTGGTTTTCCATCTTGCCGCCGGAGATGTAATATGCTTCCCAAATGCGCTCCGCCATTTTGGGGAAAGGAAAACGATCAAAGCCGCGCCGTATATGTCCGCCGGGGTCGCCTTCCTGCAGCCGCCTGGCCAAGATCTGATCGATGGCCGTACCGGAAACGACCCCGAGTTGTCCGAGTCGAGACACTGCCCGCGCGAGTCGCCAACTTGACACGCCTGCACCCATACCGCCTTGGATGATGACTGGATATTTGCCTTCCATATGTCCAATTATTGCATGGCTAGACATTTGAATGTTGACTGGATGGCCGCATTCTACGGGGTTGTGCTTCATTCATACTTCGCACCGGGCCACTCTGCGAGGAAGCCACTTGAATGTTCGCGCGCTAACTAATCGACAATTTGAAGTCCTGGTACAGCACATGTCCGGTACATCCGACTTGAACCGACGCGATCATCTCGGATAGGAGAATCGCCGTATGCGGCCAGAGCGGTTGAAGGGGTGTTGAGCCTGATGTCAGCCGGCTGTGGGACCTTCCCGAAATACTCCACATAAATGTGGCGCAGTCCTCGAAATTTGGCATGGATCGTGGCGAACATGGTGTAGTCCGATAACAGGGCCAAGAAACAAGACGGAAGAGAACAGGAACATTCGCCAAATTGAAGGCAACGAACCTTTTGTGGTCAGTCGTGTATGTGCGCGGAGAAGCGTACCTGGCGGCGGGACAGGGGAATGCGGCCGCTGCCGAGTTCCAGAAGATCCTCGACCATAGTGGAATCGTCTCTAACTGCTGGACGGGAGCCTTGGCGCATTTGGGAGTGGCTCGCGCCAACGCCTTGCAGGCGAGAACTTCGCAGGGCGCAGACGCCGATGCCGCCCGCGTCCGGGCGCTCGCCGCCTACAAAGATTTCCTCACCCTCTGGAAAGACGCCGATCCCAACATCCCCATCCTGAACGAAGCCAAGAGGGAGTACGCAAGGCTTTGAATCTCGGTTGTGCCATGATGCAAACGACCACGCATGAGTTCGCTTTACCGGTCGTTCCAGTTCAGAGCTTGAGCAGGCTATTTGGCGGAGGGCGCCGGTTCCACCAGGCCCTTCACGTCCGCGACGATTCGGTTCATAGCTTTATCAAACTTCTCAGATTGATGCCCGCCTACTATATAGAATCGACCGGCCTCCAGTTCTTCGGTGAAAACCCATAGGATCGTATGGCTCTTGGGATCGAGGATCGCCAGCCGCAAGACAGGGACAATTTCTAGGCTGTTTCCGTATTTATCGAGTTGGTTCTGAAGACTTATCTCCAGCACCACATCAGCGTCGGACGGAGAAGTCGCAAGGTCGTAGTGCCCCCATTCCTTCATGCCTGCGTAAAACTGGTTGTATGACCGACGCAAGCCAAGCGGTTTGAAATGCGAATCTTCCCCGCCGTTCGAGACAAAGACTCTTTTCGCCGTGATGATTTGTGCTGGCAAAGGCGCTGGTGGTAGCTCCTTTGTTTGAGCCGCCACCAAGGTTGACGCTGATATCACGAGCATCGCCACCAGACGCATCCTGGCTCCGCACATACCGTCCTCCGTTATTCTAAAGGTACACGAAGTCCAAAAGCAGGGTAACTGTTATACGGCGTTTACACCAACAACCGGGTCGTTAATGTAATGGGGGTTTGCAACACTGATCGAAGGGGGCTCGGGGTCAACCGCGAGTTCACGGGACTGAGAGTTGACGGCCCGTAATTGTGCCAACATCTGCCCCACAGTCTGGGCGTTGCTCCGAGTCCACGAGAAACTCGATTCCGTACAGATACACGGCGCGATGGCGAACAGTTCCACAAACTCGAACCCGTTCTAAGCAGCGGGGAGGAAGAAATTCAATTTGAATCTGAGATCCCAAAGGCAGACTCGCGATGGCAAACAGGCACATTCCGACATCGCTGAGATTGATGCCCAAAGCATGTACGTGGGCGGATCCGGTGAATACTTGCACGGAGGTGTTCAGCAATTGGCGTTGCCGGCGACGCCTGTCTTGTTTGGATTTGCCTTTGAGAATCATCTGGTAGGCCAGAGAACAAGGTAGCGCAGTGATCCTCGGAGGCGAAGATTACGGAGGTTCAGGGCTGCGAATCGGGCTTGGACCGACGGTGAACCGAGGATGCTCAGAACGCAGTTGTCACCGGCCGGGCCCTACGCTGCTGAAAAACTCGATCTGGTTTAGTCCGCCATACCGCCGCTACCCGCGATTTGCCGCGACTCGTCGCTCCAGTTCCTATCTGAGAAACGGGATGTAGGCAGGGACGCTGCGCTCGTACTGCCGGAATCTCTCCGCGAAGCGCGACGATAGCAGCTGATCTTCGATCCTGATACGAATCTCAGTCCCGACCACGAACACGATTACCGCTGGCAGGAGCAGCCATAGCGGCGTGACCATGAAGCCTGTTCCGAAAAGAAGACAGAGCATCGAGGTGTAGATGGGGTGTCGTACCACCCTATAGGGGCCGGACACAATAAGCTCATGGTCCTGGTTGAGGCCGGCATCGACTCGCCATTGCCGACCGAGAGAGCGTGCTCCAGTCCACGACAAAACAATCGCGCTCAGCAAGCAACAAATGGATAGCACAAAACGCCAAGCGGGGAGTGGTCTTGCCCAAAAACTGTTCTGCCAGAGCATTGAATAAGAGACAGCGACCAGCAAAACACCCCAACGTGCACGGCGATCAATCACTTTTGCACGTTCGTGGTGGCGTCTGGCCAGCAGGAACGGCGTTAACCAGATCGCCCACCCTGCAGCAAGAACGACATACGCATAGCCTGGCACGCATTGGATTTTACTCTCACAATGGATGATTCTTGCCCAGTGTGGCAGCGTTCGAGAACGGACAACGGTACGCGTGTGGTTGCCGTAACCACTCCATTTCACGTTTTGACCGCTGATGATTGAGTGTAAAGGCGATCAACAACTACTTCGGAGGCATGGCGGCTGCGACCCATGCGGGCAAGGTGTACAAGAGCAACCAAGTCCGCCATGCGAAGCCCGTTAGACAATTGCTCCAAACGATTCGATCTCCAGCGAGGAAGAACACCACCAACATCAAGAATATTCCGTGGGTAAGAATCCGATAGGCTCGGTAGCTCACGTCTTCCACTTGCTTGTTCACCCTGTGCTGCGTGACGCCGAGGATCACCAACACCAAAATCGGAAGAACAAAGGCCATGCTAACGTCCAGAATGCCCCACCATTTAGGGAACGATGCCGTGTTATGTGACAGACCTGCGACCACGGGAAAAGCTGAGGATACCAAGAACGCGACCGCGGCCACGATGGCAAGGCGGCGACTCCCACGCGGACTCATGCGCAGCACCGTACACTTGGAATCAATCAGTTCCAACCGAATTTCGGCATACCTGTTGTAACCGGCGTTTCGACCAGCTAACTGACAAGTTGAGCGAACTTGTCCAGGTCGATGTTGCCGCCCGACACGATGGATACGACCTTGCCAGAGCCGGCACGGCTCGACAGGCCAGCCGCGACCGCACACGCTGCAGCACCTTCGATAATAATCCGGTTCCGCTCCGCCACCACTCTTACGGCATGCGCCGCTTCCGCCAGAGTGACCACGAGCGATCCATCCAGCAGCTTGCGCGCAGACTCGAACATACCGGGAAATACTGTCTTGCTGCCGATACCGTCCACGAACGATGGCTGATATTCGATTGATCGTGGCTCGCCGGCGGCCAGTGATGCAGCCAGCGGGGCTGCCGTTTCAATCTCGGCGGCGTAGATTCGTACTCGGGGAGCAAGCTCTCGTAATACTGCGGCGATGCCGCATGACAATCCTCCACCACCCCATGGAATCACGACAGCGTCTACATCGGGCAGGTCTTCCAAAAGCTCCAGTGCGATTGTGCCATTACCCGCCATCACGTCCGGATCGTCGAAGGCGTGGATGAACGTGGCGTCGACACCTGGATAGGAACGAGTCTCGAAAGTTCGCCACCACTCCGCAAATGGAACCTTGATAACACGCCCGCCCATGCGTTCGACGGCGCGAATCTTGGTGACGGGAGCGGTGTCAGGAGCGATGATCGTTGCGCTGACTCCGATTCGCCGGGCGCAGAACGCCACGCCTTGCGCCATGTTGCCGGCGGAGGCGGTCAAAACTCCGCGGCTGAGCCGCTCGTGCGGAGTCCGTGCCATGACGTTAGCTGCTCCGCGGATCTTGAAAGAGCCGATCGGTTGCAGGTTTTCCAGTTTCAGATACAAGTTCGCGGGCTCGTCCACGTTGAAACGGATTAGCGGCGTACGCAGGGCGACCGATGCAATGTTTCGCCGCGCTTTCTGCGCTTGGGCGAGCGTGATAGGCATTCCGATATCTTAACCGCGCTGGAGCAGGTGGTGGGTGGCCCGCTCTTTGCGTTTTCTGCGCGGTGGACGCAGGCCAGATTTCCAAATTTACACAGCAGTTTGCGGAAACGATAATCAAGGTGCGAACAGGTGAATCCTCAGCCGTTTCGCTATCGTTTCGAAGGCCGCCCAGAGAAGGTGCCGCTCGTCCGCTGCCCGAACCTGAGTCTCAGAGCAGCTCGGTGCAAGGTGACAAGCGGCCGACGCTCCTGGCAGGCGTCGTTCCCTGCAGCCCCGATGCGTACCGAGAGGCTTACCTCTGCTTCCCATGCAGGGGCCGCGCCATGAAAATCTCGAAGAGAGTTATCGCGGGCGTCGCAGATCGATGCGCGTCGCGTGCAGCACACCGCTATCATCTACATGGCCCAGTAGGATCACAAACGACCCTTCCTTGACCTCGTCCTGCTGCCCCGGCTTTCCTTGCTTCGTCCAGTGGGTCGAGCTGTCGTAAGCAACCTTCCTTAGATCGGTCGACGGGGCGGGGCCTCCATGGATCTCCAGCATCGACTGGTCTTTATTAAATCTGATGACGTTGCCCTGCCACTGTGTCTCCTTTTTCGCGGCCGGTGCATCTTTCTTCTCAGCCGCTTCCTGCGCGGCGCCTGCGGGCATGGCAGCAAACGCCGATCCCGCAAGTACTAAGGCAAGTAAAGTTACAGGAACCTTCATTGCATCCTCCATGTTTGGGTAGCTAATGATTCTGATCCGACTCACGACAGGTTGGGATTCGTCGCAGAGGATAGTCCAGCGCTACGGAATAGTAAAGAGAATTTTGTGCAGCACTTTACCTGCCAGTACGCGAAGGAACTGCCGAGACGCTCCAGCCGCAGCCGACCCTCGGAAGAATTTGGTGGCCACGGCAAACGGCTCCCGATGGGGAAGCCGTTTCGCGCAGAACTCAGCATTTCAACCTGCAACAGGGTACGGATTCACCTAGTGAGCCGCTTCGAGATCGAAGTGGCGTGCAGTATGCCGTCTTTGTCAAAGGTACCCAGGCAGATCACGCGATCATCGTCCTTAACCTGGCTGGCATCGATATTGTTCACTGTCTTACTGTGGTGCTCTTGACTGGTCCATTGGGTCGAACTGTCGTACTGGACAGTCTTCTCGACATTCGTGCCCCTATTCCGCACCACCAGGGTAGACTTGTCCTTATTGCTTCTCGTGACAACACCCTCCACACGGTCCTGCTTCACGTCCTTCCCTTCCGCCGGTTTCGAGCCCTCCTGTGCGAACACCGGTGTTGAGAGCCCCAACACAAGTACAGACGCGAACAACAATGCGAATAACCTTCTTACCATGTTGACCTCCTCCTTAACCATTCACTCGAGAGATTGTGATGATGTGTGGCATGACACAATAAACCCTGCAACTGAAAAGAGCAAGCCAATCCGCGGAACAGCGCGGAACAGCATGAGCGCGGCCGGGGATCGCCAAAGCTTTTGAAGACCGGGCGATTCGCCAGTGCTTCCCTCGAGTCGCATGATTCAGTAGAAAACTTCCTTCTCACCCTTTTCCGAGCTCAGCTTCTGAAACTGCGCCACGATCTTGTCTCGCCGCGCCATCACGGCCTTCACCTCGTCTTTAGTCAGATAGTGCTTGGTCTTCTCCGCCACTGCGTTCCCATCCAGAGCCTTCAGTTTGTCGAACAATTGCCGGTCGCAGCGTACTAAGTCCCCGGGGTTCCGCAGGTCTTTCTTGAGCCGAAAGGCGCGGCTAAAATCAACCCTCCAAATCGTCCAGTCCGCACCGATCAGCACGTTCGTGAGGTTGGGATCATCATCGTAGACCAATTGATCGAAGACTCGTATCCTGTACATCTGATTGGCCCAGGCGTCCGCATCGGGGGGCTGTAGCTTCTGCTTAACGCGCTCTTCCTCATCCATCTTCACTGGAAGCCACCAGCTCAGTGAGCCGGGATTGCCTTTCCATGAGCGCTCCACATATACCGGCAACATGTCGTCCAGGCCGACCAGCTCAGCCAGCGCATAAGCAGCGATGTTGTACTTGTAGGAATCTACGAAGTTCATTTCACTCCGGCCGCTGGCCAACGTCACCATGGGCTTGTGTTCGTCAATGGGCTGGAACGAGGCATCGTGCGTCAAGGTGCCGTCACTCAGCGTAAGCCGCCAAGGCTGGGTAACGCCCTTGGTGGACTGCTTGCTGCCCACCACCTTGGCGGTGAGAAGGAAATGCTTAATCTGCTCTTTGTTGGGGGTGGACTCGTCCGCGGCCATGACCAAGCATGGGAGAATCAGACAAACCACCGCTACCAGAATCAGGCTCTGCCTCTGAAGATGAAATGTTTGCATGGGATAGCCCCCTGAATTGAGGTGACAAATCTGTTAGAGGCCTTGCTCGTCGCGTTGATGCTCCGGCCAGAAATGCACGGTTCCGTCCTCGGCCCGGGACACGCCCCTCGTCGGCTATCGTCGCTGCCCCGAACCAGCGAATTAGAGTCTGGTGAGCCGCTTGGAGATTAGCGTGGCATGGAGTACGCCATCCTTGTCCAAAGTGCCTTCGGTGATCACCCTGTCACCGTCTTTAACCTGGCTGGAATCAATGTCGTTGACTTTTTTGCTGCCATGCTCCTGGCTGACCCATCGCGTCGAGCCGTCGTACTGGACGGTCTTCTCGTGGCTCGAAGCCACGTCGCGAACGGTCAGTGTAGATTGATCCTTACTGACCCTGATTACAATGCCCTCCCAGCGCGCCGGCTTCGCGGCCTTTGCCTGGCCGGAGTCGCCCTGCGCGAACACCGCCGTTGACAGCGCGAAGACAACTGCAGACGCGAACAACAGAGTGAATAGCTTATTCACCATGGGACCTTCTCCTTTTCCATCGCAAAGATTGTGCGGCAAGAAACAATAAACCGGGGCGACCCAAAAGAGCAAGCCGTATCTAAACTTGGAAGCCGTTCGTGGCCCCGGAATCCAATCCAGCAGGCCCGGCGCATGAGGGCGCGCATTCCCCCATTGTCTTCCGTGGAATCAATACAGCACCGCATTCTCACCTTTTTCAGCGACCAGCTTCCGGAAGTGCTCAACGATCTTATCCCGTCGCGCCATCACGGCTTTAACGTCATCTTTGTCCAGATAGTGCTTTGTTTTTTCCGCCACTTCCTGTGCATCCAGGGTCTTCAGCTTTTCGAGCAACTGGCGGTCGCAGCGCACCAAGTTCGCCTGGGGATCTTTCAGGTCCTTTTGAGATCGGAATGCACGGGTGAAATCAATCCGCCAAATCTTCCAATCCTCTCCAACTAACACATTAGTGAGGTTGGCATCCGTATCGTAGACCAACTGGTCGAAAACCCTTATCCTATACATCTGATTGTTCCAGGCGTCCAAATCCGGTGGTTTCAAATTCTGTCTCCGTCGCTCCACCTCATCCATCTTCACCGGCAACCACCAACTGATCGAGCCTGGATTGCCTTGCCACTTGCGTTCGACATACACCGGCAGCATATCGTCCAGGCCAAGCAGCTCAGCCAACCGATAGGCGGCGATGTTGTATTTATAAGAATCGACAAACCCTACTTCGGTGCCGGTGGACAGCTGCTTCATCGCTTCATGTTCATCAACAGCCTGGAAAGAGGCGTCATGGGTCACCGTGCCATCGGTGAGCGTAAGCCGCCAGGGGTGGGTGATGCCGATGCTGGATCGCTGGCTCTTCACTACCTTGGCAGTGAGCAGGAAATTCTTGATCTGTTCTTTGGTAAAAGTAGTCTCATCCGCGGCCCTGACAAAATATGGGCAAATCAAACAGAGCAACGCGGCTCCAGCGAGCTTCAATCCCTGCCGATGAAGGATGTGCATCGGAGTACCTCCCCGAATTATGCCCACAGAGCCTACTCCTTAAATCGCAGACCGGCAACTTAGAATTATTCGCGTGAATTATTCGCGATGGCCGTCAGTCTCGAACGTCCACAGGTGAGATTTTCTCTCCTCGGGACTGGCTAGCTCCCGCGCGCCCAACCCTTAGGGATGGTTTGCGACTGCCTTGATACGCCATTACCGTTTGCGAGCGTCCCGCTTAATTCAGGGCGTCCAGTCGACGCTTTCGCCGCCGATTCCTACAGGCGCAGTTTTGCTGCTCTCGCGGTCTCTCGCAACAGCGGGTCGGAATCATTCAGGCATCGATCCAATTCATATTCCAGAGATTTCAGTCCGAACGTGCCAATTGCATATGCGCCACAAGACTTTAGCCAGGGATCGTCGCTGTTGACGAGCGCCGCCACTGCATGTTCCCGGTTCTCGATCTTGGCATGTACATGCCGATTCGCCAGGCGAGCGCGCTCGCCCACGGTGATCTTGCCATCCAGGAGCGGCACCAGCATGTCACGGAGCTGGGACTTTAAGACGTTATCGAGGAATTCCAGCGCGTTGTCGTGCACAGCTACACTCTTGGATTGCAAGCCCAGGTAGGCAGCGTGCAGATCTAGGTGAGGATACAGCAGGCCGAGCAGACGAAAGATGCGCTCCAACTCTTGGTGGATGGACTCGGTCAATGCGGGGGCTACCTGATCTTGACTGTCTCCGGTGGCGCTGATCTTGTCCAGAATCTGGTATGACCGGTAGTGCCCCAGAATCTCGGCAGCTAGGACGGTCTCCAACGTTTGGACGTCGGTCTCGATCTCGGGGTGGAGGCCGCAGAGCTTGTTGAGAGAGCTGATAATGCGGAAGCGCAGCGTGGTGTCGCTCTCCATAAGGTTCTCCATCAGCACGTTCGCCGCTGCCGGGGTCCCAACCTTGACCAGGATGGCCGGGATTTCTCTTCGTGCCTCGATTGCTACCGAGCAGTCGCTGAGATGGTCGCGCAACGCTCCGACGATGGTGTCCCCAACCTCCCCGAGGGCCTTGGCTGCTTCTCCGCTCAATTCGTGATGTGACAGCCGATCCAGCAAGTCCGGAACCAGCCGCCGCTTGCGCAGTTTTCCCACAGACCGGATCGCTTCCCGCGCGACTGCGGTGTCAGCATCGGCGAGCAGCGTCGAGAGCAGCGGGTCGAAAGAGTCCGGGAGCAACCCGAGCAGCCGGGCCGCCTCCAGCCTGGTCCGCTGGCATTCTGCGCCTTGCTCGCAGACCATGCCAGCCAGAATCTGCTGCGCGGTCTCCAGGTTCTGGGCTGGGCCGGGCCGCGCCAGAAATGCCACGATGGCCGAACGCACAGAGAAGTCGGGAAAGTCGCCCACTCCCTCGATTAGCTCCAGAGGGTCCACATGGGTATGGTAGGTCAGGTAAAGCAGAGCCTCGGTGCGCACATCGAGGTCGGGGTCCCGCAGCAGCCGCTCCATCTCCGGCCGCATGGTCTTGTCGTTGGATGCCGAAAGAATAGTGATTGCTTTCCGCCGGATCTCGGCTGAGGGGTGGATTAGCAGGCTCCGGATTCCGGGGTGCACGGCTCTTTGCCGCTCCACCTCAAACAGGCTCAGTGCGTAGAGGATGTCCTTCGGGTCGGATGCCGAAAGGTTGATTGCCAACACGTCCGCGGTCGAACGGTCCAGGACCGCCGTGGAGGTTTGCTCCACGTCGACGCGATGTTGGCCGATACTTTCCTTCAGCGTAACGACATATTGCCGCCGCACAACCGAGACTGCCACCAGCCAGCCGCCGACCAGCAGCAGCGCAATCCAGCTGATTTGACGGGCCGGCAGATGCAGGGAGGTGGCAAAAATCAGAACGACCAGCCCGGCCAGGCCGTCGCCCAGGCGCCAGATCACAGTATCGATAAACCATTTGACCTGCAACTTGATCCGCGCGGCAAGCGGAAGATAGAGCAATTCGGTGGTCGACTTGTCGATGGAATAGCGCAGCACCTGGTCGCACCCTTTCAGCGCGAGTGCTGCGCCCAGTGTGCCTAAAGCAAGCAGGCCGGCCGAACCGAGGAGCACGGTAGCGGGCAGCACGAACAGCGACGTCCCGATACCAAAACGGCGCAGGAACCTTGTCGTTACCAGCAACTGGAACAACAGCGAGACTATTCCTGCATAAAAGTTGAAGTTTCCAAAAAAGATCGCGAGTGCGTCTTTGTTTTTCAAGACCTGCTGCGCGATGGCCAGGAATTGCCAGCCCGTCAACGTGGTCACAAGAGAAGAAATACAGATCACAGCGGCGATTGCCCGTAAATATGACGAGGAGAACACCAACCGCATGCTCTGGTTCAAGTTCCGTGGGCCAGTCTGGCCACTTTCCTTCGCCATTTCCTGCGCTTCGCCGATGGCGACTTGTCCGCTGCGCCAGATCAGGATCACCAGCCCGGAGCAAATCAAAAGAAACAGGGCCATGCCCAGCAGCAAGCTTTCTGTGCCAAACGTTTTGACTATGGTTTTCGAGAAGATACCGGCAAAGATCCAACCCGCAATGGCGCCCCCACCCACCATCCCAAACACGCGCTTCGCCTCGCGCGTCGTCAAGACATAGTTCGCCAGGGTCCAGATCTGCGTCGGTGCCAGCACTCCAAAAATCTTGACCCAGATGTAGAACGCCGGAGCGAGCCAAGTCAGACTGTAATGGTAGTGGGCAAACCCCCAGAACAGTGCACAATTGCTGGCGAAGAACAACATGCTGATGACCAGCAGATTGAGAAACGGAACCCGCCGCACAACCAGCACGTAGCCCGCTACGACAAGAGCTACCAGCACGGAACTGGAAATGTCCGCATAGGGAAGCTGTTTCGCCGGGAACCGCGCGAGGAATAGGGCGGCACCCGCCACCTTACCAATTACGTAGCTGCTGATGACCAGGAAAAGGCAGGTACAGAGAAGAGTTCCGCGCCCCAGATCCCCGGGATGAATATTCAGCGAGCGTTCAATCCAACTCTTCATCCGCGGAAGCCCCTTCGTAATCCCGTTTTTATCCCTGCCGACTGGCAACGGCGACTCGTGGAACAGCAGACCGTGCTGGATCGCAGCAATCCCTGCAGCTTACTCCGGTGCTCCGCTTCGAAGCGATGGCCCGGCGGGTTCGACCAACACCATCGGCTGGTCCGTATATTCGGCCGTGAACTTAGCGTCGTCCTGTATTTCCAACGCCGACGCCCTGCCCCCAGGGTAGTAACTGCTGAGCATGCCGGTGTCGATCAGAAACACTCGGTTGCCAAAGCGGGGCCGCATGCGCCCGCCCTTCTGAACTGTGTGCCCTACAACAATTCGCTTCGCATTGTAAGATTCCAACACTTTGCCAATCTGCGCGGCCCCCTCTTCTTCGTTCCACTGGTCGTACCCGCGAAACCACAGCGGACCATCCACCCGCACGCTGAGCCAGTCCCCATATCCCAGGAAGCCTACCAACCGGGCCTGCTTTTGCTGATCCGAGGGCACCAGCGACTTGTGCTCGGCCGTGAGTTCCGCTTGGACCGCGGCGGAAATTTCCTGAAGAGTAAAAAAAGGCAGAATCACTTTCTGGTCGAGCAAGTCTTGTTTGGCCGAATCGAAGGCTTTGATTTCGTCGCGGACGTGGGAATTGATGGTGTCCAGTTTCAAGTGGGCCAGATTGGGATGGATTCCGCCATGTAAGAAGATCTCGTCGCCAATTTTGGCCACAGCAGAGTGTTCGCGCAGCCACTTGCCGTAGGATCCGCGGGGGCTGAAAGCTTCACGCTGCTCGACGAATCCGACGGGGTGCCGCGCCATCCACTCCGCTTCGGTTAGTTCCATCGGCTGCGGAAGCTCAGCCAAGAGGTGGGCGTGACTCGTACGCCATTTCACGTACTCCTGATAGGCAGATCTCTGGCGCTCCGCAGAATTGCCGTCCGCGTAAGCGGCGTAGTTCTCCGCGGTGACGTAGCGAAGGTCTCCCATGATATTCATCATCTCGTGGTTGCCGAGTAAGGCGACCACGCGTCCCCCTGCCTTTGGCGCTTCCTTTTCCAGGGAGATCATTAGATCCATTACCTCACGTGGCTTCGGGCCTCGGTCCAGGAGGTCCCCGACTTGAACCAAAGTAGTCTGTTCGCCGGTCCAGTGATGCTGAGCGTCGATGAGCCCGGCCCGTTGAAGAATGGTCACAAAGTCATCAAAGTCACCATGAACGTCGCCAATCGCGACTACGGATTTCGTTTTGTCCGCAGGGGTTTTGGCAGGTCCCGCCCAGGCCAGGCCAACCAACACCAGGAACAGGAAGGTGGAAATACCAGCGCGGCGATGGTTGGAAGCAGAGAACGGAGGGTGGAGTATTTTCCTGCTTCTTGTAGACGAGGCCTGCGAACTTTGCAGGAAAACCACTGAGTTCCTCAAGGTATCCCTCATGTAGGGAATGTGGATTTTAGGCTGCCGGGCTGTACAAGTCAACAAGCTGAAGTGTGTTGGAGTGTGTTGTCCTACTCCATTCGAAATGTCCCTGGCTTGTGGTTTCACGCTGCCCCCTGGGAAATTTCATAAAGCGGCCTGTGCAAGATTGACCATTCCCGAGGGCGGCTCGGAGACTAGTGTAGGTTCCGAGAGGAGCGTGATACGGCTTCCACCGCAGGACAAACGACTCATACAGTTTTCTCGCTGGATCAGCGAATCGCTCGAATCCAGGGATTCGAGGAGGTAGTCGCGGTGGGCGGCGTGTTTGAAGCTCTGAAATCGATTGCCACAAAAGGCCTTTGAGCGACTCAAGCCGCAAAGAAAGAAGGAACCATGTCAAACCAGCATTCTGTCACGAAACGCCACCGACGCCCGAAGTCGGCTAAGCGTGCAGACTACACCGCACGAACCATGGCAGCCGTAAAGCAACTCGAACAAGCTGCGAAATTAAAAAAGTAGCGAACGTTAATTAAGCGTTCGGGGATAAGTTTTCCAGGACAACATGGACTGGCTGGTCCGAACGCACATCGTGCAAGCTTGGTCGAGGGCCTAGAGGCCTGGGGCCGCCGCCTGATTGCGTAGCGAAGTTCCGCAGTACGGACAATAGGCATCATTTACGCCAACCAAGCGCTGGCACTGCGGACAGCTCGGGCTCAGTTTGTAGTTGCAGCGAGGGCAGAAGTTGAATCCGGTCTGGACGGCGTTCCCACATTGCGGGCAGGCTCGGTGCAGCGGCTGCCGCAGGATGAAGTACAGGATAATACCCAAGCCATTGGGAATAACAATAGCCACAAGCGTCCAAAGTATAGGGCTCATCCCGCGTCGCCGTGCGTCGCGGCTCACATAGCCGATGAACAGCAAAACGCAGCCAAGTATCGTTCCCGCCAGGAGGCCGAGCAGCGCTAGAAACCATGGCGGCGGAGCCTCCTCTAGGCGAGCCAGATAGATATCAAAAAAGAATTGCGCGCTGGCGAATCCGACCACTCCGAGCGTCCATGCCCACGCCGGAACAATCTTGATTTCCGCGGTGAGTCCGGTTTGAGTTTCGTTCTTCACTTGCATCGCCGTCTCCGTTTTCTCATCTCCATTGCTTTTCTCCGTTGTCGGCCAAATGAGTGCCACAAGCCAGGAGCACCGTACTCACCACCAGCGCCGGGACGATCCAGAACAACGCAAAGCCCGCCCGCCAAACCGAATTTGAAACGCCTGCCCACACGCCCATCCATGCAAAGGCTCGCCAGAACAAGGGAGTCGTGATTGCCGATGAGAGCCCTACAAATAAGCAAGACACGCACACCAGCCAGACCCGTTCCCGTTGTTGCTGCAGTTCAAGAACCCGCGCGCGCACCCGCATCTGCGTCGCTCGCACCAGGGCGGAATCAGCGGCCCAGGGCTGGGAACGCAACGCGCGAACCACCCCGCCAGCCGCTTCCGCATAATCACGGCAGGCTGCGCATTCCTGCAGATGGGCTCGCAGCCAGGCCTGCTGCCCGTCGGAGAGATCTCTATCGTTAGCCCCAGCCAGTGCGATTAGTTCCCGTGCCCGTTCATGTCCGCTCCGCGTCATATTCCCTCCAACCGGCCCATCAGCAGATTTAGTCCGCGATACAACCGCGACTTCACGGTGCCCAGCTTCGCTCCAGTTATCGTCGCAATCTCCTCCAAAGCCAGTCCCTCCTGGAAGCGCAGTACGACGGTTTCACGATATTCCGCAGGAATGCTGACCAACGCCGCATTTATGCGCTCGGCTTGCTCGTGCTGCTGCACAACTTCCCACGCCATGGGCCGGGTATCGGCCGGTTCGAGCGGCGCGTGCTCTTCGTCCTCCATCAAACCATCCAGGCTGAGCGGGCTCTTCTTCCGCAAGTAATCAATCGTCAGATTTCTCGCCACCGCGTAAAGCCACGTGCTGAATTCGTGCGTGCCGTCGTACTGATGGCCGCGTTCCAGCACGCGTATCCAGGTTTCCTGGAAGAGGTCCTCGGCCAGTTCGCGATTTCCTGATAGGTAAACCAAGTAACGAAGAAGCCGGTGCTGGTAGTGCTCGATGAGACGGTCGAGCAGGTCCGGATCGCGCCGGCGGAGACCGCGAGCAATTGCGCTGGTATCGGATTCCATCGCATTCGCGAAGCAGCAGGCTATGGCGTTCATGCTACCGGGATATACGGGCGAGGAGACAAGAAAGATGCAGGATGGGAGACATTCTCGTACAGCGCGTTAAGCGATTCCGATTGAGCCGGATACCGATCGCCAGATACCAGCCGTGGAGTCAGGTGAGGTCGCAAGCGAACCTCCAGTATCGCGGCTCAGTCCACTACATCTGCGTCCAGTACACGTTCCTGCTCGAGGTAATGCGACACGGCATACTGCGCCAGGAGCGGCGTCTTGACTTGAATGTCGGCGCTGATCCATTCGCCCTTCGAATGCGGCGCACTAGAGGGGTGGTTGCAAGTCCGCCCACTCCCCAAGCCTCGGCTGATGGACGCACGTTCAATCTGCTCGAACTGCCGGAGGTTGCGCCACACTTCATCGCCGACCGTGCCGGAAATGTCGATTTTCAGTTTTACGATAGACATGAAGTCCCGCCACAAAGCAGCAAATAACGACCAGAGGAATCTCCCAAACGAACCCTGATCATCAGGCTGATCGTTTCAGTGTGTTCCGATAATAATCCTTTCTCGCCGGCTGGCCTTCAGATCGACAAGTCCACAATCTCTCTTGGCCAGCGCGTTGACATCCTCCGTGAAGGTATCCCGTGACAATGCCGTTCCGACGATGACGAGCAGCAGCGGCCAGCACGACAAGAATATGTATCGAAGGAAACCCTGCAGAAACCGCTGGTGATCGGCGGCATAGGCCTCGAGAACGCGCGGGGCTGCCAGAATGACGGTGGCCAGTACGCCTGGCGCCTCCCCGGGTGGAGTGCTGAGGAGGCGGCTCCACTGGGTTGCGGCCCGATCCAGATTCCCGTGAAAAATAAAAATCCCGAGCCCGATGAGAGCGGCTCCTGCGATTGATTTAGCACGTCCGAAGAATGTTTGCGCGATTGCCATCCCTTGCTCTCGAAGGCGTCTTGGTTGCCTCTACTTACGCGTCGAGCGAGGGACCGCGAGATCGACAGGGTTCGCATATTTTTTCGACGTGTTTCTTCAGAGGAGCAATGGCTTCTTCGAGGCGCGCATCCCCGGAACCTGATCGAGTGCGGCTGATCGGAGGAAACAATCCCCGCGGGATGCACGTCTGCCAATTCGCAAACGGCCGGCCTCAGACTCATCCGGAAGATTTGTCTTATTGGGCTGTTGAAGTGGGGGTGAATCGCGGTGCCAGTTGCCGACTCGCGGTGTCAATCCGCGGGCATGGGCGTTGGCCTTCGGACCAGCGCAGGCGTCTTCAGCGGTTCGGGCGCTTCCGCAGGAGCCTCGAGCCATTTGCGTACTTCCGGCAGCACGCGGCGCATCGCCAGCTCGCCTACACGGATCAACTCGCCAGCGCGTTTGAAGTCGTCATAATCAAAGCCCGCGACATCGGGCTCAATGACAAGATCGGCCGCGCTTCTCCAAACCGAACTCATCATGTCCTGCGCAATGGCGAACGACTGTCCAATCACATCGAAGAGATGCCGCGGCGCGGTCGTCTTCGACCACTGCCCTTTCAATTGCACGGCCAGCACTCGCTCCGCGCCCATTGCTCGCAGAGGACGCGTCGGCACCGGATTCGAGAGCATGCCGTCCACCAGCCAGCGCCCGCGAATTTCTACCGGCAGGAACATCCCCGGATAAGCACAACTCGCTCGCACCGGGTCAATGATCGAACCGGAGGTAAAGACCATTCCTTCTCCGGTGTTGAAGTCAGTGGCCGTCACCCCGAGAGGGATACGCAATTCTTCAAAGGTCTGCACCTTCAAAGTGCGGGTCAGGAACGAAACCATGCGGTCGTTCGTAGCGAAGCCGTAGCGCGAAAGCGTCCAGCGCGCGAAGGTGGTGAAGCGAACTTTGTAGGCGACTTCTTGCAGTTCCGCGATGGTGACTCCGCTGCAATACGCGGCGCCGATCAGCGCGCCTACACTGGTACCCGCAATCATGCGTACCGGAATGCCCTCTTCTTCGAGGACCTTCAGAACCCCAACGTGTGCGATGCCGCGGGCAAAGCCTCCGCCGAGGGCGAGACCAATCGCGGGCACGGGCTTGGTTTCGGCCGGCGCACTTGACGTGCGAGACAGTTCGCGTCCGAAGGCTTGCACAGACCGGATAACCTTGGCCAGACGCTTCACGGGGCCCGCACTCCTGGTTTGCCGCTGTCGCAAACCACCTGTCTACCTATATAAGATGCCACGAACCCCATTTCGGCTACAGCACCGTTGTGCTATGGAGCGGGTTACCTGAGAATCCGGAGGGCGTTACTGGAGTTTCAGGACCGATTCGAAAGACCGATTCGAACGAGTGACTAACTCCTGTAATCCTGTTAACTTGCCGTCTGTGGCCACGGGTGGCACGGCCCGATTTCTCGGTCCAAACGATCCCTTGGAACCGAGGGATTTGGGGCATCGCCGAGGGTTCGGCAGGCCTTGTCCGGTGGTTCCGATGGTGTAGGCGGGCTATGATCCAGAATTCGCTTCATGCGGAAAACCGCCTCGGCGCGCCCATATCACGATAGAGGAAACGCAAGATGCCAAGCTTCATTGGCGCCATTGATCAGGGAACGACAAGCTCGCGCTTTATCGTGTTCGATCGTTCCGGACGCATCGTGAGCACGGCTCAAAGAGAGCACGAGCAGATCTATCCCAAGCCGGGATGGGTCGAGCACGATGCAGAAGAAATTTGGCGTCTCACGGATGGCGTCATCCAGGAAGCAATGGAAACTCGCGGGCTGCGTCCGGAAGATCTCGCTGCAATCGGAATCACCAACCAGCGCGAAACCACCGTGGTCTGGCACAAGAAAAGCGGGAAGCCCGTTTACAACGCGATTGTCTGGCAGGACACGCGCGTTGCTCCCGCGGTAGCCGAGTTCGCTGCGCTTGGCGGACAGGACCGCTATCGCCCGAGGACCGGCCTTCCGCTCGCCACCTATTTCAGTGGCCTAAAGATTCGCTGGATTCTCGAAGAAATTGCGGGCACGCGCGCACCAGCTGAAGCCGGCGATCTTCTCTTTGGCAATATCGATACATTTCTGATCTGGCATCTCACCGGTGGACCGCAGGGCGGCGTCCACGTGACCGACGTGACCAATGCCAGCCGCACCCAACTGATGAACCTCGACACGCTCCAGTGGGATCGGGACCTATTGAAAGACTTCGGCATTCCGATCCAGATGCTGCCGAAGATTGTTTCGAGCAGCGAAGTCTATGGCACCGCTCACCTGCCGGCGATTGAGGGAGTTGCGATCGCCGGCGACCTCGGCGATCAGCAAGCCGCTCTGGTCGGACAGGCCTGCTTCAAGCCAGGAGAAGCCAAGAATACCTACGGCACCGGCTGTTTCATGCTCATGAACACCGGGGAAAAGGCGGTGTTCTCGAACTTCGGCCTGCTGACCACGCTCGCGTATAAGTTCGGCCCGAAGCCGGCGTGCTATGCGCTCGAAGGGAGCATTGCAATTACCGGCGCCTTGGTGCAATGGCTGCGCGACAATCTCGGACTCATTCGAAAGAGTTCAGACATCGAGGCCCTCGCCCGAACCGTGAGTGACAACGGCGGCGTGTACTTCGTTCCCGCCTTCTCCGGTTTGTACGCGCCATATTGGAAGGGCGACGCGCGCGGCGTGATTGCCGGTTTGACTCACTTCGTGAATAAAGGCCACATCGCCCGCGCCGTGCTGGAGGCAACCGCGTTCCAGGTTCGCGAGGTGGTCGACGCCATGGCCAAGGACTCCGGCATTACGCTCGACGTGCTGCGCGCCGACGGCGGAATGGTGGTGAACGATCTGCTGATGCAATTCCAGTCCGACATTCTGGCGAAGCCGGTAGTTCGTCCGATGGTCAAGGAGACCACGGCTCTCGGCGCTGCCTATGCCGCCGGACTGGCCGTCGGCTTCTTCGATGACACCGACGAACTCGTTGCCAACTGGGCAGTCGACCAACGGTGGGAACCGAAGATGGACGAAGAATCTCGCGAGCGGCTTTATCGCTTTTGGAAAAAGGCGGTGACGCGCTCGTTCGATTGGGTGGAATCGCCGTAACGGAATCGCCGTGGAGACGCGGCTATCCGAGTCTCCCGGACGATCAGATTCGAACCAGAGGTTTGGCATCAGGGTATCGCTTTAGCGATGCCGCAAGTGGCAAGATCGAACGCCCCTTTAGGGGCTGGGCGCCGTACGTGGTCCCATTTTTTGCACCCGGTGCTCTGAAAAAGCGACGATGCATCTTTAGAAAAAACAGGGAGGTCCACACACCATGTACGGACCATTTGTTGGCGAATTCATGGGCACGCTGGTGTTGATCTTGCTGGGCGATGGCGCTGTTGCCAATGTTCTCCTGAAGAAATCGAAAGGAGAAAACTCCGGCTGGATCGTCATCACGACGGCCTGGGGAATGGCCGTGGTCGTGGGCATCTTCACCGCCATCGCGTTCGGCAGCCCCGGCGCCCACATTAACCCGGCGATCACATTAACGGTGGCTGTTCTATCGGGAGACTGGTCGAACGTCGGCCTCTTCTGGTCCGCGCAAATCCTGGGAGGTTTTGCCGGCGCCAGTCTGGTCTGGCTGGTCTACCTGCCTCATTGGAAAGTGACGCCCGACGCGGAGGCGAAGCTGGCGGTTTTTTGTAACACACCGGCCATCCGCAACCTTCCCTCAAATCTATTGAGCGAAATTATCGCCACCACCTGCCTGATTGTCGTTGGTTTCAGTTTCGGGAGTCCGGCGGTGTCAACCACCGGCCTTCCGATTGGCTTCGGCCCGTGGTTGTGGGGAGTCTTGGTGTGGGCCATCGGCCTCGGTCTCGGCGGACCGACCGGATACGCGATCAACCCCGCTCGTGACTTTGGCCCGCGCCTGGCTCACGCTATCCTGCCCATCAGCGACAAGGGGAGTTCAGACTGGGGATACGCGCTTGTACCGATCATCGGCCCGTTGATCGCTGGCGGCATCAGCGCCGCAATTATCAAGCTAGTGGGTATCCGGTGACCGGGATCTTTGCAGTGAGGACTCTGGTTTCCCCCGTGTTCCCCTGCGCCCGCGGTGGTGAAGACTCTGACGTATTGGCTCGCAAAAGAAACCGCCAAGCGGGGACGCCATGAATCGCTTCCACATGTGGCGCAGCATCGAGGCGCATCCCGAAGCCTGGGACATGCTTGTCGTCGGCGGAGGAGCAACCGGAGTCGGCGTCGCGATCGATGCCGCGGCGCGCGGCTACGATGTGCTGCTGCTCGAGCAGAGCGATTTCGGCAAAGGCACCTCCAGCCGGAGTACTAAGTTGGCCCACGGCGGCGTGCGCTACCTGGAGCAGGGCAATATCGGCTTGGTCATGCAAGCGCTCAAGGAGCGCGGACTGCTTCTGCAAAACGCGCCCCACCTGGTGCACGACCTCGCCTTCATCGTGCCGAACTACGATTGGTGGGAGGCTCCTTTCTACGGTCTCGGCCTGAAGCTATATCAGTTGCTGGCCGGTAAATATGGATTTGGCGTCTCGCGCATCCTCTCAAGGGAAGAGACGCTCGAACATCTGCCAACATTGAAGACCGAAGGCCTGCGCGGCGGCGCGGTCTATTACGACGGACAATTCGACGACGCCCGGCTGCTCATCCACATGGTGGCCACCGCTTACGAGCAGGGCGCCACATTGCTGAACTATGTCGAAGTCACGGGGCTGACGAAGGACGCTCAGGGATTTGTGGAGGGCGTCAGCGCACGCGACGTCGAAACCGGCAACGAATTTCGCGCCACCGCGAAAGTTGTCATCAACGCGACCGGCGCTTTCACCGACCTGCTTCGGCTCAAAGCAGAGCCCGACGCCAAGCCGATGATTGTCCCCAGCCAGGGTATTCATCTGGTCTTCGATTCGAGCTTCCTGCAAGGTGAAAGCGCGATCATGGTTCCGCACACCAGCGATGGCCGCGTGTTATTCGCGATTCCGTGGCACGGTCACACGCTGGTGGGAACCACCGACACTCCCGTTCGAACCGCGACGCTCGAGCCGGTCGCCATGGAGCAGGAAATCGAATTCATCCTCGCGACCGCCGGGCAATACCTGACGAAAGCGCCCGCGCGCGACGATGTGTTGAGCGTATTCGCCGGGATCCGGCCGCTGGTGCGCGCTACGAACGTGACGAACACTGCGGCGCTGTCACGCGATCACGTCATCCACATCGATCCCTCCGGCCTGGTCACCATCGGCGGTGGAAAATGGACGACCTACCGGCATATGGCCGAGGATTGCGTCGATCAGGCAGCCACTCTCGCGCAGCTGCCGGAAAAGCCGTGCGTGACGCACCACCTGCACATCCACGGCTTCCACGAAGTAGCCAAAGAAGACGCGGCGAAAGGAGACGCCGCGAAACAATTCGGCTCGCTCGCCGTCTATGGTTCGGATTTCCCCGAGATTCGCAAGCTCATCGAGACTGACGCCAGGCTTGGCGAACCGCTGCACGCGGCGCTGCCCTACGTGAAGGCCGAGGTGATCTGGGCAGCGCGACACGAAATGGCCCGAACCGTGGAAGACATTCTCGCAAGGCGCACGCGGGCGCTGTTCCTGAATGCGCGCGCAGCCCTCCGAATGGCGCCCGAAGTCGCGGATTTGATGGCCTCCGAACTGGGTTGGGACGAGGCCATCCGGAAGAAACATTTGGACGCCTTTTTCGAGGTTGCTTCGAACTACGTGCTTCATCCCGGCGCTCCCCGGTGAAAATTAGCGGAACCCCCACCACCGGCGGCATCCTCAACCTGATCTTCGGGACGTTCCGCATTGAAAAGCAACAAACAGCTCCGGGCCGAACTCGTTTTTTCATTTTGCTCGCGCCAGACACGCGCGCAAGACAGAAGACTGGGCAATGGTCGCTTTACGGCGCTCGGACCTTCTCCGCCTTCTCGTCGTTCAGGTCAAGGCCAAACCTCGGATGCTCGAAAGTCCCTGATATTCGCACTGGAACAATTTCTCCTTTGCGTTTCTTCTGGAAAAACGGCTCCATGATCTTCAGCAAAAATGCCTTTGGCCCACTGGTGGCGTTCGAGAGCTTGGAATCCACTTGGAGCTGGCCGCGCAGATCAACCTTGTGACTGATCAGATGATAGGTTCCTTTCATGCGGGCGGCTGCACCGGGCACGCCGAATGACAGATCGGAGAATCTCGCGGTTCCAGCGACAAGGTTGACTTGCCCTTTCAAATCGGTAAGTACGGTCTCAGGATCGGCTGGGTCTTTTTCGCCCCGCGCCCCCGCGCTTAGTTTGTCGACGCTTTGCTGAGTGGACGGTTTGGCAAAGGTTCCCCCTTCAATTCCAAAGCCGCCGAGCAACTTCACTTTTTCCAGAAACCTCTGTTTTCCCGGAGGAATTTCGGCTCGACCCTCGAATGTCACGCTGCCCGACATGGGCGCTCGGCTCGCTTTGACAAATAACAGCAGAATATCTTCAATGCGCGCCTGGCTCGCCCTCAACTCGATCAGCGCGGTTTTCCCTTTTCCACTCCGTGAAGTGGCGATACTGCCCTGCGCCACAAGGTGTGTCTTCCTGAAATCGGCCTCCACGTGCTGTAGAAACGTATCGCCCTTCGTCGCATCGACGTAGGCGCTGAATTCCGTTTTCAACCTCACCGGATGTCCGCCCGATTTCACTTCAAAGTCCGGAGTGTCGGCGGCGCCCGATATGTCGATGTGAGCTAGCTTGCCGCCAAACTTCCCCGTTGAAGACAGGGCGCCCGCGATTCCTTTGTATACGCTCAAATCGGCCTGCTCAAATCTGTATTCACCGGAAATCGGCGTCTCGCCCGGATCGCTCTGGTTCCAGACTCCGAACTTTCCTTCGGTGATGACTTCCGCCGGGGGCTCGGGATTGTGCACTTTCATTCGGTAGCTGAGAGGACCTTTCCATCCCACGTCCCTCAGGAATGCCTCGTGAATGTCGAAACGCAAAGGTCTCTGGTCGGGATTGCGGGAAGCAAACTCAACCGAGGCACCGTTGGCGACAATTTCGTCAACCGTAATGTGTGATCGCGTGGTGTGAAACGGCTCTCCGGTACCAAAGGCCGGGATCAACACGCGCATACCCTCGGCGGTAATGCGGCTGACCCTCTGGGAGAGAAGTCCAAGATAACTGGCGCGGATCGTAACCCTCTCAATGCTGATGAGTGGCTTGGCTTCGGGGTTGCCGTGGTGGAAAACAACTCCTTCCATGATGCAGCCGGGAGTCGGGAAATATCTTTCATGAAAGGCGCGAACTAGGACCTCACTGTCACTGGCCTCTCGCAGGTCCCGAAGCACCCGAGCCGGCGCCAAAGGCCACTGTCGACTCGCTTCCCAGGCGATTGCACAGAGCGCAGCGCAGGCGGCGACCGCGATCACGGCCAACCTGCCGGAGCGCAGTCCCTTGTGCCGCGCATCGACCTCCTCGGCGGGCATCGCTGAAACCGGAGACATCGTTACCTTTGAGTCTGATGCCCTGCATTGAGTTGCCGTAGAAAGAGTTGCCCTAGAAAACTCGCGGAGTTTCGGTGCAACCAACGTCCCCCTGCTCTACGCCTTCAAATACCACGGCACATTCACAATATTGATCCGCTCATCCCCACCCAGCAGCAGCAGCGCCGTTAACATCTGTCCGCGCTGATTGTGCAGAAAATAGTGATACCAGTGCCGCTCCACCATCGTCGCAATCACCACCGCGACCGTTCGATCCGCATTCTCCTTCTCCACCTTCAACACATAGTCCACGATCGGATGCACCACCAGCCGAAACGGCGACGGCAATGTCACCAGCTTCGGACCCGGCGTCCCCGCCGGCGGGTCTTCCGCCCATTTCCACGCCGGCCGGTCTTCATCCGCATCGCACATCACATGCAACGCCTCTACATCCGGAGACAGCGTCATCGCAAACTGCAGCGCCTTCTCCGTTGCCGCATTCCATTGGTCCACTGGAACAATCACAATCGGCGGCTTCAGGTTTCGCGTCCTCAGAACCATCGCACTCGTCAGCGCAACCTCTTTGCCCGCCCATTCATAATGACGCCGCACTCTCCCCATGAACACCAACATTGCCGGCAACAGCAGCACCACCACCACCCACGCCCCCTCGGCAAACTTCGCCACCACAATCACCATCACCGTGATCCCCGTGGCCAAAGCACCGACGCCGTTGATCACCATCCCGTGCGCCGCCTCGAATCCAGACGCTGTCCTCCACCAATGCCCCACCATCCCCGCCTGCGACAAAGTGAACGCCATGAACGCCCCCACCGCAAAAAGAGGAATCAACCGGTCCGTTACTCCTCGAAACAAAATCAGCAACAGCCCGGCCAGAATCGCCAGCGCCCAGATCCCCTGCGAGAACACCAGCCGCCGTCCCCGCGTCGCCAGCGAATGGGGAAGATAATCATCCCGAGCGATCATCCGGCACAGCCGCGGAAAATCCGCAAACGACGTATTCGCCGACAAACACAGCACCAGCAAAACCGAGAACATCGTCACATCGTAAAAAATCCCTTTTCCCGCCACCGCCGCCGTCACCATCGACAGCACACTCTGATACCCCAGCGCCCCCGGATCCGTAGCCATAATTCCGTAGTACCGCACCAGCACCGCAATCCCGCCGAGCAGCACAACCAAAATCGCGATGATCGCCGTCAACGTAGCCCGAGCCGCCGGAACCACCGGCTTCCGAAACGCCTGCACTCCATTACTCACCGCCTCCACCCCAGTCAAAGCCGTGCACCCCGAGGCGAACGCCTTCAAAAGAATCCACGCTCCCACCACCTGCAACGCCGCCGGCGCGCGTCCCGCCGCTTGTCCCAACGCCACCACCGCCACCGGATGTCCTCCCGACGCGACCACCTTATAAAGCCCAATCAAAATCACCACCGCCAAAGTCCCCACAAAAAAATAAGTGGGAGCCACAAACGCCGACCCCGCCTCCTTCACTCCCCGAAGATTGACCATCGTCAATATAACCAGCACCGCGAGACACATCGTCAGAGTGTGCGGCTGCAAAGAAGGCACCGCCGACACCAGCGCCCCAATTCCCGCCGAGATGCCCACCGCCACATTCAGCAGGTAATCGATCATCAAAGCCGCGCCCGCCAGGAGTCCCGCCCGGTTCCCCAGGTTCTCCTTAGCGACCGTGTACGATCCCCCTCCCATCGGATACGCCGCAATCGTCTGCCGATAACTGAAATACACAATCACCAGCAGCCCAATGATCGCCGCCGTCAGGGGCACGATGTACCGGACCCCGACCAGCCCCAAAGGCAGCAAAATCGTCAAAGCCGCCTCCGGCCCGTAAGCCGCCGAACTCAAGGCATCCAGTCCAAACGTAGGAATCCCCTGAGTGGGAGTAATCCGCTCCCCCTCATCCTCGCTAGAAGCCAGTGGCCGCCCAAACAAGACATTAATGAATCCCATATCCCCTCACACCCAGCGACAATAACAAAACCGGAGACGTCCGCAAAACCATCAATACCGGTTGAGCGATAGCTCGTACCAGCACCTTCCCCGGCCTTAAAATTCCAACTCTCGACCCCAGGTCCTCCTGAGCGTAGCCAAGGCAAGAGCGAAGCGAATGGCTCGGCGCAGTCGAAGGACCCTACACCTTCCATGCCTCGCGAGTGCATCGTCCACGGCAGCGGCATGGGCATTTTGTTGCAATGGCAACAAAAACAGAACTAGAAGCGCAATGCGGCAGGTGGTCGGTCCTTCGCCCGCGAGCGCTTTTCCCGGGCGCTGCCCTGCGCTAAGCGGAATCTAATTCTTGCGTTCGGGTGGCTGAACCAGCTCCGGAATCCGCGCAATCGCCGCAGGATCGAGCGGCTTGAGATTGAGTTCCTTGACCAGGAATAAGATGCGGTCACGGCGAGCCTCCGCATTCAGCGCGTGCGGAGCCCCATAAAACTTCAGAGCCTTCGGTTCGCTGACGATCGCGAAATAGGCGCGCGCCCGCTCCGGTGTCAGGAAGTCCTCTTTCGTTGCGTATTGCAGAAAGACCGAGGCCGGCGCAGCATGGGCGACGTACTTGCCTTGATCGAGCCAAGCGTATTTGTTGACGAAGGCGTCCACCTTCTCCGGGCCAACTTGTTTCCGGAATTCCTGCCAATCCTTGGACTTCATGTCCACCTCGTCCGAGAGGTTGCCGGCCATCAGCACAAACGCCTTGAAACGCTTGTCGATTCCCGCCAGAAATGCGCCGGTTGCTGCGTTGTAGCTGTGGCCGACATAGGCAAGCCGTTTCGGATCCGCATCGCCGCGCGCCAGCAGCAGATCGGCGCCGCGCCGCATGTCGATAATCTGCTGGACGCGATCGTTGATCTGCGCATCGCCAAGCGGATCGGGATCGTGCACAAACCCCAGTCGTGCGATGGGGCCGTCGGTCAGCAGCGAAACTACGCCTGAACCCGCCAGCGCCACCGCTTCGTCGAGAAACTCCTTGCGGTTCAGAAATGGCGAGCCATCCTGATACCAGTGTCCCCAGATCACCGCAGCAAAAGGCCCCTTGCCCTTGGGGACGACCAGATACGCCGGCACGCGTCCGCCCTTCGGGCTGGCGTAGGAAATATCGTGGACGGCGACGTCGCCGCGTTGTTCGACGCCGGCTTCCTGCACGTCGAGCGGAGCTTTCTGGTTGTAATCAAAGTGGCGCAGCAGTTCGGCACCGACATTTTGGGCAAAGAGTGTCGAGGCAAACAAGAAGAGAGCGACCACAGCGCGACTCATGAGGACCTCCGGTGAGCGCTGATATCTTACATCGCGATCATGGCGAACACTCGTCATCGCGGAGGCCACAGAACCACGGCTTTGCCGGGCAGAAAGTGTGCGTTGTTGGTGAAATCGCCCACATTTCAACAATTGGCAGCGGGACCGGGTCTTAGAATATTGTGCGACAGCGTCCTCCGGAGATCGCGTTGAAGTGAGGAGGTTTTCCCTGTGGTCCGCTCTGCGGCAGCGGCCGCGTGTTCGAGGTAATGAACAATAGCGGTCGCTGGGGAGTGGAGTGGTAGGTAAACACTCGGACTCTCAGTTCATCGCGATGGCGTTGTTGTCGACGCATCGCAGTTTCACCAACAATCACGCGGACCCCCTCAAGGTATTTGCTTTTCATTCGCCCCGTGGCATACTGCGTTACGGAGGGCCGCCGAGGTGCGCTCGGGTGGACGGACGAATGCGTTCGTCCCTACGTGCCACGTGGAACGGGTAGGCAGTATGATCCGGCCGAAATAATTTATTTTCGACCCGTTTTTCCTGCTGCGCTCCTCATACGTCCACAGGCGGAAAAAGTTTACGATGCAACGAACTCACCTAAACATCGTGGCGACTCTAGAAACCACCATCGGGCGTCTCCCGGCGAACATCGAAGCCGAGCGCTCGATCCTCGGCGCCGTCCTGCTCGACAATCACGCCTTCAACGATGCCGCCGAGCACCTGAAGCCGGAAGACTTTTCCATCGACTCGCACCGCCGCATCTATTCGCGCATGATGGACCTGGCCGAATCCTCGCGGCCCATTGACATCATCACGCTGGTCGAAGAACTGGAGCAAAAAAAGGATCTGCAAGCCGTCGGCGATGTTGGCTACATCTCCGGCCTGCTCGACGGCGTGCCCGACCGCCCCTCCATCGAGCATTATGTCCGAATCGTCCGCGACAAGGCCATCTTGCGCGGGCTGATCAGCGTTTCCAATACCGCCATCGCCAAGGCTAGCGACCAGGCCGAACCTGCCGACGAGATCCTCAACGACGCCGAAGCCGCCGTGTTCCAGCTCTCGGAGAAGCGCATCGGCAAAGGCTTTCAGGGAATCAAGGAGATCGTTCGCAGCTCCTTTGGATCGGTCGATGCCCTGCTGCAACGCGGACAACGCATCACCGGCCTCGCCACCCACTACACCGATCTCGACGAGAAGACCAGCGGCTTCCAGAAATCCGACCTGGTGATTCTCGCGGCTCGGCCTTCTATGGGCAAGACCGCTTTCGCGATGAACATCGCCGAGAACGCGGCCATCGACGACGGCAAGGTGGTCGGCATCTTCTCGCTTGAGATGTCGAGTGAGGCCCTGCTGCAACGCCTGCTCTGTTCTCGCGCGATTGTCGATGCCCACAAGATGCGCACCGGCTCGCTCTGGGCCGATGACATGAAGAAAGTGGTCCGCGCCATGGAGGAACTTTCGAACGCGCTCTTGTTCATCGACGACTCGCCCGGCATTTCCCTGAGCGAAATGCGCGCCAAAGCCCGCCGCCTCAAGCAGTCGCAAGGACGCCTCGACCTGCTGGTCGTCGACTACCTGCAGCTCATGTCCGGCGGGAGCAAGCGCTTCGAAAACCGCACCCAGGAAGTTTCCTCAATCTCGCGCGGCCTGAAAGCCATCGCCAAGGAACTCCAGGTCCCCGTCCTCGCCTTGTCGCAGCTCAGCCGTGCTCCCGAAAGCCGGGGAGGCGACCATCGGCCGCAGCTCTCCGACCTGCGCGAATCCGGGTCGATCGAGCAGGACGCCGACGTTGTTATGTTTATCTTCCGCGAAGAGATCTACAAGCAGGACGATCCCGACCTCAAAGGCCGTGCCGAAATCATCATCGCCAAGCAGCGCAATGGCCCCATCGGCAAGTTCAATCTCGCCTTCCTGCACAATTCCACGCGCTTCGCGAACATGCTGGAAGGCAACAACGAACCCGGCGAATAGTCATCGCGCCAAGATAAAGATAGGGCTGCCCCCGCACGCTGCTAGAGACGGGGCTTGCCCCGTCTCCGCAGGCACCGGCCACGGTCGTCACACGACGCGCTCGAGTCGGCCAAACCCGGACCCCGCAGACACCTTAACCCTGTGGAAAACTTTGTGGATGCAAAGGACGCGCCCCGGAATCAAGCGCCACCGACCGGTTGGTGGGGATGTCACAGAGATGTCTCAAAGTTCCTAACGCTATGTTTCTAAGTTGGTTAACTCTCGAGTGGAAGGCAAGGTTGAGAACCGCTTCGGAATCAGTACTTTCGTCACAAGAAGGGAGATTTGCACATAATCCAAATCGATGGAACCCGCATCACCAGCGCCTGGCGCTCGCATGGAGCGGCTGATAGGCCAGCAAGAATGCCGAAAAATCGGCGTTTTTTCCCCCAGGGGATCCTTCAGCAACCGTGAAACCGTCCCTACCCGCTGCCCTCGCCCACCTTCAGCACCGCCAGGAACGCTTCCTGCGGAATATCCACCCGCCCGATCCGCTTCATCCGCTTCTTGCCTTCCTTCTGCTTTTCGAGAAGCTTGCGTTTGCGGGAAATGTCCCCGCCGTAGCACTTGGCAATCACGTTCTTGCGGATCGCCGGCACGGTTTCGCGGGCAATGATCTTCGCCCCAATCGCCGCCTGGATCGCCACCTCAAACATCTGCCGCGGGATCAGCTCTTTCATCTTCGCCGCCAGCGCCCGCCCGCGATCGTACGCAAAGTCGCGATGGATGATGGTCGACAGCGCATCCACCGGCTCCCCCGCTACCATGATGTCGAGCTTTGCCATCGGCGACACCCAGTTGCCCGACAGATGATAATCGAGCGAAGCGTATCCCCGCGACACCGACTTCAGCCGGTCGTAAAAGTCGAGCACGATTTCATTCAACGGCAGTTCGTACTGCAACATCACGCGCGAAGAGCTGACATATTCAAAACTCTTCTGCTTCCCGCGCTTTTCCTCGACCAGTTTCAGGATGCCGCCCACATATTCCTCGTTGGTCAAAATCACCGCCAGAATCACCGGCTCTTCCACCTTGGCGATCTCGCTCGTGTCGGGCCAGCGAGAAGGATTATCCACCTCAATCACCTCGCCATCAGTCTTCGTGATCTGATAGCGCACGCCCGGAGCCGTGGTGATGAGCTCGAGGTTGTACTCGCGCTCCAGCCGTTCCTGGATGATCTCCATGTGCAGCAACCCCAGAAACCCGCACCGGAAGCCGAATCCGAGCGCCACCGAGCTCTCCGGCTCGAAAAAAAATGACGAATCGTTCAGCTTCAATTTTTCCAGCGCCTCGCGCAACTGCGTATGTTCATGCGCGTCGACGGTGTACAGTCCCGCAAAAACCATCGGCTTGATTTCTTCGAATCCCGGAAGTGGTTCAATCGCCGGCCGGTCATCTTCGGTGATGGTGTCCCCGATCTTCGTGTCCGCGACGTTCTTGATATTCGCGATAATAAACCCAACTTCGCCCGCGACCAGTTCCTCGACCTCTACCGGCTTGGGAGTGAGCGTGCCGAGTGTTTCGACCTGAAAAACCCGTCCGTTCGACCACAGCCGGATCTTCTGTCCCTTGCGCAACGTCCCCTCGAAGACACGCGCGAGCACCACCACTCCCCGATATGGATCGAACCACGAATCAAACAGCAGTGCCTGGAGATGCCGCCCCGGCACGCCTTTCGGCGGCGGAACCCGTTTCACGATTGCTTCGAGCACATCCGGCACGCCCTGCCCGGTTTTCGCGCTGATCAATAAAGCATCGGACGCATCGAGGCCGACCGCGCTCTCGATCATCTCCTTGGTGCGCGCCACGTCGGCGCTCTGCAAGTCGATCTTGTTGATCACCGGAATAATCTCGAGGCCGTGATTGATCGCCAGGTAAGAGTTGGCTAAGGTCTGCGCTTCCACTCCCTGCGACGCGTCGACCACCAGGAGCGCCCCTTCACAAGCGGCCAGCGAGCGCGAGACTTCGTAGGAAAAATCGACGTGGCCGGGAGTATCGATCAGGTTGAGCTGGTAAATCTGGCCATCCTGCGCCGGATATAACATTCGAACGGCATGAGCCTTGATCGTAATGCCGCGCTCCCGCTCCAGGTCCATCGAGTCCAGCACCTGCGCCTGCATCTCGCGCATCGCCAGCGACCCGGTCAGCTCCAGCAGCCGGTCGGCCAGCGTGGATTTCCCGTGATCAATATGCGCAATGATCGCAAAATTGCGGATGCGAGAGGCTTCCATGAAGATAGCTCGATTCTAGCAGGCGGTGGCCGGTGTCACCCAAACAAGGATTGAACAAGGATCTGATCCTTGCTATCCTTCCGGCATGGCCAAAGTTACGAGTAAACTCCAGCTGACACTTCCGAAGGCGATCGCCGACCAGTACAAAATTCGTCCGGGAGACGATCTGGAGTGGCTGCCTGCCGGGGAGGCGATTCGCGTAATCAAGCGGGAGGCGGCGGAAGCGGCCGAGCCCGCAACGGTGAAAGAACGCCTCCAGCTCTTCGACCAAGCGACGGCCCGGCAGCGCAAGCGGCAGGCGGAGTTCGGCAAGAAACGGCTGGCTGCCGGTTCGCGAAGCCAAGTCCGGGGCTGGACGCGCGAGGAGCTCTACGAGCGTGGCCTATCTCGTTGACACAAACATTCTGGTCTACCGTTTCGATGTGCGCTTCCCCGGGAAACAGGCTGCTGCGCGCGACCTTTTGCGCAAAGGCCTGGCCGAGGACGCGGTTCGCATCCCCCATCAGGCGCTGCTGGAATTTGTTGCAGTGGCAACCCGCATTCGCGCCGATTCCAGGCCTTTGTTAGCGCCGGAGGAAGCCCGCCGTGAGACCGAGGAGTTGATGGCCCAATTCCCAGTGCTGTTCCCGAACGCGGCCGTCCTGCGCACCGCGGTACAAGGCGCCGCTGCCTACCAGCTTTCATGGTTCGACGCGCATCTGTGGGCCTATGCCGAACACTACGGGCTGGAGGAAATCGCGTCCGAGGACTTCGAACACGGGCGGCTGTATGGCAGCGTCCGGATTCGGAATCCATTTCGGCGAGGGTGAGTCCATGCAAATCCCGGTCTCGCGCATGGCGCGAAATCTGGACGTCCGACACCCGCACTCCACAAAAAGGGGCGCGATCACTCGCGCCCCGCTTCTGCAATCTGACCTCTGCCCTCGAGCCTAGTCCCTCACCCCGTCCATAAACGCCCGCAGCTTCCGCGACCTCGATGGATGCCGCAGCTTTCTCAGCGCTTTGGCCTCAATCTGCCGGATGCGTTCGCGCGTTACCGCAAACGATTGTCCGACTTCCTCAAGCGTGTGCTCCGAGCCGTCTTCCAGCCCAAAGCGCATCTTGATGACCTTCTCCTCGCGCGGCGTCAGCGTACGCAGCACCTGCGAAGTCTGGTCTTTGAGGTTGACGTTGATCACTGCCTCGGCCGGAGAAACTACCGCCCGGTCCTCGATAAAGTCGCCCAGATGCGAATCTTCCTCTTCGCCAATCGGCGTTTCAAGGGAGATCGGCTCCTGCGCAATCTTCAGCACTTTCCGGACCTTCGCCACCGGAATGTCCATCCGTTTCGCAATTTCCTCCGACGTAGGCTCGCGTCCCAGTTCCTGCACCAGTTGCCGCGACGTGCGGATCAGCTTGTTGATCGTTTCGATCATGTGCACCGGGATACGAATCGTACGCGCCTGATCCGCGATGGCGCGGGTAATCGCCTGCCGAATCCACCACGTGGCATAAGTGGAGAACTTATACCCGCGGCGGTATTCGAACTTGTCGACCGCCTTCATCAGGCCGATGTTGCCTTCCTGAATCAAGTCGAGGAACTGCAAGCCGCGATTCGTGTACTTCTTCGCAATCGAGACCACCAGACGCAAGTTCGCTTCGATCAGCTCGCGCTTGGCGTGCTCGGCGTCCATGTCGCCCTGGATGATCTCGCGCTGCGTGCGCTTGAGTTCCTGGAACAACAGGCCCGCTTCCACCTCAAGCTTTTCCAGCTCTCCGCGGACCGCGCGCGACTGCTTCTTATATTCCTTGCGCTGTTCTTCACTGCGCGTCCCCTCGGCCCGCTTCTCCAGGTTCTGGATCTGACGGTCGAGCGAACGCATCCCGTCGACCGTGCGGTTCACACGGTCAATCAGGCGCTTGCGTTCGTTGTTGGTGAAGCCGAGCTTCCGCACCGCGATGGACGTGCGCACGATCGCGCGCGCCAGGTTGATGCGGTAGCGGCGATAATCGCGCGGCCGCTTCTTCAGGTTCACCGCCGCCAGCTTTTCCTGGAGCGGCGCCACTTTCTTGTAAAGCTTGTCGAGCGTGTTGATCTTGCCGAGGAATTCTTTCAGACGATTGTCGACAATCTCTTCCGTGATTTCCTCTTCGTCGAACGTGACCAGCTCTTTGATCGAGCGGACGCCCTTCTCGAGGTCCTCGCCCAAAGCGAGGAGTTCACGGATCACAATCGGCGACCGCGAAAGCGCTTTCAACACACGGTTTTGCCCGCGCTCGATCCTCTTGGCGATTTCAACTTCGCCTTCGCGGGTAAGCAGGGGAACAGTGCCCATCTCGCGCAAGTACATGCGGACGGGGTCGTTGGTTTTTTCCAGAGCGCCGGGGGTTAGGTCGAGTTCGACGTCCTCCGATGCCTCATCCACTTCTTCGAATTTTTTTTCCAGATCGGTCGTCGGCCCTTTCGAGCTTTCGAGTACATCGATTCCTTGTGTCCCGATCGTGGTTAGCAGATCTTCCAGGTCCTCAGGAGAGTGCACATCGTGCGGGATAAGGTCGTTGACCTGGTCATAGGTCAGATATCCCTTCTCTTTGCCTGCGTCGATCAGCTTTTTTATGTCGTCGTACTTGTCATCAAGTGCCAATTCAGATTATCCTCTTGACGCCGCCGGTTCGCGGACGCCAAACTGTGCAGCGGTGGGAGTCGTGAGCGGAGTTGTGCGCGAGCGCACAAACTTCAGAAGTATAGCACGCCGACTACTGTTCGTGCCGGCGCACGTCGAAGTTCGTGTCCGATTGCCGATTGCCCTCAGCCGCCCGTATCTCTTTTCCCGCTTATTCTTTAGATGGCGTGGGCACGGCTTTCGTTCCAAGGCTTTTCTTCAAGTGGAGCGACCGGGCGTTCCGCCCGTCAAAGTTGAACCCAGGCCGGGCGGGGACGCCCCGGCACTCGACCGACGTCAGGATGCCCGGCCAGCCGCCTCGGCCAGTCCCGGATCCATCAAAGCCCGCTTCAAACGCACCTTTTCCTGCAAAAGCGCCTGTCGTTCCTCCAGAGGGAGCCCCGGACGCTGCAATGCCCCCTGCACTTCCTCGAGCCGCCGCCGCAGATAAATCCTCCGCAAAGCCCGCACCGCGCCTTCCACGGTCTCGGGCGTCAGCTCTTCCTCCTCCTGCATCAGGATCGACGCCAGCAGCCGCCGGTCTGCTTCCGTCTTCGGCAGCGCCATCACGTCCGTCTCCGTCCCCGCCTCCAGTAAAGACTCCATCAGCGACTGCGAGGCCAGCCCCTCGTACAACTGCTCCGATTGCAGCGCATATTGCGCCTGCCGCGCCGGATCGAATTCCTCGTCCGTGCCCTCGCGAGCCGAACTCCGCTCCCCCCCCGCTTGCATCTGCGTAGCCGAAGCCAGCGCCCGGATCAGGACGCGCTCCGCCCCGGTCGCCTGCGCCTCCGCCGTGGCTTTGACCTGGGTCGCCGAGCGGCTGGTCGCGGCATGTTTCAATTCCTGGCGCAGCACCGCGGAATCAATTCCCAGCTTCTGCGAAATTTCGAGCGCCAGTCCATCGCGCACAATGCGGCTCGGCACCCGCTGGATGTGGGGAAGAAGATGGTTAACGGCCTTAACCTTGCTCTCCGAGTTCCGCGCCGGAAACATTGCGCGCGCCCGATCAATCAGATAATCAAAATATTTTTGCGAGTGCTTGAGCGCTGCGGCATAAGCATCCTTACCCTTGCGCCGTATGAACAGATCGGGATCGAAGCCAGTCTCCAGGGTGAGCACCTGAATGTTGAATTCTTCTTCCACCAGCAACCCAAGCGTCCGCTCCGTGGCCCGCGCTCCAGCCGTGTCGGGATCGAAGTTAACCACCACCTTCTTCGAGAATCGCCCCAGCAATTTTGCCTGCAGCTCGGTGAACGCCGTGCCCGAGCTGGCAATCACGTTATGGAAGCCAGCCGCGTACACCGAAATACAATCCATCTGCCCTTCGACCAGGATGGAGTATTCCAGCTTGCGAATCGCTTCTTTCGCGTTATCCAAATTGAACAGCACCCGCGACTTCGAGTAGATCGGAGTCTCCGGAGAATTCAGATATTTCGGCCCCGCCTTCTCGTCAGTGGAAGCCGAAAGCGTGCGTCCCGTGAACGCAATCACTCTGCCCTGTTCATTACAGATAGGAAACATCACCCGATTGCGGAATTTGGAATAGATGGCCGCGGGCTGCGAGCTGCGAGCCGCGAGCTCGGAAGAACCGCGATTCGCCGTTCGCTCTTCGTCGTTCGCGTTGGCATTCTCCCCCGCATTGTCATCCGGAGCGGAACCCCCACCATTCTTGACATTCTGAGCGGAGCGAACGACCTGCTTTTCCGGAGAGCTGAGAACTGAGAGCGGAGAGCTTTCTTTCCATGAAAACAGCCCACTCTCCCGCAACAACTCCTCATCAAACTCGCGCCGCAAAGCGTCCCGCAGCAGAAATCCGGAATCCGGCGCATACCCGATGCGAAACCGCGCAATCGTCTCGTCATCGAGCCCGCGTCCCTTGAGGTACTCGCGGGCATTCGCGCCTTCGGGCCGCCGCAGACATTCCTGAAAAAACGCCGCAGCGCGCACATGCACGTCGAGCAGCGCCATGCGAACCCGAGCGTCGCGAGCCTCCGCCGGACTGGAAAAGCTGACCTTCGGCATCGGCACGCCGAGCTTCTGAGCCAGCAGCCGGACGGCCTCGGGGAAAGTAATGTTCTCCACCTTCTGAATAAAAGCCAAGACATCCCCCGACTCTCCGCACCCGAAGCAGTGATAAAACTGCCGCGTGGCATGCACCGAGAACGAAGGCGTCTTCTCCGCATGAAACGGACAAAGCCCCGAGAAATTCTGCGCCCCAGCCTTCTTCAGCTTGACGTAGTCGCCCACAATGCGGACGATATCCGCCTGCTGCTTGAGCGTCTCTTTGAAGTTGTCGGAAGAAGTCAAAGTCGAAGTCGAATTCATTGACGGTGCACACCAGCCCCGCAGTGATTATGAGGGTGGAAGGAGCGGAAGGGAATAGAGCAGTGGTGTTCATGATCCGGAAAAGCTGTGGATATCGGACCCTAGGCGTTGATGGGTGAGGAAAAGCGAGTGATCACAGCCATCTAGCCTGTTATCCGCACGGCCAAGGCGCGTCCGGATCGAGACTGCGGCGTATCGCCATCACCACTTCACGCATTCGGGTGTTTGACAGAACGCGTCTCTCGCGGTCAAGCAAAGCTCGCCTGGGATAGGATTGGATGAAATGGCCTTTCACAAAGGAGGGGCCGGGGAGTCCTGTTTCACCAGCAGGCAGCGGAACGATCGTCGCTCCCTCCGGGCCGCTGCTGCTGAGGGGAACGATCAGCACCGTGTCTCTTCTGTCGCCAAGGTTTCTTCCGTCCAGCGACACGACCAGTACCATTGACGGACGGGTGGACGTCCAAGGTTCGCAGTCCAAATCTCCCCGCGCCTCTGATTTCTATAACCTCAGTTCGACCACCGTGGCTCCGCCGCCGCCCTCGTTCGCAGGGGGTTCAGTCACGGACTCCACGTGCGGGTGCCTCTGCAAATACTGGCGCAAAGCTTTGCGGAGGATGCCCATCCCACTCCCGTGGACGATTCGCACCTGCGGCATGCCAGCCAGAAACGCGCGGTCGACGAATTTTTCGACTTCGCTGGTGGCTTCATCCACGGTGCGGCCGATGACGTTGATTTCGGTGGGCATGTTGAGGCTGCTCGATTCATTTTGCAGCGAGACGGTGATGCCGCGAGCGCGCGCGGCTTGGACGGGCGAGTCGGAAGCGCGGGCTTGAACTTTGGTCTGAACTTCCGCGATGTCTTCGCGGGCGATGCGCATTTTCATCGAGCCGATTTCGACATCGAAGTGGTTGTCGCCAACTTTCTTTTTGACGATAGCGGCGCGGCCCATCGACTTAAGCCTCACCGTGTCGCCTTCAGAGACGTGCTTCACCAGGCTGGGCTGGGCGTTCGGGTCTCCGCGATCGGCGCCGGTCGCGTGCGCTACCACCGTGGAATCGAACTGCTCGCGAAATTCGCGGCGCATTTTAGCGATGCGGCGTTCGGAGTCTTTTGATAATTTCTGCGCTGCGGCCCGGTCCTCGACGGCGTTCACGGTTTCTCGCGCGTGGTATTCGAAGTCGCGGAAGAGAGCTTCGAGCTTCGTCTCCATCTCGCGAACTTTGGCTTGCTGTTCTTTGCGGCCCTCGTTGGCAAGACGTGATGTTTCGCGCTCAAGCTCCTGTTCGCGAGCTTGCATGCGGGAGCGTTCTTTTTCGAGATCGCGAACTTCGGCATGCAGGCGGTCGAGGAAACGTGCGACATCTTGAGTTTGAGAGCCCAGGCGCGAACGCGCGGAAGCAATGATTGCCGGATTCAATCCAAGCCGCTGCGCGATGTTGATGCCCGCGGATGCTCCGGGAATGCCGATCTTCAGTTCGTAAGTCGGCTGCAGCGTAGTTTCGTCGAAGCCGACCGAAGCGTTGATCACTCCAGGCGTATTCGCGCCATAGACTTTGAGCGAGGTGTGGTGGGTCGAGATCACGATCATGCATCCGAGTTCGCGGAAGTGTTCGGCGATTGCGACCGCCAGCGCAGCGCCTTCTTCGGGATCGGTCGCGGAACCTAGTTCGTCGAGCAGCACCAGCGAACTCGCAGTCGCAGTGCGCGAGATGAAGTCGATATTCGTGACGTGCGCCGAGAAAGTCGAGAGATTCTGCTCGATCGATTGATAGTCGCCGATGTCGGCGAGAATGGCGTCGAAGACGGGCATGTGGGCGCGATCTGCGGGGACGGGAATTCCCGACTGCGCCATCAGCGCCAGCAGGCCGAGGGTCTTCAGAGCGACCGTTTTGCCTCCGGTGTTGGGACCGGTGATGACCAGCTGACGGTGGTCGCCTTCCAGCTCGATGGTGGCGGGGACGATTTTCGCGTTCTTAAGCTTCAGATTGCGTTCGAGTAGCGGATGTCGCGCGCGGTGTAGGAGCAGGCCAGCATCGCTCGCCTCGGACGGACGAATGCGTCCATCCCCACTTGCGTCCTGGTCGCTCTCGGTCAGCGTTACGGCTACGCAGTTGTAGTCTTCGGCGAAGCGGGCTTTGGCGAACTGGAGTTCCAGTTCGGCCAGGATGTCGGCAGCGGCCAGGATCGCGTCGGCGTTCTCGCCGATTTGGCGCGTCATATCGAGGAGGATGCGATGGATCTCGGCCTGTTCTTCCTCCAGCAGGCGCACAAGTTCGTTGTTCTGCTCGATGGTTTCGAGCGGCTCGACGAAGACGGTTTGTCCGCTGGAACTGGTGCCGTGGACGACGCCCTGTACGCGCCGTTTCTGCTCGACTTTGACCGGGATCACAAAGCGCTCGCCGCGGATGGTGATCAGTTCGTCCTGCACGGTGCCGCCTTCGGCGAGTTTGCGGAGGTAGCCGCGCAGCGATTCCTGGATCTGACGCTTCTGCTTTTCAGTGTCGCGCCGAATGCGGCTGAGTTCGGGAGACGCGCGATCGTCGAGCGTGCCGTCGGGCAGGATCTTGTTGTGAAACGACCGCAGGAAGCTGGTGAAATCCTGGATGCCGGCGGAAAGCGCATCTACGGCCGTCCACGCGGAGCGCATCGCAGCTGGAGGTTGACGCACGATTTCGCGCCACTCGGATGCGCGGTCGGCGGCGATGATCACGTCGCGGATCTCGGTGGTTTCCAGAGCGGCTCCGGCAATGCGGGATTTCTCAATCAGTCTCTGGACTGCGGGCAGCCCGGCGAATTCGAAGCGTCCGCCGACACGACGATACTCGCGAATTTCTGTCGTTCGCTGTTGCTGAGTTTGAATCCACGGTCGATCCAGTGAAGGCAGAAGTTCGGCGATGCGGCGTTTGCCCAAAGGCGAAGAGGCGTAGCCGGCCAGCAGGTCGCGCAAGGCGTCGAACTCGAGCAGGCGCGAACTGGTGTGGGCGACCGGATTAGGCACGAAGGGCATGAGTTTGATGGTGCGTTTTATGTTACAACGCAGCGCAAATTTCCGTTGGTGATTGTGATTCGCGGCTTGTTGCGGTGCTAGAATCTACAGCGCCGGGTCTTTGGATTGGTTATTCGGCATCGATCAGCGCGATGTGGCTTCGGCGGACGGCCCCGTAGCTCAACTGGATAGAGCATCAGACTTCGGATCTGAGGGTTGGGGGTTCGACTCCCTCCGGGGTCGCCATTCTAAAAGCCGGCTTACGATTCCCTGCCAGAAAACAGCTCCGGTCATACTCCCTGGCACCTGCACTCTGGTTACTTGCCAGCGGCCGTATTTCGCGGTGCAATGGCACCTGCGGAGCAAATTATGGGACGCGTTCTTGGGTTTCTGGGCACGATCATCACGATGGCGATCGGGATGTACATCTACTCTCTGCAGATCAAGACGCTGACTCCGGGCGCTGGGAGCGGCAACTCTGAAGAAGTTGCCACCATCACCGGCGTGAAAAATGATCTGATCGGCATCGCCAATGCCGAGCGTGGGTACCTGGCGTCCCAAGGGAAGTATGCTTCGCTGGATGAGCTGATTTCCGGCAACTACATCAGCATCAAGAGTGAGCGCCCGCCATATATTTACGATGTCGAAACCGCTTCCAGCAGCTTTCGGGCGACTGCCACTCGCACCGCGAAAGGCGCTCCGGCGCAGCTCTGGATTACCGAAACCATGCAAGTGCAAGCGTCAGACTGAAGGTTCCTCCTGCCTGTGTTGCCTCCGCTCAGCGGACGAAATAGTAAGCAAGCCGCGAGTCAGGTTTTTTTCCAGTCAGTCAACGACATGAGTTCGTCCATGATTTCCTGCAATCTTTGCAGTCGCCGTTCCTGATCGGATGCTCCGATGATTTTTTTGCCACCTTGCAGATATAGCCGGTTGGCTTCACTGATCTCTGCGATTTCTTCTCGCAACTTTCCAACGCGCTCTTTGACGGACTGGGGCATAGGAATAGGCTAGCAGAGCTTTTCCCACCTTTTCAACGGTGTTGACAGTGCCCAGTGGGAGCGGCTAGTCTCGGGAACTGAGGCGGGAGCCGGCTGTCCCCCCCGGGCGGCAGATCTTACCCGAGGCATCGTTGCTGGTTGCTTTGTGCCGACCACACATCTCGACCGACACTGGATCCTCATCAAATCCTCTCCGAGGTTGATCAGCAATGAGCGTTCGCACGCACTCGTTTCTCTGTAGCCGTGCGCTGTGCCGGGCGGTTCTGACTGCCGGCATGGTGTTCGCGGCTTTTGCCCAAGCCCAGGTAAGCCTTACCCAGCTGAGTGAGGACACCTTTACCGACGCTCCAAGCCAGCACGCTACCGAGGTCGAGCCCAGTACGTTCTCGTATGGCTCAACCATTGTGAGCGCCTTTCAGGTGGCTCGGATTTCGAGTGGAGGCGGCGCCGACATTGGGTTCGCGACTTCGACCAATGGCGGCGTGAGCTGGACCAACGGGTATCTGCCGGGAATTACGATTTACCAGGGCGGAACCAACTCGGCGGCCAGTGATGCGGCGGTGGCGTACGACGCTTTGCACAATGTCTGGCTGATCTCGACCCTGCCCATCGGCAACAACACTTCTGTCGCGGTGAGCCGGTCGGCCGACGGGATCAACTGGAGCAACCCGATCGCCGTCGCCGGGTCGAGTTCCGCCGACAAGAACTGGATTGTCTGCGACAACACCGCCACCAGCCCTTTTTACGGCCACTGCTATTCGGAGTGGGACGACACGTCGCAGGGTGACCTGGTCCGGATGAGCACCTCAAAAGATGGCGGACAAACCTGGGGAGCGGCACTGGGCACGGCGGGGCAGGACCAGGGCATCGGCGGCGTGCCGGTGGTGAAGCCGGGAGGGAAAGTCATTGTGCCCATCCTCGGATTCTATGGATACGTAACTGCATTCACTTCGATCAATGGCGGAAAGAGCTGGACGAAAGCGGTGAACGTCGCGAGCGATATCAATCACGCCGAGGCGGGGGGCCTGCGGAGCGCGGGTCTGATCTCGTCGGCAGTGGATGCGGCGGGCAAGGTTTACGTGATGTGGCCAGATTGCCGCTTCCGCACGAACTGCTCGTCGAATGACATCGTGTACAGCACGTCGGGAACCGGGACGACATGGTCGGCGGTCAAGCGCGTGCCGATCGATCCGGTTTCGAGCACGGTGGATCACTTCATCACGGGCGCGGCGATTGCGCCCGGCACAAAGGGAACCACGGCCCACATTGCGCTTGCATATTACTTTTATCCGGTGTCGAACTGCGGGAACAACTGTTCGCTGTCTGTCGGATTCACTGAGTCTTCCACGGGAGGTTCAACGTGGACCGCGGCAGAAACGCTGGCCGGTCCAATGCAGCTGACATGGCTTCCGAATACGTTCTCCGGAACCATGGTGGCGGATTACGTCTCGGTGGGATTTGCGGGAGGCAAGGCATTTCCAGTGTTTGCCGCGGCGCAGGCGAAAACGGGATCTCTTTTCCACGAGGCGATCTACACCACGACATCGGGTCAGGTTGCGTCCGCTCCAGAGCTGGAACAGATGAGTGCGGCGGGGGATGTTCCGGTGCCGAATGCGCACTCCGATCACGGGCCCATGGAATATCTGGATCAGGAGCACCGGATTCCGATTTCGGGGAAGCGCCCGCCGGAGCGTGATTAGGTCAAGGGCGGAATTTCGAGGCCGCCGGCCGGAAGCTGGCGGCCTTTTTTTTCGTCCAGGACATGAAGATCAGGAGCTCGAGGACGGTATCCCGCAACCGTTTGCCCCCCGACCCCGCTCGGCGATATATTTGCAGAGGCACCTGTTTTAGCGGATATTCGTGTTTTGATTTTCTTATGTTCACTGACTTCACCGCCGCCGACCGCTGGACCAAGAAACAAGTACACTGCCTCTACCAAGCCCTGATCGTAGCCATCGCCACCCGCCACGCCGATGCAGTGGACATCAAGTTCCTGGTTGAGGGTCGCCCGGTCTGGGTCGCCCTGCCGCACCCGGCCTGGGTTGAATACAAGAAGCGCACCGGGAAGCTGATCACGGACTCCCTGGCGAAGGAAATCGCCGGCCATTTTCTGAAAACGGCGCTGGAATCCGGTGAAGGCCTGGGTCGCGAAATGTATTCTCTGACCATCGATGAGACCCTCAAGCACCTGGAAGGTGTCGTGTCGGAGGTCGAGCTCCCGGTCGCTCGAAGCCGCTAGCACCGCGACCGCGTAATGAGTCAAATGAGTCATACGATGGGGGGACGGGCGTCTGGCCCGTCCAGCAGGGTGGCGGCCGGAGGGGGACGCCCCGCTCTCCACCAGCAAGAAGGAGAACGTTTGCATGTCCAGCCTGATCTCCGATATGGAAACCATGAGCGAAAATAAGGCCGATACGAAGCATAAGGGGCTAACCGCGTGGGTGGAAGAAGTCGCCCAGCTCTGCCAGCCGGATCGAGTGCAGTGGTGCGACGGTTCGCACGGGGAATATCAGGCCATGCTGCGGCTGATGGTAATGACGGGCAGCGCCATCTGGTTGGCCGACGACAAGCGTCCGAATAGCATCCTCGTCCGCTCGAGTCCAGGCGACGTGGCTCGCGTCGAAGACCGCACCTTCATCTGTTCACTGACCCAAGAAGCAGCTGGTCCCACCAACAACTGGGAAGATCCCGCGAGAATGAAGCGGAAGCTGCAGGGGTTGTTCGCGGGTGCGATGTCCGGCCGCGTCATGTATGTCATCCCGTATAGCATGGGGCCCATCGGCTCGCCGATTGCAAATATCGGCGTTGAAGTGACCGACTCCCCTTACGTTGTAGCCAGTATGCATATTATGGCGCGCGTCGGCACGCGCGTGCTCGAGGTTCTGGGAAGCGAAGGTGACTTCGTGCGCGGCCTGCACTCGGTCGGCGCTCCGCTGACTGCCCACCAGGCAGACTCGACCTGGCCAAGCAATGCGCAGGAAAAATACATTTGCCACTTCCCGGAAACGCGCGAGGTCTGGTCCTACGGCTCCGGCTACGGCGGCAATGCACTGCTCGGCAAGAAGTGTCACGCGCTGCGCATCGCTTCGGTGCAGGCCCGTGATGAAGGCTGGATGGCGGAACACATGCTCATCCTCAAGATGACCAGCCCCTCCGGTCAGTCCAAGTATTTCACCGGCGCGTTCCCCTCGGCCTGCGGCAAGACAAACCTCGCCATGATGATCCCGACCATCCCGGGGTGGAAAGTCGAGACCATCGGAGACGACATCGCTTGGATGAAGTTCGGCGCCGATGGCCGCCTCTATGCCATCAACCCTGAGTACGGATTCTTTGGCGTCGCTCCCGGAACGAGCATGAAATCGAACCGGAATGCCATGCTCACCGCCACGAAGAATTCCATCTTCACCAATTGCGCAATGACTCCCGACGGTGACATCTGGTGGGAGCAAATGACCGCCGAAAAGCCCGCGGAATTGATCGACTGGCTGCGCCGCCCGTGGACTCCGGCATCATCTCAGAAAGCAGCGCATCCGAATGCCCGCTTTACCGCTCCCGCGAGCCAGTGCCCGGTGATTGCCCCGGAGTGGGAGGATCCGAACGGCGTGCCGATCGACGCCATACTTTTCGGTGGCCGCCGGGCTGGCGTTGTCCCGCTGGTGACGGAGTCGTTCAGTTGGCAGCACGGAACGTTTCTGGGCGCGACCGTCAGCAGCGAAACAACCGCCGCCGCCGCCGGCAAAGTCGGTGAACTTCGCCGCGACCCAATGGCCATGCTCCCTTTCTGCGGCTACAACATGGGCGATTACTTTGCCCACTATCTGAAGATCGGCTCCAGGCGCGGCGCAAACCTGCCCAAGATCTATTATGTGAATTGGTTCCGCACCGACGACCACGGCAAATTCCTGTGGCCCGGATATGGCGAGAACAGCCGTGTGCTGAAATGGATCTTCGAACGCTGCGATGGCAAAGTGCACGCCGTGGATACGCCGATCGGCCGGCTCCCCGAGCCTGCGGACCTGGATACCAAGGGACTTGACCTTCCCGAGGCGGATATCGCCGATTTGCTCGGCGTGGATGTGGAGGGCTGGTTCGCCGAACTCCCATCGATCCGGGGGCACTTCGCCAAGTTTGGCAGCCATCTTCCCGAAGGCTTGAACCGGGAAGTCGACGAGCTGGAAGACCGGCTCCGGCGGGCCAAGAAGTAGATTCGTTCCCGGCGGTGAACCGGTCTGTGCTTAAATCAAATCATGTTCGCCCGGAAACTCCGCGTGGAATACCGGCACGAAGGGCAGCTCCAACTTTGTCCGTTGAAGTGGCTCGACAATTTCAGTATGCGCAACTTCACCAACGCATCCGTCTTTGACGACACCATGCCGGTGGCTGACGGGTGCCTGGAAATTGGAACGCGGGTTCCACTCGATCCACTCCGGGACGCGATGGAAGACTGGTTTCGCCGCAAGAGCTATCTGCCGAAAGATGCATCCCTGGTGCTGACCCTGACCTAGGTGGCGCCGCCCAGACTGGAGGCTCTTTCCATCTTGAGCAGGCGGGCCAATAAACGGACGATCATGCCATCGAAGCGGGTGCCGCTTAGCTTTCCCAGTTCCGCCATCGCTTGTTCGTCCGTCTTGGGGGGAGCGAAAGAGCGATCGCTCGTCATGTTCACGTAAGCGTCGGCGACGGCGACAATGCGGCCGTACAGGGGGATGCTCTCACCCTTCAGTCCGAAAGGATACCCGCCGCCGTCGAAGGCTTCGTGATGGCTTTCGATGGCTTGGGCCACGCGCTCGATTTCAGGAATCGCCCTTAGCACTTCCGCCCCTACTTGCGGATGGGTCTTGACCACCGCGAATTCATCTTCCGTAAGTGCGCCCGCCTTATTCAGGATTCGATCGGGGATGAACAGCTTACCCAAATCATGCACCCGCCCCGCGAAGATTATGTCTTCCACCTCCTGAGCGGAGAGGTTGAGTCCGCGGGCGATGATCCCGGTATAGTGTCCGCATTGCTCGCCGTGCCCTGCCGCGTTGTGCTCCCGCAGTTCGGCGGCGCGCGACAAGGCTTCGACGGCCTCTTTCATCGCCCGGTGATCCGCAGTATCTTCGCGTCCGGAAAGCTTACGGAGCGTTTTGACCAGTTCCTCCAGGTGCTCGGGCCCGTTGTGCTCGCGCTGCAGAAATCCTTCGATATAACCGGAGACCAGCTGGCGCTGCACCGCAGAGCCTTCGCCGAACGCATCGGAAGTGGACACCTGGTTACCGCCCGCGTGCTTGGCCACGTACATGCCTGCATCCGCCACGCGAATCAAGTCCTCCATGGAAAATCCGTGCAGGGGGAAACTGGCGACGCCGAAGCTGCCGGTGATGTGGTGCTCTTCCAGCATCGGATCGGTGGCCAGCCACAGCCGCAATCTTTCCGCCAGCACCTGCGCCTGCTCGATGCTCGTCTCGGGCATGAGGATGACGAATTCGTCTCCCCCGTAGCGGGCGACCACGTTCGACTGGCGGCACTTCTGTTCGAGCAGCCGGCCAACCCGGGCCAGCACCAGATCTCCTTCCAGATGGCCGAGCGAATCGTTGACTTCCTTAAATTTATCCAAATCGACCAGCACCACCGAGAATGGCCGGCCAGAACGGGACCCGCGCTTCCACTCCGAACTCAACGCCTCCCAGAAAAAGCGTCTCGTCTTGATGCCGGTCAACCCGTCCGTGATCGATTGCTGCTGCAGCTTCCGGAAGACGAAGGAGTTATGCAACGCCGTGGCCAGAAGATCGGCCAAGGTGTTCAGGATCAGAACGTCCTGAGGGGCGAACGCATTTTCATCCCGGCTCTCGATGTTGAGCACGCCGAGCAGCGTCTCGCCGTAGCTGATCGGCAGGCAAAGCACCGCCCGCGATTCCGGCAGCACGCCGGCAAGCTGCCCGGGACCGGCGTTTTGCACCAGTGCGCTCACTCCTGTGCGCGCGACTTTTCCGAGAACGCCACTGCCCACCGCGACCCGGCGGCCCAGGGTTTCCGAGGTTGTTCCCGCCTCGGCTTTAATCTCAATATCCTTGGTGGCGTAGTCCATGATGCCGATGCCGATGTGATCGTAGCGGAAGTTCTTCTGGATCTCGCGCACGATGTCCGCCATCATCTGTTCGGCGTCTTCGCTCGAGATCGCCATTTTCGAAATGCTGTTGAGAAACGCGAGGTGCCGGGCGCGGCGTTGCTCTTCGGTGAACAGGCGCGCATTCTCGATGGCTACTCCCAGTTGACCGGCTGCGGTTTGCATCACCTCGAGGTCCCTGGCCAGGAATTGCGATTCCCGCTCCGTACTGAGCGCCGCCATCACTCCCACGGGTTTACCGCCCAGAAAAATAGGCACGGCGCAGAACGAGCGGGCCGGACGCGGAGGCACGAAATCCACTCCCAGTTTGGCCCGCACCTGTTCAAGATCGGATTCGATCAGCAGCGGCTCCCCGGTCTTGATTATGTACTCAGTCAATCCATTGCTGGCCTTGCGCGAGCGCTTGGGTAGAACCATGCCGCCTTCGATCTCCAGCTCGAAGTGAATCTCGTCTTCTTCCTGAAACGCGATGTAGAAATTGCTGGTGTCGAAAATCTGGCCAAGCTCCACGTGCACCGTGCGCAGCACCTCGTCCTGGTTGAGGTGAGAACTGATGGCCTGCCCGATTTCGGTGAGCAACTCGTATTCCTTGGTTCGCCGCTGCGCTTCGTGCATGACCACATAGTTTTCCAGGGTCAGGGCGATCTGCAGCGCCAGGCCGATGAGCAGCCGCAAATTCGAAGAGCCGAACATGCGCCGTTCCGCGTGCGGGAAAAGGATGACCCCGAAATTGTGCTCCCGCGTCTGCAGGCTCACCGCCATCAGGTCGGTAATACCCTCCGCCAGCAGCGTCTGCTTGCAGACCTCGAACTTTCCTCCCGAAAGCGCCGGCAAAGGCTCTTCCAGTTCCCGCAGATTCCGGAAGGTGACCACTCCACCACGCCTGTAGGCAAGCTCGGCGATGTAATCGCCGGCTTGCGTCTTTTGCAGTTTTTCCAGAAACTCCGGTGAAAAGCCCTTTTGCACCGAGGGCACGGTGCCACGCCATTGCTCGGAAACAAAAAAGACAGCACGGCGCGAAGGCAGAGGCGCTACCAGCCTCTCGACAAAGGTCTGCAACCTGGGCACCAGGTCGGATGCGGAGAGCAAGCGTCGCGGATCGACGCCTAAAGTCGAGAATTCCAGCGCATTGTCCTGCACTGCATTGCGTTCGTTTTCAAACAGCACCATCACCATCGCGATGGCCAGCAGCATCTGCGGAATCGGCCCCAGGAAGCCCCCGAGCTGGCCAACAATATCGAGAAAAGGTTGGCGAAGCTGGCCTGCGCCCATCAGCGCTGCCCACAGCGCCAGCGAAAACGCGAGGGTGCGGAACGCCACGGAATTCCTGCGAAAAGCGTAACGATAAAAATGGAACGAGCAATAGAGCAGCGTCGCTGCCAGCCCGATTTCCAGCTGCAAATAAATCGGCGGCGGCGTCGCCTTCTCGCTGAATACCCCGCTTGCCATGTGCGCCCGCAAGCTCACATACGACAGCAGGACACCGGTCACGGTCAACGCAACGTCATACCATTTCAGCTGGAACGGTTCCTTCATCAACCGGGTCGAGACAAAGATGCAAATTGCCATCGCCACCAGCAGGAGCGAACTCAGCAAAGACAGCAATGCGGAAGGACCTTGAAAATATTCAACCGCTTTCAGCGCATAGTGCAGAGTGTATGCCGCCCAAGCCAGTTGCCAAGCGCGAAAATAGGTATGACGGTTCTGTTCGTAGAGGTAGGTGAAGACGAGAAACACCAGCAGGGCCACGGCCCCAGGAATCAGCACCAGACCTGTGGCAACGCTATTCATTGGTTCACGTTCCTCGATGAACGGTTCTTGATTACGCCCGCAATTACAGTCCGGCTGGAACTACTCTGGCTTAAAGCCGGGCCTAATCCTGTCACAATAGACAAATCGAAACAATAGGTGTCTTCCGGCAGGTTCCGCCCTGGGCACGGCGTTTCGAATAAGTATCTTCTTATGAGATGCGATGACGCTAGAGCGATATTCCCGGAAAGAGTTACCTTCGTAACCCATTGGTAACCACTCAGATTTCCCTAACCGCTCCGATTTTCCGTAGAGACGCGGCTTGCCGCGTTTCAGCGCTGCCCCGCTTTCCGAGACCGAACAAGCCCCGTCTCCGCAGGAGCTAGAGGCCAGGCTCCGATCCCGCTATACTCAAAAGTTATGCTTCGCGTTCGATTCGCGCCGTCTCCCACCGGCTTTCTGCACGTCGGCAGTGCCCGCACTTTTATCTTCAACTGGCTCTACGCCCGTCGCAACCGAGGAACCATGGTCCTGCGACTCGACGACACCGATGTCGAGCGCAACACGGAAGCCTCCATCAACTCCATCTTCGAAGGTCTGCGCTGGATTGGCCTCGGCTGGGACGAGCAATACAAGCAATCCGAGCGCCTGGCCCTGCACCGCCAGATCGCCGACGCCATCTTCCAGAAAGGACTAGCGTATCGCGACTTCACCCCCGCCCACGCCACGGCAGGCGAGGTCAACGACAGCGAAAAATCCAGCGCCAATCAAACCTGGCTCTTCAACCCCGGCATGCGCGAACTCTCCCGCGCCGAAAGTGATCGCCGAGCCGCGGCTGGAGAGTCCTTCGCCCTCCGCTTCCGGGTTTCCCGGGGCGCAGCCGAACAAGTCCGATTCCCTGACGCGGTCTACGGCGAGCAAATCAAATCTGCCGCCGACATCGAAGACTTCGCGCTCCTCCGTTCGGACGGCATGCCCACCTACCACCTCGCCTCCTGCGCCGACGACATCGACCTCCGTATCAGCCACATCATCCGCGGACAGGACCATCTCTCGAACACTTACAAGCACGTGCTCATTTTCGAAGGCGCTGGCGCCAAACCGCCGCAGTTCGCGCATCTTCCACTGCTCGTCGCGCCCGACGGATCGAAGCTCTCCAAGCGCCGCCACGGCCCGATTGTCAGCGTGACCGCCTATCGCGACGCCGGATTTCTCCCCGAAGCCTTCATCAACTTTCTCTGCTTGCTCGGCTGGTCGCCGAAAGACAACCGCGAAAACATGACCCGCCAGGAGTTGATCGACGCGTTTGCCCTCGAAGGCATCAACCGCGCAAACGCGGTGGTGAATTTCAAGGAGCCCGCCGCGACGCCGGACGATGCCTTCGACCCCAAAGCCCTGTGGCTCAATGCCGAGCACATCCGCGCTCTTTCGGTTGACGAACTCAGTGCCCGCCTGCTGCCCATCGTTCACGCCGCCGGTTTCCGAATCGCGCCGGAAAAAGTGCGCGCCGTCACCCCGCTGATTCGCGAGCGCATCAAACTTCTGCGCGACGTCCTTTCGACCGCTGACTTTTTCTTCGTGGACCAGCTCCCGCCCTACGACCCAGCCGAACTCATCCCGCAGAAGGGCGATGCCGCCGTGGCGCTCAAAGTTCTCACCCGTGCTCGAGAAGTCCTGGCGCAAACTGAATTCAAGCACGACCCCCTGGACCAAAACCTCCGCGCCGCCGCCCAAGATCTGGGGCTCAAAGCCGGACAGATGTTCCAGCCCATCCGGGTAGCGGTTTGCGGCCGCAAGAACGCTCCGCCATTGTTCGAGACGCTCGAAGTGCTGGGGCGGGAAACCACGCTGGTGCGAATTGAGCAGGCCATTCAGAAAATCCAGAAGGAGCTGGCTTCTGGGGGGACAGTCTAGTGGAGTGAATTAAGAGGTTGCAAATCCTAAAGCTGCTTCGCCAGCTGGCGGGCTTGCTCCGCTTGGCGATGCATTCCTTTCGCTTCATAGGCGCTAGCCAAGGCGTTTTCGTTTTCTGGATTGTCCGCGTTTTTCTGCTGCTTCAGAAAGGATGCGATCGCATCGTCGTAGAGCTTGAGCCCGGCCTGCATCCGGCCGATCTCTTGATCAACGCCGTCATAGTCCGGGTCGAGCTTCGCGGTCAGTTTGAATTCCTCAAGGGCCTCAGGATATTTCTGCTCAGTTGCCGAAGCTGTTCCCAACCCAAAATGGGCGTCAGCACTCTTCGGATTCAACCTGAGCAATTGCGCAAAGCTGTCTCGCGCCAGTTGTGGACGATTCTCTCCCAAGCGAGCCATGCCCAGCGTGAAGTACGCCCTTTCGTTCTCGGGGTCCAGCTCAATGACACGCTTCAGCTCACCTTCGGCGCTCGCGAAGTCACCCTTGATCCAATAAGCGCGGGCGAGTTCATAGTGCGCCGGCAAGTAACCCGGTCGTTGCCGGATCGCGGTCTGCAGTTCCGCAATGGCTTGCTCGGTCTTGTTTTCGGTTAACAACCTCTGCCCTGTTGCCGCATGCAGGAGGTATGCGTGCGAATGATGCAACCAGGCGGCGCCGCCATAGACCAGCACCATCCCAAGGGCAAGTACGCCCGCGCGCCGAACCGCGTCATCGTCCTGTGGAGCGATCCGGGCGATAAGCGCACCCAGAAGTAGACCCATGAGCACACCGCCGATGTGCGCGGCGTTATCGGTGCCAGCGATCACTGCTCCAAAGAAGAGGTTGTATCCGACAAACGTGACCACGCTACGCAACATCCCGGTCATCGCGGCGCGTGGCAGCGAAAACTCGCCTAGATAAAACGACGCGATCAAAGCCCCGGCAATGCCAAAAATCGCTCCGGAAGCACCGACACTTGAAACAGGGAACTGGGAATGCCAGGCCACGCTCATCAGGCTCGCCGCTAACCCGGTGATCAGGTAAACCGCGGCAAATGTCCAGTGTCCATAGACCGATTCCGCTAATCTGCCCAAGTTCCACAGGCACCACATGTTGAATGCGATATGCAGCAGGCCGCCGTGGATGAACACGCTGGTCAGCAGCCGCCACCACTGGCCACTTACGGTGAGCGGTCCGTAATTGGCACCCAAGCGCAGGGCAAGTTCGTGCCACGCAGGATCGCCGAACACCGTAACGCCCACAGCCAACGTCATGGCGACGAACACCGCAACGTTGATTCCGAAAATGGCTTGCGTGACCGCCATCGAACTGGACTGCCGCCGCATCCATGGCGCGGGCTCGACTCGCTGGATGGGAGAATCCTCGCCTCGTTGCGCAGCTTCATGCTGCACGCACCACTGGCAAATCTTCTTTCCGAAGGTGAGGGCTGGAAGCTGACGACCGCATCGAGCGCAATTTGCCATCTCAACGCAGATTATCACGCGACTTACCCTACTGGGGTAGGGTTGCACGATAGCCGATAAAGCGGCCGGCACCCGCGAATCCACGCTTCCCATATAAAATACAAGAAGCATGAGGGTTGCGAATTCATCTGTGTCTAAATCGAACGAATTTGGCGCAAACTCGCCCTCCGAGCCTCGCGCCTCGAACTTCATCCGCGACATCGTCATCCGGGACCTGGAGACCAAAAAATACAACAGTCAAGTGCAGACCCGCTTTCCTCCCGAGCCCAACGGCTATCTGCACATCGGCCATGCCAAGTCCATCTGCCTGAACTTCGGGTTAGCCGACGAGTTCGGCGGCAGGACCAACCTGC